>OBWC01000050.1_pt1 | contig 147226 bp, 131 predicted proteins | sample 1501341 | NCBI WGS metagenome assembly OBWC01 (sample SAMEA2580033, study PRJEB22360) | human gut metagenome | biome: human gut; feature: human-associated habitat; material: faeces | place: Denmark | collected 2008/2010 | reverse complement strand
AAATACAGCAGATAAACAAAATGTTTATCCGCTGTATAAGAATTTCTGACTATAAGGCAATCCTTATCTAAATGACATTGGGAGTAATCCTGCGTCCTTTTTGTGTTTTAATGCATCTTGGTTCATATATTATGCATCTTAGTAATGCTCATATAGACATTGAAGCAACAAAGCTTATAGTTAAACATCAGGATATATTTAGAGATTACGAGGTAGTAAAGGGCGGAATGGATGATGTATTTCTTGCGGTAACAGGCAAGGTACTGGGAGGTGAAAACGAATGAAGGCAGTTATTTCTCTTATGAATAGGAACAGGAAATTATTTTTTAGAGATAAAGGAATGTTTTTTTCGGCACTTATCACACCATTTATTTTGATTGTATTGTATGCAACATTTTTAGCAAAGGTTTATAAGGACTCTTTTACATCAGCATTTCCGGAAGGATTTACGATTGCGGAAAAGTTGATTGATGGGACAGTTGCATCCCAGCTAGTTGCCGCTCTCTTAGCAGTAAGCTGTGTAACAGTTACATTCTGCGTGAATCTTACAATGGTTCAGGACAAGGTGAATGGTATAAGGAAGGACTTAAATGTTTCACCGATAAGTCGCTCAAAGATATATCTTGGATATTTCCTTGCAACAGTGCTGAATTCATTGCTTGTAAATGGGCTGGCACTTGTGATCGGACTTCTTTACATAGGAAAAATGGGCTGGTATTTAAGCTTTGTGGATGTGCTTTGGATTATTATTGATGAGATTCTTCTGGTGCTATTTGGAAGTACACTTTCAAGTATTATAAGCTATCCGCTTACTACGCAGGGGCAGATGTCAGCAGTAGGAACGATTGTCAGCGCAGGCTATGGCTTTATCTGTGGAGCATATATGCCAATCTCTAATTTTGGCTCTGGATTGCAGAAAGCATTGTCATATCTTCCGGGGACTTATGGAACTTCACTTATTAAGAATCATATGCTTCGTGGCATATTTGAGGAGATGGAGAGTGAGAAGCTTCCAGAGGAGCTGATAACGGCAATAAGGGAAACGTTAGACTGTAATCCGCAGTTTCATGGAAATGTAGTTAATACAACACAGATGATATTAATTATGGCGGGCAGTATCGTGGTATTGGGAGCAATTTTTCTTCTTATGACTTGTCTGCCGGAAAAAGAAAACAGGTAAAGGAGCCTAGTCATTGAAGTGATGGTCAAATGAGGTCTTCCGTTAATCGGTCAATGGGTATATACTCGCATTAACCGAATCGGTCAACGGAGGCAGCTTATGAATGAAAAATTTTATGCATTGTCGGAAGAAAAACAATCTCAAATATTGAATGCTGCATATAAAGTATTTGCAACGAATCAATATAAGAAGGCACCAACCTCAGAAATTGCGGCAGAAGCTGGAATATCCAAGTCACTATTATTTCATTATTTTCATAACAAACTGGAGCTATATCTTTTTCTATGGAAGCATGCAGCAGATTTGACAAAAAAATACATGTGTAAATATAAGGTATATGAAACAGATGATTTTTTTGAAATGCTGCGTCGAGGTTTGATGGCTAAGTGTGCAGTGATGAGAAAATACACATTTTTATCCCTGTTTTCCATTAATTCATACTTTGAAACAGAGCCGGATATTCAATCAACAATTCAACAGGATGTACAGGATGCTACTCATACGACATTGGAATTACTTCTGTCGATTTTGGATCTCGATTTCATCCGCAAGGATATAGAGTTTGCTCGTATATATAAAGAAATTCTGTATGCTTCAGATGGGATGCTAAAGTACTGGTACAGAACAGGGAATTATGATGTAACTGTTTTTGAACAGGAATATCTGGAAATGATAAATCATTGGGAAATAGTTTATGGAAAGGGGAAGGAAAATGACAGAAAACAGTTATAAAACACGCTGTGGCTGCATCCATTATTTTGTAAATCTAATAGATAAACAGAAAATTACGTTAGTCTTTTTGCCGGGACTTACAGCAGATCACAGGCTTTTTGAGAAGCAGACAGAATATCTTGAGAAAAAACAGAATGTGTTTGTATGGGATGCACCATCACATGCATTATCCAGACCATTTACGAATAATTACAGTCTGTCTGACATGGCAGAATGGCTTGATGAAATCTTAGCAAAAGAAGAAATTTATAATCCCATCATTATCGGTCAGTCTATGGGGGGATACCTGGCTCAAATGTATATGGAATTATATCCGGATAAGATAAAAGGCTTTATCTCCATCGATTCTGCACCGCTTCAAAAGTCTTATATTAGTGCAATAGAAATATGGCTTCTTGAAAGAGCAGAGCCATTATATAGAATATATCCATGGAAAGCGCTTCTTAGGGCTGGTTCAAGAGGGTGCGCAGAGACGGAATATGGACAGAAGCTTATGCAAAAGATGATGATGTCCTATGATTCAGACCCTAAAGAATATGCAAGGCTTGCCGGTTTTGGTTACAGAATGCTTGCTGAGGCGATCAAAGCGGATCTCCCATATCGTATCAGTTGTCCGGCATTACTTATCTGTGGAGAAAAGGATAAAGCGGGTTCAGCCAAAAGCTACAATAAAAAATGGCATCAGAGAGAAGGTTTACCGCTTAAATGGATAAAGAATGCTGGCCATAATTCCAATACGGATCAGCCGGATGAAATAAACAGTCTTATAGAAAAATTTATTAGAGGGGTAGAATGTATATGAAAGTATTATTGTTTTGCTGTAAAGGTTTTGAAATGATGGAGTTTTCTGCTTTTTACGATGTTTGCGGGTGGGCGAAAAGTGAATATGAATGAGCCTATTGCAGCGGACAAAAATATTATTACTTCGTATTCCCCGCAAACTGCCAATGATGTTGCATTTATAATGCTGGAACGATTGCTTGGAAAAGAGAAAACTGATATGGTTATAGCAAATTTGTCAGCGAAGTAGATAGAAAAGGAGAGTCCAGATGAAATTAAATATACAGTGGAAAAAAGTATTATATGGAATTGCATTGATAGTTATTGGTATAATATTGGCTGCTTTTCATTTCATTGTGGCTGGAGATGGTATCAGAGATTTCATTTCCAGTATTATTGCAGTTATATCAGTATTGGTAATATTAGTAGGAACTTATATTACATTAAGTGAAATCAAAAACTGTAAATGATAAATTTTAAAGTACCGTGATGATGCTCTCCCTCTTTTGGAGTTATTGAATGTGATATTCCTTTCCATACAAATAACATAGATAGATCAAATAAAATACATTATCGTCTTACACACAAGACAATAATGATATAAAATTGTCTTGCAAACATATTGGCGGGCATATGAACAGAGATTGCCGAAAACAAATCATGATTGATCAAAAAGAAATATACCTGAAGAGGAATTAAAAAATATCCTGGAAGAAAATGACGAGTCGATAGAGGAAGAGATTTATGAATATAAGTTGATGCCGGAGATATTTTGGTGAAAGTTTGAAAGAGAAGCAGTCTGGTTTCCCTCTTGACATCCACTCAGCCCCGCAATACAATACTTGCATATGCAACTATTGGAGGTGCAAGTAATGTTGAAACGAGTTTTTTCTTATATGAAAGAATATAAGAAATATGCATGGTCAGGTTTGTTATGCATTGGCGTGGAGGTGGTCTTAGAGATCACGGTGCCGCTTCTCATGGCGGACCTGATCGACTATGGAGTCACAAATGCGGACGGGACTTATATCATAAAAAAAGGTCTGCAGATGGCACTCTGTGCAGTGCTGGCATTGATCCTTGGTGTCGGAAGTGCAAAATTTTCCGCGCTTGCAGGACAGGGACTCGGTGCAAATATAAGAAAGGCGGAGTACGAGAAACTCCAGTCTTATTCATTTTCCAATATAGACCATTTCAGTGTGTCGTCGCTTGTCACGCGCCTGACGAGCGATGTGACGAACATCCAGAATGCGGTGTCCACCGGTATGCGTCCGTTTGGGCGGAGTCCGGTCATGCTTATTTTTGCGACATCGTTTGCATTCCGGATCAATTCGACGCTGGCGCTGGTCTTTCTTGTGGCACTGCCGACGTTAGCAGTGCTTTTAATTCTTATTATTATCAATGTCGGGCCGCTTTACGGGCGCATGCAGAGTGCGATCGATCAGGTGAACCGGTGTATTCAGGAAAATCTTACAGCAATCCGTGTTGTGAAATCCTATGTCAGAGGCGATTACGAAGTGGAAAAGTTCGGTGTCGTCAATGAAAATTTAAAATCAGAATCTGAAAAAGCATTTGGAACAGCAGTGCTAAATATGCCCGCCATGCAGTTTGTGATGTACGGGACGATCCTTGGAATCCTTTTGATCGGGGGTAGGCTGATCAATGAGGGGCAGATGATGATCGGACAACTCACCAGTTTTTTGAGTTATGTGCTGTTAATTCTTAATTCCCTGATGATGATGTCAAATGTGTTCCTGCTCATGACAAGGTCGCTGGCATCCGCAGAGCGGATCATGGAAGTCATTGATGAAAAAATCGATATCACAGACGAAAATGCAAAAGACATTGCCGTGGCAAAAGGTGAGATCGAATTTGACCATGTGTGGTTCAAATACAAGGACACTGCAAAGGAATATGTGCTCTCCGATGTTTCTTTCCATATCAAACCGGGGCAGACGGTCGGCATCATCGGTCAGACCGGTTCGTCAAAGACTACACTGGTGCAGCTTATCCCAAGGCTTTACGATGTGACAAAGGGCGAGGTAAAGATCGACGGAATCAATGTAAAAGAGTATCCGGTCAGACATCTTCGGGACGCAGTTGCGATGGTACTGCAGAAAAATACGCTGTTTTCCGGTTCACTGATCGATAACCTCCGCTGGGGAAATGAAAATGCCACATTGGATGAGATTAAAGAAGCATGTCAGATTGCCTGTGTGGATGAGTTTGTGGACCGGCTTGCGGATGGTTATGATACCGGGATGGGGCAGGAGGGAGTCAATGTGTCCGGCGGGCAGAAACAGAGGATCTGCATTGCCAGAGCCATTTTGAAAAAGCCGAAAGTACTGATCTTAGATGACTCCACAAGCGCGGTGGACACCGCGACGGAGGCGAAGATACGAAGCGGGCTTGCAGAAAAACTGCCGGATATGACAAAGATCATCATTGCGCAGAGGATATCGTCTGTCCGCCATGCTGACCAGATCATTATCATGGACAGGGGGCATGTGGAGGCAATCGGCACACATGAGAGTCTGCTCCGTGACAATCAGATCTATCAGGAAATCTATGCATCACAGAAGGAAGGAGCTGATCTTTAATGGCAAAGTATGTGGGATATAAAAGACCAAAAGATACGAAAAAGACCATGAAGCACTTCCTGACTTATCTCGGTCATTACAAGTGGGCATTTTTCCTTGTGGCAATTCTTGTATTTATCAGTGCGGGGGCAGGAATCTGCGGCACATATCTGATCAAACCGCTCGTCAACAATTTCATTGTGCCGGGAAATATGAAGGGACTTCTTTTGGCAGTCATCGGCATGGGTGTGATGTACCTGTGCGGTGCGCTCGCAACGCTCGGCTATAACCGGCTGATGGTGCACACCTCGCAGAAAGTTGTGAGCGAAATCCGCATGGATCTGTTCCGGCACACACAGAAACTCCCACTGAAATATTTTGACGACAACACGCGCGGCGAGATCATGAGCCATTTTACCAACGATGTCGACACGGTGCAGGAGGCGATGAACAACAGTTTTGCAATGATCATCCAGAGTTTTCTGACATTGTTTGGAACGATCACAATGATGATGGTGCTCAGCGTAAAACTGACCATGCTCGTGGTGGTATTTTTAGTCATTACCTTTTTGTTCATGCAGTACAATGGAAAATGCAGCAAAAAATATTATCACAGACAGCAGCAGGAACTCGGAAACATCAACGGTTTTGTGCAGGAGATGATGGCAGGACAGAAGGTGGAGAAAGTTTTCAACCATGAAAAGGAAAACTTTAAAGAGTTCTGTGAAATGAATGAGCGGTTTCGCAGGGAGTCTACAAATGCACTGGCACATTCAGGTATGCTCGTGCCGGTGATCGTGGCGCTTTCCTATTTTAACTATGCGCTCTCAGCATGTGTCGGCGGCATGTTTGTGATCCGCGGGCTCATGGATCTGGGAAGCCTGTCGGCTTATCTTGTATATGTGAGACAGAGTGCGATGCCGTTAAATCAGTTTACACAGCAGGTCAATTTCCTGTTGTCGGCGCTCTCAGGTGCAGAGCGTATTTTTGACATGATGGACGAGACGGAGGAGATTGACGAGGGAAAAGTGACACTCTGCAATGTCTGTAAAAATGCGGATGGCACACTGACAGAATGCGCGGAAATTACAGGATTGTATGCGTGGAAACTGTCATCAGGAGAACTGGTACTGTTAAAGGGAGATGTGCGTTTCCATGATGTCGTATTCGGCTATGTGTCGGAGAAAACGGTGCTGAACGGAATATCATTGTTTGCAAAACCGGGACAGAAGATCGCTTTTGTCGGATCAACGGGTGCCGGAAAGACAACGATCGTAAACCTCATCAACCGGTTTTATGATATTCAGGCGGGACAGATCACATATGATGGGATCGACGTCAAAGATATTCGGAAAGATGACCTGCGGCGTTCCCTTGCCATGGTCATACAGGATACACATTTGTTTACCGGGACGATCGCAGACAATATCCGTTACGGGAAACTGGATGCGACGGATGAGGAGATCCGGGAGGCGGCGAAGATCGCCAATGCGGATTCCTTTATCAGCCGTCTGCCACAGGGGTATGACACGATGCTTTACGGAGATGGGAGCAGCTTATCTCAGGGACAGCAGCAGCTCATCGCGATCGCAAGAGCGGCGATCGCAAAACCTCCGGTACTGATCTTAGACGAGGCGACAAGTTCGATCGACACAAGGACGGAGCGTTTGATCGAAAAAGGCATGGATGCCATTATGGAGGGAAGAACTGTATTTGTCATTGCACACAGGCTCTCAACCGTAAGAAATTCCAATGCGATCATGGTACTTGAAAAAGGTGAGATCATTGAGCGCGGCAGTCATGACGAGCTTTTAGAGCAGAAAGGCAGATATTATCAGTTGTATACAGGACAGTTTGAATTGGAGTGATGTTAGGGTGAAAAATGAGATTTTTGATGTTGAAATGTTAAGAAGGCGGTTTATCCGGCCGTATTTTATAGAGCTTGGACTTACGGTGGGACAGGGACAGCCGCGCATTTTAAAGGAACTGAGGGAGCACGGTGCAATGAACCAGAAAGAATTGTCTGATGCCTGCCTGATCGAAGTTACGACGATGTCGCGGACGATCGACCGGTTAGAAAAGATGGGACTTGTAAAGCGGGAGAGCAATCCCGCCTGCCGCCGTTCCTGGACGATTGCACTCACGGAAGAAGGATGTGAGATGGCGGATAAAGTTATTGAGATATTTGAGATGGCAGATGGTATAATGAAAAGCGGAATGAGTGAGAGTGAGCTGGAAAGATTGTCTGCCGGGCTTGAAAAAGTAAAGGAAAATCTGTGGACGGCAATCAAGGATAATGAAGAAAATATGAGGTAAACAAAATACAAACTGAAATCAAATATGGAATGAAATCAAGTGTAATAGTAAACACAGCATTTGAAGAAAAGGAGAGAAATGCAATGGGCTATTTAATTTCAGAGACAACAAAAGAAGAGCGGGAGAAGATCGTGGCGGAATCATTAGGAAATATTGATGCAGCCTGTGATGGCTGCATGTCCGGACTCGTGGAAATGTATCAGGATTACATCGACGGGAAATTGAACATAGCGGGTACTATGCCTTGAAAAATCTTATGGAATCGCTTAAGATATCATTAATTAGGCGGTAAATCCTAATAATGATTTTTGAAATGCCTCAACAGATGGCATTTCCCAGGCATCAAGATGTTGTAGCATCATGATGCCATAGAGGCGGCAGTACCACATCTTAGTCGATCGGTGCCTGCCGTCTTCTAATTTATAGTCTTCTTTCTCACGCTTATTAGAGCGTTCCACGGAAGTTCTTCGATTGTATTCCTTTTCCCATGCTTTTGAGTCTCTTGGCGGTATGTTAAACAGCCTTGGATTATCCTCGGTAAAGATGTGCACGGTTCTGCCGTATTTTGCTGGCGAACAGGGATGTTCACAGAAACAGCCACGTTTCCGGTTAGCCTTTGGACACCGGTATTTCGCCCGGTGTTTAGCAGCTTCATAACCATCTTTATGCATGCGTAAGCCCAACTTACAGACAGGAACGCCATCATCGTCGATTGTGAAATCATTCTTATAAGTGAAGTGTCCGGTATGACCGGGGCTCAAGTCGATAAAAGGCGTGATCTTTTCCCGACAACAGTATTCATAGACAGCATAAGCATCATGGGCGGAATCCAGAAGGAGTTTTTCAATCCGGAATTCAGGAAGATATGCTTTCATCGTGAAAAAGGAATGTAGAAACGAAAGCATGTCATGCCGGGAAGCCCGTTCCAAAAGCGGAAATATGGGAAGGTCGCTGTGAGAATCGGATGCCACGTACATGTAGAGATGGTAGCCGAAAAAATAGCATTGGATAGGAGGATATCTTAAGTATCTTCCATTTTAGAGTTATTTTGTTAAAAAGTGTCAAAAGAGTGATATTGACGAGTCAGTTCAGTTATAGAGATGATGAAAGAAAATGATTAATATAAAGATACACCAGAAGAGAGGTGGATTTATATTAACCTGTCACAGAGAGGAGCAAATGTATGAAAAAAAGAATTCTAGCAGCTATGCTTACTTTGTCTATGGTTGTGTCCATGACAGCATGCGGAAATTCAGAAGCAGGAGGATCAAAGGATTCAGCTAAAAATAACGGTAATGGGGATGAACCATATACAGTTACCATGGTTCTGAATGGAAGCACACAGCCGGATGAAGAAAGAATCGAACAAAAAATCAATGAGATTCTTGAACCGGAACTTAATGCGAATCTTGATATTGTTGTGCTGCCGTGGGCAAGTGCAAGCCAGCAGTTACAGCTTATGTTATCAGGGGATGAAAAAATTGATGTCTTTTATACCCAGGCAACCAATGCAGTGCAGTATATGAATGCAGGACAGATTGTAGACATGTCTGAACTGATTGATAAATATGGAACAAATATCAAACAGATTTATGGAGAGGATATAGCTAAGATCAATCAGGTCGAAGGCTTTGTATATGGCGTGCCAAATCAGATTGAACGAGGAAGTATTCCTGCCATATTTATGAGAAAAGATCTGGTGGAAAAGTACAATATTGATACAACACAGATTAAAGAACCAAAAGATCTGGAAAGTGTTTTTGAGACAGTAAAAGCGGGAGAGCCGGATATGACAATGTTATATTCGAGCAGTGAGAATGATGCACCGGCTACAAGATTATTCCGTGGAGATACTCTGTCAGATAACAATTATCTTGGTGTACTCATGGATCAGACGAACAGCACAAAATTAGAAAACTTCTTTGCGACGGACTGGTTTAAAGATACAACTACCATGCTGCATAACTGGTATCAGAAGGGATATATCAGCCAGGATGCAGGAACTAACACAGAGAACTGGAGAACAGTATGCAAGGCTGGAAATTTATTTTCACTGTTTTTTTCTTATCATCCTGGAACACCGGTAGAATTTGAAAGCTCCACCGGCTATGATTTTGAGATCGTGCCATTTTATAACGAACCGATCATAAATAGCTCATCCTATAATGGTGTTACATTCTCAATTGCCCAGAATTCAGAAAATCCGGAGAAAACAATGGAAGTACTGGATTATATCTACGGAAGTTCAGAGATCATGAATCTTTTAAACTGGGGTGAACAGGATAAAGACTATGTGATAGAAGATGCTGATAATGGCATTATCAATTTCCCGGAAGGAATCACTTCTGATAATGCAGGCTATAACTTAAACCTTGGATGGGAATTGCCAAATCAGTTTATTGCTTATAAATGGACTGGTTCAGATCCGCAATTATGGGAAAAAATGGAAGAATTTAACGGTTCTGCAAAGAGCTCCAAAGCAGTAGGATTTTTATTTGACAGCAGTAATTGTTCAAGTGAGATCGCAGCTCTTTCCAATATTGTAAAACAATACAGCGGAGCACTTTACAGCGGTTCCGGAGATCCAGATGAACTTATTCCGGAATTGTTAGAAGCATTAGATGATGCGGGAATCAATGAAGTGATCCAGGCAAAACAGGAACAGTTAGATGCTTTTCTTGCAGCAAAATAATCAGGTTCAGAAGGAAAGTCCCACAGATACAACGTGGGACTTTTTCATAAAAGGAGAAACTTATGAAGAAGAAAAAGAACAAAGTTAAGGAATATCTGCCGCTCTATCTGATGATGCTTCCGGGATTATTATATCTGCTGATCAATAATTATCTTCCGATGACAGGTATTATACTTGCTTTTAAAAAGTTGAATTTTTCAAAAGGAATTTTGGCAAGCCCGTGGGCAGGACTGGATAATTTTAAATTTTTGTTCTCGTCAAAAGATGCCTGGATTATTACAAGAAATACATTGCTATATAATATAGCGTTTATTCTTGTCAATATGGTCGTTGGAATTGCAATCGCAATTTTAATCTGTGAAGTTAAGAACACAAAAATGAAAAAAATATACCAGAGTGCTATATTATTGCCATTTTTGATGTCGATGGTCATTTTAAGCTATATTGTGTATGCACTTTTAAGTGCCGAAAATGGTCTTGTAAACAATACGATCCTGCCATTACTGCATATAGATCCGATCCAGTGGTATCAGAAACCAAAATACTGGCCGGCGATTCTTATCATTGCAAACTGCTGGAAAGGAGTGGGATACGGATGTCTGATTTATATTGCATCGCTGATCGGTATTGATCCGACTTATTATGAGGCAGCAAGACTGGATGGAGCCACAAAGTGGCAGGAAATCACAAAAATCACATTGCCATGCCTGGTACCGACAATCATTACGCTGTTATTATTGAGCATTGGAAGAATCTTCTATTCTGATTTTGGATTATTTTATCAGGTTCCGATGAACTCCGGTGTGTTGTTCCCAACAACAAACGTAATTGATACGTATGTATATCGTGCATTGATCGAACAGGGAAATATCAGTATGTCATCCGCAGCGGGTGTATACCAGTCATTAGTAGGTTTTGTCATTGTCATGTTAAGTAACTGGATCGTTAGACGTGTAGATAAAGACAGAGCATTGTTTTAGGAGGAGAGTCCATTATGACAAATTCAAAAAAAACAAAGAGATACCAGTTTTGGATCAATCTGATACTGATCGTGATGACATTGACTATTATTTTACCATTTTTGCTGGTATTTATTTCATCCATCACGGATGAAACAGTGTTGATCCGGAATGGATATTCCTTTTTCCCGGAAAAAATAAGCTTTTATGCATATCAGTATATTATCAGACAGGGAGAGAAAATACTCCGTGCGTATGGCGTTACAATTCTTATTACAGTGGTAGGTACCTTTTTTAATCTGATGTTTTCAGCATTACTGGCATATCCGCTGTCTGTGAAGACATTGCCTTATAGAAGGCAGATTACTTTTTTTGTATTTTTTACAATGTTATTTAATGGCGGTTTAGTACCTACATATCTGATGTATGTAAATTATTTTCATATAAAAAATACAATATGGGCACTGATAATTCCTAATTTGTTGCTGAGTGCGAACAATGTGCTGATGATACGGAGCTATTTTATGACAAGTATTCCGGAAGCATTGTATGAAGCGGCAAAAATTGATGGCGCAGGACATACAAAAATCTTTTTTCAAATTACGTTTCCACTTGGTAAACCTATCCTTGTAACCATGGGATTATTTTCGGCACTGGCATATTGGAATGACTGGACAAATGGTTTATACTATTTATCAGGAAATCAGGGACAGAAATTATATAGTATCCAGAATCTTTTGAATCAGATGATCACTGATATCCAGTATCTTGCAAGCGGTAAGGTTGCCGGAAATATAGGGGCAGAAGTTGCAAAACTTCCGACAACGTCCATAAGGATGGCAATTGCTTTTATAGCAATGCTTCCATTATTTATCATTTATCCGTTTTTACAGAAATATTTCGCAGAGGGTATTACGCTAGGGGCAGTAAAAGGTTAAAGGAATATCATGGCGTTTGGAAAAAAGATGAATTTAAAAAGACGAAAAAAGAAATCTTTAGCACAACAGAGTAAGCAAATATTAATTTTAATGACAGTCATTCTGGTAATTATTCTGGGAGGATGCACTTATGTTTTAAACAAAACAAGTGGGCAGATTTACGAACAGATGAGCCAGATGGCACAGCTGTATGCGCAGGAGCTTGACAATCGTTTTTTGAGGATCAGCCGGAATCTTTTTTCTACGATCATGGATACCAATGAGACAAATTCCACGTTCTATGGAAATGTAAATCTGATGAAGAATGGGGATTATTCGGAGTATGCGATCGGAAAACTCAGAGAAGAATATTTTTCTTCAGCATGGGAATATGGAACGGAATACAGGATTTTTTTATACACACATGATACGGATAAATTATATCAGCTTTCCCTGTCTTCGGATGGAAATTACACAATGTCACCTGATATTGCAGCGTCTATCCGTGAGCAGATAGACAAATTAGATGAAAAGACATATGCAGTGAAGCGGAAGTGGGATGTTTTGGAGTGTGATAATGAGGTATATATCTGTAAAATTGCACAAAAAAATGGAATTGTATTAGGATGCATTGTAAATGTAAAAAGTATCTTAGAACCATTCTCAAAGCTTTCGTTGGGAAAGCATGGATATGTAAGCCTTGTCGATCAGGATGAGGTCTGTATAGGTATGTTAGACCAGAGCGGAATCATATCAGAGCCGCAAAGTATGAATACCAAAAATACTTATACGATCCGTCAGGGATTATCCAGAGCACCCTTTGAGATCAGGATCGGGATTTCTTTAGGCGGTGTCTTAAGCCTGATGGCGGGAAGTCTGCTCGGAATGACAGTATTGATCTTTATGATTCTTATTATGAGTGGGATATCGCTATTTCATGTGTATTCCAATATTATGAAACCGCTTAAAGTGTTCACACAAAACCTTCAGCAATATGATGAGGGTGGATATATGCTGAACATGACGGAAGGAAATCTGCTTGAATTAGAGCAGATTGATGGAAAATTCCGTACAATGATCCATCAGATCCGCAAATTGAAGATCACGCTATATGAACGGGAATTAGAGAAACAGAAAATTGAGATGGATTATCTGAAAATGCAGATCCGGCCGCATTTTTATTTGAATTGCCTGAACTTTATTTACAGCATGATCGACTTTGGCGATTATGAACACGCAAGGGCAATGACAAAAATCACTTCGGATTATCTTTCATATATTTTTCGGAATACAACGGACAGAGTTCCGGTTTTAGCGGAATCAAAGCATTGTGAAGATTATTTAAAAATCCTGCTGCTGAGGTATCCGGATAAGTTTACCTATTATATTGAAGTTCATGATGAAGTGGCAGATGCGGAGATATTTCCATTCTTAATACAGGTTTATGTTGAAAATGCTGCAAAACAGGCATTGATGGCAGATGAAAAAATGCTGATCTCAGTTACGGTATATCCTGAGGACAGGGACGATGAAAAATACGTTAATATTTTTATCTCGGATACGGGAAAGGGATTTCCGGACGAAATATTATGTAAACTACAAAATGGACAAAACATTTCTGACAATGGAAAACATATCGGTATTTGGAATTGTATGAGGCGGTTTCAGTATTATTATGGGGATCAGGGAGAGATCCATTTCAGCAATAGTCCATTAGGTGGTGCCGTTGTGGATATTCATGTTCCATATAAAATCGGAAGGAGCGATACACAGGAATGAAATTATTGCTGGTGGATGATGAACGTTATGTGATTGAAAGTATAAAGAAAAATATCTGCTGGGAGCGGACAGGTATTACTGAGATTTATACAGCATTTACTATGAAACAGGCACAGGAAATTATAACAGCTGTTAAAATGGACATTATTATCAGTGATATTGTGATGCCTGCTGCAACAGGATTTGATCTGGTGCAATGGGTGAGGGAGCAGAATTTCAGGATACAGGTTATTTTTTTGACCAGTTATGCGGAATTTGACTATGCAAGACGTGCGATACAGCTGGAAAGCGTTGAATATCTGCTAAAGCCAATTGATTTTGAAAAACTGGAGGAAGCATTAAAAAAAGCAGAACAGGCAGTGCTTCAGGAAAAACATATCGAAAAACTTACAGAAGCGAGTGAGCAGTGGGAAAAAGACCGGATAATCCTGCAAAAGGATATCTGGAGAAATTTATTGAGCGGTAACATGACACAAAACCAGTTCTGCGAATCTGCAAAAAGGATGGATCTGTATCAGGATGGATTGATATATTTTAAACTGATCTGCTTTTATATGGATCATAAAGCGGAAGAGACACAAAAGTGGGACCCTTCCACCATCGAATTTGTCATGCAAAATGTGTTGACGGAGTTATTTCATTCCTTTTATGCCAGAGTGGACACCGTATTTTGTGAAAACGAATGTCGATACTGGGTGGTTCTGTCAACGGATAAAATGCCGGAAGAAGGAGAAAAAATAAGGGAAAAAGATCTGCTCAATCATTTTGTGCAATGGATGACAGATCATGTACATTCCTATTTTTGGTGTGGAGCGGGAAATTGGAGTGGATTTTCTGAAGTGACCGCACAGGCTGACGATTTGCGGAAGATGCGTGAAAGCAGTCTGTCGGTATGGAATGAGGTTATATATCTGTATGAGTTCCAGCCGAGTGGAACAGTCTATAAAAATCCGGAGCTGGATACATGGAAAACCCTTTTGGCAGAGGAGGAAGTGGAAGCAGTCATAGCAAGCATACGCAGTTATCTGGAGACAGTCAGGAAGAATGAGATGATCACACGGCAGTTTTTGGTGTCATTAAGGACGGACGTTACACAGATGGTGTATGTATGGCTGTCAGAGATGGGGATTTATGCCAATGCACTTTTTTCAGATAAAGAGAGTGAGAATTACATGCTTGGCGCTGTAAATGGATTTAACGAAATGATGGAGTATGTAGAAAATCTCATGCGGAAAGCGGTTGGATATAAATTATATATCACAAAAGAAGACACTGTCGCAGATCAGATATGTACCTATATTGACAGTCATTTCAGGGAAGAGATACACAGAGATGAACTGGCAGAATTAGTCTATTTGAATACAGACTATATGTCTCGGATGTTCAAAAAAGAAAAGGGAGTATCTATAAGCAATTATATATTGCAGAAAAGGGTAGACGAAGCAAAAAAACTTTTGTGTGGCAGCAGTCTTCCAATCAATACGGTTTCATTACATATTGGATATAGTAATTTTTCCTATTTTACAAAAATGTTTAAGGAGAATACAGGATTGACGCCACTGGAATATAGAAGAAAATTTGGAGAGGAAACATACGTATGACAGAACAGAAATTAACAGAACTTTTGAGAGACATGTCTCTGGAAGAAAAAGTAAATCAGATGAGTCAGGTGACAGGAGGATTTTTTAATGGTGAAATCGTTGTCACAGGTCCTATGGCGGATAAGGGATTTACAGAAGACAATGTAAATCTTGCAGGATCAGTCATCGGATCCATGGGCGCTGAAACCCTGAAAAGTATACAAAAAAACTATATGGAAAAGCATCCGCACCATATTCCATTGCTGTTTATGCTAGATGTCATAAATGGTTATAAGACGGTGTTTCCAATTCCGCTTGCGCAGGGAGCTTCCTTTGAACCGGAATTGTCAGAACAGTGTGCATCTGTGGCAGCAAAGGAGGCTTCGGTCAGCGGTCTTCATGTGACATTTGCACCTATGACAGATCTGGTAAGAGATGCAAGGTGGGGACGTGTCATGGAATCAACGGGAGAAGATCCTTACCTGAACAGTCTATTCTGTGCAGCAATGGTGCGTGGATTTCAGGGAAACAGCCTGAAAGATAACTATGCAATTGCAGCATGTGTCAAACATTTTGCAGGATATGGTGCACCGACAGCAGGGAGAGATTATAATACGGTAGAACTTTCCGAACATACATTCAGAGAGTTCTATCTGCCATCGTATCAGGCGGGAATCGATGCAGGTGCAGCTCTTGTTATGACATCTTTTAATACAGTTAACGGAATCCCGGCAACCGGAAATAAAAAGTTGATGCGGGACATTTTAAGAGAGCAGATGAAGTTCGATGGTGTACTTATATCAGACTGGGCAGCCATCGAGGAGACCATTTATCACGGATATTGTGCAGACAGAGAAGAAGCAGCAGTGCGTGCAGTGGAAGCAGGCGTAGATATTGACATGATGACAGGAATTTACAGTGAAAATCTGTGTCAGATGGTCAGGGATGGAAAAATAAGAGAAGAGCTTATAGATGAGGCATGTCTTCGTATTCTGCGGCTTAAAAATAATCTGGGACTCTTTGAGAATCCATATAAAGATGCAGATCAGAAAAAAGAAAAGGAATACATTTTATGTGAGGAGCACCGTAATCTGGCGAGAGAAGCTGCAAAGAAATCTTTTGTTTTGTTGAAAAATGAGGATCATATCCTGCCTTTAGAGCAACAGAAAAAGATTGCCTTTATTGGTCCGTATGTAGATAACAGAAACCTGTTTGGTGCCTGGTCATTTATCGCAGATGCAAAAGATGTTATGACGCTGCAAGAGGCAGTACAGGAACAGTACGTTTCAGAAAACAGTACATTTTGCCAGGGATCACCAATGTTAGGGGCGGATGTATGTCTGGAAGGATTTGGAGAACAGCAGCAGCAATCTTATACACGGGAGCAGGAGGATCATATGCTGCAGGAGGCGGTACAGGCAGCAAAAGAGGCAGATATTGTTGTACTTGCAATAGGAGAAGACCGTTTACAGTCGGGTGAAGCAACCAGTAACGCAAATATCAGAATCCCTGAGGTACAGGAAGCATTGCTTGATAGAATTGCGGAAGTCAATCAAAATATTGTAGTGGTTTTATTTTCAGGACGCCCGTTAGACATACGTGAAATAAACAAAAAGGCAAAAGCCATCCTTCAGGTGTGGCTGCCTGGAACAGAAGGAGCTAGGGCAATTGCGGACACTTTATTTGGAAAATATAATCCAAGCGGAAAACTGCCGATGAGTTTTCCATACTGTGTAGGACAGGTACCGGTACATTATAATGAATATTCAACAGGACGCCCACATATAGAAGGCAAAGATAAAGACAGATTCCGCTCGAAATATCTGGATATTCCAAATGAGCCATTGTATCCATTTGGATATGGCCTGAGTTACACAACATTTGAGGTATCAGATATTCATTTAGATCGGACATGGATGGATACATCGGGACAGATTGAAGCGGAGGTGACTGTAAAAAATACAGGAAACTGCACGGGAACAGAAACCTTGCAGCTTTATATCCATGATATTGCGACTTCTGTAGTGCGTCCGGTCAAAGAATTGAAAGATTTTAAGAAGGTTACGCTTTTGCCTGGAGAGGAAAAAAAGGTAGTCTTTACCATAACAGAACAGGAACTGCGTTTTTTGACAGAGGATGGAATCTATGCGAGCGAAGCAGGAGAATTTGAAATATTTATCGGAAAAGACAGTTTGACAGGTAATAAAGCTTCATTTGTATTGAAAAAATGATCTGCATAAGTCTGAGATTTTTCATGATACTCTAAATAGAATGTCATCGGTTATGACACAGCATTTATGTGAAGAAATTTAAGAGCCCGGCTTCGAAAAAGTCGGGCTCTTGGTATAAAATGAATGTATGATCAATGGAATCTCCGGAGTGAGCTTTACCTGGCAAAGCTGATACTGCACTCACGGAAAAAGGATGTGAGATGGCGGATAAAGTTATTGAGATATTTGAGATGACAGATGGTATAATGAAAAGCGGCATGAGTGAAAAGGAGAAATGCAATGGGCTATTTAATTTCAGAGACAACAAAAGAAGAGCGGGAGAAGATCGTGGCGGAATCATTAGGAAATATTGATGCAGCCTGTGATGGCTGCATGTCCGGACTCGTGGAAATGTACCAGGATTACATCGACGGGAAAAAAGAATTGCGTGAGATCAATATGGAGTTCAATGCCCGCTATGTGAAAAGTGAGGATATGCCGGGAAGGGAAGGCCGCGGATATCAGGGAAGATAAGGAGGAAAATCAAATGAGTTTCGTAAAAGGAATCCATCATGTACGTTTGAAAAGAAGCCGGATTTGAAAAAAGAGAGTGCGGGCAGCTTTGGCAGCAGATGTTGAAAATTAAAGTCAACTAAAATTTACGAAAAGCCAGTTATCAAATCTTCCAGAGCATGGTATAATGGTAAAAATGTACTATTTATGTGCAGGAGCAGAAAGGGGAGCGTAAGTTATGACATTTGCGGCTGGGTGGCTGTTACTTCATATATTTGGTGTTCTTGTGGCTTTTGATTTACTGGTGATTGTTTTCCGGAAGGAAGATACAAACTATAGAGGGGAGCTTATCTTAACGATTGCCTGCTGTCTGGTGACACTTGTGGCAAAAAGTATTTACATTGTGGGCGGTCAGAAAGAAACTATGGTCGTGATCGGGAAAATGGAATACCTGGGAAAATGTTTTGGTAATTTCTGTGCCCTCATGTTTATGATACGCTGGAAAAATATAAAAATCCCACAGTGGGTGATCCATCTGCTTCTTGTGGTAAACATGGGATTTTATGTTATGATCGCAACCGTTGATTATCATCATCTATACTATAAAGATTACTGGCTGGCTCCTTCGAAGGCAAACCTGAACGGATATACGCTGGAAATCTCTCCAGCACCAATGTACTATGTCTATATGGCTTTCTTACTGGCAGAAATCATGACCACGATCGGCATCATCATCTCTTCCTACTGCTCTCAGAGAAGTATGCCCAATAAAGGAAAAATCCATTTCCTTATGATCGCAGCGATGCTTTCACCAATGCTCCTGTTGTCTCTGCGCATTTTAAAAATTCTAAAAGGAGATGATCCAACACCTCTTGGAATTCTGTTGTCCTGTATCTTTATGAGCATTGCCGTTGTAAAATACGGCTTGTTTGATCCTGTCAAAAATGCAAAAAATTATATTATTGATAATCTGAAAGAAGCTGTCATTGTAACAGATGCGGATCACCGTTTCCTTTTTTTAAATTCGATGGCGGATAAAATTATTACTTCTATAAATAAGGAACAGGGATATAGCACGGATGATAAGATATATGCATTTATTCAGGGCAGTCAGGATTTTTTGACTGGAAAGACCGGCATTATCAGGTGGAAGAAACGGTATTAAAGGACAATGAACTGATACAGGGATATATGATGACGATTGTTGATGTGACAAAGATCATAGAGCAGAACCATCTGATGAAGCGTCTTGTATTACAGACGGAAGATGCCAACCGTGCCAAAACCAACTTCGTTTCGAATATGTCACATGAGATACGTACGCCGATGAACTCTATTGTGGGAATTACAGAGATCTTACTGCGTTCCCGGCATTCACCGAAGGAGCAGGAATATCTGCTGAATATCCAGAGTTCCGGGCGTGTGCTTCTTACAATCATCAATGATGTGCTGGATTGTTCAAAGATGGAAGCCGGTAAAATGCAGCTGTTTGATGAACCGTATGATACATGTTCACTGTTTCATGATCTGAGGATCAGTATGGAAAACAGGATCGGACATTCTGGTCTGGAACTGATCTATGATATTGATCAGGATATTCCATGTAAGCTGAAAGGGGATATGGGGCGTATCCGTCAGGTCATCATAAACCTGGTAAATAACGCCATTAAATATACAGAGAAAGGCAGCGTCCGCTTTTCCGTGCATGTCAGACAGAAAAATACGGATAAAGTAATGCTTTATTATGAGGTGGCAGATACCGGGATCGGAATCCGCAAGGAAGATCATAAAATTCTGTTCGATGCGTTTCAGCGCGTGGAGATGGACAGAAACCGTTATGTGGAAGGAACCGGACTGGGCTTGACAATTTCCCAGAATTTAGTCAATATGATGGGAGGGGTTATCGAAGTAGAAAGTGAATACGGAAAGGGAAGCAGGTTTTTCTTTACGATAGAACAGACAATCATTGATCCGACACCTGTTTCTGCGGTAAATTATAATGGACAGAAAGATAATGTGACGGAAAAAGAAGCGGAATGTCTGTTTATTGCCCCGGAGGCACACATTTTACTTGTGGATGATAACGAATTGAATCTTGTGGTGGCAAAAGAACTGCTAAAACCTCTCCGGATGCAGATCGATACGGCAGAAAATGGACTGCAGGCAGTAAAAATGGTCAGGGGCAGCCAGTATGATCTGGTGCTGATGGATCACATGATGCCGGTTATGGATGGAATAGAAGCTGCAAAAGCTATTCGTGCACTGCCGGAGGACAAGTATCAGAAGCTTCCGATCATTGCACTCACTGCGAATGCAATGGTAGATGCCAGAAAGGAATTCCTGAATGCAGGAATGAATGGTTTCGTTGCAAAACCGATTGATTTTGCACGGATCTGTAACCAGCTGAAACTGTGGCTGCCAAAAGATCTTGTGCGTGATGTCCCGAAGGAGGAGGCAAAGAAGCTTCTTGCAGATGATCTCTCTGACCGTGAGATACAGCCGGAAGATCCACAGATGGGATTTTCATTCGAGGAGGGGGTAAATCACTGTGGTTCGAAAGCTGCACTTATGAAAACGATCCGCATTTTTTACCGTACGATCGACAGTAAGGCAAATAAGATCGAACAGTGCCTGAAAGAGGGTCTGATCAGTGATTATGTGATTGAAGTACATGCGTTAAAAAGTTCTGCACTCCTGATCGGTGCAGTACCGTTGTCGGAGGCAGCAAAGGAACTTGAGGATTATGGAAAACAGGGTAAGACAGAGGTGTTAGAGGAAAAAACACCGGATGTGCTTACCCTGTACCGTGATTTAAAAAATATATTGCGCCCCTATGCAGAGAAGGAAGAGGATGCAAAAAAAGAGTTTTCGGACGGGGAGTGGATCACTGCATTACAGCAGATACACCAGTGCATAGAACAGTTTGACCTTGATGGAGTGGATCAGATCATGGAACAACTTGAAGAATATCAGGTTCCGGAATGCATCAGGGAATCCATGGATCAGCTGCGTGTTTATGTGGCGGATGTATCGCTGGAAGAGATTATGGAATTGACAGATACCATGACAGGGTTATTGCGGGATTAAAGGCGGTTGGGGTTAAAGTGATCGTAGATCATGCAATCAAGCATAAAACGCCTGTGTTTGTCATGGGAAATGTGGAAGAGCTTGAGAAACTCTGGGAAACACTTCCAAAACAGATGTTTACCGATATTTTTATAAGACCGATCAATGTGGTGGAGATGGTGGAAAACATCAAAAGGCAGATGGATGAATATTATAAAATGAAAAAAAGAACTATTTTAGCGGTGGATGATTCGGGAGTGATCCTCCGGAATATTAAAACACTGCTGGAAGATAAATATCAGGTAATTCCTGTCAATTCCAGCGAGATGGCGATCAAATATCTTGCCTTAAATATACCGGATCTGATCTTGTTAGATTATGAAATGCCAATCGTGGATGGCAAACAGTTTATGCAGATGATTCGTGAAGATACGGAATTTCAGAACATTCCGATCATTTTTCTTACCGGAAAAAACGATGCACAGACGGTTATGGACGTGATGTCGTTAAAGCCGAATGGTTACCTGTTAAAAAGCATGGATGCGCAGAAACTGCATGCAGCGATCGATGATTTCTTTAAAAAACAGACAAAATAAAGGCTGGCCAATCAATAGGAAACGCACAAAGATATGTATGATCCCCCTTAAGCAGACAGGGTAAATGTTTCCAAACTGCTTAAGGGGGATTTTATGTATATAAAACTATATTCCGTAAATGAAAAAGAAAAAAACTAAGAAAAGTTTAATCTTCACAAAATTGACAAATCTGTATGTAATGATAGAATAACTTTGTTGAAAAAGAGACTATGAGAGATGGAAATATGAGGAAATCATGAAGATAAAGTTATATTTTGAAAAAGAGAATCTGATCCGACTTGCTGTGGCAGTGGTCTTTGCAGCAGTGCTGTTTGCAGTGATAAGGTTTCCGGTATGGGTACTGTTTGGATTTGGAGTACTTTATTTTGGAATTAAAAGTTTAAAGATTGAATTAAACGAAAAGCTTTCATGGCTGTGGAGTGCGATCATGCTTGGGACAGGCGGCATTTTTACGGCGTATCATATCCAGTATCTGTTACTGGATGCGGAACTGAGAGCAAAAATATCCGACAATAAAATGCTGTTAAATGTATTGTGCTGTCTGGTAGTTTTTCTGGCTGTTCAGGTATTTACAAACAATACAGGACTGACCTGTCTGATTTCGCATATTGTGCTGTTGTCCCTTGCCGGGATCAACTATTTTGTATATCTGTTTCGTGGAAATGAGTTTATTTTCAGTGATTTAAAGTCCATCCAGACCGGGCTTTCTGTGGCGGGAAATTATGAATTTGCCCTGGATGAAAGGGCAGGGTATGTAATACTCCTTTCCACGCTGTACATTGCGTTTATCCGAAAGTTACATGTTTCCTTTCAGAAAAGGATTCCGATGTTGATCGTGTGCATTTCACTTGCCGTGCTGTGCTGTGCATACATTGGAAAGCATACGCAGGGTGTTGTGACGGAGACATGGGAACAAAAAGGAAGTTACAGAAACGGCTATATCTTAAACTTTGTGTTAAGTATCCGCGACTGCTTTATTGCGCAACCGGATGGGTATTCGAAAGAGGCAGTCAAGGAACTTGAGGATCAGTACAGCAAAGAGACGGATACAGTCGCCGGAGAAACGGAGAAGAAGCCGACCATTATTGTGGTTATGAGTGAATCCTATGCGGACCTTAGTGTGGTGGGTAATTTTTCAACCAATATCGATCTGACACCGTTTTACGATTCACTGGAGGAAAATACGATCAAGGGGCATGCGCTCTCTTCCGTGTTTGGCGCCAAAACACCAAACTCCGAGTGGGAATTTTTGACGGGAAATTCCATGGCATTTCTGCCGAGCGGTTCGGTTGTCTATCAGCAGTATATCACGGATACACCGACTTCTCTGGTGTCAAATCTGAAAAATATCGGTTACACCTGTGTGGCAATGCATCCTTATTATGATACCGGATGGAGCCGCAATATCGTATATCCGAATATGGGATTTGATGAAACGCATTTTATCGATGATTTTGACCAGACGAAGATATTGCGTGATTATATTACAGATCAGGAACTGTATGAGAAGATCGTCGACCGTTATGAGAGTAAGAAATCCAACGAGGATTTATTCATTATGAGTATTTCCATGCAGAATCATGGCGGTTATACGGAGAAATATGACAATTTTGATGAAAAAGCGCGTATGCTTGGCATCAATTATCCGGACGTGAACCAGTACCTGTCATTGATCCACGAGAGTGATTCGGCATTAGAGTATTTGATCTCCTATTTTGAAAAAGTGGATGATCCGGTTGAGATCGTCTTTTTCGGGGATCATCAGCCGAGTTTGTCATCCAGTTTTTATCCGTATCTGAATGGGAAAGGATTGGGCGGACTGACGCTGTCTGAACTTGAAAATCTTTACACTGTACCGTTTTTTATCTGGACGAATTATGACAGCGGCAAAGAAAGTGTGGAACTGACAAGCCTTAATTATCTGTCAACATTGGCGTTGGAGCGTGCGGGCATTGCGCTTCCGGCATACAATCAGTTTTTAGCCGACATGATGGAAGAAATTCCGGCGGTCAATTCGAGAGGATTTTATTCCAAATCGCAGGGAAAATTTTTACATGTGGAAGATGCGGCCGGCGAGGATGCAAAATGGCTGAAAAATTATGAGATACTGCAGTATAATAATATGTTTGATAAGCGGAATAAGAGCGAGTTAATTTTCCCTTATTTAAAACAATAGAATGTTCGTGGGTGTGCATTCTGCTGCATAGATAATGTTGGGAGTAAATAGTGGTTAAAACACGATTGATTTAAGGAGGAAAACGATAAGAGTTATGGAAGCGGTAGTTTTAGGAAGTACAGGGATCAAAGTAAATAAGAATGGATTTGGCGCACTGCCGATCCAGAGAGTCAGCACGGAGGATGCGGTAAAACTGGCGAGAAAAGCGTATGAAGCGGGCATTACGTTTTTTGATACGGCGCGGTTTTACACGGACAGTGAGGAAAAATTAGGCGAGGCATTCGACGGAATGCGTGAAAAAGTCTACATTGCGACCAAAACGGCGGCAAAAAATGCGGACGAATTCTGGGAACAGCTTGGGATTTCTTTACATAATTTAAGGACGGATTACATTGATATCTATCAGTTCCACAATCCTTCTTTCTGCCCGAAACCGGGAGATGGAACAGGACTTTATGAGGCGATGCTTGAGGCAAAGGCGCAGGGGAAGATCCGTCATATCGGTATCACGAACCACAGGCTTGCGGTTGCCGAGGAGGCAATCGAATCCGGGCTGTATGAGACACTGCAGTTTCCGTTCTGCTATCTGGCAACGGATAAGGATATTGCACTGGTGGAAAAATGTAAAAAGGCAGACATGGGATTTATCGCAATGAAGGCATTGTCCGGCGGTCTGATCACGAACTCTGCGGCAGCCTATGCATTTGAGGCGCAGTATGAAAATGTACTGCCGATCTGGGGTGTGCAGCGGGAAAAAGAGCTGGATGAATTTATTTCATATATTGATAATCCGCCAACAATGACGGATGAGATCCGTGCACTGATCGAGAATGACCGAAAAGAACTGGCAGGCGATTTCTGCCGCGGCTGCGGTTATTGTATGCCGTGTCCGGCGGGCATTGAGATCAACAACTGTGCGCGTATGTCGCTTTTGCTGCGCCGCTCTCCGTCTGCACTGCAGCTCACACCGGAGGTTCAGGCGAAAATGAAAAAGATCGAAAACTGCCTGCACTGCAATAAATGCAAGAGCAAATGTCCGTATGGACTGGATACACCGGCGCTCCTTGCAAAGAATTACGAAGATTACAAGCAGGTGCTTGCGGGAAACGTGAGTGTCAATTAGAAAAAGGAAATATGTGTGGATCAAAAGATTTATCACAAGCAGAAATGAGGATTATTATGAAAAAATATGAAACAGTCGTATTTGACCTGGATGGAACCTTATTAAATACGTTAGAGGATCTGGCAGATGCCACAAACTATGCGTTGCGAACGATGCAGATGCCGGAGCGCACGATCGTGGAAGTGCGTGCATTTGTTGGAAACGGTGTGCGTCGTCTGATGGAACTTTCCGTTCCGGGCGGATTTGACAATCCGAAATTCGAAGAAACATTTGCTGTTTTTAAAAAGTATTATGGAGAACACTGCAATGACAAAACGAGAGCTTACGATGGTGTTGTTCCGGTGCTCCGCAAATTAAAGGAAAAAGGTTATGCGCTTGCAATCGTTTCGAATAAGATTGATTTTGCAGTCAAAGAGTTAAACGAGATTTATTTCGAAGGCATTGTGCAGGCTGCGATCGGGGAGCGCGAAGGTGTGGCGAGAAAACCAGCGCCGGATATGGTGCACACGGCGCTTGCAGAACTTGGAAAACCGGCGGATACGGCAGTCTACATCGGTGATTCGGATGTGGATGTCATGACGGCAAAAAATTCAGGACTGCCGTGCATCTCAGTGCTTTGGGGATTCCGTGATAAGGAGTTCCTGATTGAACACGGGGCGACAAATTTTGCAGAAAAACCGGAAGATATTGTGAAGTTTTTGGAGCAGTAGATGCTGGCAGACTAATTTATCTATAAAAGAAAAGGAATTCAGTGTAAAAAACTGCGCAGAAAAGGGGATCTATATGAGAAGAAGAAATCTTATATTAATTACGGTATTATCACTGTCACTCACGTTTGCAGCAGGCTGTGGTAAAAATAAAAACACTGGTGCGGCAGGCTCTATGGATCAGCAGAAAACCAGTGAGACTACAGTACAGAATGAAACGGAGCCAGAAACCTCACAGGTTTCGGAGGATTCAGAACAGGACGAAACAGAAGCCGCAGCCACAACAGAGGCAGGGCAGGACGCACAGTCTGATTATCAGATAGAGATGGTAAGCTACAAAAAGACGGATCTGGTTGATATTTCTTATCCGAAGATTACAGGCTGGAGTGATACCGAAAAACAGGAAGAATGGAATACTTACTTTGAAAATACGGCAAAAGAAGCTGTCGGGGAAATGACGGGAGATACGGAGGAGATGAACCCTGGTGCAAATGATTCCGTGGTGCTCACATATACCGTGCAGGAACAGACAAAGGATATGCTTTCTCTGACCTGTCAGAGTTATTATGATTATGAAGGATCAGCGCATCCTTCTGCAGCACTTACTTCCGTTAATATTAACATGAAGACCGGAGAAAAAATGACATTTTCTGATTTTGCAGATCCGGATGAGACGGCTAAAATTTTATTTGCCGGAAAAGACAATACAGATACTGCACAGGGCTATACCGTGCTGGATCCGGAAGGAAATCCGACTACTGAAATTACGATGAAAGATATTTTGGAATTTAATTTCATCTGGATGGAACCGACGGAGGAAGCACTTGCGGCAAGTCTTACCCATTTTGACGGAGATGTAGACGATTACGGAGCCGATGAGACGATGGGAGAGTCTTATGTGCACGACGGAAAAGTATATGTGATCTTTTATGTCAGTCATGCCATGGGCGATTATACAGTGGTAAGAATAGATTAAATTATATGAAATAAAGGATTATTATGCAGTCAGTACAGGAAAAATATAAAAATTTACAGGAATATTTAAAGTCACTGGGCAGTGTTGCAGTCGCTTTTTCCAGCGGCGTGGATTCGACATTTCTGCTCGCAGCGGCAAAGGAAACAATTGGTGCGGATCATGTGATCGCAGTTACGGCATCCTCCTGTTCTTTCCCGAAAAGGGAGTTAGAGGAGGCAAAGCAGTTTTGCAAGGAGCAGGGAATCAGACACATTGTATGCAAGTCGGAAGAACTTGATATCGAGGGATTTCGTCAGAATCCGAAGAACCGTTGCTATCTCTGCAAACATGAATTGTTTGAGAAAATACTGGAAATTGCAAAAGAGTATCATATCAATGCCGTAGCTGAGGGATCCAACATGGATGATAATGGTGACTATCGACCGGGACTGGTCGCAGTTGCAGAGCTTGGTATCAAAAGTCCGCTCAGGGAGGCTTTGTTGAACAAAGAAGAGATCCGTACACTTTCCAAAGAGATGGGACTGCCAACCTGGGACAAGCAGTCATTTGCATGCCTTTCCTCCCGGTTTGTCTATGGGGAGACAATTTCCGAAGAAAAACTCGGCATGGTGGATAAGGCGGAGCAGCTTTTGCTGGATATGGGCTTTCATCAGGTGCGCGTAAGGATCCATGGGGATATTGCGCGTATCGAGGTGCTGCCGGATGAGATCGCAAAACTGGTAGAAGGGGAAAACAGGGAAAAGATTTATTCTTACCTGAAACAGCTTGGATTTGCCTATGTGACGCTTGACCTTGGCGGATACCGTATGGGAAGTATGAATGAGACACTTGATATAGAGAAAAAATAATTTTGTACAAGAGGCAGGAATGAACTTCCCGATATGGAAAAAAATAATTTTGCACAAATGATAATAGGACCTAAGAGATAAGGAAATAACAGGAGAAAAGCACAGGATATGTTGAATCAGTTTTCAAGAACCCAGTTACTGCTGGGTTCAGATAATATGGAACGGCTTGCAAATGCAAAAGTTGCAGTTTTTGGAATCGGCGGAGTCGGCGGTTATGTGGTTGAGGCGCTTGCCAGGAGCGGAGTCGGTTCTTTTGTGATCGTGGATGATGACAAGGTATGTCTGACGAATATCAACCGTCAGATCATTGCGACCAGAAAAACGGTTGGAAAATATAAAGTTGATGTGATGACGGAGCGTATCTTAGAGATCAATCCGGATGCAAAAGTGGAAGCGAGAAAATGTTTTTATCTGCCGGAAAATGCGCATGAGTTTGATTTTTCCGAGTATGATTATGTCGTGGATGCGGTGGATACGGTCACTGCAAAATTAGAGATCATCATGCGCGCAAAAGAGTGCAATGTGCCTGTCATAAGCTGCATGGGAGCTGGCAATAAATTAGACCCGACCCAGTTTGAGGTGGCTGATATTTACAAGACGTCAGTCTGCCCGCTCGCGCGTGTCATGCGCCGTGAGTTAAAAAAACGCGGGGTCAAAAAATTAAAGGTCGTATATTCCAAAGAGCAGCCGACAAGACCGATCGAGGATATGAGTATCAGCTGCCGGTCACATTGTGTCTGCCCTCCGGGAACCGTCCACAAATGCACCGAGCGCCGTGATATCCCTGGAAGTATTGCGTTTGTGCCGTCTGTGGCAGGACTGATCCTTGCAGGAGAGGTCATCAAGGATCTTACAAAGTAATATTGACTGTATTTTTGCATGGATTTGTTGTTTTTAGTTACAAAACTCCAGTTTGGGAACTGCCTTCCAGAAGTTAGATGAAAAATCTAATGGCTGGAGGACTTTTTTTCTTTATAGGATTAGGGTGTCAAAAGGTGGTTCATAACTTAGCGATTGTCAAATTGCACAAAGCCGAGACTGTTTTTGTGACTTTGGGAGAAAATTAGAAAATCTTAGTATGCCTGTCTATTTACAGTAATGTTCTGCCACGGACGGCAGAACAAGGCTTCACGAGCCATGGAAGGCTCGTTGAATGCCGTTTACGTCACTCTGTGAAAAACTGATTCAGGCATACTTAGTTTTTCTTATTTTCGGACAACGGAACAAAACAAGTTCGGTTTTGTGCAATTTGACAGACCCAAAATTGAAAATCATCTTTTGACACCCGAATCTTTATAGGATGACAAATAGTACATGCAAGATTTTTGATTGACAAATTGCACTATTTGAGCTCAACATCATAGGATTAAGGTGGAAAGAAATTTAAAATCATGATTGTTTGAGTGAGGGAAAATAAAAGCTATTCACCCATTATATTAACGGAAAAATAGTACGAAAGTACAAAATGTATAACATAATACTTGCATTTTGTAATGTGATGTGCTAAAGTGTTATCAGCGTAAAGGGGCGCAGAGGAAAAGAGCCATCTTTGCGCATTTTTATTAAGGAGGAAAATCCTCTCCTCGTCAGAGGACTCGGATTTTTGCTTCGCAAAAACAAGGAGGAAAATCCTCTGTTCCTGCAAGAGGCACATGCTATGCAGGCATAGCAGACATTTTGCTCCGCAAAACAAGGAGGATTACTATTATGAAAAAAACCAAAGCAGTTTTGGCTATTTTGATGGCCGGAACAATGATGCTTGGTCTTGCAGGCTGTGGCGGGAACAGTTCTTCTGCAACACAGGGAACGACCACAGGCACAGAGACAGGCAGTGCAGCAGGTGATGCTGCAGGAACAGATGCCGCAGCAAGCGCATCAGACATGAATGTTATGCTTGAAACTCCGGTCGAGTCACTCGATCCGCAGCAGGCTACCGACGGAACATCCTTTGAGGTAATCGCTGATTATACCGACGGTCTGATGCAGATGGATGCAGACGGACAGGCAGTTCCGGCAATCGCAGAAAGCTATGATTTATCAGACGATGGTTTAACTTATACATTCCATCTTCGTACCGATGCAAAATGGAGCAACGGCACACCGGTTACCGCAGCAGATTTCGTATTCGGATGGCAGAGAGCTGTTGATCCGGATGTCGCATCTGAGTATGCATATATGTTAAGCGATATCGGTCAGATTAAAAATGCAGCAGAGATCATCGCAGGTGAGAAAGACAAGAGTGAACTTGGTGTGACAGCAGTAGACGACAATACACTTCAGGTCGAACTGAATGCACCAGTCAGCTATTTCACTTCTCTGATGTATTTCCCGACTTTCTATCCGGTAAATGAGGAGTTCTTTACTTCCTGTGGAGATACATTTGCAACAAGTCCTGAGACAGTATTATCAAACGGTGCATTTGTGCTGGATTCTTATCAGCCGGCAGCAACTGCATTCCATTTAACAAAAAATGCAGACTACTATGATACCGACAGAGTAAAACTTTCCGGATTAAGTTATCAGGTAATCCAGGATTCACAGCAGGCATTAATGAGCTACCAGACAGGAGCGCTTGATACAACATTAGTAAACGGTGAGCAGGTTGATCAGGTAAAAGATGATCCTGAATTCACAACCGTTGGTGCCGGTTACTTATGGTATGTCAGCCCGAATATGAATTCTGTTCCTGAACTCGCAAACTTAAATATCCGTCTTGCAATGACAATGGCAATCGACCGTGATTCCATCACAGCAGATGTATTAAAAGATGGTTCTGCTTCTACATACACAGCAGTTCCAATGCAGTTCGCAGCAGGTCCGGACGGATCTGACTTCTCCGAAGATCAGACAAAATTCTCTGATGTATGTGCTTATGATACTGCAAAAGCAGCAGATTACTGGGCAAAAGGTTTAGAGGAACTTGGTGAATCTGAGATCACTTTAGACATGGTAGTAGATGCAGATGACGCACCTCAGAAAGTAGCGCAGGTATTAAAAGAGCAGTGGGAGACAGCTCTTCCGGGACTGACCGTAAACCTGGTTGTTGAGCCGAAGAAACAGCGTGTGGAAGACATGCAGAACGGTAACTTCCAGTTAGGTTTAACACGTTGGGGACCGGACTACGCAGATCCAATGACATATCTTGGAATGTGGGTAACAGATAACTCTAACAACTACGGTCTGTGGAGCAGCGCAGATTACGATGCAATCATTGATGAGTGTACAACCGGTGATCTTTGCACAGATGCAGAGGGACGCTGGGCAAGACTTTACGATGCTGAGAAGATCGTTATGGATGAGGCAGTTATTTATCCGCTTTACACACAGTGCAACGCAGAGATGCTTTCTTCTAAAGTAACAGGCGTTGAGTATCATCCGGTAGCTATCAACCGTGTATACAAAGATGCTGTAAAGACTGAATAAAGAAATTTAGACAGTAGAAATCCTGTTTTACAGGAAAATGAATATAGCCGCACTAAAGTGCAAAACTTTGGTGCGGCAATTTCATCATATTGTTGACGCTATAGGAAATGAGGCAGGAATTTCCTATGTCGTGAACGGAAAAACAAGGAGGAAAATCCTCTGCTCCTGCAAAGGCAGTCGCATTTTGCTCCGCAAAACTAAAGGAGGATTAGAACGTGAAAAAATATGCACTTAAGAGAATCGTAACGTCTCTGTTTACGCTGCTTGCAATTTTGCTCGTTCTGTTTATTTTGATGCAGCTGATGCCGGGTTCTCCATTCAACGATGAGAAGTTAAATGCAGACCAGAGGGCAGCACTGTATACGAAATATGGACTGGATCAGCCGCTGCCGGTACAGTTTGTGAAATATGTAGGCAATATGTTAAAAGGAGACCTTGGCGTAAGTTACAATATCTCAAAGAATACACCAATCTCCCAGTTGATAAAGACGAGACTTCCGATCTCCATCAGTATCGGAGGATATGCGGTGTTGATCGGTGCCGTGGTCGGGCTTCTGCTCGGGCTTCTCGCGGCATTAAAACATGACACGATATGGGATTCGTTAGCGACGATCATTTCGGTTATCGGTGTGTCGGTGCCATCGTATGTGTTTGCACTGGCACTCAGCTATAACTTCGGATTTAAATTAGGGTGGTTTCCGATGTTGTTTTCGGAGAGCGATATTTTCGGATCAAGCGTGCTGCCCAGTATCTCACTTTCGATGTTTACGATGGCGTCGATCGCCCGTTTTACGCGAAGTGAAATGCTTGAAGTACTCGGCAGCGATTATATGCTGCTTGCGGAGAGTAAAGGAATTTCGGGTTCGGCGCTGATTTTTAAACATGCGCTGCGAAATGCACTGATCCCGATCATCACTGTGCTTGCACCGCTGATCGTCGATCTGATGACCGGTTCTCTGGTTGTTGAAAAAATATTTGCAATACCGGGTGTCGGAAGTCTTCTGGTAAATGCCATTCAGTCGAACGACTACAACGTGGTTATCGCATTAAGCTTTATTTATTCTGCAATGTACATTGCCATCATGCTTGTGGTAGATATCCTTTACGGAATCATTGACCCGAGAATTCGTCTGGCAAAGAAAGGAGACTGATATGGTGTCACAGGAAAATACCATGAATGTGGGAAATGATGCTGCCGGCTACATACCGGTCGAGGCAGATTTTAAATTTAAACATACGGATGGCGAACTTGCGTTAGATGATAACTTTGCAGCACAGAGTTTCTGGAAAGACGTATTGATCCGCTATTTCAAAAAAATCAGTGCAGTGATCGGTCTGATCCTGATCATTATCATTACGGTATTTGCAATTATTGGCCCGGGGATGAATGATTTCAGTTACTCCGAACAGTCACTGACACAGAAGAACTTTGCACCGAGGGTAAAAGGTCTTGAAAAACTTGGTATCTTCGATGGTAGTGAAGGCATGAAAACAACGACCGGAACCAAAAAGATCAATTACTATGAAGAAAAAGGTCTGGATGATCTTTACTACTGGTTCGGAAGTGATAACTTCGGACGTGATATCTGGACACGTACCTGGTCCGGTGCACGCGTTTCCCTGATTATCGCCGTAGCAGCCGCTATCATCGATATGGTGATCGGTATGAGCTATGGACTGATCTCCGGATATTTTGGCGGGAAAGTCGATATGTTCATGCAGCGGTTTCTGGAGGTCGCGAACGGTATTCCGCGTCTTGTAATCGTAACACTTTTGTTACTGGTACTGCAGCCGGGTATGCTTACCATTATTTTTGCATTGATGTTGACGGAGTGGGTTGGCATGAGCCGTATCGCAAGAGCTGAGATGCTGAAATTAAAAGAGCAGGAATTTGTACTTGCATCACGGACACTTGGAGCAGGAAATTTCTTTATTATCTTTAAAGAAGTTCTGCCAAATATCATTGGACCGATCATTACACAGGTAATGTTCTCCATCCCGACGGCGATCTTTACCGAGGCGTTCTTAAGTTTCGTAGGTCTTGGTATTCCGGTGCCGCAGTGTTCACTTGGTTCACTGATCTCCGAAGGATTTAACAGTTTTACCACACATCCGTACCAGATCATTCCGCCGATCGTTGTAATGGCTCTTTTGATGTTAAGCTTTAACCTTGTAGCAGATGGTTTACGTGAAGCATTAGATCCGAAGCTGAAAGAAATGTAAGAAAGGGGATTCGTATATGTCAGAGACAAAAGAACAGATTTTAAAAATACGGGACCTGGATATTACGTTTCAGACGACTGCAGGAAGCGTGCACGCCATCCGTGGAGTCAATATTGACCTGATGAAGGGCGAGACAGTTGCGATCGTTGGTGAGTCCGGCTCCGGTAAATCCGTAACAATGAAAGCTGCCATGGGTATTTTGGCATCCAATGCGAAAGTAACGGGCGGTACTATAGAATTTTCCTATCATCATGCGGATGGAACACCGCAGACGGTAGACATTTTAACAAAAGATAAAAAGTGGATCAGACGACATATCAATGGAAAAAGAATTGCTATGGTATTCCAGGATCCGATGACGAGTCTTGATCCGACCATGACGATCGGAAAACAGATCATGGAAGGTATGATCTGGCATTTTAAGACACCGAAGAAAGAAGCCTGGGATAAGGCAGTAGAACTGTTAAAAGAGGTTGGTATCGAGGATGCGGAAAAACGTATGAAAAACTATCCGCACCAGCTCTCCGGTGGTATGAGACAGCGTGTGGTCATTGCCATCGCGCTTGCCTGCAACCCGGATCTTCTGATCTGTGATGAGCCGACGACTGCACTGGATGTTACGATTCAGGCAAAGATCATCGAGCTGATCCGCAGGGTACAGAAAGAGAGAGGCATTTCCGTTATTTACATCACACATGACCTCGGCGTGGTTGCCAAAGTGGCAGATTACGTCAATGTCATGTATGCCGGAAAAATCGTTGAGAAAGGTATGATCAATGAGATCTTCTATGATCCGAAACATCCGTATACCTGGGGACTGCTCTCTGCAATGCCTGATCTTGACACTGCGGATGAGAGACTCTACACGATCCCTGGTTCGCCGCCAAACCTGTTAAACGAAAAACCGGGCGATGCGTTTGCACCGCGTAACCAGTTTGCGCTTGAGATCGACGACAAGGCAGATCCACCAATGTTTCAGGTGACAGATACACATTATGCGGCTACCTGGCTGTTAGATCCGCGGGCACCGAAGGCAGAGATGCCGCTTGAATTAAAAGAGCGTATTGCGCGAATGAAGAAGGAGGCTAAGATCGATGACGGTGAATGAAAACAGTAAGCCTCTTCTTACCGTGAAAGGCTTGAAACAATATTTTAAGGTAAGTAATACATATACCGTGCATGCGGTAGAAAACGTAAGTTTTCAGATCTATCCGGGTGAGACATATGGTCTGGTCGGGGAATCCGGTTCCGGAAAATCAACGATCGGAAGAAGTATCATAAGACTTTATGATCCGACCGCCGGGGAGATCAATTTTAATGGAATGGACATCAGCGGCAGGATCAATAAGGCAAACAGCCAGGCACTGCGCACGCAGATGCAGATGATCTTCCAGGACCCGATGGCATCCTTAAATCCAAGAAAAAAGGTGCGCGATATCATCGGCGAGGGGTTAGATATCCATCATATGTACAAGACACGCGCAGAGCGTGAGGAAAAGATCAAAAACATCCTGGCAAAAGTTGGACTTGCGCCGGAACATGCGGGCCGTTATCCGCATCAGTTTTCCGGTGGACAGAGACAGCGTGTCGGAATTGCGAGAGCGCTGATCATGAACCCGAAACTGATCATTGCAGATGAGTGTATCTCTGCGCTGGACGTTTCCATTCAGGCACAGGTCGTTAACCTGATGAAGGATATCCAGCAGGAGACAGGAACCGCGTATCTGTTTATCGCACATGATCTTTCCATGGTCAAATATATTTCGGATCGCATCGGGGTACTTCATCTGGGACATCTCTTAGAGACCGGAACAACGGAGGAAATCTTTGAGAATCCAATCCACCCATATACGAAGAGCCTTCTTTCTGCGATACCTGCACCGAATCCGGTCGTGGAAAAAAATCGTGTGGCACTGAGCTACGATTACAAGACTTCCGGCATTGATTATAATAAGGGAACGGATCATCTGGTGTCCGGGACACATTATGTGAAATGTACGGATGAAGAATTTAAGAAGTGGACAGAATAATATAGCAGGAAACCATCACAAACCGGGAGCCGGGGAGTGGTGGTTTTCTTTTTTAGTAAAAGTGCTGAATTTTTTTGCGTGGGATGTGCTGAATATTATGCGAAAAGTAGAATATGAAAAATTGAACCGAAACCGTATTGACTTTGAAAATGGAATTTGGTATATAAGAGTAAAAATTCAAAAATTCAATAGAGAAAGGAAATAACAATCTATGTTGTCACAAAAGAGTACAATGAAAGACAAATTGGAAAATATGCATCTGCAGGAGAGGATAAACTATGGCTACGGAAAAGTCATTAGTATGATGTTGATTTCGGGTCTGTTTTCTATTGTGGTCATAGGTGTGTTATTTGCTAATATGTTACATTATATAGATGATGTCAATGCTGCGGATCAGGCGGTAAAAATCTGCAGGATCAATGTGAATACGTCAGCGAGAAATATCAGGGAAATGGCATTAAATAATGATACATCTGCTTATGACAGTTATGAGCAGAATGTAAAAAAGCTGCTTACAGAAGTGGATTCGCAGCTGGAAATATTAAAGAAAACCAAAGTCTTACCGGATGAGGAATATAATGAGTATGCATCTGCTCTTTCTGATTGGGGAAACATTGGTTATTCGATTATAGAAGAAATTAAAAATGGCGAAAAAGAGAAAGCGATTGATGAAATTTTTAATAGTTGTACACCTGCATTAAATAAACTTGTGGAAATTGCCATAAGATTAGATGAGATCACAGATGAAGTAAGTGAGCAGTCTGCAAGAACTACAATTATTTTTGCTGTTGCAGGAATGGTGTGTATTATTATCTGTCTGGTTTGTGCATGCACACTGGCTAAGGTAATAAGTAAAAAGGTACTTGAAACAATTCTGGATCCGTTACGTGCAGTGGAAGACGTTGCAAGGGAACTGACAGAAGGAAATTTACACAGTGCGCTGGAATATCATTCGGAAGATGAGATTGGAAGACTGGCGCACAGTATGCGCAAATCAATTCGTATTTTGGGAACTTATGTAGATGATATTGATCGTGCAATGAAACTGTTCTCAGAAGGAAATTTTGATGTTCAGCCGGAAGTAGAGTGGAAGGGAGATTTTGTCGGTATTTTAAATTCTTTCATGTCATTTGAGAAGAGTATGGCAGAAACGATCAAAGGAATTAAAAATGTTTCGAGTGAGGTTTCAAGTGCAGCAGACCAGGTGGCATCAAGTTCCAATGATCTTGCAGATGGAGCTACGAATCAGGCAGCGGTTGTAGAAGAACTGACGGCTACAGTTGCCGGGGTTTCTGAACAGGTAGAAAAAAATTCACAATCTGCAAAAGCAATCAGTGGAAGAGTGGATGAACTTGGAAATGCCATTTCAGACAGCAATGGTAAGATGCATGAAATGGTTGCTTCTATGCATGAGATTAATGAGGCATCAAAAGAGATTGATAAGATTATTGCAACAATTAATGAAATTGCTTCCCAGACAAATCTGTTGGCGTTGAATGCTTCTATTGAAGCGGCAAGGGCCGGAGAGGCAGGAAAAGGATTTGCAGTTGTAGCGAATCAGGTAAATTTATTAGCTGAACAGAGTGCCCAGGCGGCAAAAGAATCAGCATCACTGATTGAAACATCTGTGAATGCGGTAGAAAAAGGTATGATAATCGCGGAAGAGACTGCGGCACAGCTGGAGGAGGTAGCAGAGAACTCCAAGCTGATTACGGAAGACGTTACACATATTGCGGATACATTAGAGACACAGACAACAGAAATCCAGCAGATCAATGAGGGAATTGAGCAGATCAATGACGTTGTGCAGACAAATTCTGCAACATCTGAGGAGTGTGCGGCTGCCAGTCAGGAGATGAGCAGTGAGGCAGAGAGTCTGCAGGGAATGATCCAGAAATTTAAAATTCCGGAAACTGAAAATGTAACAGAATAAAAATATTTCAACTATATTACATTAAATTATCACTTGTTTATTGCATGAAAGAGACAATCTATAGTATGATAGAGAAAGTACAAACTAAGGATGGAAAAGGTATATACTATGATAGTCTCGGTCATTGAAAAGATCTACGCATTTTTATGGGGAGATCTGATTACGATCCCTTTGCCGCAGGAAAGCAGCATAGGGATTTCTTTACTTGTAATTCTTCTGATTCCGACAGGAATCTATTTTACGATCCGCACAAGATTTTTGCCGGTCAGGCTTTTCCCGGATATGATAAAAGCACTTATGGCAAAAAAGGAAACAAAGGACAGTCTTTCCACATTTCAGACGCTGATCGTCTCGACGGCTACCAGAGTCGGCATGGGAAATCTGGTAGGCGTTGTGGCGGCAATCTCGGCAGGCGGTGCCGGTGCTGTGTTCTGGATGTGGGTGACTGCGCTGATCGGTTCCTCGACCGCATTTGTGGAGGGGACGCTCGCACAGTTACACAAGGAAAAAGATCCTTTGTATGGCGGATATCGCGGAGGTCCCGCATATTATATCCATCATTTCTGTGAAGAAAAATTGAAAAAGAAGAAAAAGCATGTGCTGATCGCGGTACTTTTTGCAATTTCAGGACTAATCTGCTGGTGTGGCATCAGCCAGGTCATCAGCAATTCCGTGGTATCTTCCTTTGAAAATGCATTTGGCATCCCGCCACTTTACACAACGATCGTACTGGTTGCGATCGCAGCGGTGATCGTCCTTCGGAAAAATGCGACGGTAAAAGTGCTTGACGTGGTCGTACCGGTTATGGCGGTCTGCTATTTTGCAATCACGATATTTATTATCCTGAAAAATATTGGAAGCATCCCGGCGGTTTTTGGTCGGATTTTTGAGGAGGCGTTTGGGCTAAGACAGGCAGTTTCCGGCGGCTTCGGCGCTGTCCTTATGAACGGCATCAAGCGTGGACTGTTTTCAAACGAAGCCGGTTCCGGCTCTGCTCCTTGTGCAGCCGCAGCAGCCGAATGTGAGACACCGGTCAGCGCCGGACTGACACAGGCACTTGGCGTATTTGTCGACACCATTGTGATCTGCAGCTGCACTGCTATGATCATGCTCACTGCACCGGAAAATATCGTAGCAGGAAAAGAAGGCATGGATCTTCTCCAGTCCGCAATGCGCTATCACCTGGGCGAATTTGGCGTCATATTCATCGCAGTGACACTGTTTTTATTCAGTTTCTCCACATTCTTAGGCATCCTCTTCTATGCCAGAAGTAACGTCGCCTATTTATTTGGAGATAAATGGATCTTTCAGACCTTGTACAAAATCCTTGCACTGGTTATGCTGTTCATCGGCGGAATCGCTGCCTACACTTTCGTATGGGATCTCGGCGACGTCGGAATCGGTCTGATGACTATCTTCAACACCGGAATATTGTATTTGCTTGGTGGTCAGGCACTTAGCGCCCTAAAAGAATTTGAATCCACCAAGTAAAAAATAAAATAGAAACGGAGCAAAATAAAAATGAAACGAGAATCCTTCAAATCCCGCCTGGGCTTTCTGCTCGTAAGCGCCGGCTGCGCCATCGGAATCGGAAACGTCTGGCGATTCCCCTATGTGGCTGGACAAAACGGCGGCGGCATCTTCGTCCTGTTCTACCTGATATTTTTAATAGCAATGGGACTTCCGGTGCTCACCATGGAATTTGCCGTGGGGCGCGCCAGCAGAAAAAGCGCCGTGTTAGGTTATAAAGCACTCGAAAAAGAAGGCAGCAAGTGGCATATTCACGGCTGGATCGCAATGTTTGGCTGCTATATGCTGATGATGTATTACACGACCGTATCAGGCTGGATGGTATCGTATTTCTTTAAATTTTTAAAAGGCGAATTCCAGACCGGCATGACTGCGGACGATACTGCGGCAGTATTTTCTAATCTGCTCGCAGATCCGGGACAGATGGCGTTCTGGATGATACTTACCGTGATACTGGGATTTTTTGTGTGCAGCAGGGGACTGCAGAACGGACTGGAAAAAATAAGCAAGATCATGATGAGCGCGCTGCTGATTCTGATTGTTGTTCTCGCGGTGCACAGTATTACACTGCAGGGTGCAGCAGAAGGCGTGAAGTTTTATCTTGTCCCGAATCTGGACACGGTTGCAGAGACAGGGCTTAAAAATGTGATCACGGCAGCCATGAATCAGGCATTTTTCACACTGAGTCTTGGCGTTGCCGCAATGGAGATCTTCGGAAGTTATATGGGTAAAGATCACTCGCTTGCCGGTGAGGGCGCAAGAATTTGCGGTCTTGACACCTTTGTGGCGATCATGTCTGGACTGATCATTTTCCCGGCATGTTTCAGCTATGGAGTGGAAGTGGATGCCGGACCGAGCCTGATCTTTATCACGCTGCCAAATGTGTTTGTCAATATGTCTGGCGGGCGGATCTGGGGATGTCTGTTTTTCCTTTTCATGACCTTTGCAAGTTTTTCGACGGTCATGGCAGTGTTTGAAAACATTATGTCATTTTGTATGGATATGTTTCACTGGAACAGAAATAAAGCTGCATTTATCAATGGAGTGATCATCCTGTTCGCAAGTCTTCCATGTGTACTGGGTTACAATGTGTGGAGCAGCCTGCATCTGATAGGCGGCCGTGATGTGCTCGACAGTGAGGATTTTATCGTCAGCAACCTGCTTCTTCCGGTCGGTTCACTGATCTATCTGCTGTTTAGCGTAACAAAGTGGGGTTGGGGATTTGATAAATATATTGACGAGGCAAATACGGGAGAGGGCCTTAAGATTTCGAAAAAGTTAAAGCCATATTTCCAGTTTATACTGCCGCTGCTGATCCTGTTTATCCTGATTCAGGGGCTGGTGTAAAAAAGGAAAGTAATTAAGAAAAAATAGTGAAAGAATAGTGAAAAATAGTGTAAAAATAGTGTAAATTTAATGGAATAAATTACGGGAATGAAAGGACCAAAATGATAAATCGCGACGACATGTTAGAACTGACCAGGCGCATGACTCCCGCACGGGCATCCATAGACCGGATCGCAGGCGCATATTTTGACGAAGAGGGATATGTGGATGGAACATTCAATACGCATTTCTTAAAACTGTCTGCATCCGAAAGAGCCAAAAACTTAGAACTTGCCAAGACGGTGCTGATCTCAAAAACAAATGAACAGTTAAGAGAATACCGGATCCCGGAAGAAAAAAGAAAGCCGGGCAGTATCTGGCAGCTCTTTGACGGGATCAGGGAGACAGGTCTGAAAGACGATGCATTCCCGGATCTTTTCTATGAGCTGCTTGGAGAGAAATATCAGCCGGGGTGCCCATATGCGTGTTTTTTGTTCCACGGGAGATACGATGTCCCGGTCAAAGGGACCGATAAGGCATGGCAGGAGGGCTCAGAGGAAGTGTACGAATATCTGATCTGTGTGGTCAGTCCGTTAGAGGGCGAGTATGAGCCGGGCGTGCCGGAGAGCGGATTTTTGTACCCGGCATTTAAGGATCGCAGCACGGCGGGAGAGTATATCAATTTGTATGAGAAAGATGCCGGTCACAGTGAGAGTGTGTGGCAGAAGCTGCTAAAGTGATATGTCAAAAATGGATGAATACATGGTCGTGCTGCCGGAGGCACATCCGCTTTGCGTAAAAGAAAAGATTGAAATTGAAAATCTGGAAAATGAGCCGTTCATGCTGTCAGAGCACGGTGGAAAAACGGCGTTCACCCGCAGAAATAATTTTCTGAAATGAAAAGCAATTCTGTGGTATCAAAAGTGATTTTAGTGTGCTAAGATAGAAAAAAATAAAAAAGAAAGTGAATGGGAAATGGAATTAGACATTATTGGTCTGCTTGGTGCATGCTCTTATGCACTCGACTGTGTCGAAGCGGAACTGACCCATGTTGCGACAAAACATGGAAAAAGAGTTGCATATATGAGCGTATGCACAGCACAAAAAATGGGAATTACAGGAGATGCCCTGCAGGATCTCGCGGCGTGTTCGCTGCTGCACGACAATGCGCTGACGCAGTATATTTATGAGGAATTTCACAATGACCTTACAAAAAATAATACGGAAAATATAACGTCAAAGCAGCTTGGCATCCACTGCATTTACGGGGAGGAAAACTTAAAAATGTACCCGTTTCTGACGGATGTGAAAAATGTGATTTTATATCACCATGAAAATGCTGATGGAAGCGGACCATTTGGAAAAACGTGGGAAGAGATCCCTCTTTTTGCAAGGATCATTCATCTGTGTGATATTTTAGATGCGTTCTGCCGGACGCCGGTATTTGATGATGCCGTGTGGCAGCGCGCGAAAGATTATCTTTTGAAAAATAAAGGGACAAAATTTGATACTGCATGCGTAGATACTTTTTTGGAAGTGTTTGGGCAAGAACATTTTTTGAGTCTTGGAGATGCAGATTTAGAAGAACGGCTGTGGAATATTGTTCCGAGAAAAAAGCGGGATTTAAGCGATGAAATGTGCAAAAATTTTGCCAATCTGTTTGCAAAGATCATCGACTATAAATCCGAATTTACAAGCCGCCATTCACTCGGTGTTGCGGAAAATGCAGCCAGATTATCCAGATATCTCGGTGATGACGAGGAGACGGTGCTGAAAATGTACCTGGCAGGCGCGCTGCACGATATCGGGAAAGCAGCAATCGGAAATGATATCTTAGAAAAACCGGGACGCCTGACGGACGAGGAGTTTTCTAAAATGAAAAATCATGCGGGATACACATATCTGATCTTATCACAGGCAGAAGGAATGGAAGATATCCGTGACTGGGCGGCGCTCCACCATGAAAAACTCGATGGCACCGGGTATCCGTTCGGTAAAACTGCCGACGAGCTAAACAGGCAGGAACGTATCATGGCGTGCATTGATATCTATCAGGCACTGACGGAGAGCAGACCGTATAAATCCGGAATGACGCACGAGGCAGCATGTGAGATATTGGAAAATATGGTGCAAAAGGGATGGATAGACGGTGAGATCACAGAACAGATCAAAAAATGTTTTGCTTAAGAGGAAGCGGCATTGAGCCTGCTCCACTCGTTTTACTGCTGGGGCTGCACGGGTGCAGTTCTGCTTTTTAGTTATAAAAACCGTGCGGATTAAAATTACCGCACGGTTTTTTGGGATTAAATATTAATTTGTATATCGTTCATATGATTTACAGCTTAAACTGTTTCATATCTGCAGAAAGTTTTTCAATATCATCTGCTAAAGCAGATACCAGATCCGAAGATTTACGGACAACGGCATCGAGCTCGGTTGCCATTGCGGAAGTTTCTTCTGTGGAGGATGCATTGTCGGTTGCAAGCTGTGTCAGGGTATCGATACTCTCTGTGACAAGCTCACGCTGAGAATTGACATTCTTGATCTTTCCTGTAATGGTCTGGATGGACGCCATACAGGAATCGAGAGCACCTTTTAAGTCTTCAAACATCTGCTGTGTGCTTTCAAGAGCTGCAACCTGTTCGTCGGAAGCCTCACTCATTTTCTTCATCAGCTCCATAGATTTTTCGGAGTTCTGGCTTAACTCACTAATGATATTGTTGATCTCACTGACCGTCTGCGCAGACTGGGTGGCAAGTCCGCCGATTTCTTCTGCAACAACCGCGAATCCACGTCCGGCTTCACCGGCTCTTGCTGCCTCAATGGAAGCATTTAAGGAAAGCAGGTTGGTCTGGGATGCAATTTCGCTGATCAGGGTAGCTGCCTGACTGATCTTGTTGACGGAATCATTTGTCTGGGCAGTCTGGTTATACATAGAATCAATATCAGTCTTGGTTGTAGAATTGACATCAATCAGTCTGTGTAAAGTTTCCATGGACTTATTGGAACGATCCTGCATCAGCTGTGCATTCTGATCAAGGGATTCCATTTCTGAGGAAGTATCTGCGATGCCATCGGCAATCTCAGCAATATTTTCAGAGGCACTTGAAGTTGATGCTGCCTGAGAGTTACTGTTTTGGGCAATTTCATTGATTGCAGTCGAAACGTTCTGGATAGATTCGTTCATGCTGTCAAAATTCTTTTTGAAATCCGAAACGGCGGACTGTAAATGAGAGGAAACTCCATCAATGTTGGAGATAAGTCCGACAACCTCCTGCTGTGCAAGATCAAGTGCACCGGCTGTTTTTCCAAGTTCATTTTTACTTGAAACATTGACTCCGGTAGTCAGGTCTCCGGTCGACATCCTGTTTGCAAAATTCTGAATCTCGATCAAAGGTTTGCAGATCGTATTACCGAAAATACGGGAAGCAATGAATACGATAACTGTAAAAATCAGATCAATTATGATTATGACTGTGATCATAGTATGGTATTTCGCCTGAACTTCGTTTTTGGAACTATTCATTTCCGCTTCCATATCATCTACATAGTTACCGGTGGAAACAACCCAGTTCCATGGGGTAAAGATTTGAGAGTACGCGATCTTTGGTGCTACGGTAACACCGTCGGCTTTCGTAAAATAAAATTCATTGAAGCCGCCGCCGTCAGAACCGGTCGAGACTTTCATGATCTCCTGAATGATCTTGACGCCATTCTGATCTGTCAGATCGTAACGGTTATTACCTTCCTGATCGGTTAAGATCGGATGCATAATGAGGTTGTAGTCGGTATCATCGATCCAGAAATAGCCGCTTCCATCATCCCTGTAACGCATGTTGCGGACGATCTCTGCTGCTTCTTTTTTTGCTTCGTCTTCAGTCAGATCACCGTTTTGGGATTTGTCGTATTCTGCCTGTAAAATAGCGATGACAGACTGTACCTGACTTTTGATCTCAGTATTGTACCCATCTAACCTGGCATTTTCATAATTCTTGTTTGCCGTGGAAGTCATAGTGCTGATATTTGAAATTGAAATACCGCCAATGACTATGACAGATACAAGAACAATCATAAGACACATTAGTGTCAGTGAATTTTTTACGCTTTTGCTTTTCATGGATATCAAGCTCCCTTTCCTATAGGTTAATTACACTTATTTTACTATTTTTTGACAAAAAATGGTAGACATAAATTACGAAAAAATATAGTACTTTAGAAGCAAAATTATGAGAAATAACGAAAAAGTGTCAAAAGAAAAAGGAAACACGAATATAAAGCAAATTGTGTTTCCTTTTGGAAGAGCGGAGACGGAGGGATTCGAACCCTCGTGCCCCGGAGGGCTAACGCATTTCGAGTGCGCCCCGTTATGACCACTTCGATACGTCTCCAGATATGTTTTTGCAAATACTTGATTAGTATACCATATTTTGAATGATTTGCAAGAGAAAAGTGGTTGTTGTAAATAGGTAGTGGATATGCTAGTATATTAAAAGTTTCATAGAGAAGATAATTGGTGCCGGCTGTTTTTATCCGGGAAATGGAGCAGTACATAAAGTACAGTATAGTTTTCATATTAAAAATAGGTTGGTTAAAAGGGAAACAGGTGCGATTCCTGTACGATCTCGTCACTGTGATTAGGGAGTGCAGATTCCAAAGATAAGTCACTGATGTACTTTGCAGTATGTTGGGAAGGCGGAATCTGTGTGATGATCTTTCAGCCAGGAAACCTGCCAGTTGTCTGGTACAGGGAAATATTTCCCGGATCACGAGTAATTGGTCGTACCGTAAATGTAGGCTGTCAGATTGTCAGCTTATTTATGCAGACTTATTACTCCGCCCTCAAATAAGGCGGAGTGTTTCTTTGTGTGGAAAAATTCCATTGTGTACTATGAACGATACATTATATTATAATAAGGAGAGCATTATGAAGAAAAGAACTATCGCGTTACTTACCACATTAGCGCTTGCAACAGGTATGGTCGCCGGATGCGGAAGCAACACAGCAGCAACAGACACAGCAAAAACCTCTGAGACAGTATCTTCAGAGAAAACAGAGGCAACAGAAACCGTAGAGAGCACGGAAGTTGACGATCAGGCGGCAGCCGATCACGTCGCAGAACTGATCGATGCGATCTATGTTCAGACAAGAAATGATGATACGGACTCACAGTGTGCAGAGGCAAAAGAGGCATGGGATGCATTGACAGATGCACAGAAGGAATTAGTTTCCGGCGAGAACGCAGATCCGGATTATTTCGGAAGAGATACAGGAGATGCCTCAAAGGATGATCCGTTAAATGAAGATAATATTGGAGAAAATGAACTTCTTGTAGTAAGTTTTGGTACCTCATTTAACGACAGTCGTGCCGAGGATATCAGTGGAATCGAAAAAGCACTGGAAGCAGCATATCCGGACTGGTCTGTAAGAAGAGCATTTACCGCACAGATCATCATCAACCATGTACAGGCAAGAGATGACGAAAAGATTGATAATGTGGATCAGGCATTAGAGAGAGCTGTTGACAACGGAGTAAAAAATCTTGTTGTTCAGCCGACACACTTAATGCATGGTGCAGAGTATGACGAGCTGGTAGAGACACTTGACAATTATAAAGACAAATTTGAGACAGTTACCGTTGCAGAGCCAATGCTTGGTGAAGTAGGATCTGATGCAACTGTGATCAATGAGGATAAGGCAAAAGTTGCAGAAGCAATTACAGCAGAGGCAGTAAAGACAGCAGGATATGATTCTTTAGATGCAGCAAAAGAAGATGGTACAGCATTCGTATTTATGGGACATGGAACTTCTCATTCTGCAAAGGTAAGCTACAGCCAGATGGCAGCACAGATGAAAGATCTTTCCTATGATAATGTATTTATCGGAACTGTTGAGGGTGAACCGGAAGAGACAGCATGTGAAAATGTGATTGAGGCAGTAAAAGAAGCCGGTTATACAAAAGTTGTTTTAAGACCTCTTATGGTTGTTGCAGGAGATCATGCAAACAACGATATGGCAGGCGACGACGAAGATTCCTGGAAGAGCCAGTTCACAGCAAGTGGATATTTTGACAGCGTTGATACACAGATTTCAGGACTTGGAAGAATCGAAGCAATCCAGCAGATCTATATTGATCATACAAAAGATGCAATTGATTCCCTTGGAAACCTTGAGTCAGCATCCACCACAGAGAGTACCGTTGGTACTCTCGAGGATGGTGTTTACACCGCAAAGTTTGATACAGACAGCAGCATGTTTCATGTAAATGAGGCAGATGAGGGACGTGGTATCCTTACCGTAGAAAACGGAAAAATGACGATCCATATCAGCCTTGTTTCAAAAAAAATTGTAAATCTGTTTGTCGGAACAGCAGATGATGCGAAAAAAGACGGTGCTGATATTTTAGAGCCGACAACGGATACTGTAAAATACAGTGATGGAACCACCGACGAGGTATATGGTTTTGATGTGCCGGTAGAAGCATTAGATGAAGAATTTGATCTTGCAATCCTCGGCACAAAAGGCGAGTGGTACGATCACAAAGTAAGCGTTTCTGATCCGCAGGAGACAGATAACTAATAAATGGAGATTTGTATGAATAAAAAGAGAGTGACCGCAGTAATCTTATCCGCAATGATGTGCATGCAGATATTCACGGGATGCGGTGCAAAAAATAATGCCGCTGCAGTAGAAGGCGGGGCTGGTCAGACAGCTGCGGAAAGTGTACAGGGAGAGGCAGGTACAGCCACAGAGAAAAATGCACAGGCAGCAGAAGAAAATGTGCAGGGAACTGCAGATCAGGATGGAACGGAAGAAAGCATGACTGGAAATGATGCCGCAGAACAGGCAGACGGCACAGAAGTCTCAGTTCCTGAGGATGGCGAATATACGGTGGAAGTCACATTAGAAGGCGGCAGCGGAAAAGCAACTGTGGATTCACAGGCGAAAGTTACTGTGAAGGATGGAGTGGCATATGCGACGATCACATGGAGCAGTACGCATTACGATTACATGATCGTGAACGGGGAGAAATATCTCAATGAAAATGAAGGTGGAAACTCTACATTCACATTTCCAATTGATGGAATCCCATGTGAGATGGATGTGATCGGTGATACGACGGCAATGAGTACGCCGCATGAGATTGATTACACCCTGACTTTTCAATTTCCGGAAACGGCAGGTTTTAAAGACTTAGACTGCAATGGGCGTATGGAGTTATCCTACGCCGACCAGTTTGAAGTAGAACAATATGGTGCTTATAAGCTGATTACGATCGTGGATAACGGTCGTTTTTTGCTTGTGCCAAAAGGTGTCAAAGTGCCGGCGGATGTTCCGGCAGATGTGACAGTTTTACAACAGCCGCTTGAAAATGTATATCTGGTGTCGAGTGCGGTGATGGATTTAGTCTGCCAGATCGGTGCTGTCTCCGATCTGAAATATACAGGAGTAAAAGAAAAAGACTGGTATGTAAAAGAGGCGGCAGATGCGATGGCAGCGGGAAATCTGATCTATGCCGGGAAATACAGTGCGCCTGACTATGAACTTTTACTTTCCGGTGGATGCACGTTTGCGATTGAAAATACGATGATCACGCACAACCCGGAAGTGAAAGAAAAATTAGAAGAACTTGGGATCAAGGTCATGATCGAGCGCTCCAGCTATGAAAAGCACCCGCTTGGAAGACTCGAATGGATAAAGCTTTTTGGCGTTTTGTTCGGGAGAGAACAGCAGGCCAAAGCGTTTTTTGATGCGCAGGCAGCACATATTGAGCCGATTTTGGAAAAAGAAAAAACGGGGCTGTCGGTAGCATTTTTTGCAGTTGCATCGGATGGAACGATTACGGTACGAAAACCAAATGATTATGTATCATCAATGATCGAACTTGCGGGGGGCACTTATTCCTTAAATGGTTATGTCCCGGAAGAGGAAAATGCACTCTCCACATTAAAAATGCAGATGGAAGATTTCTATGCGGCCGAAAAAGATGCTGACATTCTCATTTACAATGGTACAATAGAGGGAGAACTGACATCGATCGATGAACTGGTACAGAAAAACAGTCTGTTTGCCGACTTTAAAGCAGTAAAATCAGGACAGGTCTACACAACCGGAAGCAATTTTTACCAGCAGACCAGTGGAACCTGTGATTTCATTGAGGATCTCAATAAGGTACTGAATGGGGAAACGGATGCAGAGTACCGGTTTTTGAAGAAAATCAACTGACAGGAATTCATATAAACCAGAGGAAATCATGAAAAAACGTTATATCATCTCTTTTGTTGTTGCAATTATCATATTATCGGTATTGTTTTTATGGAATGTCGGGGCGGGAAGTGTGGACATATCCACATCGGATCTGTTTGCAATCCTTGCGGGAAGTGGAAAAGATGAGACATTTTCACAGATTGTGTGGAAAATCAGACTGCCGCGCATCCTTGCTGCGATCTTGTTAGGAGGAGCACTGTCAGTGTCGGGATTTTTACTCCAGAGCTTTTTCCAGAATCCGATTGCAGGACCGTATGTGCTTGGAATTTCATCCGGCGCAAAACTGGTGGTGGCACTTACCATGATTTTCCTGCTGGAAAAAGGCATTATGATCAGTTCCTTTGGCATGGTTATGGCTGCGTTTGTGGGTTCCATGCTTGCCATGGGATTCGTGCTTTTAATTTCATTTCGCGTGTCAAAAATGTCGCTGCTGGTGGTCTGTGGGATCATGATCGGTTATATCTGTTCCGCCATCACGGACTTCTGCGTCACATTTGCCAGCGATTCGAATATCGTCAATCTTCACAACTGGTCGATGGGAAGTTTTTCCGGCATGACATGGGAAAATATAAAAATGATCGTCGTGATCGTCGGTGCAGCAGTGCTTGTGACTTTTTGTCTGGCAAAACCGATCGGGGCATATCAGATGGGGGAGGCATATGCCAGAAATATAGGTGTCAATGTAAAAGTGTTGAGGGTCACGATGATTCTTTTATCAAGCCTTCTGTCTGCCTGCGTGACGGCATTTGCGGGACCGATCTCCTTTGTCGGAATTGCAGTGCCGCATCTGGTGAGGATGGCGACAAAAACAGCGCGCCCGATTATCCTGATTCCGGGGTGTTTTTTGTGTGGTGCAGTTGTGACACTTTTTTGTGACGGAATTGCAAGAACCGTGTTTGCGCCGACGGAAATCAGTATCAGCTCGGTTACGGCACTGTTTCTGGTGCCGGTCGTGATCGCAGCAATGTTGAGAAAACAGGAGGGGAGGTAGTTATATATGCAGGAGATCCGCACAGAGCATCTGACTGTCGGCTATGATAAAACACCTTTGATCGGGGATGTGAATCTTTCTGTCCGGCCGGGGGAGATACTGACACTGATCGGGCCGAATGGTTCCGGAAAATCCACGATCTTAAAGACGATTACAAAGCAGTTAAAGAAACTGGATGGAACCGTATTTTTGGGCGAAGCATCCATGGATGAATTAAAAGACAGCCAGATTTCCAGACGATTGTCCATGGTCATGACAGAACGCCTCCGCACGGAGCTGATGAGCGGCAGGGAAGTGGTTGCCTCCGGGCGTTATCCTTATACGGGAAGATTTGGCATCCTGTCAAAAGAGGACTGGGCAAAAGTGGATGAGGCGATCGCGCTTGTCCATGCAGGTGAAGTGCAGGATCAGGATTTCATGAAGATCAGCGACGGACAGCGCCAGCGTCTGATGCTTGCGCGGGCAATCTGTCAGGATACAAAAATCCTGATCTTAGACGAGCCAACCTCCTATCTGGATATGGGCTTTAAGATGGATATACTTACAAATATCCGCATGCTTGCAAGAGATAAAAAGATGGCGGTCATTATGTCACTACATGAGCTTGACCTTGCGCAGAAAGTTTCCGATACGGTCGCCTGTGTCAGAGGCGACCGCATCGACCGCATCGGCACACCGGAGAAGATTTTTGCCGGAAATTATGTGCAGGAATTATACGGGGTGGCAGATCAGAGCTTTGATCCGGTGACGGGACAGATTTTTTTGTGCACGGGACATGAGAAGGCAGTTGTTTCGAGAGATTTTAGTGCAGAGAATTGCTCTGGCAAAAATTTTGGATGTGGTAAGAAGAATCCAGATCCGGTCAGTCCACAGTTTTTTGTGATCGGTGGTGCGGGCAGCGGCATCCCGGTATACAACATGCTGTGGCGCGAAAACATTCCATTTGCAGCAGGGATCCTGCAGGAAAATGATGTGGAGTATAAAGCGGCTGTGGCACTTGCTTCAGAAGTTGTGGCAGAAAAGGCATTTTACCCGGTTGGACAGGATAAGGTGCAGGCGGCAAAGCAGCTGATTGACAGCTGTAAAAAATGTATCTGTGCGGTAGAAGAGTTTGGACCGTTAAATGAAGCGAACCGGGAGCTGGCGGAGTATGCGAGGAGGATTGGGAAGACTGGCAAAAACATATGAACAGTATACACAGAGATATCTTCAAAGCTATCCACGAAGGAAAATGGCTGAAAATTGAATATCTGAACAAAGAGGGCAGGCACACGAACTACTGGATCGGAATCCGGGACTTAGACCCACGGAACAAGACTTTAAAAGTGGACGGACTTCATCTCAACCGGTGCTCGATTGAGGGATACGATAAGATCTATATCGATTCCATCCTCTCGACCGAGATCGTGGAAGGCTCGTACTGCCCGGAGAATGAGCGGCTGATCGAAGATATCGCGCTGCACCCGGAACGCTACCAGAACCTTTTTGCAAACACGGCAAATTTAAAAATACTGAATTATCTGGAAATGTGCAGCAAACTGGATGCCACGCCGTATACGACCGATTATGAACTGGTGCGCTATATCGACGGAGATCAGGTGCGTGACGGGGAGTACCAGTTGTCGGAGGAACAGTTTAAAGAGATCGTGACAAATTTTCAGCGGCGCATGAACCGGGGCACGAAACAGGGGAAAACGCTTCATATTCAAAAGCTGGCACTAAATATTTTAAGCATCCATACAAAAAATGGATTGTATGTGCTGGCATACCGGAATCTGAATCTGGATGTAAAAAACAAGGCATTTAAACCGGATGAAGATATCACGATCTGCACGCAGTTTACCATAGGGGGAGAGCAGGAAAATATCCGAAGGTATTTAGATGCGGATGAATATGAGCTGTTATCCGATTTTGAAAAAAATCTTGAAAAAATAAAAGATGCGATTACAGAAAAAAACGGTGCACGGGCGGTTGTGGATGACATGCCCTATGTCATCGGACTTGGCATGGACTGTGCATTAAATCTGCATGAAGAGTATAAGGCGATTCTTGACATGTACGAAAAAGAGCAGGTGACTTTTCCAATCCGGGCATTTTTCGGCGATCTTTTGGAACGTCCGCGAAGAACGAAGGCATATCCGATCGCGCTGTTAAACCAGAACATCAATCTTGACCAGCTTCTTGCAATTAACAATGCCATGAAATATCCGCTTGCCTATATTCAGGGACCACCGGGAACCGGCAAGACGAATACGATCTTAAACACGATCGTGACGGCATTTTTTAACAATATGACGGTACTGTTTGCGTCTTACAACAATGTACCCATAAACAATGTATTTGAAAAATTAAGTTCCCTGACTTATAAGGGAAAACGGGTCGCATTTCCGGTACTGCGCCTTGGAAATCAGGAAAAAGTAAAAGAATGTATCTGTTACATCAACCAGCTGCGGAGAGAGGTGCATGGCATTAAAGTATTTTCTTCCACGTTAGATCGTCGAAAAGGTGATAGAATTGACCGGGCGAAACAGCTTTCCGGCAGGTTAAAGGAATATGAGGAAGTCTTAGACCTGACGGAGCGCAAAGAAACGTTAACGCAGGTCATGGAGTATCAGGAACGGATGAAAAATGTGGCGACGCTCTTTCATTTCCATACGGATCTGCAGGGGCGTCAGCTGCGGAATCTGGATGAAAAAATCCAGAAGATCGGTGAGATATCTGAGCGGGATGCAATGGCTCTATTAGACCGCAATGAGGATGAATTTTACAGTTATCTGTATTATACCTCCGCAAAATACATCAAGGAGCTGGAAAGTAACAGGTTTCAGGATTTACGGAAAATTTTAGATGATGATGAAGATGTGAATGAGCAGGCAGCAGCATTTAACAAGTATCTGCAGAAATCGGAGAATGTAAAGAAGCTGCAGAAGGTATTTCCAATCATGATAACGACCTGCATTTCTTCCCATAAACTGGGTGAACCGGAACCGCTGTTTGACATGACAATCATGGATGAGGCGAGCCAGTGCAATGTTGCGGTCTCACTTGTGCCAATCATCCGGGGTGAAAAACTGATGCTGGTGGGAGATCCGCAGCAGTTAAAGCCGGTTATTTTATTGGACGAACTCACGAACCGGAAACTGCGCAGAAAATACCATGTTGCGGATGAATATGATTACCGCGAAAATTCCATTTATAAGACATATCTTGCCTGTGATGCGGTCAGCGATGAGATACTTTTGCGAAATCATTACCGCTGTAATAAAAAAATCATAGACTTTAACAATAAAAAATATTATAACTCCAAACTTCAGGTGCAGTCTGACAGCAGGGAAAGACAGCCGCTTGTCTATGTCAATGTGGATGGCGGGCCGGGTGACATGAAGAATACCTCTCCGGCAGAGGTGGAGGAGATCATGCGCTATGCGGGGGAAAATCCTGATAAAAGTATTGCTGTCATCACACCGTTTGTGAATCAGCGGATACTGATCGAGCGCGGGATCAAAGAAAACGGATTTGAGCATGTTGTATGCGGAACGGTACATGCATTTCAGGGAGACGAAAAGGATGTGGTGCTGTTTTCCACGGCGTTAAGCGACCGGACTGGAAAGGGAACTTATGACTGGCTCAAAAATAATAAGGAACTGATCAATGTCGCAACGTCGCGGGCGAAGGACAAGCTGATCCTTCTTGCGGACGGGAAAGAATTGGAGCGCCTTCATCAGGGAAATGAGGACGATGATCTGTACGAGCTGGTGCAGTATGTGAAAATGAACGGGGAATCCAAAATTACGGAAAAGCATATCAGTTCGAGAGCACTTGGAATCCAGCCGTTTTCCACGGAAACAGAAGCGGCATTTATGAAAAACCTGACACATGCGCTGGAAAATATCTGGCTCACCCGGAATAAATATACGATCCACAAAGAGGTTGCCATATCCCAGGTGTTCCGGGATAATGTCACTTATGATAATCTGTTTTATATGGGAAGATTCGACTTTGTTGTCTATGAAAAGAGGGGAAAAAGCGAGCTGCCCGTTTTTGCGATCGAACTCGACGGCAAGGAGCATTTTGAGGATGAAGTGGTACGGGAGCGGGATAGACAGAAAAATGAGATCTGTAAGGCGCATCATATGCAGATCATCCGTGTGGAAAACTCTTATGCAAGACGCTATCACTACATCAAGGAAATTTTGAATGACTATTTTGCGAAGGCACGTTAAAAATTTTGCGTTCAAACATCCGGCAAAAAGTGGTATGATGTCTTTATGTATCACACAGGACAAAGGAGAAAATAATACAATATGGAAAAAAAGAGCCGGGAATTATTAGCACCGCATGTGGAAGAAGAACTGATGGATTATATTTTGCATACGCCGGTGAAAATAGGTGAGAAACTGCCAAATGAGTTTGAACTGGCAGAGCTGTTCGGCGTTGGGCGGAGCACAGTGCGGGAGACGGTAAAAAGCCTGGTTTCCAAAGGTGTGCTTGAGGTCCGCAGGGGTTCCGGGACTTATGTGATCGGGACGAATCGCTTAGAGGATGATCCGTTAGGGCTTTCAGGGTTTACGGACAAATATGAACTGGCGTTAGACCTCTGCAATGTGCGCCTGATGTTAGAGCCGGAGATCGCCATGCTGGCAAGTGAAAACGCGACGGACGAGGAAAAGGCGGAGTTAAAGCGGCTGTGTGATGAGGTGGAAAATCTGTATCTTGCCGGGGAGAACCATCTGCAGAAAGATGTGGAATTTCACACTTACATTGCGCGGTGCAGCAAAAATAAAGTCATTGAGAAACTGGTACCGATCATTCAGTCGGCGGTCATCACGTTCGTGAACCTGACACACCGCCAGTTAAAAGACGAAACGATTGATACCCACCGCGCGATCACGGATGCAATCTTAAATGGAGACAGTGCGGGTGCAAAATATGCGATGATCATGCACCTCAATTATAATCGTCAGATGATTTTGAAAAAACAGGCGGAGGCGCAGCAAAAAAATGAGTAAGGGACAAAAACTCCAAAAACTGGTAAGACGTCATATGACATGATGCAATATCGGAAAAATATACAAAAAACAAGGTGCTTTTTTAGGAAAACACCTTGTTTTTTTGTCTAAAAGAGAGGTTTTAACAAACTAGACATCAGATGTATTGACAAAAAATGATCAATAAAATACAATGATCGCAATGAAACATCAGACGTCATACAAATATCAATAAGGAGGTATATCATGGGTAACGTCGCAGAATTAGATACAACCCGGCTGGTTATCGCAGCAATTATCGGACTGGCATTGTTGTTAGTTTTGATCATCAAATTTAAGGTTCACGCAATGCTTTCGATCTTAATCGGTGCGATTGCAATCGGACTGATCGCAGGAATGCCGTTTGAAGAAATCGTAACGGCGGTGGACGATGGTATAGGAAACACGCTAAAGGGAATTGCCCTCCTGGTAGGACTCGGTTCCATGTTCGGTGCGATACTTGAAGCATCGGGTGGAGCACAGACTTTAGCAGTTACAATGGTAAAGAAATTTGGGGATGAGAAGGCTGCATGGGCGCTTGGAATCACCGGCCTTGTTATTTCTATCCCGGTATTCTTTGATGCAGGACTTATCATTTTAATTCCACTTGCATTTTCTCTTGCAAAAAGAACAAAGAAATCTTCCCTGTTTTATGCGATCCCGCTTTTAGCAGGACTTGCCGTAGGACACGCATTTATCCCGCCGACACCTGGCCCGGTATTAGTTGCCACAATGTTAAATGTGGAACTTGGATGGGTTATTTTAGTCGGTGTATGCTGTGGATTTTTTGCAATGATCGTTGCAGGTCCGGTCTGGGGAGCTGTCTGCGGAAAGAAATTTTATGTTCCGGTTCCGGATCAGATCGCAAATCAGGAAGATATCGATGAATCCAAACTTCCGAGTTTTGCATCGGTCGTTACCATCATCATGATCCCTCTGGTACTTATCATATTGAAATCTGTTGCAGGCGTGGTTCCGGCATTGGCAGGAGTGGCACCGTTATTTAACTTTTTAGGACAGCCGTTTGCAGCACTTCTGATCGCAACATTAGCCGCAATGTTCATCCTTGGAACAAGACATGGATACACGATGCCGGAATTAGAGAAGATCCTCACAAAATCTTTAGAGCCGACAGGACTGATCCTTCTTGTGACAGCATGTGGTGGTGTACTTCGTTATATTTTACAGTACTCCGGCTTAGGTGAGATCATTGGTAATGCTGTGGCATCCATAAATCTTCCAATCGTTATTGTAGCATTTTTAGTTGCAGCACTGGTAAGAATCTGTGTAGGTTCTGCAACCGTAGCAATGACCATGGCAGCAGGAATTGTAGCAGCAATGCCGGAGATCGCATCCTTATCACCGATGTATCTTGCATGTGTGGTTGCAGCAGTTGCCGGTGGAGCGACAGTCTGCTCACACTTTAACGATTCCGGATTCTGGCTGGTAAGATCACTGATCGGACTTGACGAGAAGACAACGTTAAAAACCTGGACGATCATGGAGACATTGGTTGGTGGAACCGGATTTATCGTTGCACTGATCATTTCTTTCTTCGTGTAGAAGAAACGGTAATGACAGAGCAATCACAGAGCATGAAATTTAGTATATTATAGATTTTCACGGTAAAAAGCAGCGCAGGAATGGAGGCTATCATGGAATTAAGAAGTCAGAAAGTAAGAGAACTTGCACCGGAGATGGACCCGCTTCGCATGGGTATGGGATGGAAGGCGGAGGAGCTTTCCAAACCACAGATCATCATTGAGAGTACTTATGGAAACAGCCATCCGGGTTCAAGCCATTTAAATATTTTTGTGGAAGAAGCAGTAAAAGGTGTTGATGAAAACGGCGGAAAAGCAGCGCGTTATTATGCAACAGATATGTGCGATGGAATGTCCCAGGGACACGATGGAATCAATTATTCTTTAGCACACAGAGATGCGATCACAAACCTTGTGGAGGCGCAGGCAAACGCTACAACGTTTGATGGTGGTGTTTTTATCGCAAGCTGTGACAAGGCAATGCCGGCGATGCTTATGAGTATCGGCCGTTTAAAAGAGATGAGCGCGATCGTTGTGACCGGTGGTGTTATGGAAGCAACGGTTGTAAAACCGGAATATGTGGAAAATGATCCGGGCTGTAAGATCAATGAGCTTTTAACCTTAGAGCAGATCGGAAAATTCAGCGCGCAGTATGAGCGTGGTGAGATCCCGGAAGAGCAGCTCCGCTATTACAAACACAATGCATGTCCAAGCTGTGGCGCATGTTCTTTCATGGGAACCGCTTCCACAATGCAGGTTATGGCTGAAGCACTTGGACTGATGCTTCCGGGAACAGCACTGATGCCGGCAACTGCGCCGGAATTAAAAAAGGCTGCCTATGATGCAGGAAAACAGTTAATGAAATTAGTTGAGATGGGAATTGCTGCAAAAGATATCGTCACAATGGAAAGTCTTGAGAATGCGATCATGGTACATGCTGCAATCTCAGGTTCCACCAACGCGGTCATGCACATTCCGGCAATCGCACACGAATTTGGTTTTGAAATTGATGCGGATACGTTTGACAGAATGCACCGCGGTGCACATTATCTGCTAAACATCCGCCCGGCAGGAGACTGGCCGGCACAGTATTTCTACTATGCAGGCGGTGTGCCGAGAGTCATGGAAGAAATCAAGAGCATGCTCCACCTTGATGTGATGACAGTTACCGGAAAAACACTCGGTGAGAATTTAGAAGAGTTAAAAAAGAACGGTTTCTACGAGCACTGTGATGCGATCTTAAAAGAGAAATCAGCCCTGATCGGAAAAGAGATCAAACGTACCGATATCATCGCTGATTTTGACCATGCGATCGGTACAGAGGGAAGCATCGCAATCCTGCGCGGCAACCTTGCACCGGAGGGAGCAGTCATTAAACACACTGCCTGCCCGAAAGAAATGTTCCATGCAAGATTAAACGCAAAACCGTATGACAGCGAGGAAGAAGCGATCGATGCGATCCTGAAGGGAAAAGTAGTACCGGGAGATGCCGTATTTATCCGTTACGAGGGACCGAGAGGCAGCGGTATGCCGGAGATGTTTTACACCGGCGAGGCAATCTGCTCCGACCCGAAACTTGCAGCCAGCGTTGCACTGATCACAGATGGACGTTTTTCCGGCGCATCCAGAGGACCGGTCGTAGGACATGTATCTCCGGAGGCAGCAGCCGGCGGCCCGATCGCATTTGTGGAAGAGGGAGATCTCATTGAACTTGATGTTGAGAACCGCCGTCTTGCGATCGTAGGTGTCAAAGGCGAGGAAAAGACCGGGGAAGAAATTGCACAGATCTTAGAGGAACGTAAAAAGAACTGGAAAGGTTTTACCAGCAAATATAAGAGTGGTCTGTTAAAATTGTATGCACAGCATGCGACCAGTGCGATGAAGGGTGCCTATATGGACTAAGTATCCAGACCATAAAAAAATCCGGGTGTTGCTGCCCGGATTTTTTGTATTCATGTACGATGTCAGCTCTGTTTTTTTACACATCAACTGATAGTTGATGTGTAAAAAGAAATAACAACCGGCACATGCTTGAAAAATCAACCATTAGTTTTATAATGAAATTAGAAAAACAAGATGGGGGATGCGAAGTGTTTGATATCATGACAATGGCGGAAAACATCAAAACATACCGGAATAAAAGAGGACTGAATCAATATGAATTTGCGGAAAAATTGGGAATCAGCCCACAGGCGGTATCCAAATGGGAGTGTGGACAGTCCTGCCCGAGTATCGAAAATCTTTGTGTGATCTCAGAGATTTTAGATGTTTCCATCGATACGCTGATCGGTGAAAACAGTGACAGTGAAAAGATGATGATCGGAATCGATGGCGGGGGAACGAAAACAGAGTTTGTTTTATTTTCGGAAAGCGGAAGAATTTTAAAACGGATCGTCCTTGACGGCTGCAATCCGAATACGGTAGGAATGGAGGAGGCAATGAACATCCTGCAGCTTGGCATTGATACGCTCATGAAGATCAAGGGGAAGATCAGCGGAATCTTTGTGGGTGCTGCAGGATTAGATTCCGGAAACAATACATCAAAGATCAAAAAGATGTTAAAAGAAAAATATCCGAAAGTAAAAATCCAGTGCGAAAATGACATCTATAACGTCATTGCCTGTGGAAAAAATCTTGACCGGTGTGTGGCTGCAATCAGCGGAACCGGAATGATCATTTACGCAAACCAGAATGGAAATTTAAAGCATTTTGGCGGGCGGGGATATCTGCTTGATAAAGGCGGCAGCGGCTACCACATCGGACGGGATGCGATCTGTGCAGCGCAGGATGCAAGGGACGGGATCGGAGAACATACGATACTGACGGATCTTGTTGAGGAAAAATTAGGGAATACGGTATGGGAGAGCATCCAGGACATCTACAGTAAAAACCAGTCCTATATTGCTTCGTTTACGCCGTGCGTATTTCTGGCATATGAAAATGGGGATAAAATCGCAGAGCAGATTTTAAAGAACAATGCAGCATGTTTAGCGGAACTTATCAATTTTGCCGTGGATCATTATGATATCGGAAAATATGTGGTTGCATCCGGCGGAATTTTAAAACAGAAACCGGCATTCCGGGAAATGTTAAAAGAGATGCTGCATCCGGATATTGAATTAGACGTTCCGGACTATCCACCGGTATATGGCGCATGTATCATGTGCTGCCTGTTATGTGGGGTTGATACAAAGCCGGTAAAAGAGCGTTTTATGATGTCATATGATTCATACCAGTAAGGAGAGGGAGGAAAACAACATGAGAATTATTAAAGTAAAAAACTATGATGAGGTTTCTGTAAAGACAGCAAATTTGATTTTAGGACAGGTAAATTTAAAACCGGATGCGGTTTTAGGACTTGCTACCGGTGGTTCACCTGTGGGGGCATATAAAAAGATCGTGGAAGCATATAACAACGGTGAGGTTGATTTTTCCGGAGTTACAACGATCAATCTGGATGAATACAGAGGAATCAAAAGAAACCACGAACAGAGCTACTGGAGTTTTATGCAGGAAAATCTGTTTAAACATGTAAATGTAAGGGAAGACCACATTTTCATTCCAAACGGAGAAAATCTTAACAGTGAGGAAGTCTGCAGGGAATATGACAAGATCATAGAAACAGCCGGTGGTATTGATATGCAGCTTCTTGGAATTGGTCTGGACGGACACATCGGTTTTAACGAACCGGCGGATCATTTTGAAAAAAATACACACTGTGTGGAACTGACGGAGAGCACGATCGAGGCAAATAAGAGATTTTTTGAGAGTAAGGATGAAGTTCCGCGTCAGGCATATACCATGGGTATCCTGCCAATCGTACAGGCAAAGAAAGTCATCATGATCGCAAATGGAAAAAACAAGGCGGATATCATCAAAAAAGCATTTACCGGACCGGTCACACCGGAAGTCCCGGCATCCATTCTGCAGATGCATCCGGATTTCACACTGATCGCAGATGAGGATGCACTTTCGGAGATTTAAAAGGGGGAAAATCCAAAATGATCATAAAAAATGCATTGGTTTATACAGAAGATCATAAGTTTGAAAAGAAAGATGTCAGGATCGAAGATGAACGGATCGCAGAGATCGCAGAGAACGGTCAGATTACTGCCACAGATGAGGATGTGATCGACGGGGAAGGCATGTATGCGATACCGGGACTTGTGGATATTCATTTTCATGGGGCGGTAGGCTATGATTTCTGTCAGGCATCGAAAGAAGAACTGTTAAAAATAGCAGAATATGAGGCAAAAAATGGTGTTCTTGCCATCTGCCCGGCGACAATGTCCTATAATGAAGAAATCTTAGGACATGTCATGGACAAGGCGGCAGATTACAAAGAAGATACCGGAGCAGATTTAGTCGGCATCAATATGGAAGGACCGTTTATCAATCTAAAAAAAGCCGGGGCACAGAACCCGGAATATATTATGCCGGCAGATAAAGAAATGTTTCTGCGTCTGCAGGAGAGAAGCGGCGGGCTGATCAAACTGGTAGATATCGCACCGGAAGAAAAAGGTGCGATGGAATTTATCGAACAGTGCCATGACAAGGTAAAAATCTCTATCGCGCATACCTGCAGTGATTACGATACGGCGCGCGAGGCATTGGAAAAAGGCGTGGGCCATATGACACACCTCTATAATGCCATGCCGGGGATCAATCACAGGGAGCCGGGACCGATCATAGCGGCACTTGAGGCAGGAGCCGAGGTGGAACTGATCGCAGACGGTATTCATATTCATCCGGCGATGGTGAGAACGACATTCCGCATTTTCGGGGCAGATAAAGTCATTCTGATCTCAGACAGTATGGAAGCTACGGGACTTTTGGACGGGGACTACCAGCTTGGCGGGCAGGGCGTGACCGTAAAAGGCAGAAAAGCCGTCCTGACAAAAGATCCGGGTGTTATCGCAGGCAGTGTCACAAACCTGTTTGACTGCATGAAAAACTGTGTACAGAATATGGGAATCCCGCTCGAGGATGCAGTCCTGGCAGCAACTGAAAATCCTGCGGAATCGATCGGTGTGGAGAAAGATTACGGCAGGATTGCAGTTGGAAATTATGGAAACCTGCTATTGCTGGATAAAGATCTGCAGATAAAAAACATCGTTCAAAAGGGGAAAATAATGTCCATCTGAAAATTACAGACATGGTCGTAAGTGCACAATTTTTTAATTTTTTTAGTGATTTTTCGTGATCTTAAGGCAGAGGCTTGAACTTGCAGATATTTAATAGTATAATCACTTAAGCTAAAAAATTTTAAGTACCTAAAAATATATTTATGGAGGAAAATGCGCGATTCTTATGGAGCGGGTATTTCTCTCTGAAAAACAAGGAGGACATTATGATTACCTGGAACAACTTAGACACCCTTGATTCCTATAAGGAACTTTCAAAGGCTTCCCGCGTAAACCTTGCAGAAGTAATGTCAGGCGAGAACGGTGCAGAGCGTGTAAAAAATTACAGCATTCCTATGGCTGAGGGATTTTCTTACAATTATGCAGCAAAAGCTGTTGATGATGATGTGCTTGATGCACTCGTAAAACTTGCAAAAGAGGCACAGCTTGCAGAAAAATTTAAAGCTCTCTACAATGGTGAAGTTGTAAATACCGGTGAAAAACGTCTGGTACTTCATCATATGACACGTGGACAGCTTGGTGATGCAGTAAACGCTGACGGCGTGGACAAACGTGCTTTTTATGTAGAGCAGCAGAACCGCATCGCTGATTTTGCAAACAAAGTACATGCAGGCGAAATCACAAACGCAGCAGGTGAGAAGTTTACAACAGTTGTACAGATCGGTATCGGCGGCAGTGATCTTGGTCCTCGTGCTATGTATCTTGCATTAGAAAACTGGGCAAAGAAAAATAATACTTTTAAAATGGAAGCAAAATTCATCAGCAATGTTGATCCGGATGATGCAGCAGCAGTTTTAAATTCCATCGATGTGGCTCATTCTATCTTCGTACTGGTTTCTAAATCAGGTACCACACTTGAAACACTGACAAATGAATCTTTTGTAAAAGACGCATTAAAGAAAGCAGGACTTGATGCTTCGAAACACATGATCGCAGTTACCAGTGAGACATCTCCACTGGCAAAGAGCGATGATTATCTGGCAGCTTTCTTTATGGATGATTATATCGGCGGACGTTTCTCTTCCACATCTGCAGTCGGCGGTGCTGTTTTATCACTTGCATTCGGACCGGAAGTATTTGCACAGTTCTTAGAGGGTGCAGCCGCTGAGGATAAACTTTCTGCAAATGAAGACGTATTAAAGAACCCGGAGATGCTCGATGCTTTGATCGGTGTATATGAGCGTAACGTATTAGGTTATCCTTGCACCGCAGTATTGCCATATTCCCAGGCATTAAACCGTTTCCCGGCACATTTACAGCAGCTTGACATGGAGTCAAACGGTAAATCTGTAAACCGTTTCGGTGAACCTGTAAACTATCCGACAGGTCCGGTAATCTTTGGTGAGCCGGGAACCAACGGACAGCATTCTTTCTATCAGTTATTACATCAGGGAACAGATATTGTTCCGTTACAGTTTGTTGGATTTAAAAATAACCAGATCGGAACTGATGTTGTGATCCAGGACAGCACAAGCCAGCAGAAACTCTGTGCAAACGTTGCAGCACAGATCGTTGCATTTGCATGTGGTAAATCTGATGAAAACCGCAACAAGAATTTTGAGGGCGGACGTCCATCCAGTATCATCATTGGTGATCAGGTAAATCCTGGTTCCCTCGGTGCATTATTGGCACATTTTGAGAACAAGATCATGTTCCAGGGATTCTTATGGAATGTAAACAGCTTCGACCAGGAAGGTGTTCAGCTTGGTAAAGTCCTTGCAAAACGTGTTCTTGCACATGAGACAGACGGTGCACTGAAAGTATTTAGTGATCTGCTGAATATCTAGTAGATACGGATGATGGTGTAAACTTGGGATTCTATGTAATTTAGGATTACATGTAATTTAGAATTACATATAATTTGGGATTACATGTAATTTGAGATTACATGTAATTTGAGATTACATGCAGTTTGTCAGTGAATACAATTTCAGATGAAGTAAAAATGCTCTTTTCTAAGCAGGCGGGTAAATGTCTCTCAGAAGAGGGCATTTTTTGTGTTGTGGGATTTTTTATAATGCGCAAAGCAATCAGGCATTGAATTGTTCCAATCCAGCAATTATAATGAAAGATATTAGTTGTTCATGGAAAAGGATGGTTTTGAGATCATCATAAGAAATATTTTTTGAAACCATGATTTGGAAACAGAAAGGACAGACATATGGAACAGGAACAGCAGACACCGCACAAAAGGCGTGTACGTTATAAAGGAAAATACCCGAAGAAGTTCGAGGAAAAGTATAAAGAACTTCAGCCGGAAAAATACCAGGATACGATTGAACATGTCATCAAAAAGGGAAATACGCCGGCAGGAATGCATATTTCCATTATGGTGCAGGAGATCCTTGATACCTTAAAGATCCAGCCGGGCGAGACCGGTTTTGATGCAACGTTAGGATATGGAGGGCATACAAAAGCAATGCTTGCCTGTCTGAACGGACAGGGGCATATCTATGCAACCGATGTTGACCCGGAGGAGTCCGCCAAGACGAAAAAGAGACTGGAAGAACTCGGGTACGGAGAGGATATCCTGACGATCCGGCTGCAGAATTTCTGTACGATCGATGAGATCGCAAAAGAAGTCGGCGGTTTTGATTTCATTTTAGCGGATCTGGGTGTATCTTCCATGCAGATCGACAATCCAAAGCGTGGATTTTCATTTAAGGTGGATGGCCCACTTGACCTGCGCTTAAATCAGGAAGCAGGAATCAGCGCGGCAGAACGTCTTGATACCATCACAAGGGAGGAACTTGCCGGAATGCTCTATGAAAATTCCGATGAACCTTACTGTGAGGAGCTTGCGAAGGCGATCACCGACGAGATACGAAAGGGCAACCGGATCGACACGACGACAAAATTGCGCGAAGTGATTGAAAAAACACTGGATTTTCTGCCGGAAAAAGAAAAAAAAGACACGATCAAAAAGACCTGTCAGCGTACATTTCAGGCACTCCGCATCGATGTGAACCGTGAGTTTGAGGTCTTATATGAATTCATGGAAAAACTGCCAGACGCCTTAAAACCAGGTGGACGTGTGGCGATCCTCACGTTTCATTCCGGGGAGGATAAACTGGTCAAAAAAGCATTAAAAGAAGGCTGTCGGGCAGGAATTTATGCAGATTATTCAAAAGATGTTGTAAGACCGAGTGCACAGGAATGTGCACAGAATGGAAGAGCGCGGTCTACGAAGATGCGCTGGGCAGTCCGGGCATAGAAGATTTATTGGTGCTGATATGGTATCATGGATTGAAATAAAAAATGAATGCTCAGATCATGTTAATTACAAACTGGCATGGCTGAAAAAGAAAAAACTGGATGTTTTCATGCATCCAGTTTTTTCTTATACTTCATAACATCAGGATCCGGAAAGAAATTGATACAGAGTAACTGTTTGAAAAACTGCGCAGAAAATCAAACTGGTTGTCTGAAAAAGGAGAAAGTTAGTTATGAGTAATATAAATAATACAAAAGAGCAGTATGAATTAAACCGTGAACTGGCACAGATGTTAAAGGGTGGTGTCATCATGGATGTCACAAATGCCGGGCAGGCAAAAACCGCAGAGGCAGCAGGAGCATGTGCGGTTATGGCATTAGAGCGGATCCCGGCGGATATCAGAGCGGCAGGCGGTGTGGCAAGAATGAGTGATCCGAAGCTGATCAGGGAGATTCAGGGTGCGGTTTCCATTCCGGTTATGGCAAAATGCCGAATCGGTCATTTTGCGGAGGCACAGATCTTACAGGCATTAGAGATCGATTACATTGACGAGAGTGAAGTGCTTTCTCCGGCAGATGATGTTTACCACATTGACAAGACAAAATTTCAGGTGCCGTTTGTCTGCGGAGCAAAAAATTTAGGAGAGGCACTCAGAAGAATCGCTGAGGGTGCAGCGATGATCCGTACCAAAGGGGAACCGGGAACCGGTGATGTGGTTCAGGCGGTACATCATATGAGACTGATCAACTCCGAGATCGCGGCAGTTGCGGCAAAACGTGAAGATGAACTTTTCGAGGCAGCAAAACAGCTTCAGGTTCCATATGATCTTGTAAAATATGTGCATGACCACAAAAAACTTCCGGTTGTAAACTTTGCAGCAGGCGGTGTGGCAACTCCGGCAGATGCGGCACTGATGATGCAGCTTGGCGCTGAGGGCGTATTTGTAGGTTCCGGTATCTTCAAATCCGGCAATCCGGCAAAACGTGCAGCAGCAATCGTACAGGCAGTGACCAATTACAATGATGCAAAACTGATTGCAGAGTTATCTGAAGATTTAGGAGAAGCGATGGTCGGCATCAACGAGGACGAGATACAGCTGCTTATGGCAGAGCGTGGGAAATAAATTGCTCAGAAATGGAGATTAGTGTGAAAAATAAGATTTTTCACACGCAGGATTTGTGCTTACGCACAAACTTGAGATGCGCAAAAAACAGCGCAAGAATGGAGAATATCATGTCAGAAAAAGTATCAATCGGAATCCTTGCGGTGCAGGGCGCATTTGCGGAGCATCAGGCGATGCTTGACGGGCTTGGTGCAGATACATTCCTGATCCGTCAGAAAAAGGATTTGGAAGAGGCTGTGCAGAATGGCAGACTGCAGGGGATCGTGCTTCCCGGAGGTGAAAGCACGGTACAGGGAAAACTGCTTAGAGACCTTGGCATGTCTGACCAGTTAAAAGAACTGATCGAAGCGGGTACACCGGTGCTTGCGACCTGTGCAGGGCTGATCCTTTTAGCAGAGCGTGTTTCCAACGATGACAGAGCGTATTTAAAAACCCTGCCGGTAAGCGTGAAGCGCAATGCATATGGCAGACAGCTCGGAAGTTTTGTCACGGACGCAGAGATTGCACACATTGGGACTTACCGGATGAATTTTATCCGTGCACCATATATTGATGAAATTTTAAATCCGCAGGTGGAGACATTGGCGATAGTGGATGGCAATACGGTAGCAGTCCGCTACAAAAACCAGCTTGCGCTCAGTTTTCACCCGGAAGTGAGTGAAGATGCAAGGGTGCACGCGTATTTCTTAAATGAAATCGTGCAGGGGGTATAAAAAGGAAGAAATGGGTGAAATGAAGTGAAAACGAAAGAGATTCCCCCATTTTTATCGAAGACCAATGGAGATTTAGAAGAGAATGGGCGAAAGCGTTATAAGGATGAAGCCAATAGCCCACGAAAATGAAAAAATCAGGGCGAAAACAGGAGAACAGAAGATGGTTTCGCCCGAAATGGCTGTGAAAATGTTAAAAAGAAAGAAGAAATGGGCGAAAGAGACTTGGACAAAGGAACTTTCGCCCATTATATATTGAGGATAATATCGGTGTAGAAATGGTAATTCGTGTGAAAGCGTTTTTTCATGAAAAACCACCGAAAGAAAGGAGAAAAAATGAACGAAAATGAACTGATGAGCAGCCTTCCCGTCCCGAAGGCGGTTGCAAAGATGGCAATCCCGAGTGTGATCAGCAGTCTGGTAACAGTTGTATACAACATGGCAGATACTTTTTTTGTCGGACAGACCGGCGATCCGCTGCAGGTGGCGGCAGTCAGCCTGACAAACCCGATCTTTATACTGTTTATGGCATTTGCCAACATGTTTGGAATGGGCGGCAGTGCGGCTGCATCCATGGCGATGGGCGAGAAAAATGAAAAAAGAATGAAACAGGTATCCGCGTTTGTGACATATGCATCCCTGGTCGTCGGTGTAGCACTTGCAGTCATTTTAATGGTATTTATGACGCCAGTTTTAAATATGTTCGGAGCAAACGAGCAGACGTTTCTCTATGCAAAAGGATACACTTTTCACATTGCATACGGGGCGCCGTTTATCATCTGGTCTGCAGCGGTAAGTTTTGTTGTGCGCGCGGAGGGTGCAAGCAAGGAGGCAATGATCGGCAGTATGATCGGCACCGTCGCCAATATCGTGTTAGATCCGGTGTTGATCAGCGGTATGGGGATGGGAGCTGTGGGAGCCGCAGTTGCGACGACAATCGGAAATATTTTGGCAGGCATCTATTACCTGTGGTATTTTTTAAAGAAAAGTAAATGTTTTTCCATCTCCATCAAATATTTTACCTGCAAAGACGGCATTTTGAGCGGAGTATGTGTGACCGGACTGCCGACCGCTGTTTTTTCCGTGCTGATGAGTGTGTCCACGATCGTGTTAAACCAGATCTTAGTGGCATACGGCAATGCGCCGGTGGCGGCGATCGGCATCGTGTTTAAGGCAAACATGTTTATCACATTTTTACAGATGGGACTGGCAAACGGAGTGCAGCCGCTTCTGGGATATAACTATGGTTCTGGAGATCACAAGCGGTTTGTTTCCGTGGAACGGTATACAAAAAAATGCTGTGTCATTGTCGGCATTTTAGCTACGGCGCTGTTTTTTGTTTTACGGGAGCCGATCATAAGGCTGTTCATCAGTGACGGGGAAGTTGTGTATTATGGCGTGAAAATGCTGATCGCCTACATGCTTTCCGGGCCGGTCATAGGGCTGTTATTTGTCAATATGAACTGTATGCAGTCAGTAGGAAATTCATTTCCGGCGACGATACTTTCCGTTATGCGTCAGGGACTGCTTCTGATACCGCTTTTGTACCTGTTAAATGCGTGTATGGGGTTAAACGGTGTCATTTACGGACAGGCATTGACGGATTATGCAGCAGTTATTTTGTCGGCTGTTTTATGGAGGAGAATCAGAAGACGGATTGAAAGACGGTAAGATCGGGCGTATAATAAAGGTGAACGAGCAATTTTGAAACCGACAGTTATGAAAATTAGTAGGATGAATTTCGTATTTGTCGCATATTATGATTCGGGTGTCAAAAGGTGGTTTTCAATTTTGGGTCTGTCAAATTGCACAAAACCGAACTTGTTTTGTTCCGTTGTCCGAAAATAAGAAAAACTAAGTATGCCTGAATCAGTTTTTCACAGAGTGACGTAAACGGCATTCAACGAGCCTTCCATGGCTCGTGAAGCCTTGTTCTGCCGTCCGTGGCAGAACATTACTGTAAATAGACAGGCATACTAAGATTTTCTAATTTTCTCCCAAAGTCACAAAAACAGTCTCGGCTTTGTGCAATTTGACAATCGCTAAGTTATGAACCACCTTTTGACACCCTAATCATATTATCTCAACTGTAAAAATTGGCATATTGAATTGCAGATTTGCCGTATGATGAATCTTGGGTATAAAAGACCTATGGGGATGGAGGAGCGTTATGATCGGTGGCGTGGATGGATACAAATGGAATATCACAGATTCCTATGATAATAATTTAAATCAGCGGAATAATGTTAATAATAAAGATGAACTGGGACAAAAAGGCGCGGTCGATAAATCTAAGACCACAGAGTGCCAGACCTGTAAAAACCGCAAATATGTTGATGGCTCTAACGAAGCGAACGTTTCCTTTAAAAATGCTGCGCATATTTCACCGGAAGCGGCATCTTCTGCTGTCAGGGCACATGAGGGGCAGCATGTTTCCAATGCGTATCACAAAGCTGCCACGCAAAACGGCGAAGTGGTATCTGCATCCGTCAGAGTCCAGACATCGGTCTGCCCGGAATGTGGCCGTTCTTATATTTCCGGTGGTGTGACGGACACACAGATCAGATATTATAATGAGTCGAATCCATACCAGCAGGATTTAAAACAGACAGACGGAATTAAACTGCGTGGGGCAAACGTGGACGAGATTGGCTAGATTTTTCGCACGAAAGCCCCGGCTTGAAAACAATATAAGAATGGAGAATTTTATGTGTACAGCAGCAACTTACCTGACGAAAGACTTTTATTTTGGAAGAACATTAGATTATGAATTTTCTTATGGCGAGGAAATCGCGGTGACACCGCGGAATTATCCATTTCATTTCCGTCACACGGAAAATCTGGAAAAACATTATGCGATCATTGGCATGGCGCACATGGCAGGAGATTATCCGCTTTATTATGATGCGGTGAACGAAAAAGGTGTCGGCATGGCGGGACTTAATTTTGTCGGCAATGCATATTATCATAAGGAAGAAAGCGGTAAAAAAAATGTGGCATCCTTTGAATTTATTCCATGGGTGCTTGCGCAGTGCGCAACGTTAGATGAGGTGCGGGAGCTGATTGCAGATTTAAATATTGTGGATACGCCGTTCAGTGAAAATCTGCCGTCCGGCATGCTACACTGGATCATCTCAGATAAGAGAGGATCGATTACAGTAGAATCCATGAAAGACGGACTGCATATCCATGAAAATCCGGTTGGTGTCCTCACAAACAATCCGCCATTTGAGCAGCAGATGTTTATGCTGAATAATTACATGGGACTGTCACCAAAACAGCCGGAAAATCATTTTACGGATAAACTGGATCTGAATATGTACAGTCGTGGCATGGGGGCATTAGGACTGCCGGGTGATCTTTCATCAGCTTCCCGTTTTGCGAGAGTCGCGTTTACAAAAATGAACGCAGTTTCTGACGATTCCGAGGAGGAGAGTGTGGCACAGTTTTTCCATATCTTAGGATCTGTCGACCAGCAGAGAGGCTGCTGCGAGGTATCCGATGGAAAATATGAGATCACGATCTACACCTCCTGCTGTAATGCAAGCCGTGGAATTTATTACTACACCACATATTCCAACAGCCAGATCACGGCGGTGGACATGCACAGAGAAGATCTTGACGGAAGTGTTCCGGTGCATTATCCAATGCTCACAAAACAACAGATCCTGTGGCAGAATTAATCTGGTATCATAGGATACTCACATTCTTTTAAAACAAATTCACAAAAATTTCTTACGGCAGGCGGCATAAACGCCTGCCGGTCATGAATCATATACAGATTACGCTCCCATACAGGCGCACTGATCTGCAGAATCTTCACATCCAGCTTTAATAAAAGATCCATATAAGGAACGACGGCAATGCCAAAACCCTGTGCAGTGAGTCCCGCAATCACCTCGGCTTCCTCTGTCTCATAGGCAATCTGCGGTACTGCATTGATCTGTGAAAACAGATGGTCCACAACGTCACGCATACCGGAACCGTGGGAAAAATAAATCTGTGGATAGATGAGCGTTTCCGTCAATGCAACGGACTGTTTTGCTGCCAGTGGGTGATGGCCTGGAACGATAAGTACCAGATCCTCGTGGGTGATCGGCACAGTGTCTAACGATTCTGTCTCCGGCGGCATGGAACAGAAAATCAGATCATAATCCCTTGCCGAGAGACCGTTGACAAGATCGCCGGTCGAGCCGGTATGAAATGTAAAACGCACATCATGCTCAGGATGGGATGCCAGATAACGCGCGGCAAGCTGCGGAATGAAACTGATACCGAGGGAACGCAGCATGCCAAGCCGGATCAATCCGTCACCGCGTGCGCTCCGCTGCAGGGATGAAACTCCGGAATCCAATGTGGCAAGCGTGCGGTTTGCGCAGATTAAAAACTCTTCCCCAAAACTTGTGAGTGTAGTATTGCGTCCGCTTTTTTCAAAAAGTGCCACGCCAAGTTCTGCCTCCAACTGCGAGATCGCATGGCTTAAACTCGGCTGTGTGATACAAAGTTCATGTGCAGCCTTTGTGTAGTGCTGCATTTTTGCTAAAGTTACAAAATAACGAAGCTGGAATAAGTTCATGGCAATCCTCCTTGTTTTGCGAAGCAAAATCCAATTTTACATGGTAAAATTTGCCCAATGGCGAGGAGAAGATTTTCCTCCCTGTTTTGCTCATTATATCACGATTAATAGATACTGTCTATCGAACTATAAAAACTATTGATTTGTTAAATGAATTAGAAAGGTGTAAAGTGTTTCTGAAATTTGGGGATGACCATAAATGCAGAAGCAGGACTTCTGTAAAAACTTCCCCGGGAGGAAATATTTAAAATGAAAGAAACAGAAATACAGAAAGAAAAATCCCGCCGCACGGTCCGCGGGGAACTTGCACTCATGGTCGCAGTTGCCATCAACAGTCTTGGTGTTGTACTGATGCTGCATTCCGGCGCAGGCATCTCGGCAATATCAAGCGTGCCGTATGCATTTTCCGAAGTTTTCACACGCGTATCGCTTGGAACCTGGACTTATATATTTCAGGGACTTCTGGTGCTAAGCCTCATGATCCTGCGGAAAAAATTTGTGCCGCAGTATCTGTTCAGTTTTGTAGTGGGATTTGCATTCAGCGAATTATTGGATGTGCATGAGAGCTGGATCAATGTTTTGCCGCTGACGCCGGGATATCGTGTAATCTATTTTCTGATCAGTTATATTTTGCTCTGTATTGGAATTGCTTTGTCGAACCGATGCAAACTGCCGATCATACCGACGGATTTATTCCCGAGAGAATTGTCGGATATCACATCCGTTACCTATTCTAAGATCAAAGTTGGATTTGATGTTACCTGCCTTGCCGTGACAGCCGGACTGACCTTTGCATTTTTAGGACATCTTGACGGCCTTGGGATCGGAACTATTTTAGCCGCATTTACTATGGGAAAAGTGATCGGACTGATCGGAAAATGGATGGACAGACATGCCTGCTTTGTATCGTTCATGACACAAAGACAGACAGCCTGAACTAGTGTAATGTATCATTCACATTTCGTATAATTACTTGCCTGAATTTTCATCTGCTGTGGCAAATGAAAATTACAAATTTTTCTCAAATGCTTCCACTGCCTTTGCATCTAAGATAGAGGTGCAATGCGGGCAGCGGTATTTAACGCTTTCACCAGTATAAATACAACAAAAGCCATGATCAGGAAATTCATCACGGCAGTCAGAAACTTTCCGTAATTCAATGTGACATCCCCAACAATATTCCAGTGCAGCTTGTCAAAATTCATGCCACCGAAAATTCCAAGAAACGGGTTGATAATATCCTCGACCAGTGACGACACAATACTTGTAAAAGCACCGCCGATAATAATACCGACAGCCATGTCCATCCGAATCGAACCCATCCACATAATTATATCGGCTCAAAATCCCCCCACAAGACTGTTCATAACAAAAAAGTGTGCTATAATCAAAAACAGGAAATAATTTGAACACAAAAAGAAATAGATAACACAAAAAACAGCAAAAATAGAAGCAAAAAAGAAGGTGTGACACACATGACAATGCAGGAAGCGGTCATAAAAAATATTGATACGGATTACTCGTACCAGCTTGCAAAACGGATGGAGCAGTTTCGCTCAAACGAGAAACTCGGTTACCGTCCTGCGGGTTCGAAGGCAGAATTCCTGACAGGGGAAATGTTAAAGGATGAGATGCAAAAACTTGGACTGTCGGATGTATGTAAAAATGCGGTTACCGTGGATGGCTGGGAGTTTGAAAATGCGGAGCTTACGTTTGAAACGAAAGAGGGAAAAAGGCATACCGCATTGCTCGGGGCATATCAGACAGATTTTGTAACGGACGGTGAGCAGGCATTTTCCCTGATGTATCTTGGAAAGGGAACAGAAGCGGATTATGAAGGGAAAGATGTAACCGGAAAACTGGTGTTAGTGGATATCAACCAGAGAGATGAGTGGTGGATCAATTATCCGGTTTATCAGGCACATTTAAAAGGTGCGGCGGCAGTGATCGCTGTGCAGTGTGGCGGTTATGGAGAAGTCGATGCGAAGGCACTCAACGCACAGGATATCGCCGGACCGGAGGATGCACCGGCATTTTCCATCTCAAGGGAGGATGCTGCATTATTGCGGGAACTGCTGGATGGAGAGAAAGAAGCAACCGTATGGTTGAAAGCCGACAGCCGGGTAAAACGTGACTGCACGACTTATAACATTTCAGGCTGTATTCCGGGAAAACACCCGGAGCGCATGGTATTGTTATCTGCACACTATGACTCCTATTTCAGTGGATTTCAAGATGATAATACGGCAGTCGCCATGATGTTTGGCATTGCAAAAACGCTGATTGAAAGCGGATTCAAGCCGAACAACACGATCGTGTTCTGTGCGATGGCGGCAGAGGAATGGGGCGTTGTTGATTCCAACTTTGACTGGTCGACCGGAGCTTACGAGCAGATTTTTACCGCACATCCGGAATGGGTCGGAAAAGTGATCGCAGATCTGAATTTTGAGCTGCCGGCGCTGGCACACGGCACGCGTGCAAGAATCCGCTGCTGTTATGAATATGTACATTATATAAAAGAATATTTAGACGGACTTCCGGAACTGACAAAGGCTTATCCTGAGATGACAAGCGTGACGGCACCGATCGAAACCTGGTCAGATGATTTTTCGATGGCAATCGCAGGAATCCCTTCCATGGTCAATGATTTTACCGGCGGAAGTTTCATGGAAACACATTACCATTCCCAGTTTGATAATGATGATTTTTATGATGAGGCGGTTTACCGGCTGCACCATGAGCTGTTCACACTGCTGATCTTAGCACTGGATGAAACGGCAGTTGTGCCGCTTGATTTTACACCGGTGTTAGAGCGCATACTTGCCGGAGGCAGTGAAATCACAGCGAAAGTGGAAGAAACACAGGAACAGATCGCTGCAATCACAAAAAAATTAATTCAGGTAACAGAAGAGGCACAGGAAAAAGCAAAACAGTCTTACGAAGAGACTGCCGCTATCAATACCCGCTACTACGCACTTCTTGCAGAAGGTAACATGCAGGAGGCAGAACAGCTCTTTGCGGAAAACAGGGAAAGAGAAAAACAACTGCTTGTAAAATTCAAACAGGAGCAGGATCATTTTGTCCGCATTGATTGGTATGGAGAGGTATTTTTCCCACATGAGATATTGTGGAAAAATATTGGCTTATTGCAGGACTCTGTAAACGCTCTGGAACAATCTGATGTGGATAAAGCACTGGAAAAAATATATCAGGTGGATAACAATGCGTATGCATTTATGTTTGATGAATATGTTTACCGCCATTTTACGGACTATGTGTTCAATCAGCCCAAAGATCGTCTGAAATGGGGTTACGGCAGGCTGTTAGGGCATGAAGATCTCTACCATGTGGTGAAATGCCTGCTGAAAAAGAGAAAAGAAGCAGACACAGATTACCGGGAAGAACTGCATTACTTAAAGGAATGCTATAAAAAACAGACCAGACGTCTCTGCGAGACTTTAAAAGAAATCAGTCAGACGGTAAAGGAAATGTTCTGACACAATAAAAAGGGGATAAGAAAAATATGAAATCGGACAAATTATACCGGGTACAGCGCGAGGATCTGCCAAAATTAGAGCAGCTTTTATACCGCTGTTTTGCGCATGATCCACTCTATGAAACGCTGATCCCGGATGCCGAAATAAGAAAACGGCTGATGCCGGAATTATTTCAATGTGATATGGATGAATTTTATGAGACATGTGAGATTTTTGCGGACAGTGAAGAGTTAAACAGCATTCTTGTCGTGTCGGATGAGGCGGAACACATTAATATGTTCCACTTTTTTCTGACGGAGTCATGGGCGACGATCCATACGGACGCTTTCCTGATCAAGGAAGATCCGACACTTGCGACGTTCCACAATTTTATCAAGGGTGGGGATTACCTGAACTCAAGCTGGACCGATCAGCTGCACCAGACACAGAGACTTCATATTATTTATCTTGCAGTCGATCCGGAAATGCAGCACCATGGGATCGCTGCGAAACTGTTAGATGAAACGATCACATATGCGCAGGAACACCACATGATGATATCGTTGGAAACACACAATGAAAAAAATGTAGATTTTTATAAAAACTTTGGATTTCAGGTGTATGGAATTGTGGAGAAGAACTTCCCACTGAAACAATACTGCCTGATCCGTGAATACCAGTAGAAAAATGACAGGATACTGCGAAAAGTGGTGACCTGTCATTTTCTTTTTTCATATTTGCGCTAATGAAAAAAATGATTCGTCCGATATAAACACTAGAAAGCGAATTTCAAGGAAGAAAGGAGATGCCATTATGCGAGTAGAAGCTTATAATCAGGTGGCACAACTTTACAATAGAGAGAAAACGCAGAAAGTGCAGAACACAAAGCAGATGAGCACCGGACGCGATGAAGTGCAGATCTCTTCTATGGGACGTGATTACCAGATCGCAAAGCAGGCAGTGGCAGATGCTTCGGATATCAGGGAAGATAGAGTCGCACAGCTAAAGGAAAGGTTGGACTCTGGTAATTATAACGTGGATATGAATGATTTCGCGAATAAGTTATTAGAAAAGTACAATGCTTTAGTAAAGTAAAAGTGAGGATGAATCTGTGGCTAGTTTAATGGAAGAGCTTTTGGATGTGCTGGGTAAAGAGGAGAAGCAGTATCAGGAACTGATCACACTTGCATCTGAAAAAACAGATGCAGTGGTGCAGGGCAATATCGAACATCTTACGGATGTTACGACGAGAGAGCAGGATGCTGCGAGCGTGCTTCTTAATCTTTCCAATAAAAGAAACCGTGTCCTGACGGATATGGCGACTGTCTTAGGTCAGAGCCCGGAAGAGATGACGATCACAAAGATGATCGGATATCTTAACAAGCAGCCAAAAGAACAGGAAGCACTTACCAGACAGCGTGACAGGCTGCTTGAGGCCGGTGCTAAGATGCAGCAGCTAAACAGACAGAATGAAGCACTTTTAAAACAGGCATTGGAGATGGTGGAATTTGACCTTACCTTGCTGAGAAGTACGCGACAGGCACCTGAGACTGCCAACTATGATAAGAATGCCTATAATACAGGCGATATCTTAGGCAGCAGTGGATTCGACGCGAAGCAATAGTAAAAGCAGGGAGGAACTACCATGGCAAATGGTTTTGGAAGTATGTTTATCGGCGTAGCCGGTTTACAGAGCAGTCAGAATGCACTTAACGTAACATCAAACAACCTGGCGAACTTAGACACAACAGGATATGTGCGTCAGAGCGTTTTGTTTGCAGACCGTGACTATGTCACATTTAATACAACAGCAGCAATCAGCAATCAGCAATCCGGTCTTGGTGTAACGATCGGAGATGTTGTCCATTCAAGAGATGTATTCTTAGATCGGTTATACCGTACAGAATCAAGCCGTCAGTCTTTTTATGCATCGACCAGTGAGGCACTGACAGAGGTGCAGAACTATTATCAGGAATTAGAGGGACAGGCTTTTCAGAATGCATTAACCGATTTCTGGGGCTCATTTCAGGAGCTATATAAATACCCGGAGGATAGCGTATATCAGAATCTTGTTGTTCAGAAGGCACAGCTTTTTACCAGCAGATCAAGTGCTGTTTATTCTGGACTGAAGAGTTATCAGTATAATATCAATTCACAGATTTCCGACGACATTGATCAGGTCAATGAACTTGGAAAGACGATCAGTGAACTAAATCTGCAGATCCAGAAGATCGAGGCAGGAAATATTGAAACTGCAATGACACTGCGTGATGCAAGAGATTTAGCACTGGATGAGTTAGCAAGTCTCGTTGATATCTCCTATAAAGAAGAAGTAAACGGTGTTGTGCGCGTCAGCGTGGAGGGCAACGAGTTTGTCAATGAGAACGGCTACTATAAAGTAGAAAAACAGACGGACAAAGTGACAGGATTTGTGACACCATACTGGTCACATCTCTCTGACCCGGACAAGGGTGAGTATACCTATCTGTTTAATTTTAACCGTGATATTTCCACGGAAAATAAAAACGATATGGGAGAGATCAAAGCTCTTGTGCTTGCGAGAGGAGATAAAGTTGCCAATTACAAGGATATTCTTGGAGTGGACGGCAAGACTTATGATGATACGACAGGCATGTCTGTTATGCTCCGTGCAGAAGCACAGATGGATCAGCTGTTCCATGGAATTGCAACAGCGATCAACGATATTTTATGCCCGAATACAGAAGCATCAAATTATATTACAGGCCTGACAGGAAATAATTCCGTTACCATGACCGATGCAGACGGCAATACCTATACCGTGACAGCAAATACGAAGATCTTAGATGCAGATAAGTGTGCAGTTGGATCGGATGGGAAACTGCCACCACAGGAGTTATTTACAAGACTTGGAACAGAACGTTACACAGAGGTTACATATACAGATACAAGTGTTAATCCACCGACAACGAAGACGTATTATTTATATAATGAAGAAGATCCGACAGACACGACAAAGCAGTACACCATGGCAAGCACCGGAGTAAACAGTGCACTGATCACAGATGAGACATTACTTCCACATTTACAGCAGAATGGAGATGTGGATCAGTCATTGATGGCGACACTTGCAGCAGTGTGGGATAAAGAAAGCCTTACAGTCAATCCGAATGACACAAAGGCATACAGCTTTAAGGGCTATTATACAGCTATGATCGAAGAGGTTGCTACCTACGGAAATGTATACAATTCTACTGCAACAAACCTGTCCCAGACGGTACAGTCAGTTGATAACCAGAGACAGCAGGTAATCGGAGTTTCTTCGGATGAAGAATTGACTTATATGATCAAATACCAGAACGCATACAATGCATCCAGCCGTTTTATTAATGTTATTAATGAGATGATCGAGCATCTGATCACACAGCTTGGATAGCAGCATAGGAGGTTAACATGCCATCAACATTTTTTGGATTAACGATTGCATCTTCAGGATTAAGTGCATATCAGGTTGCCTTAAATACGAGTGCAAATAATATATCGAATGTACAGACAAAAGGATACAGCAAACAGCAGGCAAACCGTGTTGCTTCCGAATCCATCCGTGCCTATGCAAAATACGGCAGTATGGGAACCGGTGTTACGACCGAGTCCGTAAAACAGCTTCGCAACCAGTATTATGACAACAAATACTGGTACAACCAGTCATCTGTCGGTTTATATGAGACGAAGCTCAATTACCTGAAGCAGATTGAAAATTATTTTATTGATGATGATTCTTCCAAAGGTTTTTCAACAATCTTAAACACGATGTTTAATGACTTAGATACCTTAAAGAACAATGCCGGAGATGTGAATACACGTCAGCAGTTTATCGGAAGTGCCCAGAACTTTGCAACATTCTTTAACAGCGTTGCATCCGGTCTGGGAGATATTCAGAATAATGCCAACGAGGAGATCAAGTCCACGGTTCAGAATATCAATTCCATCGCAGAAAAGATTGCAAGTTTAAATCATCAGATCAACGTCATTGAGATCCAGGGCGGTTATGCAAACGAGCTTCGTGACCAGAGAGCACTGTTGATCGATGAGTTATCCGAAATTGTTCCGACAGAGGCAGAGGAACTTCCGGTACAGAACTCAAACGATCCGGAACTGCCGACAGGAGCTAATTACTTTACAGTTAAGATCGGTGGTCAGGTACTGGTAGATACCTACGATTATGAAACATTAAAATGTGTTGCAAGGGAAAATAAAGTAAACCAGTCCGATATGGACGGTTTATATGATGTTAAATGGGAGAAAACCGGCAACAGCTTCAAAGCTGGCGCAAGTTCCATGTCAGGTACCTTAAAGGCATTGTTTGATATCCGTGATGGCAACAACGGAGAGAACTTTACCGGTGAGGCAAGAGTGATCGACAGCAAACATGTGAAAGTAGTCAGTCCTTCCATCACAGATATTGAGGCAATGACAGTGCCGGAGAGCGGTACACTCACCATTTACGGAAAAGATTACAATTATACGAATTTTACATTTGAGACGGATGCCAATGGCAAGATCACATCCTATACTTTCGAACTTGAGGACGCATTAAGCCAGCAGCAGTCCAATAAGGTAGACGGTATGCAGGCATCCATCGGAAGCTCTGTTGATACCATGGGTGTTCCGTATTACATGTCACAGATGAATCAGTTTTTACGTTCTTTCTGTTCTTTATTTAATGATATCATGTTAAAAGGACAGGATTTAGACGGAAATGCAACAGACTATTATTCTTTCTTTACCGGTGCAGATCAGGTGACCGGTGAGGAATATGTATTAGGAAAGAGCGATAAGAATCATGGAAACACGACAGACTGCGGCGCAAGCTCCTATTACAAACTGACAGCATCCAATATCTGTGTATCTTCCATTTGTGTAAAAGATTCTTCCAAACTGGCTGCACAGTATAAGGCAGATACAGAGGAAGGTGTAGATAAGTATAAACTGGTGGAAGATCTGGCAAAATTAAAGAGTGATACGGTTTTATTCCGTGCAGGAAATGCATCAGGATTCCTGAAATGTATGATTTCTGATATCTCCATTGATACACAGCAGTCTACGATCTTCAGCAACAATTATACAAATATACAGGCAGCGCTTGAGACACAGAGAATGTCTGTTTCCGGTGTGGATGAGGATGAGGAAGCACTTGATCTGATCAAGTTCCAGAATGCCTACAATTTATCATCCAAGATGATCTCAGTTATGGCAGAAGTATATGACAAACTGATCGAGGAAACCGGAGTATAAACGGATTTATAACAGGAGGAAATGGCAATGCGTATTACAAATAATATCATATTGCATAATACATCCATTAATATCAATGGAAATAAAGGAAATGTGGACACACTGAACAATCAGATGACCAGCCAGAAAAAAATACAGCGTCCTTCTGATGACCCGGTAACAGCGATCCGTGCACTCCGTCTGCGCAGTACCTTAAGTGAGATCGACCAGTACTACGAGAAGAACATTCCGGATGCAGAGTCATGGTTAGATGTAACAGAGACTGCGATCACCAGTATGCAGGAAGTGATCAAGACGATCCGTACCCAGTGTGAATACGGTGCCCAGGATTCCCTGACGACAGACAACCGGAAAACAATCCTGACACAGCTGGAAAAACTTCGTGACAAAGTATATGCAGAGGGAAATGCAGACTATGCCGGCAGAACAGTATTTACCGGATACCGCACAAATAAAAAGCTGACATTCACGGAAGACGAACAAAAGACTTCATACGAGATCGACCAGAAGATGTCGTATGCTGATCTGCAGGAACACCGGTATTATGGAAATGATGTTACAGTTCCGGGAAATAAGGCAGATGTGTTAGATGGCACAAAGATCGCTTCTCCAACCCAGGCTGCTTATAATAGAATCCGTCTTGGCTATGACAGCATTGACAGCCTGGATGTGACAGATGCAGCAGGAACTACCACAAAAACCTCTGCAAATGGCAGCACGGTAACGATCAGTTACAATTATACAGATACAACAGGGACAACGCCTGTCAATAAGACGGGAAATATGAATGTTACCGTATATGATTCTTATGATAAATGGTTAGAAGCATCCACGAAAACACCAAAATCATATGACATTGCAGATGGAGAGGCAGTGCTGATCCGTAATACCGGAGAAATGGTATTCAGCAAAACAGCAGCAGATACACTTTCCACTAATAAAGCATCTTTGGATATTTCCTATACAAAGACCGGATTTACAAATGGTGAACTTCGTCCGGAATATTATTACAACTGCACGAATATTACAGATACGAACAATAAGTTAAAGTATGAGAAATATGATAAAGATGGCAATCAGATCTATCAGGATATCGATTATGTAGTGGCTGCAAACCAGACACTTACTGTCAATACAGAGGCATCAAATGTATTTGATCATGGACTCAGCAGGGATGTGGATGAGCTGATCGATGCTGTACAGCGTTCGCTTGACGCAGAACAGAAAGTGACAGATTTAAATGCCATGAAGAAAATGCAGGAATATTCTTCCGATGACTGTCAGGCAAAATTAGAAGAGTGGATCGCAGCAGCCGAAAAAGAGCGTGATTATGCAAATGATAATATGCAGAAACTCTATAACAGCTACATTGGGAACTGCGATACTTACCTGAATAAAGTCAATCTTGCATTGACAGACGTCGGAAGCAAAGGACAGAGCCTTGCGTTGACAAAAAACCGTATGTCAAATGAGCAGGAAACGATGGAAGAGTTAAAGTCCAAGAATGAAGACCGAGAACTTTCAGATATCATTCTGGAGTATACAGCGGCATACACTGCTTATCAGTCATCACTGCAGGCAGCTTCAAAAGTAAATCAGGTGACACTGCTCAGCTATCTGTAAAATAGATTAACAGTAAAATGACAGCACTATTTTTAGAATGCGTGTCGTGATCATACAGACTGCATCAGGAGGAAAAGGGAATGAAAGCGAACACAAGGCTTTTTGGGGAGATAGATATCGATGAGGAGAAGATCATCACTTTAGAGAATGGAATGATCGGATTTCCGGATCTGAGAAAATTTACACTGATTTTTGACAAAGAAAAAGAAAGAACGCCATCCTCAATCATGTGGTTTCAGTCCATGGATGAACCGGAAGTTGCTTTTCCGGTCATGCATCCAAATGAACTGAAACCGGATTATGCACCATCGGTCAGCGATGAAATGCTGATCCCACTTGGAGATCTTACAGAAGATAATACTTACATACTTGTAACGCTGACAGCAGCGGCGGATAAGAAAGATACGACTGTCAATTTAAAGGCACCTTTGGTGATCAATACAGATACCAGAAAAGGCTGTCAGGTGATTGTGGAAGATGATTATCCAATCAAGTTTAATGTATATGAAGCCGTAAAAGGCAGAAAGAAAGCAGAGGAATAAAAATGCTGGCATTGACACGAAAAAAAGGTGAGTCTCTGGTGGTAAATAACAATATCGAGATCACAGTACTTGAAATCCGCGGAGATCAGGTGAAAATCGGCATATCTGCGCCAAAAGAAGTGCCGATATACCGCAAGGAAGTATATCTTCAGATTCAGAATGAAAATAAGGCAGCTCTCAATATCGATGCGATCGCATCTTTAAAGGATCTGCTCTAAGAAAATACCGGAGCACATAATTCACAATAATAGAATGACCGCTGAGCGTACATTGTTACTGTTCACTCGTACCTCGTTCCGTGCATTCTGTTATACAGGCAGAAAAATGCGGCTCCGGTATTAATTTTATACGCAAAGAAACCGATATAAATCACAGATTAAGTAGATTAGCATACAGGCCACAAGATAGCCGGCATGCACAGATAGACACAGGGAAGTGTGAATCACAGCAGAAAGAAGCTGAGAATACCATGGAAACGGAGGTCAGAATCATGGGAGTTCAACGGATACAGGAAACATCGACAGCATCTTACGGCAAATCCGTAGAGGCAGCTGCAGCAGGAAATAGCAGTGCTGCAGGCAGCGGAAGTGCTACAGGCGGCACAACGCAGACAGTGGAGAATATCACGACTCCATGGAAGGCAGAAAACAAAAACAGTACGGATACCAAAAACAGTCTGAGTGCCAGAAACGACAAGGATGAGGAGCAGGAAACACTCGTAGGAGCAGGAAATAACACCCAGATCCGGAAAGCTGTAGAAGAGATCAATAAGAGAGCACACAATTCGGAAGCAGTCTTTGGCATCCACGATGCCACGAACCGCGTTATGATCAAGATTGTGGACAAGGACACAAAAGAAGTCTTAAAGGAATATCCGCCGGAGAAAACGCTTGACATGATCGCAAAGGTCTGGGAAGTCGCAGGACTTTTAGTGGACGAGAAAATGTAAACAAAGACAGTACGGACTGTCTATAGAGTATACACAATAACAGATGGAATTTTCATCAGATAGGAGTGATAATATGCCAATCAGAATTACCGGTCTGACATCAGGTCTTGATACAGAAGCTATCATTTCAGCTCTGGTATCTTCATACAACTATAAGACGAATAAATACAAAAAGGCACAGACAAAATTATCCTGGAAACAGGATGCGTGGAAAACACTGAATACGAAGATTTACAGTCTTTACAGCAGCGTCGGCAACATGAAATTATCTACCGCATATAATTTAAAATCAACAACTGTTTCCGATTCTACCAAGGCAACGGTAAAGGCAGGAAATAATGCACCGACCGGAACACAGCAGTTAAACATTATTAAAGTTGCACAGGCAGGTTATCTGACCGGAGCACAGCTTTCAAGCAAGACGACGACATCCACAACACTTGCTGAACTAGGTTATACAGGTGGAGATGCAAAGATCAATCTGACAAAGGGTGATGGTACAACAAAAGAGATTACATTGACACAGGGATCAACCGTTGGTGATGTGATTGCATCATTAAAAGATGCCGGTGTCAGTGCAAACTATGATGCAACAAATCATCGTATCTTCATTAGCTCAAAGGATACCGGAAAAGATAACGATTTTACCCTGACCGGTGGAAATACAGAAGGTGCAAGAGCGCTGTATCAGTTAGGACTGAGTGTTGGCTCTGATGCAACAAATGCAACATATAAGTCTTATACGCAGTACTATGATGCAGATGGCAATAAATTACAGCAGAATGTAGTGGATGCTATTCGGACATATCAGGATGCAAAGACAGCGTATGAGACAGCTTCTGCCCAGAATACAAATCTTACATCTGCATATGGATATGCGACAGCATATTCTGAAATGCAGGATGCATTAAAAAATAGTGGCTTAACTACAGATGAGCAGAAGAAACTTACCACATTACTTGGAATGAGCGCAACACAGAGAGTGAATTCTGTGATGGATGCGTCTGGAAATGTATACACCAAATCAACGACTTTGGATGATGGAAGTACTATTTATGAGTACGGAAGTGGAAATGATAAAAAATACATTCAGGCGATCACGACAGCAAAAGATGATCATAACAACATTTATACTAAAAATGCAGATGGCAACTATGTAGATTCAGGTGCAGGTCTGGTTTATAAGGCAACCGGTGAGAAGGACAGTGACGGCAATGAATATTATGTTTACACTGCTCCGGATGGACAGGAAGCCAAAATTGCCATGAAAAATGAGACAACGAATTATTATCAGGCTGATGTAGCACAAAAAGGATACACGGAATACACAGATAATGATGGCATTGTTTATAGGTCAAATGAAAAAGGAAACTATACCGGATCCGATGGAAAAACTTATAAGCTGGATAATAACACATTTACAGAAATTGGCAGCGATGGCAATGCGGTTAGCAATGGAAGAACAGCGACAGTTACAGAAGATCAGAAAAAAGAAGTTAAGACAACTTACAGTCATGGAAATACAGCATTGTCTGATACAACCCGTGCAGCAGATCTGCTGAGCAGGTTCAGGGAGGACCATAAGGATACACTTACCGATGACGTTATTTCCAAATTGACCTCTAATGTTGAGAAGGTTAATGTATATGAGAGTGCTGAGGATTCTTTGGATGACACTGATACATATTCAAAAAAGAATATTATCTCTTCCATCCAGCAGGCATATCAGAGTGGCGGTGCAAGTGCAGTTACAGAGGTAACTAACAAGTATGCAGAGAAAATTACCGAGAATCAGACTGCTATGACTGCTGCACAGAAAAAAATGGATGACAATTCGGTACTTGCAGATCTGGCTGCGATGGATTCGACTTCATCTGAATATACCACAGCTTTGGCAGATTTTGTCAAGAAAGTACAGGATTCGCAGAGTATCCTGAATCAAAGTTCTACATTGACAAATACAGGTGCTAAGAAGATTGATGGCTGTGATTCAGAAATTAAGTTAAACGGCATTACATACACCAGTTCGCTCAATACCTACTCTATCAACGGACTTTCCATTACTGCAATGCAGGCAACCGGAGATGGGGATACCAATGCGATCACTGTCACAACTGCGACCGATACACAGGCGATTTATGACAAGATCAAGAGTTTCCTGACACAGTACAACTCTCTGATCAACGAAATGACATCACTTTACAATGCGGATACAGCAAAGGGATATGAGCCTTTGACAGATGATGAAAAGAGTGAAATGTCCGATTCAGAAGTTGAGAAGTGGGAAGAAAAAATTAAATCTTCACTGCTCCGCCGTGATGACAGCCTGGAAAGTGTCATGAATCTGATGACGAATGCCATGAGTCAGCCGGTTACGATTGAAGGCAAGAAATATTATCTGTCAAGTTTTGGAATCAAGACATTAGGTTTCTTGAATGCACCGGAAAACCAGCAAAATGCATATCATATTGATGGTGATGAGGATGATACAGCAACTTCCGGAAACGAAGATAAGCTGATGGCAATGATCAACTCTGATCCGGATACGGTCGTTTCCTTTATGCAGCAGCTTACGACCAATTTATACGATGCAATTGGAACGAAGATGAAATCTTCAACTTTAAGCAGTATTTATAAAGTATACAATGATAAAGAGATGGCTTCTGAATACAGTGATTACACCACCACGATCAAAAAGTGGGAGCAGAAACTGCAGGATCAGGAGGACGCATATTACAAGAAGTTCTCTGCAATGGAGACAGCATTGTCTAAATTACAGAGCCAGACATCTTCATTATCCAACCTGTTTGGAGGCTGATAAAATTGCTGAAAATGGTGGTAAAATAAAAAAGAGAGTGATAAAATTTAAATATCTGCCCCACATAGATGTGGGACAGATATTTGTGACATAAAGAAAATTATATCTAAAATTATATAACACATGGAGGAAATGATTTATGCTGGCTAACAGAGGATACGCAGCGTATGCAAACAACAAAGTTATGACTGCTTCACCGGCAGAACTGACACTGATGCTTTATGAGGGAGCAATTAAGTTTGCAAATATCGCAATTGAGGCGATCGAGGCAAAAGATATTCAGAAAGCGCATGATAATATCATGAAAGTAGAGCGTATTATTGAGGAATTTCAGAGTACTTTAAATCATAAATATCCGGTGGCAAAAGATTTTGATGAGGTATATAATTATCTGATGATGCGCTTACAGGAAGCAAACATGAAAAAAGATAAGGAAATCATGGAAGAAGTATTGAAACATCTTCGTACCATGCGTGATACCTGGAAACAGGTTATGAAGCTGGCACATACACAGCAGTAAGGATATGGAAAAGATGGAGAAAAACCAATATATTCCGGTTATGATACAGAGCCTGAAGAAAAAAAGCGAAATTTTAGACACCATCATGGAATTAAATATCAGGCAGGGTGAAGAACTGGAGAATCCGTCATTGGATCCGGATGATTTTGATAAAACAGTAGAGGAAAAGTCAATGCAGATCGAACAGCTGGAACTGCTGGATGATGGGTTTCAGGAACTGTTTGACCGGGTGAAGGATGATCTGAAGAATCATCCGGATATTTATCATGATGAGATCGTGCAGATGCAGGATTATATCCGTAAATTAACCAGTAAAAGTGCGACGATTCAGGTACAGGAAGCGCGCAATAAGGAGCTTATGACTAAAAAATTTGCGTCTGTACATAAACAGGTCAGAGAAGTTCGCAAGAGTCAAAAAGTAGTGAATCAGTATTATAAAAATATGATGAAAACTAATTTTGGAGAGCCGGTCTTTACGGATAAGAAAAAATAATGGTAGTAAAAAAGAAAAAAATCTTTTTTTCTATAAAGTATTGTGACGTTCGTCCGATATATATAACAAGTAAACAAGATAACAATTGTTACTTGCGGTAGAAGCTTATACGGAGCGTACGGCCGGGAAAAGTGGAAGCCGAACATCAAATTTATATGCAGCATGGATGCTGCATCCAATTCAAGGAGGAAAAAAATATGGTAGTACAGCACAATCTTACAGCTATGAATGCTAACCGTCAGTTAGGTATCACAACAAACGCACAGGCAAAATCTTCTGAGAAGTTATCTTCTGGATACAAGATCAACCGTGCAGGCGATGATGCTGCTGGTTTAACAATTTCTGAGAAAATGAGAAGCCAGATTAGAGGTCTTAACAAGGCATCTGACAACGCACAGAACGGTATCTCCGCTATTCAGGTAGCTGAGGGTGCATTAAACGAGACACACTCTATCTTACAGCGTATGAACGAGTTAGCTACTCAGGCAGCTAACGATACCAACACCTCTACAGATAGAAGTGCTATCAAGGACGAGTTAGTACAGTTACAGACAGAGATTACACGTATTGCAACTACAACACAGTTCAATACACAGGATCTGTTAACTGGAAGCTTCAACCAGAAGAATTTACAGGTTGGTGCATTATCTGGACAGAAGATTACAATCTCTATCAACAAGATGACAGCTTCAGCTCTTAATATTGGTACTTCAACTGCTATTGGTGTATCTACATTTGATAACGCAGGTGCTACAATGAGCAATATTCAGAAAGCTATCTCTGCAGTATCTAAAGAGCGTTCTAAATTAGGTGCTATCCAGAACAGACTTGAGCACACCATCGCTAACTTGGACAACATCGCTGAGAATACTCAGTCCGCAGAGTCCCTTATCCGTGATACAGATATGGCTGAAGAGATGGTTGAGTACAGCAAGAACAACATTCTTGCTCAGGCAGGACAGTCTATGCTTGCTCAGGCTAACCAGTCTACTCAGGGTGTATTATCTCTGTTACAGTAATTTAACAGAACATGATATAATGCGAAGTTATATCGAAAATACAGGGTCAGTCAGTCGACTGGCCCTTTTTTTCTAAAAGATTTTGGAGGCAATATGGGGACAGATAAGATACAACAGATGATCGATTGGATTGAGACGGAGCCGTGTCTGCAAAGCGAAAGTGAATTCTTAGACATGGGCGAAAAAATAAGGGATATTATAGAGATATATACGAGTCTCATTACACAGGTGCCGGAATTAAAAAGTGCCGGAATTGAAATAGATGAAGAGATTATCTTACAGCAGGTTAAGAACTTAAATGATGCAATACAGCACAAAGACATGATAGAGTTATACGATACATTGAAATATGAAGTGGCTGACACTTTTCACATATACAGGGAGATAAAAATGGAGATGGAGCAGAAATGATGGATTATTTTGAAATAAATATGGAGGCAGCAGAGGAAAGATGTCCTTATCTGATTCACCAGATGAGTGAATTCAGAGAATGCTATGAAGCTGGAGTGCCATATGTATTTTGGGATACAGATACCAAGGGGACAGAAATCATAGCAGTACAGCGGGAGAATCATCTCTGGTATCTGAACAGCCGTTATGATGCAGACACGCTGGTGCAGAAATGGTGTGACAGACACACGCGCAGCCATTATTTTGAACCGGAGCTTATTTTCGGGATGGGAAATCTGGCGTATTTAAAAGAACAGCGCACGCGCAATCCGGAGAATCCATTCTATGTGTATGAACCGGATGAAGCAGTATTTCTGGAATTGATAAAGAAGTATGATCTGACAGAATTTCTCACAGATGAGCATATGTATTTGGCAGTCGGACGACAGGGGATTACCACCATTCGTAATTGGCTGGAGATTGGAATCGGGTATGCAAACTATGAATTCGTTGACTTCTGCGCACTTCCGGGGTATGCATGTGCGTACCCATATGAATATCTTCTGCTCAAAAGAGGATTTATGGAAGCTATCGAGACATTGGTTTTGAAGCGGAATACGCTGTATATGCAGAGTATTCCACTCGTGGAGAATGAGTTCTCTCATATATTGGATTGCGTGCATCAGAGTTCTATCTGGGAGCTGATACAGACCTTTAAGAAGAAGAATGAAGAAGAGCCGTATGGGGCGATACTTGTATCCGCAGGACCGTCATTAGATCATAATATTAAGGATTTACTGGCAGCAAAAGGAAAGCTGTTTATCATTGCGGTAGATACGGCAATCCGGCCGCTTCTGCAGGCGGGGGTTGTTCCTGATCTATTTATAACAGTGGATCCGGTCAAAGATTTATTTTTATTTGAGCAGGAAGGCGTGAGCCAGGTTCCGATGGTATTGTCGATGAATGTAAGGAATGGTGTTTCTAAAATCCATACAGGGCGCCATTTCTATGTACTGAACGATGGAGATTACATGGCAAATATCATGGAGCGTTATGAAAAAAGAACTGTTTCAACCAGCAGTGGAGGATCAGTGGCAACAGATGCGTTTTCATTATTGAAAAAAATGGGATTTAAAACGATTATCTTGGCAGGGCAGGATCTGGCATATCCGGGAAACCGCAGTCATGCGAAGGCTGCATATGATGATGTGGTGGAAAAAAAGGATGGAATCTATTTTGAGGTTGAAGATATCCATGGTAATCAGGTGCTGACAAGAATGGATATGAATCATTACAGGCGTTGGTTTGAGGACCAGATTGCAGCAGACCCTACATTGCATGTGATTGATGCGACTGAGGGAGGCGCATTAATTCATGGAACGGAGATTATGACATTAAAAGATGCCATTGCAAGAGAGCAGAAGGCAGATTGTGATTTTGGTGTGTTGATCGACAGCGTGCCGAATATTTTTACTCTGGAGGAGCAGCAGGAGATCGAGACGGAAATATTGGAATTTCCGGATAAAATAGCTTCAACAAAATTAAAATTGGAAGACGGGCTGAAATTATTTGAAAAGCTACAGGATCTGAATGAAAAGGGCGAGTACAAAACAAAGCAGTTTCAGGATGTGTATACCGGGATAACGGAATTCAATGACTGGCTTGAGAAGGATGAGGTGGTAGATTTATTAAGCTGCCTGTCATCAAAGGAGGAGTTTGGGATTCAGAATCAGGCATATGAGGTAAAGGATAATCTGTACGATGACCTCAAGGACATTGCAGAGCATGGAAGCACAATGGTTCGTGCCTATATAGAAAAAATACCGGTTTTGCTGGAATGTATGAAGGCAATGGAGTAAAAATAAGGCTTGTGCTGAGTATCAGCGCAAGCCTGCTGTTTTAAGCATAAATTGTATGCGATTTTCGTAGGTGTGTTCAGTGAGAACTTTATGAGCGGCATTTTCCGCAATCTGTCTGCGTTCTTTCTCATGGGACAGATAGTAATCGATTTTGGCAAGCAGGTCATCGACACCGTCGTAATAGTCAAAATCCTCTCCGGGAGTGAAGTAATCCAGAAAATCTTCCTGATAATTGCTGAGCAGAAATCCGCCGGAACCCATAATATCAAAGGCACGCAATGGAATACCGGAGTAAATGGAGCGCAGGGTGATATTCAGATTGATTTTGGAATGGCGGAATACCTGGGGCATTTCATTTAAATAGTCCACCTTCCCCACATTCTGGCATTCTGGAAGAAATGGAGTCTGGTTAAATGTAAAAAGCTTGGTCTGATAATGTTCAGACACATTTTTCAACAGGTCAATGCGTTCCAGGAAAGTAAGTTTGCGTGCGATAAAATAGTTCGCATAGATATAGGCATCGGATTCCGTGCCGTCCGGTCTGGTCAGGTATGGAACAGCCTGTTTCATATCAGATAAGACTTCAGGCGTTAATAATTCCTGGATAAAAAAGTAGCCGTTTACTTTGCGCTGGGCATTCATAATTCCCTCCAGATAACCGCGTGTAAATTCGCTGATTGTCTGCATCCGGTCATAGAGGTTGTGCTCTTCCGTATATAAGGAGCCGACAAAAGAAACATCACTGGAATAGCGGGTAATGTCTGCATCAGACGGATTTGGGAGTGCACGAAGGCGTTTTTCATTCACGCAGAGCGGAAGATAATATACCGTCTCGATCCCTTCGTTTTTTAAGGAATAAAATAAGGTCTTGTCAAAGAGAAAAACATAATTGCAAGGGTTGATGATCGTGTAAGAATATAATGCGACCTGTGGACTGTCATATACGAAGGACAGGTATTTTAAGTGATTGCGCTGACAGCCTGCGGATATTGCCGGGAAAAAATTAAAAGAAAAAACAAACTGATAAGAATCCGATGAGATTAATTCATCAAAATACAGATTAAATTCGCGATTATTATATTCATACAACATAGGATGATTGAAAAAAATGACTTCATATCCCAGTGCAGTATATGCTTCACAAATATCCTCTTTTCCGTAAGAAGGGGAGTCTAAAAAAAGTATTTTCATAATATATCTCCTGTGTCATAATAACTATATAATATCATCACAGTAGAAAAAGGACAATCAGAAATTGGGGATAACCACTAAGAGGAAACGCTTATGATCACATGGGAAAACATTAATAAATTAATAGTTTCAGATGAGACGGTGGAGAATTACAGGCAGCTGGAACAGTTTTGTGAGAATCTGTCTGATCAGATAGAGACAGATAAACAGATGGCAGGAGAGATAGAAAAAAGGTGCGTGCATTTGTTGACGAAAGAGACAATGTATGACGGTTACTTTATATTTCTGTTATCATTTTTGATAAAAGCGTTTCCTAAGGAAGTATATATAGAATTATTCCTGGAAGTTGCGGAAAGTCAGCCGGAATATACACCGATGAACAAAAAATTTATTCTGCATCAGGTAAAAAATCTTTTGATCAATTATCCCGGGTTAGAGACAGAGCATGTACGGAAACAGATTGCAGAGATGGAAGAGTCGGTTCGGAGTTATCTGGAGAAAGAGATTGCGGCTGAGCGTATTCCAAGAGAACAGCGAACGGATAATCTGGTTTTTGTCATGGTGGCAGGGTTCCTTGGTGAAAATCACCCGGTATCGCGAAGCGCATTAGAACGATGTTATCTATTGCAGAAGAAAATGGGAAAACGAGTGAGACTGATATCGGCAGGGGAGAGCTGTACCATGCAGGATGCGGTTCCGGTGTATCACTCACAGGTTCGCAACCGGGCAGAGGCATATAATGGACAGAGCAGTTACAACTATCTTGGGGAGGAGATTGCATGCTATCAGTCCGCGCTGCCAGCTGATTCACTTGATGGATTCCGGGAACTTGCGGGATATATAGCGAAGGAGAAGCCGGAATATATCATATATGTGGGAGAGCAGAGCTTTGCAGCGGATATGGCAAACCGTATCTGTCCTGTCATTGCGATATCCTCTACTTTTTCTGCAATTCAGAACACAAAAACAGAGTTTTTGATGACGGGAAGAAAAGTAAGTGAGCAGGAGCGGAAAAAGTTATATCCGCATATGATTGAAATTCCATTTACGTTTCAATTAAAAGAGCAAAAACAGACATATACGAGAAGTATGCTTCAGATACCGGAGCGGCGATTTACACTGGCGGTCGTAGGGATGCGTCTGGATGCGGATGTTACCGAACAATTCCTGGAAAATATAAAGACGGAAGTGGAAAGGGGATGCTATCTGGTCTTTATTGGAAGATATGAGAAATACCAGCTGGTGTGTCAGGCACATCCGTGGCTTGCGGATAATTCAACATGTCTGGGTGTGATAGATGATGTGGCAGGTGTCCTTCCGGTACTAGATCTGTATGTCAATCCGTTTCGACTGGGTGGCGGATATTCTGTGGCAGAAGCATTTGGGGCAGGTATACCGGCAGTGTCGATTGACTACGGAGATGTTGCGACTGCAGCAGGTAAGGATTTCTGTGTGGAAACTTATGAACAGATGAATCAGATGATAGAGCGGTATCGGATGGAGCCTGAATTTTATGCGGGTATGAAGGAAAAAGCCAGAGAACGTTTAACTGCATTGACGGATGAAGGCGGTGCTTTTTTAAGCGGGATAGAGACGGCACTAGATAGCCCGAGATTTTATTAGAAAAGAGAATTACAGGAGAGAATATGTCAAATAGTGAATGGATGGGGATAACAGAAGTTTTAGACGTAATCAAAAAAATGCGGACGGATAAGACGGTAGAAGAATTTATTGCTGTTATGGAGCATGCCGAGTCGTTAGATAATCTGGAATATGCATGGCGCACCATAAAGAAGATGATCGATATAGCCCGCGGCGAGCATAATGAAGAGTTACAAAATGTGATACAGGATATTATGCCTGCGGTGGAGCAGATCGCACATGCATACCAGGATATAGGAAATGCGGTTTCGGCGTTGGATACTGCAAACGAGAAATTGAAGATGAGCCGGAATCTGGTGGCATCTTTTCTGCCGGACAGTGTGGTACAGATTGCGGCAGATACAACAGCGAATGTCGGCGATTATATACTGGTAAAAAGTGTAAAGCGGCTGCTTGATATTGCGGATCAGGGGATTAACTGGTGCACAGTAGATGTCAGGGAACCGGTTACGCAGGAGACCATAAAGATGTGTAATCGATCAAAGGCACTGATCATAGGCGGCGGGGGACTGTTCCTTAGGGATACAAACGAAAATAATATCTCAGGATGGCAATGGGGATGTTCCAGAGAGTTGTTAGAGCAGATACAGGTGCCGATCTATGTGATCGGAGTGGGGTATAACCGGTTTCGCGGGCAGGAAGAGTTTGCACCTTGTTTTACGGAAAATGTGAATACACTGGTTGCAAAAAGCCAATTTATCGGATTGCGGAATCATGGGTCAATTCGGGCAATAAAAAATTATTTACATAAAGATTTATGGGATAAAGTAGTCTATCAGCCATGTGCAACGACTGTTCTGTCCAAACTGTATGAGATACCTCAAAACCAGGAGAAAACACCATTTATAGCATTGAACTGCGCGTTTGACAGAGCGCAGCTGCGCTATGGGGACAGGCAGGATGAGATTATGGAGGCGATCGCCCGCGTGGTAAAGCAGTTGTCGGAAGATTATCTGATCCGGTGTTATTTACACTGTGATACCGATGAAGTGATCTGTGAATATCTGCGAAGGGAACATGTGCCATTTGAACAGGTGTACCTGAATCGGGCGATGTCAGAAAAAGAATACCTGGGATATTTTTCAAGCCCGGAGTTGGTTCTGGCGATGCGCGGACATGCACAAATGATACCATTTGGCTGTGTGACACCGGTGGTCAGCATCATTTCCCACGATAAACTCAAATGGTTTTTGGAGGATATCGGCCATGAGGAATGGGGTGTGGATGTAAGGGATGCACAGTTTGAAGAAAAGCTTCTTGATTGCTGCATGGGAATGTTGAAAAATCGCACTCAGATATGTGGACAGATAGAAGAAACGCAGGAAAAATTGTGGGAAATTACATGTGAGAATATGCAAATGATTCAGAGAACGCTTGATGCGCAGGAATGATGAAAGGGAGATACAGATGGAAAGCAGAGACTTAAAGGATGTACAAAGCATCATAGATATTGTGTGTGATATTGAAAAAATGGGGCGGCAGTTGAACTGGATGATGGAACGCCTGCCGTTAGACAGCTTAAAGCAGACGCTCGAAACACTAGAGGATATTGCGGTAAGAGCAGATGAGAATCAGGATATTGAGTTATTAAAATCAATTTTTTATCAGATCATGCCGGAGTTTGACAAAATTGATGAGGTATGCCGTAATATAGGAAGCATGATCTACAATGCGAATTTGGAGAAAGTGGGGTCTAACCTGGAAGACCAGAGACTTTTGCTTGAGAGCCTTTTCCCTCATAATATGGTTCATATCGCAGCAGATACCATAGCAAATGCAGGAGATTACATCTTAGTCAGAAGCCTGAAAAAACTGGTGGAACATGCAACCGGGCAGCAGATCCATTGGAGCAATGTGGATGTCAGGGCAGCAGTTACAGACTCTTTGATTACCGGATGCAATCGCAGTGAAGGGGTTATTCTTGGTGGGGGAGGATTTTTCCTGAAAGATACAAATCCAAATGATATCTCCGGTTGGCAGTGGCCGTGCTCATTAGAAGATATGGATAGGATCAAAGCGCCTGTTTATGTTCTCGGAGTAGGCTATAACCGATTCCGGGGACAGGAAGAATTTGCTCCTTGTTTTACGGAGAGCATTAATAAACTTGTTGAAAAGAGCGCTTTCTTCGGATTGCGGAATTATGGCTCTATCAGGGCAGTCAGGAATTATCTGAGAGACGATATGAAGGATAAAGTGGTGTATCATCCGTGTGCAACGACCGTACTTTCAAAGCTGTATGAACTTCCAGAACGTACAGAAACAGAGCAGCCATTTATCGCACTTAACTGTGCATTTGATAGAGCGGAGATGCGCTATGGAAACAGAATGGATGAAGTTATGACTCAGATTGCACATGTGTGCAAAAAGTTGTCGGAGAATTATAGGATAAAATGTTATATCCACTGTCCACCGGATGAACTGGTGTGTCCATATCTGGAGCGTGAGGGTGTTGTATATGAGCCCGTCTATTTAAATAAAGAGATGAAGGAAGAAGAATACCTTCGCTATTTTACGGAACCTGAGCTGGTGCTGGCAATACGCGGTCATGCGCAGATGATACCATTTGGTTGTAAGACCCCGACTGTAAGTATGATTTCTCATGATAAGCTGGCATGGTTTCTGGAAGATATCGGACATCCAGAATGGGGAGTGGAAGTATTGGACGAAGATTTTGAAAATAAACTACTCGATATCTCAGAGTATATGTTAGCAAATCGCACACAGATATGCACTGAAATAGAAGAGGCGCAGGAATGTTTGTGGAACATTATGATGGAAAATTTAAAGTCGATCACAGTGGGGAGAAATGAATTATGTTAGGACAGAGATATTTATATGATGGAAAAGCAATTTTAGATTTAAATGAGAGACAAGAGGAAAGCTGTAAGCGGATCATAGAAGAACAGAATAAAGCGGATTCTGTGTATCAGTTTGAAAATTTTAAATGTGAGTGTGGTGCAGGGGAAGAAGCGTTTGACGTTCTTGCAGAAAAAGATCGTTATGGATTGAAGAACAGAACTGTTATTTGCAGAAAGTGCGGGCTTGTAATGACAAATCCAAGAATGACTCAGGAGAGTTATGATTATTTTTATGATAAGGAATATGGAAAACTGTACCGCAATCACGACAAAATGGATGAAGATTATTTTATGAAAAGGGTTGAGTATGGTCAGGGAGTTTATAATTATATTAAGGCAAACTGGAGTGGAGAAATAAAAGATGTCTTAGAAATTGGATGTGCGGCAGGTGGAATATTATACTATTTTGACTATGAGGGGTGTAAGGTGACGGGCTGTGATCTGGGAAGTGACTATATCTCTTACGGACAGAGGCTTGGAATGGATTTAAGACAGTGCCATTCAAAGGAGCTGTTAAGAGATGGAAAGAAATATGACCTTATTATTGTAAATCATGTATTGGAACATTTTCTTCACATAGAACAGGAACTCGATGTTATCAGTAAGCTTTTAAAGGAAGATGGAATTTTGTTTGTGGCTGTTCCGGGGATAAAGGCATTGGTAAAATCTTATGGAAATGATTTCCTTAGATATTTACAGAATGCGCATGTATATAATTTTTCTCTGGGAACGTTAGAACAGGTTATGAATAAATATGGCTTTGAATTGATAACAGGCAATGAGATTATCAATGCCATTTTTTCGTATACCGGGGTAAAAAAAGAAATAGACAAGAATTATTTCCTGGATATTATGAGCTTCTTGTATCAGCTGGAAGATATTGTGGATAAGAGAAACAGGGAGTAAAATTATTTTTTGTCAACATCATGTTACAAAGTAAAAGTGTCGATATATAAGTAAAGAATTATTAGCGAAAGGATGACCCTTGGGTCAGGTGAAGATCATGGAAGATAAGAGAGCAGAACAAATGGAAGCGTTACAGACACTTGAGGAGTATAATGAGAAAGTCTTAAAGAATATTCCAATTCTTGTAAGAGAGTTAAGAGGAGCGCGCCTTGAGGATACCGACAAATTTTTACAAGGGGTTATTAATGCGGTAAACTGGGAAGTGCAAGTCTTAAATGCGACCATGGACGTTATCAACGAGAACCAGGAGCGGGTATCTAAGGAAACTGTAAATCAGAAGATTATGTCATTGAGCGATGCGTTAAGAACAAAGGATGAACTGGCACAGGCAGAGGCATTTGAGCAGCTGCTTCCGGAATTAGAGAATATCGGAAAAGCAATCGGTGAAGTGTTGGCATAGACAGCAGAGTGGAGGAATGGAACATGGAGATATATAATAAGCCATATGTGATAGCAGAGGCTGGATGTAACCATATGGGACAAATGGAGATTGCCAAGGAACTTATCCAGACAGCGGCAATTTTTTGTAAGGCAGATGCAATTAAATTTCAAAAAAGATGCAATAGAGAATTATTGACTCCGGAGCAGTATAATGCACCACATCCACACCCGGAGAATTCCTATGGAAAAACATATGGAGAACATCGTGAATTTTTGGAGTTTACACTGGATCAGCATAAGCAGTTAAAAGAATGGTGTGAGGAAGCGGGTATTACCTATGCGACTTCTGTATGGGATATGACTTCTGCAAAAGAAATTGCATCCCTCAATCCGAAATTTATCAAGATACCATCTGCATGTAATAATCATCTGGCAATGTTACAGTGGCTTTGTGACAATTATGATGGTGAGATCCAGGTTTCACTTGGTATGACAACACACAAAGAGGAAGAGGACCTTGTGAGATTATTTGAGAAAAACGGGCGTAACAAGGATCTGGTTGTTTTCAGTTGTACATCTGGATATCCGGTTCCGTTTTCAGATATATGTCTGATGGAAGTAAAAAGAATTAAGGAAGCCTATGGTGATATTGTCAAGAAGATAGGATTTTCGGGCCATCATCTTGGTATTGCAGTAGACGTTGCAGCGTATACATTGGGCGCGGAAGTGATTGAGAGACATTATACGCTTGACCGTACATGGAAGGGAACAGATCATGCGGCATCTCTTGAGCCTGATGGAGTCCGTAAGCTGGTAAGAAACCTGAATGCGGTACATGAGGCACTTACATACAAGGAGCAGGAGATACTTCCTATCGAAGCCGTGCAAAGAGAAAAATTAAAGTATAGAGAGCGATAAACATGAATGTAGCATTTATTCCGGTCAGGGGAGGAAGTAAATCCATCCCGTTAAAAAATATAAGATCAATGTGTGGAAAACCGTTGGTTTATTGGACAATAGCTGCGGCATGCGGGTGCGATGCCATTGATAAAGTATATGTTGCAACTGACAGTGAAAAAATAAAGGATGCGGTTAACCAGATCCATATTGAGGATAAAAATCCAATATTTGACAAAATCGAGGTGATTGGAAGAAGCGCAGAGTCTGCCTCAGACACTGCGTCTACAGAATTTGCAATGCTGGAGTTTGCTGCAGAATATGATTTTGAAAATATCGTATTGATTCAGGCAACATCCCCTCTTTTAAGTGCGGAAGATCTGAATGGGGGATTTGAACTCTATGAAAAAGACGATACAGATAGTGTTTTATCTGTAGTCAGACAAAAGAGGTTTAATTGGTCAGTTTCGGAAGATGGAAGCGCGAAAGAAATTAATTATGATTGTTTTCATCGGCCGAGAAGACAGGAATTTGATGGATATTGTGTGGAGAACGGAGCTTTTTACATTACATCAAAGCAACGGCTGCTGGAGACAAAAAACCGGATTTCAGGAAGGATCAAAGCCTATGAAATGAGCGAAGATACTTTTTTTGAGATAGACGAACCGGAAGACTGGCTGATCATCGAGAAAATGCTGGAACGGCATCTGCAAAAAAAGACGGGAGATACAGGCAATAGAAATATAAAAATGTTTCTGACCGATTGTGATGGCTGTCTTACCGATGGAGGTATGTACTATTCGGAGCATGGCGATGAGATGAAGAAATTTTCTACGCAGGATGGGCTTGGGTTGCGGTTGTTGCGTGAGAAGGGCGTAATCTGCGGAATCGTTACTGGAGAAAACACGGCATTGGTCAGTAGAAGAGCAGAGAAGTTGAAACTTGATATTCTCGAAATGGGAGTAAAGGATAAACTTACCGTTGTAAAGAAATTATGCGCAGTAAGAGGCATATCGCTGGAAGAAGTGGCTTATGTCGGTGATGACATAAACGATTTGGAAGTACTTCGTGCTGTAGGATTTTCGGCCAGCGTACCTAATGCTGTGAAGGCAGTGCGGGAAGCGGTGGATTATGTGACGGAGCGTTCCGGCGGAAATGGGGCTGTCCGGGAAGTGATAGACTATATATTAGAATAAAAAGAAGGCTAGTTTGGAGGTTGAAGTGTACAATTTAAAACCTGTTTTTTATGATAAATTTGAATGCCAAGGGGATAGATGCCTTTATACATGCTGTGGCGGTTGGGGAATTCCGTTTACATCAGAACTCCGGGATAAATATCTTTTGTTGAATCATGAGAATGTTTTAACTACGGAAGATTTATTTGTGAAATCTGCCACCCATGACAATTATTTCATCAAATTTAATGAAAAACGTATGTGTCCATTATGCAATGAAAAACAGTTGTGTAGTCTTGTAATCCAATATGGACCAGAAGTGCTTGATGGAATTTGTAAAGACTTCCCTCGTGTGGATACGGTTTCAGGAACAATGGATGAATTTTATTTATCATTGGGGTGCCCCTATGTTATAGAGTTATTGTGCAAGGATTCAGAAATATTATCGTTTATTCTTGAGGAAGATAATAGACCTTCTCCCATATATTCAAAAGAGGATGAAGAATATGTTTTGCTGGATATGCAAATTCGTGACAAGATATTAGATTTTTTGCAAGACAGGGAATTGCCATTGAAATTACGTATCTTCTATGCGGCGTTTGTTCTTGAAAAAATAACTTGTTTGAGAAATGAAGATACAGAATATACAGCGCGTGAGTTGAAAAAACTTTTGGGTAATGATATGGTAATGGCTGCAAAACAATCCTTCTTGCAGATGCAATCTAACAGTTTCAAACAAGAATTTGAGTATTCGAAGTTATTTTTAGATAGAATATCTTCGAGAATTAGAGCACTTGTATTTGATGATAATTTTTCTACAAAAACATGGGTAAATAAATTACTAGAACAAAATAGTAATTGTACATATGAACAATGGCTTGGCGCATATACAGCATGGATGCAACATGATTCTGAGCGATATAATGTTATGACAGAGAAGATGCTTACTTACAATTGGATGCTGTTCTCTTTAAATGGAATTTCGGAGGAATATTTCTGGGATAATTATTTAATTGCGTTTTATGAAGTACTTGCTATCAAACAAATGCATATTTTATATTATATGTTATACGAACAAATGCCGGTAGATGTTTCGTATGTTCTGGGAGCTATTGTTGAACGTTGTATTAGTCATGGAAGAAAAGACATTTTATCCATATTATGTGATTGGAAGCAAAAGGGTGTTGTATCAGTAGAGATGATAGGCCAGTTGTGTATGGAGTGGCAGTAATATGAGTTCCATCAGGAACCAGATACTTTGGTGATAATGCCCAATAGACAACACAACGATAAATTACGTATAATGTGTTCATAGACAGGTACTTCCCACAGAGGAGGTACCCGTTTATGGGAGAAAGTTTTCAGAAACTAAATTTAACGAATGCATATTTGTTTGCGGCAGCATTGCAGGATGCGGATATCGAACTTGGTGACGGGACACAGCGAATCTTTTTCTATACAGATGGAACCGATAAGGAAAATATAAGTCCGACGCTTCTCCAGCTATTTGAGTATTTGAAGCAGAGCACAGAAGAAGTCGCAAATATGCAGAGTGATGAACGTATCCACAAAATTCACGAGAGAGTGAAATATCTAAAGCGGAACCGGAAATTGGAGGCAGGCTATATGACGATGGAAGAGTATATTCATAGCGAAGCAGAAAGAAGATCGCGGGACATGGCGAAAGAGAGCTATCTTAATTGGCAGTTCGCCGATATTTTCATAAAATACAATTTTGGGGAGTGCCTGTCTATTTTTATGAGTGTAAAACAAAAAGATGCAATGGAAGTGGAATGAAAAAAATGATATTTGAAAATTCCTATTTTGAAGATGAAGTTCGCGATGGCTTTTTTGTTCCGGCAGAGATGAAGCGTGCATGGGCAGCGGAACTTGAGGTGCTTTCGGAAGTAGATAAAATTTGTAAAAAACATAATATACAATATTTTGCTGACTGGGGAACTCTTCTGGCAGCAGTCCGTCATGAGGGATTTATACCATGGGACGATGATCTTGACATTGTTATGAAAAGAGACGATTATAACCGGTTCATGGAGCTTGCACAGACGGAGCTGCCGGAAGGGTTTTCTGCTTATAATTTCAGAAATCATGATGATTTCTGGCTTTTTTTGGGGCGTGTCGTAGGAAAACAGAGAATATGTTTCGAAGAGGAGCATCTGGAGCGATTTCATCAGTTTCCGTATATTGTGGGAGTAGATATTTTTGTCCTGGATTATGTCTCGCGAGACAAAGAGACAGAGAGAAAAAGAGATGAACTGGCACTCCATACGATCGCGCTTGCGGATATGATCGGCGCTGGAGAGGTGCGGCAGGATATCAGAGAGCAGGAATTTCGTAAGCTGGAACAGATATGCGGAGTACAGATTCACAGAGAATTGGGGGATACAGAGCTCAGACGGGAACTGTATGGTGTAGTGGAGCTGTTATTTGGTCTGTTTCGGGAGGAGGAGGCAGATGAAGTTACGCAGCTTTTTCCGTTTGGATTAAAACCGGATGGATTCCGTGTCTCAAAAAAATGCTATGAACAGGCGCTGGAACTGCCTTTTGAAAATACAAGGATACCTGTTCCGATTCAGTACTGCCAGATGCTCAAGAAAAAATACAGAGACTATATGAAGCTTGTCCGTGACATGGGGGGACATGACTATCCTTTTTTTGCGGAGCAGAAAAAACGGCTTCAGGCAGTTCTGGATTTTGAAATGCCACAGTATAAGTTCGCGGAAGAACAGCTGACATGCGAGAAAGATGGTAATGGCTATAAAACATCCCTGCGGAATATGATGAAGCACTTTAGCGCAGCATTGCCGGAATTTGAAGAGATGCAGCAGACGGCAATCGATATGGGAACTCTCATCGAACAGGTTCGGGGAGAGGGAACCCATACAGTAAGATTGCTGGAGGAATTATGTGAAGACATCTATGAATGTTCTGTAGCGTTGGGGCAGAGCCATGATATCTTGGAAAAACTTTTACATTTGCAGGATAAAATAGCACAGGTGACAGCTGCCCTGCAGACCGAAATTTTAAACCGCAGGGAAAGTGTAGTTGTTGTGTATAAAGCCAAGCAGTGGAAATATGCCGAGTGGTTCTGGAAATCCGAGATGGAGCGTGCAGATACGGATGTATATGTACTGATGGTTCCGTATTATTACAAAAAATATGACGGAACGTGCTATGCCACCCAATATGAGCCGGATGAAATCCGTGAATGTGTGAGCGCATCGCATGCACGACTGCGGGAACAAGGCGCTGTAGCCGGTAATTGTCAGGTTATAGAGTATGACCGGTTTGATCTGATGCTGCATCATCCGGATAAGATCATGATCCAGAATCCGCATGATGAGTGGAATCAGACCATTACATTGCCGGGGGAATACTATAGCCGCAATTTACAGCGTTATACGGAGGAACTGGTGTATGTTCCTCCATTTGAACTGGAGGAATTCTCGAAAAATAATTACAGGGAATACCACAACATGCAATATTATTGCACAATGCCAGGGGTGATCAGAGCGGATAAGGTGTATGTGCAGTCGGAAAATATGAGAAATGTTTATATCGATAAGTTGACAGAGTTTGCTGGTGTGGGTACCGCGGAAATCTGGGAACAAAAGATTGCGGTTGCCCCAAAAGAGGTGTGTGATTGGGACAAGCCTGCCTGGAGAGAGGAAAATCGGAGAAAAAAGAGAATTGCTTTTTTCGTGCAGGTGGGACTGACGGTTCAATATAAGGATGAGATGCCAAAAAAAATGGAAGCTGTCATCCGGACATTTGCGGATAACAGAGATACTGTAGAACTGTTGTGGATTGGCGACGCAGAGCACGACACTTTCCTGAACCGATATGACAGCCGGCTTGCGCAAGAGTATGACAGGATACGAACGCGCTTTATAAATGGAGGGCTGGGTAGATATATAGACAGAACGGATGCATCTGTGGCTGAAATCATAGCGATGTGTGATGCGTATTACGGGAGTGAGAGTCATATCGCATTAGAGTTTGAGGTGGAAAAGAAACCGGTTATGATCATGGATGTGGAAGTATAGTGACGAGCTGAAAAAGGGAATGTAGAAAGGTTAAGAATTGTGCCAAATGACCGATATATAATTTGATAAAGATGAAATTCAGGACGAATTACAATGGTGCATGGAGGCATAAAAAGAATAAACTGGAGATAGTGCCATCCGGACTGTTAGGTTCGGATGGCTTTTTATGTATAAACTGTTTTTTCGTGTTTGTGATAGTGCACAAGGAGAGTGTCTATGATAGGTTTTAACAGATCAGTTGTTTTGGAAAAGTCCATTGAATATGTGAATGATGCAATTAAAAGTCACGAGATAATGGGAAATGGGCATTATGCGAACAAGTGCTGCGGATGGATGGAAGAGAAATTCCAGGCAAAAAAAGTTTTGCTGACGCCATCGTGCACGGCAGCTTTAGAGATGTGTGCGATTTTGCTTGATATCAAAGACGAGGATGAGGTGATACTGCCCTCATATACGTTTGTGTCTACAGCAAATGCCTTTGTGATACGGGGCGCGAAGTGTGTATTCGTAGATGTGCGTCCGGACACGATGAACATTGATGAAAATAAAATCGAAGCTGCCATCACAAATAAAACAAAGGCGATTGTGGTTGTCCATTATGCGGGAGTCTCGTGTGAGATGGACAGGATCAAAGAGATTGCGATAAAATATGATATCCCGGTTGTGGAAGATGCAGCGCAGGGAGTTATGGCAACCTATGACGGGAAATTTCTGGGAACGTTTGGGGACTTAGGGTGCTATAGTTTCCATGAGACAAAGAATTATACGATGGGTGAAGGTGGAGCCTTAGTAATCAATAATGAAAAGTATATTGAACGTGCAGAGATTTTACAGGAAAAAGGAACGGATCGAAGTAAATTTTTCAGAGGAGAAATTGATAAATACAGCTGGGTGGACATCGGTTCCTCATATTTGGCAAGTGACATCGGCGCCGCATATTTGTATGGACAGTTATTAGAGGCTGATAAAATCAATGATGACAGACGCATGAGCTACAGCAGCTATTATCATATTTTAAAACCGCTGGAAGAAAAAGGGAAAATCAATTTACCGGTTGTCCCGGACAGATGCAGGCATAATGGCCATATGTTTTTTGTTAAAGCAAAAGATTTGGAAGAAAGAACACAGTTTATAAATTATATGAAGGAAAAAGACGTACATTGCGTATTTCATTATGTCCCATTACATTCATCTGCGGCTGGGAAAAAATATGGCATATTTTATGGAAATGACGAGTATACCACGAGAGAAAGCGAGCGGTTGGTGAGACTGCCGATGTATTACGGGCTGCAGCAAAATGAAATCGAATATATATGCGATTGTATCGAAAAATTTTATAAGGTATAATAAAAAAATCAGTACATAAAAACGAGAAAGGAATTTTGACATGAAAAAGAAGTATGTTGGATTTATTGTAGGGGCAATGGTTGGCGCAATGTTACTGGGGGGTTGTGCAAATGAGGAAGTAACTGAAAAAACAACGGAAACAGTCGCCGACAGTGAAACAGCGAGTGATGATTATGGATTAGTTGAAGACGGCAAATTGACATTCGTTGTAGATGACACCGTGGTTCCGTGTGTTTACAGAGATGAAAATGGAAACTTAGAAGGGTTTGAATACGATTGTGGAAATGCGATTGCCGAGCGTTTAGGTCTGGAACCGGTGTGGCTGTCTAATTCCTGGGAAAATCTTATTACAACGCTTCAATCAGGAAAAGCAGATGCAATCTGTGATGGAATGTATGTGACAGATAAAAGAAAAGAAGTAGTTGATTTCTGCGATAGTTATTACAATATGGATATGGTTATCGTTGTTGATGAAAATGAAGAGGATATTAATTCTTCACAGGATCTGATAAATAAGATCGTTGGCTCACAGCCAGCATGCCCGGAAGCAGAATATCTGAAGACGATCGATGTGACTGAGGCTGTTGAATATTCAAAAATTCCGGATGGTATATTGGACCTGAAAAACGGAAGAATCGATGCATTTTTGACAGAAAGCTTATCCGGGGGATATTATGCGAAAAATACGGAGTGTAAAGCGATCTTCGACGAGGAGTTACCAAGTTTTGATGTGGGAATTGCGACCAATAAAGAGTGCCCGGAACTTACGGAAGCGATCAATACGGCGATAAAAGAGTTGAAGGATGATGGTACATTAAGCGAAATATCTGAGAAATGGTTTGGAATGGATATTATTAGTGAGAATTAGAAAATGGATATACATTTAATTTTAGAATATTTACCGCTATATTTAAAGGGAGCATGGATTACCGTATATTTAACGATTATTTCTCTTTCCTGGGGGATCGTGATAGGACTCATACTCGTTATGTTTAAAATGAGTAAGAGCAGAGTCTTATCATTATTTGCATCTGTTTATATCAGTGTGATAAGAGGAACACCGCTGCTATTGCAGATTATTTTTGTGTTTTATGCATTGCCGTCATTTGGAATTGTATTAAGTGCAAGAATATCAGGAATTATAGCATTAAGTTTAAACCTGGCAGCATATTTGGAAGAAACGTTTCGTACAGGAATTTTGGCAGTTCCTAAAGAACAAATAGAAATGGCACATGTGTTGGGCTATCGAAAATGGCAGGTTGGCGTATATATAATTTTTCCACAGGCAATCAGAGTGATACTTCCTCAATTGGGAAATTCATCGATTGCCATGTTAAAGGATACATCAATGGTTTCCGTCATTACGATCACAGAGCTGATGAGGACGGCGCAGGTTGTATATGCGGTTAATTTTAAACCGTTTGAATCGTATCTGTTAGCTGCCCTGATCTATTATGCTATGTCTGCGATTATTGAAAAATTGTTTAAAAAATTTGAAAAACAAATGAATTATTATTAGAGGCATGATTTATGAAAAATGTGATGGTTTCTATCCGGGATCTGTACAAATCCTTTGGGAAAAATCAGGTTTTAAAAGGTGTATCATTTGATGTGGAAAAAGGACAGGTCGTATCCATATTGGGTTCATCCGGTTCAGGAAAGACAACATTATTAAGATGCATCGTTGGTCTGGAAAAGGCAGATGATGGACAGGCATTTGTTCTTGGGAAAGACATATGGAAGTTATCTGAAAAGCAATACAGAAAAGAATATGTGTCAAAGATCGGCATGGTTTTTCAGGGGTATAGCTTATTCCCACATATGACAGTTTTGGAAAACGTGATAAATGCCCCGATAAAAGTAAAAAAAGAGAAGAAAGAAACTGCGACAGACAGAGCTTTAAAATTACTGGAAATGATAGGTTTGGCGGATAAAGCAAATGTATATCCGAAAACTTTATCAGGTGGACAGGCACAGCGGGTTGCAATTGCCAGGGCTCTTTGCATGCAGCCGGAAGTATTGCTTTTAGATGAACCGACATCCGCATTGGACCCGGAAACAGCGCAGATAATTTCAGATTGTATAAAAACCTTAGCACAAAATGGAATGACGATCATAATTGTAACACATCATATGGAATTTGCAGAGGATGTGTCAGATTATGCAATTTTTTTAGAAGATGGAAGTGTTTTAGAAGAGGGAGCGGCAGACGCTTTCTTCCATCGCCCAGAAAGAGAGCGGACGAGACAGTTTTTAAAAAAAGAGAGTTGAGGGGTGAATAGAATTGCAGAGAGATAAAATACTTTTTCTGGGAGGAGATCCCGGAACCTGTGAAATGATCGAGTATGCAAAAGGTAAAGGGGTATATACGATTGTCTGTGACTGGTATGATCTAGAACACTCAAAGGCGAAACGAATGGCGGATGAGCATTGGGATATCAGTTATGCAGAGATTGATCTAATAGAAAAGAAGTGCCGGGAGAATCATGTGACAGCAGTAATGGCTGCATCAAGCGAATTTGCAACCGGAATTATGATTGAATTGTGCGAAAGACTGTCATTACCGTGTTTTGCAGATAAGGGTGCCTTTTTTTATGAAAAGGATAAGGACGAGTTTAAGAAAATGTGTCGAAAACACAATGTGAAAACGCCTGACAGCATTGTGATAGAAGATGTGGCTGATATTGATTGGGAAAAGATAAAATATCCGGTTGTGGTGAAACCCATTGATCAGTGTGGCGGAAAGGGAATGACCTATTGTACGACACGTCAGGAAGTAGTAGATGCGTGTGAAAAAGTCAGAAATAATTCCAATAGTTCTAAAATATTGATAGAGAGAAAAATAGAAGGCACCGTGTATGCTGCATATTATGTGTTTGCAGAGGGAGAAGGGAAGCTTTTATTTTTACACTCAGAGATCAAATCAGATCCAAGTATCCCCAGAGCATGCCAGTCAGGAAGCACAATTGCCAAATGCAAGGATCTTTATATGAAACAAATGAATGATGGAATTATCGATACATTAACAGACTGTGGATGTAAAGATTATGTTGCGTGGGTGGAAGCTATTTTAGATGATAATGGCGATTTCTATGCAATTGAGATGGCGCATCGCTGTGGAGCAGATTTACAGCCGGTGGAATACAGTTATTTTGGGAAAATCAACCTGATGGAATGGGGCGTTGATTACGCATTGGGTAATCGACATTCAAAACAGGAATTAGCCGTCATAGATGATGGAGAAGATAATGGTTTCGCATATTCGGCTATGGTCGTGTGTGAAAAAAGTGGAACGATCGGACAGATAACTGGGATAGACCAGTTAGAGCAGATCGAACGGATAAATATTTTATTAAATGTATGTGTAGGGGATAAAGTAGAGGCCGGTGGTAAAGAAATTGGATATATTGGTTATTGGACAACTGATATAGACGAGCTATACCAATTGATAAACGAGATCCAACATTCACTCAAAATCGTAAACCGGTCAGGTGAAAATATGATTAAAAACTATGTGACGGTAGATGTATTCCGGAAGATCGAGAGAATATGACAGCGTAAAACAGTAAGGAGCATTTGGATGGGTAAAATAAAGGTATTGCATATATTTCCGAATGACATATTTGTAGGTAAATATATTAATGGGTTCACACATTATATCAATGACAATTATGAACATCTGTTTTATCTATACGGAGCCGTAACCCAGCAAAGCGACAGGCAAATTGAAGTTTTTAATACGAGTGACGTTGTATATGCAGATATGAAATGTGAGGGTATGGAGCAGTATATAGAAAGAACGGATATCGTGGTTCTTGGGGCAATACCGGAAAATTATGACATGATCCGGAAGATTAATCAGTCTATACCAAATAAGAAGTTGATCATAGTCCCTTATGGAAGGGAGTTATATCGGACATCGGATCTGTATCGGTGTAATGATGAAAACTTGATTAAGCGGATCGATGAACAGAAGAAAATTTTGATAAACAGAAGTAAGTTAGTTGTTGTAGGGGAAGTGGGCAGGAAGTATATAAGGGATTTTTACCAGAGTTCTCCAAAAACCGTATTGTTTGATTGCCTAAATTCGTTAGAAATGAATGTGAAGTTTGAAAGAAAAACGGTTAAAGACAGATGTAACATTATGTTAGGCCACAGGGGGACTGCCACAGGAGGGCATATTGAGGTATTAGAAAGCTTAGAAAAATTTGAAGATAAAATTGATCAGATTATCTGTCCGTTATCGTATGGGAATAAAGGGTATATAGATCAGGTGACAGAAGCCGGAAAACGTCTGTATGGTGAGAAGTTTCATCCCGTTGATAAATGGATACCGAATGATGAATACGATGCATTTCTCAATGATAATGTAGATATCGCAATATTTAATTATAATACGTCAGAGGGATTTAATACATTGCTTTCTCTTTGTGAAATGGGAAAGAAGGTATATGTAAATCCATTGAATGATTCTTATTACGACCTGGCTCAAATGGGATTTCCGGTATTTAAATGGGAAAAAGAAGATATAGATTTTGGGGAAATCCGAAAACCCCTTGATGAAATCCAGCAGGCACAAGTAGAAAAGGCAACTATAAATATGAACCAGAACTATGGCTTTCAGAAGTGGTTTGAAATATTGGAACGAATATAATTCAAGAAGAAAACGGGATAAAAATGAAAGAAGAGATTGTCAATAATCAAAAATTATTTTATATAGCAAGTGTGATCGCAGAAGGCGGAGAGTGGTTTTCGTTAATCCGCGGGAATGGATTAATGCGCCGCGATCTGCAGACCAACGAAGTCATACGTGTTTCTAAATTCAAAAGTGTGGGAAAAGAAAAGAGTATTTTACATTCGAAACTTTTGTATGTAGATGGCAGGATCGTATGTGTTCCGTTCCAGACAAGAGAAATTGCAATTTATGATATAAAAGAGGCAAAGATGCACTTTGTTGACATTCCCAATATAGGAGGAGTGCGAGGAAGCTATTTTTTACAGGCTCATTGCAAAGATGGGTTTGTATTTTTAATTCCGTGCAGAACAAGCTCTGTTCTCAAATTGAATGTTAGTACCTTGGAAATCGAGATCATATATACCATAAAAGATAATGGAAAATATGTCTGGAATCGAAAAGAGCCTTTTGTATACAAAGCGTCTGAACTTTTTGAGGGCAAATTATATCTGGCGGCTTTTATGGAGCCGTTTGGTGTATGCATTGATTTACATACCAGGGAAGTTACTTATTTTTCATTACCATTTAAAAGGGGCGGCTCGACGCACCTTTTTAAAATAAAGGACGGTTTATTTTTTGTCGGACAATGCGGTGAAATATGTAAATATGGGGAAAATCGTACTGTAAAAAGAATAGAGGAAAACAATGAAAACGATCTGGTAATAGAAAGCGGAGATATTATTCATAATTTTATCTATCTACTTGGCTCAACTTCCGGGAAAATCTATAAAATCAATGCGGATAATTTACAGTTGGAAGAAAAAAAAGTGATATCCAAAAAGGAGAAAAAGTGTTTAAAGGAAATCTGGTATGATTTCGCCGGGATGAGTATCAATCAGAACGGTGAAATCGAAACAGTTTCCGCCTGGAGTGGACGAAAATTGGTCATTGATCAAAAGACGTTGGAGGTCAAAGAGACAATTGATTTTCAAAGGATCAGAAAGTCAGATTTGAATGAGATCGTAGATGATATGTTTGAAAACAACGTCATTAATGAAGGGGTTTTATTGGGATTAACGGATTATTTAGATTACGTGAAGAACAAAGATGTTTGATATTGTGGAGAAATAGAAAATGAAAAAGATTCTTTTGCTATGGTATATGCAGGACGATAATTTTGGAGATGTACTTATTTCACGGACCATAAAAGATTATTTCAAACCGTATGATTGTGTGATGGAAGATCATGAGGTGGGAGATTATTGGAGAAATATTGTAAGGCATGCAAACGAATGTGATTTCTTATTATTTGCAGGTGGTGGAATTATAGAAAGAGGTGTCCCGAATGTTATCATCAATTGGGATAAAGTAGCGGAAGAACTGAGAATTCCATATGGTGTGATCGGACTGGGGATGGGAGAATTTAATCATGACGGTTATTCTGAGAAATTTAGAACCTGGGTGGATAATTCGGAATTCTTTTTTGTAAGAGACCAATATACGCAAGAGAAAATGAATGATTACAGCCATTCAAAAAAAGTAATTTTCAGTGCTGACTGCGTATTTGCCAATAAAAATTTAAAGGCGGACAGTAACAAAGCGCAGGGAAAAATCGCGATCAATGTACGCGATCTACCATATGAAGATCTGACCGGAGCACTTGATTGGGCGACTGTGAATACGATCATTAAGAAATTGAACATAGAAACACTCATTATGGATTCCAGCGATGAAATGAATAACAGCTGCATTTTTGATGCGAAAGAAAATTCCAGGTATCTTAAAATGGATAAAAATGCAAAGACAGAGTACATAATACACAACATTGGAGAATGCAGAGCCATTGTAGCAATGAGATTTCATGTGGTGTTAGTTGCAGCCAGGATGGAAATACCATCGGTGCCGATAGAATATTGTCCGAAAGTTAAATACTTGTCAGAACAACTAGGGCTTTGGGATTTGTCGGTGACAATAGATAATTTATCCGATATACCAGACAAAGTAAATGAGCTTATGGATCATATGGAATATTATCAAAAGCTTATCCGGGAAAATGTTATAATACTTGAGAAAAAGGCTGATGAAATGTTTAGATATGTTACGGATATCATTTTCCGTGAAAATTAATGCAGGATGGATATGATACATTGCTATAAAGGAGAAATAAAAATTGGCGCTGATAAAAGGGTGGAATGAATTTGTAGAAGAAATTATTGCATACAATAAAACGTTTTCGATATATGGTTTTGGTATGGTCGCTCAAAAGCTGCTTTCTGTTTTGAACGAAAAGATAGTAACTATCTATGATAGAAATTATGATAAGTTTCAGGCAAATCGATATTATGAAAAAATACAGCCAAATAAGATAGAAAATATAACAACAAGTAAAGCCATATTGATCTGCATAGATCCTTTCCGGAATTATAAGAAAAGAGCAAAAGAAATTGTGTATAGTTATTCCGAATTAGATGATTCGTTTACATTTTATTTGCTGGATGATCTGTTTATAAAAGAAAAGGGATACATTGATTTAAATGATGAGGTCTTATTGGTAGATAACCTGTTATTTATCGTTAATTCATCGTATCAGTATGACTATATGAAAAAAGCATACGGTATGGTTCCGAAATTCTCAAAAGAGTATTTACAAAAATTATATGATGAGCCCGTGGAATATGAATATAAAAAAGGGAAAATTGGTTTGCCGGATTTTAATAATGGGTTAATTATCCATGAAAATGGAAAGAAGATATGTGAACAGTTTGGTCAAACGAACCCCAGACATAATATATGGCTTTTTGGCGACTCCAGGGTTTCCGGTATGCTTATTCCCAATGAATATACGATTGCCAGTTTACTGGGCAGGAAAATGAAGGACAGCGATTATGGGATCGTTAATTGTGGGATTCCGGGACGTGAGATTGAGCGGATGATGTATCAAATAAAAACAGAGGAGATACAAACCGATGATATCGTCATTCTTGCAACAGGTTTTTATGAATATGGGGAGTCTTATTTACGCAACTTAGGGTGTTGGGTGGAGACTATTAAAGCATGTCAGGAAATATGCCGGGAAAAACAGGCAGAGTTTATTTACGTGAGTATGCCTACCGTTTTAGAAGTCTTTCCGTGGAATGAGGATGAAAAGACGATTGTTGATATATTTAATAAAACAGAGTTTACAGACTATAATATTGAGCAGATGGAAGAATGTAAAGCAATCATTACACAGTTATGTGCCAGAGCAGGAATCCTGGCAGTAGATTTAGCTCCGGCATTCAGAAACAGAGAAGCGTATGGTCAGGTGTTTATAAATCTTCATCATTATGGACCGTTGGGCAATCAGCTTATTGCAGATGAATTATATAAATATATCAATGAGATGAATAAGACAAAGTGTATTGATAAGGATGAGGTTACAGAGTATTTTCAATCTAAATTAAATGATTTTGGTAAGCGGATTTCAGATTTAGAGAAGGAAAAGAAAGATTTATGTTTATATATTGAATCTGTGCATGAGGAGCTGCCGCAAGACTGGAAGAAGGGCGCAGTTGTTGTAAATGCAAATCCTTTTACCTGTGGTCATAAATTCCTGGTCGATACAGCTTTGGAAGTTGTTGATTTCTTATATGTATTTGTTGTTTCAGAAGATAAATCGTTTTTTTCATTTTATGACAGGATGGAAATGGTAAGAAGGGCGTTACATGAATATGACAGAGTAAAAATTGTTCCAAGTGGAAGGTTTTGTATTTCATCGCATACATTCCCGGATTATTTTATGAAAGAAGATCTGCAAGATGAAAAAGTTAATATGAAAAAAGATATTATTCTCTTTGGAGATAAGATAGCAAGATTCCTTGATATATCTGTAAGATTTGTCGGAGAAGAAAAGAATGATAATGTGACCAATCAATATAATGTTCAGATGAAAGAAATTCTTCCTAAATATGGGGTAGAAGTAATCGAAATACCAAGAAAGAAATCATTTGAAGGGAAAGAAGTTATCAGTGCATCATTAATTCGTAAAAAATATCAAATGCAGAGACTGGAAGACATAAAAGAATTGGTGCCAATGGAAGTATATCACTATTTAAAAGAGAAAATAGATGGATTGGAGAAAAGAACATGAGCGATCAGTTTGAGAAGAAAATAATATTGGGAGATGTGCCGTATAGTTTATCCATTGAAGCAACGGCATACTGTAATTTGAGATGTACGATGTGTGCGAATAGAAAGCTTAAGAGAAAAAAAGGGTACATGGAATTAGACCTATACAAAAAAATTATAGATGAAGTAACCAGTGTATCTACAAATTTTAATCTATGGCTTAATGGGTATGGTGAATCATTTTTAAATGCAGATATATTCGATATGATAAAGTATGCGAAAGATAAAAAAATCAAGAGGGTGCTTATCAACACGAATGGTATGCTTTTGACGGAGGAAAATATAGACAAGCTGATAGAATCCAATATTGATTGTGTAGTTATTTCGATAGATGGTTTTTCGAAAGAGTTATACGAGTCAATAAGAGTGGGTGGAGACCGGGATACGGTATATAGAAATACAGAAAAATTATTAGAGAAAATAAAATTACATAAAGGCTGTAATATTTATGTTGAGATACAGATGATAGAAATGGATGCCGTTCTGGGTGAAAAAGAAGAGTGGATAAACTATTGGACCCAAAAAGGTGCAAATATCAAGCTAAAACCATACATGACGTGGGGCGGGTCAGTAGCAGAGACAAATAAGGAGGCGGAACATAGAACAGCATGCGCCAATATAAATGTGCTTGAAGTTTTATGGAATGGGGAAGTTGCATATTGCACAGGTGGAGATGTTGATTGTACTTGTATATTAGGTAATGTAAATCAGGAGAATGTACTTGATATATGGAAAAAGAAAAGAGAATTCGGTGAGAAGCAGCTATTGCATGAATTTGATGATTTACCGGATGTATGCAGAAAATGTACGGACTGGATGAATGAAAAACCTGCAAAACATATCAATTCTAATACTAAGGGAGAAAATATATTATGACAAAAGAAAACGTTTTGTTTCGATTTGTACCTACGATGAGATGCAATTTCCGATGTGAATATTGCTTTGTTGAAAATCAGATTAAATCAAACGGACCAACGATGTTCGATGATCGTTCTGTGGATGAATGGGTTGAAGCTATGAAAAAATTCAGCGACCGGAATGTGGAATTATATTTCTGGGGAGGAGAACCATTTTGTATTGACCAGACCTATGATTTATTAAGAGAATGGACAAAGATGGATCATATTATCTCCGGTTTTCGCATAGACACCAATACATATTTCGCTGAAAAGATTGCAAAAGAATGTCCGAGTAATAAGATGAAACTCAATTGTTCCTATCATATGCAGTATCATAGTTTACAGGAAGAGTTTGACAAAATTAAGTTATTAAAGAACCTGGATATGGTCGGCATGGTAAATTTTGTGGCAAGTAAATATAATTTGACAACATTAAGATCAGAATATGGAATGACCGTCAAAGATTTAATTGAGAAATTTGCGGAAATCGGTGTGTTTGTGAATGTTGCAGGTGATTTTGCCTATGCAAACAACAAGAATTATGAGAGATATGAAGAATACAAAAAATTTATCATGCAATTCATTTCCCCGGAAGAATGGAAATGGTTAAGAGGTGTTGGTGAGGTTCGAAAATGTACGGCGGGGCAGAAAATGTTTACGGTCAACCACAACGGTGATTTTACCAGCTGTGCGTCAAAGAAGGTTTATGGAAACTTCTTTGAGGGAACATTGGATCCGGAACCAGAGGCTACAGAGTGCTCGCAAAAATGCCAGAGTATCATTTCATACGCATTCCGATGCGACAATGATTTTGAATCGACAAATAGTCTGTTGAATTATATCGATAGAAATTCGCTGTACAGACAGAAGAATCAATCTGAATACGTAGATTTTGTTTTCTGAATTTATCGTCGGGTAGGGATATAGGATATGAAAGTATTATTAGTGTTTGGAACAAGGCCTGAAGCAATTAAGATGTGTCCGATCATAAAAGAGTTAGAAAAGCAGGATGATGTTGAATATAAAGTGTGTCTTACGGGACAGCATAAGGAGATGATCGCTCCTATTATGCAGATATTTGACGTTTCGGAAAATTATAATTTGGGGATCATGAAGTCGGATCAGACACTTACATCGATCACATCTGATATTCTTATAAAAATGGATCGGATATTAGAGGATGAGAAGCCGGATCTTGTATTAGTTCACGGAGATACTACGAGTGCATTTGTTGCAGCAATGGCTTCTTTTTACAAAAAAATTTCTGTGGGACATGTTGAGGCTGGACTCCGCACCTATAATATGAATTCACCATATCCGGAGGAATTTAACAGACAGGCGATTGACTTGATCACCGGTTATTATTTTGCACCGACAGAGTGGGCAAAAGAGAATCTGATCAGAGAAGGCAAAGAAAATTCGCGTATTTTTTTAACGGGCAATACAGCCATTGATGCATTAAATTATACAGTCAAGGAGTCGTTTTTAGACGAAAATCTGGAATGGGCGCTGGGGAGTAAACTGATATTAGTCACAGTACACAGGCGTGAAAATATTGGACAGCCAATGTATGATATATTTTCAGCGATCAAAAAATTGGTAGAAGATAATCCTGATGTCAGGGTAATTTATCCGATACACAAAAATCCGGCTGTGAGGGAAATTGCAAAGGAAGTGTTTGATGGCGAGGAAAGAATTCGATTGATCGAACCGTTGGATGCCATTGAGTTCCATAATTATATGAGGAGGGCGTATCTGATTATGACAGATAGCGGTGGAATACAGGAGGAGGCGCCTGCATTGGGAAAGCCGGTTTTAGTTCTCCGTGATACTACGGAGCGTCCGGAAGGAATTGAAGCTGGAACCGCGAAACTGTTAGGTACTGATAAACATGTAATTTATCAGGAGACGAGTAAACTGCTTACCGATAGCAATGAGTATCAAAAAATGAGCTCAGTCAGTAATCCTTATGGGGATGGACTGGCAGCAAAACGGATTGTTGATATTATAATGTCATTAAATGCAGATGCAAAATGAAAAAATAGCATTTAGTTTAAAAGTAAACGATAAAGAGAGAAGAGTATGCCAAAAGTTACCATTGTTTTACCGACATATAACGGTTCAAAATATTTGAGGGAGTCCATAGAAAGTGTTATCGATCAAACCTATAAAGATTGGGAACTGGTTATAGTGGATGATTGTTCGACGGACGAAACACTTAAAATAGCAGGTGATTATAGCGAAAGAGATGGAAGAATTGTTGTGATCCATAATCGCATCAATAAAAAATTACCAGCTTCCTTGAATATTGGATTTGAGAAGGCGCGCGGCGAATATTTTTCCTGGACCTCCGATGACAATATTTATGAAAAAGATGCGATAGAAAAAATGGTCGGGTATCTTGATGCCAATCAAAATATCCCCATGGTCAGGGCCAATATGCTTATGATCGGTGAAAATGCAGAAGTTATTTCTGAGAGCGGGGAATATGGTGATCTTAAGATGCTTGTAGCTAATTGTGTGGGCGCCTGCTTTCTGTATCGAAAAAGTGTGGCACAGAGTGTCGGGCAATATGATGAGACACTTTTTTGCGTGGAAGACTATGATTATTGGGTCCGGATTATGGAACAATACGGAACTATCGGTAATATCAGAGAATTTTTGTACCAATATCGGTGGCATCCCGGAAGTCTTTCCTCTACAAAAAGAGATTATGTTCAAAGCCAGTTAAATGAAATGAGAAAAAGGCATGTGGAATTTTATATTAGTAAGATGCAATCTGACGAAAAAAATACACTCTTGCTTTATTTTATGCTGTTAGGTTGTGGATGGAAGCGGGAAGACATACTTAACAGGTTAAAGAAATGCCCGCTAATTGAGGCTGACATACCATTAGATATGCAAAATCCATGCGTTGTTTATGGGGCTGGATACTATGGGCAGAAAGCTTTCGAACTGATAAAGGATAAGGTTATCTTTTTTGTGGACCAAAATGAAAATCTGATCGGCACAAAAAAGAATGGGATTGAGATAAAAGGTTTACAGAGTTATTTGGAAGTAAAAGAGACGTGTAATATCGTAATTGCTCTCTCGACAGAGAAAATATATGATGTTTTGGTTCAATTAAATGCGTCAGGGATCCATAACTATACCACCTTTCCATATCTGGAATATCAATTGAGAGGGGAAGTATAAAGAAGTCTAACTGTTCGGTATGCATTGTGGGAGAGCGTTGATATGAAGATAATTATATTTGGATTAGGAAAAATATATAGGGATAATGCGCATCTGCTTCCTTCACAAGATGAAATTGTTGCTTATATGGACAACAATAAGGAACTATATGGACAATGCATAGATGGTGTGAAAGTGGTTTCTCCGATGGACATAGCTGTCTATGAATATGACAAAGTTGTGATCATGTCGTCGTATGCGAATGAAATAAGGCAGCAATTGTTACAGTTGGGAGTCAGTGAGGGCAGGATCGTATATGGATTGCAATATATATATGAAAGAAAAATATATGATATGCCACAAGCTATCGTGCCTGAAAAAAGGAAAAAAATCCTGATTGCCACAAGCAACTTAGGGTATCATGGCGGGGCGATGGTTTGCATTTTTCTGGCAAATGCATTGCTGGAAGAAGGATATTCGGTGACAATAGCTGCACCTATCGGTGATGCAGCATTTATAAAAGAATATAGCCAAAAGGGAATACAGCTTGAGGTGTTGGAGGGACTTCCATATGCGAAGTTTGAAAATATAGGATGGATTTTGAAATTTGACATAGTGATCGCAAATACATATCCGATGATTTTGCTTGCATTAGAAATAAGTGAGAGGGTAAGAACGGTATTATGGCTGCATGAGAGCAAAAACGTTTATTCTGAGATGAGCTTTTGGCGTTCTGATATAGAGCAAAAATTATTGAAAACGAAGTTGAAGATATATGCAGTCAGTGAAATGGCGAGAGATAATTTCTGCGGGGAAGTAGGGTATCGGAAGGAGCAGGTCACGATTTTTGAATATGGTATTCCTTCTGTTTTGGATGGACAGGCAGACAGAAACGGAACAGTAACATTTGCAGTGGTAGGAACCATATATCCACTTAAGCAGCAAAAGTTATTTACAGATGCTGTGGAATTATTAAATAAGCGGCAACAGAATGATAATAGATTTTGGATAATTGGCAAGATCGCAGATCAGGAATATGCCAAGAAGATTTTGAAACAGATAGAGAATAAGCCATATATACAGTATTTGGGTGAAAAGTCGCAAAAGGAACTAAGCGCGTTATATGATAACATTGATGTTATCGTGGTATGTTCCAAACAGGAGAGTCTGCCGATTGTAGTTGTGGAAGCTTTTATGCGGGGAAAAACCTGTATTGTATGTGACAATACAGGCATATCAAAATATATAACGGACAAGGTAAATGGATATCTCTATAAAACAAATGACATTGGAGAATTGGCGGCAGCGATGCAGTATTTTTTGGATAATAAGAACGTTATTGCGGAGATGGGAAAAAATGCAAGAGAGGTATACGAAGAACACTTTTCTCTTGAAAAATTTAAAATGAGATTACGAAAAGAAATTGACTGGTTAGAAGATAACTTGTAATGCGATAGGAGATAATGTTGGTATGGTAGAGAAAAAAAACGACACGTATATTTTACAAGGTCGTTGTGAGGGTGAGCGGAAAAAAGAGACTGGGAATGTTGCTATTGCAGTCAATTTGTATTATGAAGAAAGCATGCTCTCTTATTTGAAGTATCTATCGGGAGTTCCAAGTGAGATTGATGTATACATTTTTTCGTCAAATTTGAATGTCTTAGAGGAATTAAAGGATAAATATTCAAACTCTGCAAATATTTTTATTCTAAAAAAAGAAAACCGCGGACGTGATATCAGCGCGCTATTAGTTGCATTTAAACCATACATGAACCGATACGATTACATATGCTTTTTGCATGACAAGAAGGAAAAATATGATCTGCTTGCAGAGGATGTTGAATTTTGGCGTGAAAATTTGTGGGAAAATATGATTTTTTCGGAAAGTTATATATGGAATGCAATTGATTTGATGCGGGATGAGCATTATGGCGTTTTGCTTCCGCCAAAACCAATCGGAAAATATTTAGATACAATGTATGTGGACTGTTGGAGAGAAAATTATGATAATGTCGTGTTGTTAGCACAGCAGTTAGGGTTGAAATTGCCGATAGACCGGGAAGATACAGACGTTTTGGCGATAGGAACTGTATTTTGGTGTAATGTGGGGGCATTAAAAAAATTATTTTCATATGAGTGGACATATGAGGATTTTATGGATGAGCCGCTGCCGTATGATGGAACAATAAGCCATGCAATAGAAAGAATATTGGGCTTTGTTGCATTAGATGCAGGATATAAAGTTGGAACAATTATGAATTGCCAATACGCAGCGAAGCTGAATGATATCATGCAGCAAAAATTGGAACTTACCTACTGCTGGATGAGGGAGAATATAGGCGTAAAAAATGAATATCAATTGAAAATGCTAAAAACAGAAGAACGTGCGGTAGGGGAACTATACAAGAAAAATAAGAAACTATTTGTTTATGGTGCCGGATTTTATGGGAAGATGTTTTTGAGAAGATTAAAGTTTTGGGGCTATGAACCAATGGGAGTGATCGTGTCTGCTGGGGAAAAAAGACAAGATGAATATTGTGGATATAGGGTTTATGAATTGCATGAAGTGAAAGATACGAAAGATATAGCTGTAATAATAGCAGTAGGCTATACATTGCAGGAAGTGATTGCTGATAATTTAGAAATAAATGGAATTACAGATTATTATAAAGCTGTTGTGCTAGGGTAATATAAAAGGGGAAACATATGGGTAGTTATAAAGCTGATATTAAGGCATGTATTGTAATACCGGTTTATAAGGGGGAATTAAGTCATAATGAGGAAATCTCGCTTCAACAATGCTTAAGAATCCTAAACCAATACGATACATATGTGATCTATCCGGAAGGTGTGAAAGTAGATTTTGGAGACAAAATAAAGTGCATAAAAGTAAAGAGCAAGTATATGGCATCTCGCAGATCATATAGCGACTATGTGTTATCGTCAGAGTTTTATGATACATTTAAGGCATATGATTATATGTTACTATACCAGCTGGATGCGTTTGTGTTTGAAGACAGATTGATGGAATTCTGTGATTTAAAATACGATTATATAGGAGCACCGTGGATATATGGCATGGAATGTCATGTACTGGGAAAACAGTTACTGTATGTTGGAAATGGTGGATTTTCATTGCGCAGAATAGAAGCATTTCGACAATGGATACACGGTCATTCGTGTGATGTTGCGAATGAGAAAATGTTCTTGCTGGAAGACCAGGTGATCGCATCGTATGGTTCGAGATATCTTAATATTGCTCCTGTGGAGACCGCATTAAAATTTGCATTTAATCTGAATCCAGTCGAATGTTACGAGCGCAATGATAAGAATCTTCCGTTTGGATGCCATGGATGGTATAAATTTGAGAAAGAATTTTGGAAAAAACAGATTGAAACACTCGGATATACGGTTGAGGAAACACAAGACTCCATATATGCAGACGGCATAGATTGGAGTGAAGGATTTAAGAGAGCAGATATGCTGAACAAATATTTTAAAAAGGAGCGGATAGACCAAGGTTTAAGAGAATTAATAAAAAATTATTCCGGGACAGTGTCTGTCTTTGGGGCGGGCACATGTGGACTTAGTTTTGCGAATATGATTAAGGGTACTGAGGTAAAAATAGACACCTTTTTTGATAATGATATGAATAAAGTTGGAAAGCAGATAGAAGGATATTCTATAAAATCTTCAACGCTGATAAAAAATGACGGAAATACTGCTATTTTAATTGCACTACTTCGTCCGGAACCGATTGTTTCGCAATTGGAGGCGCTTGGTTTACGGCAGGGGATAGATTTTGCGGTATCGAAACAGTTACAGTATAAGTTGATAGAACTGGCAGGGACATAAGTAAAAAGGAAAGCGTTTAGGGTAAGACGGGTAATGAATTATAAGAATTCCACAGCGGAACAATTTGCACAATATGTAAAAACAAACGAAAAAAAAATAATTGTCTTTGGAGCCGGAGCAGTCTGCAAGACATATATTCCATATATAACGGCAGAGTATGAGCTTTGGGAAAGGATAATCTGCATTGTTGATAATAATCCGGCAAAGCAGGGAGAAAGGGTTGACTTTGGCAAAGTTAGAGTACCGATCAAGGGTATCGATTGCCTGAAAAACTGTAGGGAAGATTACTGTGTCATTATCAGCAATGGCGACTTTTATTCTGTCATGAAACAGTTAGACGGGATAGACGAGTGCCACAATAAGGTCTGCTTTATTGCGGCAATGATGCAGCTGGACAGGCAGTATGACAGGAGTTTAAATGCTGTATATAGAGATTTCGCAATGCCGCAGATACCGAAAATAATCCATTATTGCTGGTTCTCAGGAAAACCGATGCCGGAGATATTACGACAATGTGTGGAGACATGGAAGGAATATTGCCCGGATTATGAGTTTATCTGTTGGAATGAATCCAATTATGATCTGAAAAAGTACAGATACACAAAAGAGGCATATGAACTTGGAAAATGGGGATATATACCGGATATTGTGAGGCTGGACGTCTTATATGAAATGGGCGGCTTTTATTTTGATACAGATGTAAAGTTCCTGAAAAACTTAGACGATTTAAGATATCAGGAAGTTTTTTGTGGAAGAGAGAGAGCAGGGCATGTAAATTTTGGCGGAGGCTCAGGCTGTATTGCGCATAGTAAAGTCGTAAAAGAAATACTAGAGTTTCGGAAAGATGTGCCGTTTCAATTAAAAAATGGTCAGTTTAATGCGGAGGCAAGTGGGTATTACGAAACAGCACCTTTAATGAAAAAAGGATTGAAAATAGAAGATATCAATCAGAAACTGGACGGAATAAATGTGTATGCATCAGAATTTTTTTCACCATACAATTATATCAATGGGGAGAATATAAAAAATGATAATACATATTCGATACACTTCTTCAGTGGGAGCTGGCTGGAGGGTGGAGAGACATTAAGAAAGGAAACGCGTGAGAGATACACTACGATCAAAAGAGAGTTAGGAGACATTTAGGATGGCAAGGTTTGTCTTTGGTATGGGGATTGCACTTATTAATCACTGGAAATACATAAAACGTTTTTTTGACCCGGAATATGTGCTGGATAATGACAGAAATAAGTGGGGAACGGTCGAGCCTCATACCAATCTGCCATGTCTTTCACCGGAGCAGCTGCAAAAATTTGAGCAGCCGGAGATTTTGATCACAGTGGGAGATCCTTACATAGCAGAACAAATAAAAGACCAGTTAAAAAAAGCAGATATAGAAGGTAAGATTTTAACGGATGAATTGGAGAAGTGGACAAAAGGAGCCCCATTACCTGAGCATCTTGAAGCGATGAGTAAGCTTCGGAAGAAAATTTTACTTTTCAACACGCCGGAACATGATAATGTAGGAGATCACCTGATCACGCTATCGGAAATGGATTTTCTGAACGAACGTTTCAGTGATTATGAGATATACGAAATTACGGATATAGAGTATACATGGCATCATTCTGCAATTAAGGAAAGGGTTGGAGAAGATGACATTATTCTGATAACCGGTGGAGGATTTCTTGGGTCTTTATGGCTGTATAATGGGGAAAACAATGTAAGAAGTATTTTGCAGGAATATCCCTGTAACAAAGTAATTATTTTACCTCAAACAATTTATTTTGAAGAGAATGAGAGAGGAAAAACAGAACTAAAAAAGACAACAGATATTTATAGTCATCATAAAAATTTTACAATATGCGCAAGAGAACAGATGTCATATCATTTTTTGCAGTCTGTTTTGCCTGGAAGTGTGAAGATGCTGCAATTGCCGGATGCAGCTTTATATTACAAAACATATAACATACCTGAAAAGGAAGAAACAAGAAATGCGCTGGTGTGTCTTAGAAGAGACAAAGAACAGATTATTTCAGAACAGACACGGAAATTGATTTATGACAAATTAGAAAAAAATGGGTGGGGGATAACAGAAACATCCATGCATTCCGGAAATTTTGATGGGATTGCCGGACGGAGAGATCAGGTTGAAGCTAAGCTGAATGAGATTGGACAGGCGGGGGTGGTAGTAACGGATACATTGCATTGTATGGTATCTGCTGCGATAACTGGAACCCCATGTATCGCATTTGATAATCTTTCGGGAAAAGTGCAGGGAGTGTATGAATGGATAGAGAATCTGCCATATATCCGGATATGTAAAGATGCATCAGGGTTTGAAGAAGTTTTGCAGAAGGTGTGCCGGGCTGCACCACAGAAAATAAATTTAGAAAGTTACGAAGATCAGCTGGAAAACGTTATCAGAGGGAGACAGTAAATGGAAGTCTTTGGACCAAAACGATTTATAAATTGCTATGTGCCGACACAGGCTTGTAATTTCAGATGCAGCTACTGCTATATAGGGCAGAAAAAGACGTTTGATAATCAGATGTTTCACTGCCAGTACTCATTGGAAACTATGAAGAAAGCAACATCTAAAGAACGTCTGGGCGGAATATGTATTTTTAATTTGTGTGCCGGTGGAGAGACCTTGCTGGCACCGGATATCATACCGGTAATAAAGATGCTGCTTGAAAATGGTCATAATGTGTCTGTTGTTTCCAATGGTACAATAACAGCAGCTTTTGATAAAATATTAAAATTCCCAAAAGAGTTGTTGGATTTTTTGTACATCAAGTTTTCGTTTCATTTATTTGAATTGGAAAGAACGGGGAACATGGATGTTTTCTTTGAAAACGTTCACAGGATGCAGGATGCAGGAGTTTCATTTTCGATAGATATCACGCCCTGTGATGAGTTAGTTCCTTTTATTCCCGGGATAAAGGACATATTTGAACGTGAGATGAACGGTGCTATGCCACATATTTCTGTGGCGCGGGATACTACAAGCAAAGAACTTAAAATATTATCAAAAATGTCAAAAGAAGAATATCAGGCAGTGTGGTCGGTATTTGATTCAAAAAAATTTGACTATAAAATTTCAGAGTTTTTGCATCCACACCATGAGTACTGCTGTGCCGGAAATTTAAGCTTTTCCCTTGAACTGGCAACAGGGAATTGCAGGATATGTGATGGCGCGCCAGATCCAAAGAGCATGGATTTTTATAATCTTTACAATAATCCGGAAGAAGATGTACCATTTGTGGAGATTGGCAGGCATTGTCCTATATCACACTGCTACAATTGCCATGCACTTCTGACATTGGGAACAATACCGGAATTGGATACGCCATCTTATGCGGAAATGCTTGACCGTGTCGATAAGGATGGCAGACACTGGCTGACAGAAAAAATGAGAGCGTTCTATTCATATAAGCTGACAGTGTAGGGGAATATAAAAATGTGTAAGGTTCATATATCATTAGACGATGTCAAAGGAATATTTAAGGCGCTGACAAGTGAAACATATGATAGCATTTTTCAGACCAGAACATTGAAATATCTTAAGAATATGCATGATCTGTATGGGGTGAAAATTCATTTGTTTTGTACGTATAAAGATGGTGACTATAATTTGGAAAATGTTCCTGACTGTTATGTAGATGAATTTAAAAAAAATCTGGACTGGCTTAAATTTGGTTTTCACTGCTATGAGGAAAAAACAGTGTACAGTGAGGGTGACGAGCTTGAACTTGAACGTTATTTTAATCGATTTCATGAGCAGATCAAACGGATTACAGGACAGGAGGATGATGCTACTGCAATAAGGCTTCATGGATTTTGGGGAACTGAAAAAATATGCCGGAATTTACGGAAAAACGGAGTGAAAACTTTATTTGCGGCGGATGATGATAGAAAAAGCTATAATTTGGATCAGAGAGCAGAGGCAATCTTAAGAGATAAGGGTGCATATTATGATGCTGCGCAGGATCTGATGTTTGTACGATCAGTTACAAGATTGGAAAATACTGGATATATAATTGCTGAGATAGAAGAGAAACAGAGGGCTGGCTGGGATACAATATCAATATTTACGCATGAATGGCAGATGGATCGGGAAGATATCAGAACAAAATTTGAATTGTGCTGTCGGTGGGATAGAGAGAGGAGAATAGAGTTATGATACGGTTGATTGATTGTGAAGTTTATGCGGTTGAGAGAGAAGATATTACAAGAAGCGGGTTATTTTCTTTTTTTTGCAATAACCATACCGAAGATATGGTGGTCGTTTATTCGGGGGGAGTATATGAGGGGGTAATCAGCTATCAGAAATTGCTTCATACACCGGATGAAAATGTGGATGGTATTATTAATAAAGGTGTGTATATCTGCAAGCCGGATGACTCGGAACTGTTTATTAATTTGTCAAGAATATTTAAAGACACGAGTGAATCGTTGATAACTCTTATGAACGAGGATAGACAGATATTATATTTTGCATATGATCATGATGAGTATAGCGAAATAGAACAGTCAATTAAAAATCTGGAAACGGATGCAGAGCCGACGGAAATCTTTATTGAAGATATTTATCCTAATACAAAAAAAGTATGGATTGAAAACTTAAATGAATTTGCATTTCGCTTTTACAATATTTTGAAAAAAAGAGGCATTCCTGTTGAAGTTTATGGTGAAAAATGGACCGTGTTGTTCCCGGGATTATGCAAAAAAGAAGATGATGTTCCTGAAAGTAAAACATTAAAAATCTACGCAGAAGGTTGTCGTGAAATTGGATTGAGTACGGCTGGGGATATATACAATACGTGGGTTTTTTTAATTAAATTGGGGAATATAAAGCATAATTATATTACTGAAAAATACAGAAAAAAATTTGAGGAAGATGGGATAAAATGTATGACCGCGTATTTCAAAGGGGATGCCGGTAATAGTAGCATAGAGGAACTATATAGGAAAACTAAGGAAATTGTCCCAACTAAGGTATGGAGAAAGGCGGACTTGTTTAAAGAGCAGATAGCGTGTGTATATGGTCGTCCAATAGAGGAGGAAGAATGGGATAAAATGGTACACGCGAGGAATGAAGACCCCAGATATATACATGGGTTAGAAGAAAAGATATGTTTTGGTACGGCAAAAAATAAGATTTACTTAATTGGTCCATGCATTGTGAAAGGATTAACAGTTACTTCACTCGACGATTCATTGGGAGGGTGCTTATATCGTGAAGTAAGGAAGCTGTCAGAGCAATATACTATAGAGGGAAGAGTATGTAATTTAAGTGCCGTTACAGAGTATGAAAACATATTAAAATCATTGACGATAACAGAAAATGATATTGTCATTTTAATAGATCAGCAGAGTTATTTATGGAGAGGGGGATGGACGAAGGATATTCTTATAGAGGATATATTATCTAAAAGAGAATGTGATTGGTTTTATGATGCACCACTACATACCAATTATGTTGGCAACAAAGAAATAAGCAAAGCTATTTGTAAAGAATATTTATCCAACATCATACAGAATGCAAAACCTGACCCAAAGTGTATACAGGCCGGAAGACTGATGCTGAATACAGAATCCAGGCAGACGATAGAACAATATATAGAGAGTATTCGTGTTGCAAATACGAAAGAAGGGATGAGAATAGGTTCTATCGTCATGAACTGTAACCCGATGACTAATGGACATTTATATCTCATTGATACAGCCAGAAAGATGGTCGATTTATTATATATCTTTATCGTAGAAGAAGATAAATCAGACTTTGCATTTCATGACAGACTGGAATTGGTGCAGAATGAAACAGCTTTTATGGATAATGTTGTAGTTGTCCCATCAGGTCAGTTTGTGCTTTCCTATGCGACGATGCCGCTTTATTTTGAAAAGGAAGAGAAGAAAGAAGCCGCATTGGATGCAACAGATGACTTGAAGGTTTTTGGTGACTATATTGCGCCTGAATTGGGAATTACGCATCGATTCGTCGGAGAGGAACCGCTTGATCAGGTTACAAGACAGTATAATGAAGCAATGAAGAACATATTGCCGATGTATGGCGTTTCGATAGTTGAAATTCCAAGGCTGCAACAAGGTGAAAAATTCGTAAGTGCCTCAATGGTAAGAAAATATTTAAAAGAAGGAGATATGGGGTCAGTGAAAAAGATAGTGCCGGCTGGTGTGTATTCATATTTATGTAAAAATAACAGCAACTGTTAAAGTTCAATAATTGACACCTGTACTTCCAAGGGAGTACGGATGATACAGCAGTATGAGCAGAGACAAAAAGATATTAATCATGCGGGAGCAGATTATGTAATACAGCTTTCTAAGGTTTTGTGTTGCAGACCGGAGGACTTGTTAGAGCAGAGTTTTGAATAAGGCAAATATGCAATGGAGGCATTTATGAATATAGAACTAACCGCATCAATGATGTGTGCGAATTATGGAAATTTACAAAAAGAAGTCCGTGACCTGGAGGAGGCAGGAATAGACTCCTTTCATATTGATATTATGGATGGTCGTTTTGTGCAGAATTATGCGATGTCATTAAATGATATGGCTTATATTGCATCTGCGACGGAAAGACCGTTGGATGTGCATCTGATGATAGAGCATCCGAACAATAATATTGGATTATTTTTATCACATCTGCGCAAAGGCGACACCGTTTATATCCATCCGGAAGCAGAATATCATCCATCGACGACTTTACAGAAAATCATCAATGCGGGAATGATCCCGGGAATTGCGATTAATCCGGGAACCAGCATAGAGACAGTGATGGAGATGCTTCAGATTGTGGACAAGGTTCTTGTAATGTCGGTAAACCCGGGAAACGCAGGCCAGATGTATCTTCCCTATGTAGGAAAAAAGATAAAAAGATTGCTTCAAATGCGCCAGGATATGGATTTTGAAGTATATTGGGACGGAGCCTGTGGCGCAGATAAAATTCAGACGTTTGCTCCGATGGGCGTAAAAGGGTTTGTACTGGGAACGACGTTACTGTTTGGAAAAGGCAGAACGTATATGGATATTTTAAAAGATATCAGGGAGTTGAAGTTTTAAATGAATACAGCACTGATTTTAGCAGGAGGAATCGGAACAAGACTTGGTGCCGATGTTCCTAAGCAATACATAGAAGTCAATAACCGGCCGATCATAGCCTATTGTATGGATACTTTTTTTGACAGTGACAGCGTGGATGCTGTTTGGATCGTGGCAGACGTATCCTGGCAGGAATACATTCACGAGCAGATAGAGCAGCAGGCAAATAAGCAGAAATTCTATGGTTTTTCGGAACCGGGAAAAAATCGTCAGCTTTCTATTTGGAATGGGCTAAATGACATGCAGGAATATGCCGGGGAAGAGGATTTGGTGATCATCCATGATGCGGTGCGCCCGTGTCTGTCAAAGGAACTTCTGGCATCGTGCATCGGTGCGGCAGATGCCCATGATGGAGTCCTTCCGGCGCTTCCGATGAAAGATACCGTTTATTACAGTGATGACGGGAAAAAAATTTCACGTCTTTTGAGTAGAAGTAATGTGCTGGCGGGGCAGGCACCTGAGGTTTTCCGGTTTGGCAGATATATGGAGGCAAACCGTATACTTTTCCCGGAAGAAATATTTAAGATCAATGGCTCTACCGAACCGGCAGTGCTGGCGGGTATGGATATTGTGACAATTCCCGGGGATGAAAAGAATTATAAAATAACCACACAGGAAGATCTAAACCGGTTTTGCGAGGAAATGAGGATACAGGGATGAAGGCATATGCATTGCATGCAATCAATGATTTGAGATATGAGAATGTTCAGGAACCAAAACTGAAAGACAACGAAGTCCTGGTTAAAGTGAAAGCAGCAGGAATATGCGGTTCTGACATTCCGAGGATCTATCAGACGGGAACCTATTCATTTCCGTTGATCCCGGGACATGAGTTTTCCGGTGTTGTCGAGGCAGCAGGAGCAGGGGCCGATGAACAGTTGATTGGCAGATCCGTGGGAGTTTTCCCATTGATTCCATGCCGCAAATGTATTCCGTGTCAGAATGGACAGTTTGAATTATGCAGACATTACAGCTATCTCGGCTCAAGGACGGATGGTGGATTTGCAGAATATGTGGCGGTGCCGCAGGAAAATTTGATCGAGCTTCCGGGAAATGTAACCTATGAGCAGGCAGCAATGTTAGAACCCATGGCTGTGGCGGTTCATGCAATGCGTAAGGCAGGAGTGACGGGAGAGCAAACGGTCGCAGTATATGGACTTGGAACGATAGGGCTGCTGCTGTGTATGTTTTTAAAAGAGGCGGGAGTAGAACAGGTTTTTGCCATTGGAAATAAGGATTTTCAAAAAAAACAGGTTATGGCGATGGGAATTCCGGCAGAAAACTATTGCGATGGCAGATGTGAAAATGTGAGTGAATGGTTGGCAGCGAGAACTCAGAACTACGGAGTGGATACTTTTTTTGAGTGTGTGGGAAAAGCAGAAACAATTAATCAGGCAATTTTGAATACGGCACCGGAAGGAACGGTGCAGTTAATCGGAAACCCTGCATCCGATATTTTGCTGGATAAGAATATTTACTGGAAGATATTGCGCAATCAGTTGACAGTGAAGGGAAGTTGGAATTCATCATTTACATACAGCGAACAGGATGACTGGCATTACGTGTTAAAGCGGCTTGGCGAGGGAAAAATTGCGCCACAAACGTTGATTTCGAAAAGACTTGCATTTGATGAGCTGGAAGAGGGATTTTTGATTATGCGGGATAAGACTCAGGAATACGTTAAAATAATGTTGGTAAATGAGTAGTAAATCTGTGATATAACTTAAGAAAAACAAAAAAATGACGATATATTATATAAATTATCAAGGAAGATGATTACCAGGGATGCACGGCATCTTTGATAACGAAAAGACACGGAGGGAAATATGGGCGGAATGATTGTAAACCATAACATGTCATCGATGTTTCAGCATCGACGACTGAAGGTTAATGCGCAAAAAGTGCAAGAATCTTCAGAGAGACTTGCGTCTGGTTACAAGATTAATCATGCAAATGATCAGGCGGCGGAACTTACTGTATCTGAGGCGATGCGCAATCAGATTAGAGGATTGAACAGAGCGTCGGATAATATTCAGGATGGAATTGGTCTGGTTCAGGTTGCGGATGCAGCACTGCAGGAGACGCAAAATATATTAGGGCGTATGGTAGAATTGACAACGCAGGCAGCAAATGACATAAACACGGAAACTGACAGGAAGGCAATTCAGGATGAGATTGATCAGTTGAATCAGCAGATTGATCATATTGCTTATGAGTCTAACTTTAATCAGAATTATATGCTTGCGGAAGGTACACCACAGGCGAGACCTGGATATTTTTATATTCAGACAGGGGCGCTTGCCGAACAGAGCATTATGATTAACTTTGTGAATGCCAGCAAAGAGAGTCTAGGTGTAGATGCGGTTGATGTATCCAATTATCAGAATGCGTCGAATTCTATTACGCTGGTGCAGAATGCAATTGAGAAAGCAGCATCCTGGCGGAACGATTTTGGTGCTGTATGGGAAAAACTGGAACACGCTGTAAAGAATGCGGATATCTCATCGCAAAATACACAGCAGTCTGAGAGTGATGTCCGAGACACGAATATTGGTGATGAGATTTTAGGTTACACTGTAAATCAGATTCTGGTAGATGCATCACAGAGCTTGCTGGCTCAGTATAATCAGAAACCAGAGGCAATCATCGCATTGCTGAAATAGTGGATGATAAGATCGGTTGATTACAAGAGAAATCATGTAGATGGAGGGGATTGTAATCGCCGATTTTTATGTGCAGTTTCGTGATAATGTTGAAAAAAGCATTGGCAATTAGAATAGATGGGACGGTAACTGATAATGGCCATTATTTTGATGGAATGAAGATTATGGAAGCGAGTAAACTGTATACCTGTCATATGGACAGTAGTTTGATTAATGTAAGTACGTAATCATCGGTACCTTGTATTTTAATAAATGCCGCCCATTGGGCGGCACATTTTATTTCTTTTCTTTAGTTCGAAATCCTTCCGGTAATTCATCTGACCATGGCAGAAGCCGATTTAGGTCATCCGGTTTTGGAAAAGGACCCATTTTACGAAGCTCGTCTAACACATAGGTAAGATATATATACGGTTTCAGACCATTCAGCAGGGCGGTTTCTGCAATACTATAAACAACTGCGCTGGCATCTGCCCCACGTATACTTTTGGCAAACAGCCAGTTTCGGCGACCGACCGCAAAATTTTTGATGGCGCGCTCCGCACTATTATTATCAATGCTCAGATGTCCGTCATCCAGATATCGTCTGAGATAGTTTTCCTGATTCAGCGTATATAAAATGGCATCACCAATAAGGGAAGATCTGTCTACAGAATCTTCCATCGAATGCAGCCATTCAAACAGGGCATCCACCACTGGACGCGACTGTTTCTGACGTTCCTGATACCGTTCTTCCGGTGTCTTATCTTTGATCAGTTCCTCCACTTTATACAGGATTCCGATCCTCGTCATTGCCTGATATGCAACTGTTTCTTTCAGCTGCTCCTTTGTGAAATCCTTTTTTAATGCCGTGAGTGCAGCATCAAAACGGCGTCTCGCATGGGTAAAGCATCCGGTTACGGTAATGGAATCGTTCAGTCCATGATACGCCTGATATCCATCACACGTCAGATATCCATGAAATGTATCTCCAAGGAAGTTTACCGGGTGATATCCGGCACGCGTTCTCTCATAATCAAAGAGAACCATCTGTGGGGCTTCACTGTAACGGTCTGTCAGGTACACCCACATCCAGTTTTGAGAGGATCCTTTCTGATCCGGTTCATCAATCACCTGGATCCTGGTTTCATCGCAATGGATGTATCTGCTCTTTAGGAATTCTTCCTTCATCTGACCATAAAGCAGTCCCAGATACCGGTCTGCACAGCTGATGATCCAGTTTGCCATTGTTTTTGTCGATAGGTTTAAGTCATACCTTGCGAATTCACGTTCCTGTCTTGCCAGCGGCATACCATTGACATACTTTGCATTCATGATTCCAGCAACCAGCGAAGGAGTGGCAATGCTTCCCTTGATCAGCGGCAGCTCTTTTTCAGGCCGGATCATAGCACCACATTTTGGGCAACTGTATACATAGGTTACTTCTTCTACAACTTCAAAAGTGGATGGAATGAATTTCAGCCGTTTTACAACTTCTTTTGTTACAACCTTGTACTTTGTTCCACAGTCCGGGCAATAGCGGTCTTCACCAGTCAGTTTATATTCGATTGTTTCTGTCACTTCGAAATTTGAAAGGTCATCTTCCTTTTTGCCGGTGCGTTTTTTCCGTTTGTGAGAGGGAATAATAATTTCCTCTTCAGTCACAGCAGCATCCGTATCGGCATTGGCTTCAGCTTCATTAAACAGATCCATCTGCTCATATCCATCTGCGTATTTTTCACTGGAAGAACCAAAACGTCTTCTCTGTGCGAGAGCAAGACGATCTGAAAGCATTGCATTCATAAATTCCAGTTCCTTCTGCTTATCTTTCAGAAGCTGTACCTCAGTCTCTTTTTTACGAACCTGATTCTGCATGATTCTCATAACTTCCATCATGTTTTCGCGGCTCATGTTATTCAGCTGTTCCTCTGTAAAAAACGGATCCATCCGGTAATCTCCAAACTCTTATATGATAATTCAAGTATAACTTAAAAAAGCCTGTTATTCGAGAAAAATCAACGTTTTACAGTGTAGGAATATATACCGATATCCACGATTATTTCGTGCTTTTTGCGAATTGACCAATTTGTTCTTTATACAACAATCTTTGGATGCCTTTCTTCAAAAGCGCCCTTTGGAGTAAGCGAAAGTCCATCACACAGCCAATGCATTTCTTTCAGGGTTACTTTCTGTAGTTCATCCGGAGTATCCGGCCAGTGAAAGGAATCCCTGTCAAGCCTCTTCATCAGAATCCAGAAACCGGATCCATCCCATTGCAGAATTTTAATAGAAGTCCGCCTGCGGTTGCAGAACGCAAACATGCAGCGCGAATAGGGATCAAGTTTGAATTTCAGCTTGATAATTGCAGCCAGTCCGTAATAGCTTTTTCTCAGATCGGTAGCTCCACAGGTAAGGTAAACGGTTGTGCCACCTGCCAGATCAAGCATGGTCTTTTAATCCCTGAATCAGAACACTAAAAAGCTCTGAAGGGCAATCTGGCATCACTTCAATCCGAATACTGTTAGTGATAAAAATACGGACTGGAGACAGGCTGGTGTTCAAAGTCTCATTCGTCGAAATTTCTTTTTCTGTTGGCATTTTTGCAAAAATCATATCAGTATCCGATTGTTCGTCCAATGTTTTCAGCTTGCGCAACCAGTAATTCATTGTAGAGACTGGAACGTGATGTTCCTGACACCATGCTTTGCAAGTCTGCCCACTGGATTGGAATGCACGGATTCTTTCAGACCACAGTGTAATTTTTTCATCTGTTTTCATAATGATACAGTTTCCTTCCTTTGTTATGAAAAGAGTGTATCAGAAAAATATGGGCGCTAACAGATACGGATGATTACCTACTTACAAAGGTTATACAAAAATGCGTAACAGTAAGGAAAGCTGTTACGCATTTTTTGTTTTGTGCAGTGGGCTCACTGCAGCAGTTGTAAGATACCCTGTTTACTTTGGTTTGCCTGTGCGAGTATTGACTGACCGGACTGCTGTAAAATATTATAGAGGCTGTTTCTGACAAGTTCGGCTGACATGTCTGTGTCGCGTATTCTTGACTCACTGGCAGTCACATTTTCACCGGTGTTTGAATCAATGTTGTTTGTTGAGGACAGCCGATTCTGGATGGCGCCGTAGTAGGAACGGATTGCTGAAATTTTGTCAATGACACGGTCCATATGTTTTAAGGAATCGGCGCCATGAAATGCGGAAATCGGTTTTTCAAGTCCGACTGTTTCTTTTAGACTGTCAGTCGAAAGATCATATAACCGGATGGATATTTTATCATAGGCTCTGTCACTGGACTGGATATCAAGATACTGTGGAAGTATCGTGGAAGTCTCCGTGGTAACTGTTTCTGTCACATCGCGTACCTGTGTGGTTTTGGTCATGGTTGTGACTTCATAAGGCACTTTTTTCAGTTCAATGGGTCCGTAAGTTACGCTGCCAAGATCAAGAGACTGTCCTGGTTGAAGTGTCCTGTTTTCCCACCAGAATCCTGCTCCGGTATGATGGTTTACCTGAGTGCCTGGAACTACATGACTGTCATCCCAGGTATTGTATAGCTGTTCGATATTGCCCATAACAGAATAATCGGTGTTGCTTCCGGTGATTGGGATTTTTGCCATGTCATTTTCTAAGGTGTAAGGCTCTGCGTTTTTAGCAGATGTCACTTGTGTATTCATGGTATCGAAAGCAAGACGTGCGCTCGCAGTATGAGGGTTTGCGGTATCATTGTTTATAAATTTGTAGGAAATTTTATAACTTTGATCTGCCTGCAATTCTATGATCTGGGCTAATTCGATACCGTTCCCAAGATTGAAGGAAGTAGTTGCGGTATTATTGTCAGCGGATACTACAGTACTTTTTGGAATTGCACCGTCTCCATACAGGTCATAACTTTTCAGGGTGCCGTCAATCTGAACACCAAGCTGCGACATTGCACAGGATAAGTTTAAACGTGTATCGGAATTTGGATCTTTATTTGTAATGTTGATATAGCCATTATTTCCGGTCATATCGCCAGGGGCTACGAGACTGGTATACTGGCTTCCGGCAGTTTGTTTTACATGTGTTGTTTCAGTGGCTTCGTCAAAAGTATCCTTGGATCTGATGGTGGTATAGATACTGTTTTCGTCATAGATTGTATGACCATCCGGATTGACGGAATTAACAGTCTCGCTTTCTGTATATGTGGAGGAAAAATTGTTTAATACCTCCCAATGCGATGTTGTATTGGTATCAGGCGGGACGGGATCTGTTTTTTCAAGCCAGATGACGGTGGTATCAGTTTTTGTGGTTGTCCGGTTGATCGGCTGTCTCGTGTTGGTAGTAGTGTTGGTAACAGGACCGGCAAGCAGTGTATCTTTGCCTTTGAAAAGTTCGATCGTATTAAATTCCGTAGAATCAAAAATACGGTTCTGTTCATCGTTCAGTGCTGATAATTCAGCTTCGATTGCGGCGCGGTCAGCATCGGTATTGGTGTCATTTGCAGCCTGTATCAGTAATTCACGCTGCCTCTGGGTAATGCTGTGAATTTCATTCAGACCTCCATCAGCAGTTTTAACGAGATCAATTCCGGTTTCGACATTATCGCATGCTTTGTTTAAACCGCGTATCTGAATACGCATTTTTTCGGATATTGTAAGTCCGGCTGCATCGTCGGCAGCACGGTTGATTTTATAACCGGAAGATAATTTTTCTGTGGATTTTGTCTTATTATCAACGTTGATATTGTAATTTCTCTGGGCATTCATCGCCTCTAAAAAGTGATTGACAACCATATGGATCCTCCATGATCTGCTAATTCTCTCCAAAAGACAAGGAACTTTATAATTATATCGGCGGATATAGGAGAAAATTTATACGGAGTGCTGCACACTGTTAAAAGAGACAAAAAAGTTGGTGTATGATATAATGAGCGCAAGCGGGTCAACATGCGCGGAGCGAGTGCAGATTACGAGATTCATTAAGGAGGAAAATGCTGTCATGGGGTATATTTGCAAAGTACATTGTCCGGTCTGCGAATATAATCAGTTATTTTTACTGGGATGCGGGCGGAAGGATTGTGATTTAGATCATATTTATTCGCATTTTGGTATGATGGATGAATGGGCGGTAAAGGTTGCGGTATTAGAAAGAGGCGGCAGACTGCCGGTATTTCAGTATAAGCTGGGCAGATGTCCGGATTGTGGGAGACTCAAGGCTGTACCGGAAGTGGTATTTGATGATGGAACGTCGATTCACGGAAAAGTATGCGGGTGTGACATGAAAAAGGAACATGCGATGGAACTTTATAGTGAGGATGGGTTTGAGATGATAAAATGTCCGGATTGTGGCGGAACTCCTGTGATCAGTAAGGATGGATTGTGGGATTAAAATAACGTCATATACAGAAATGGACAGGCAGTCACGGAGAAACACCGGAGGAGAACAGTTATGGTTATTATGCATAATATGGAAGCGATGAATGCATCCCGTCAGGTTAATATTGGAAATAATAAAAAAGCAAAATCGACGGAGCGTTTATCGAGTGGATATCGGATCAACAGAGCGGCAGATGATGCAGCGGGACTTACGATTTCCGAAAAAATGCGCTGGCAGATCAGAGGACTTAACCGGGCATCGGATAATTCAGAGGAGGGCATTTCGTATATTCGGACGGCAGACGGGGCTTTAGAGGAAATGCATTCACTGATGCAAAGATGCCGGGAACTGTGTGTGCAGGCTGCGAATGATACTAATACGGAGGCAGATCGTGATGCTGTACAAAAGGAGATAGATCAGGTTACAAAGGAGATTGACAGAATTTCATCTACGACACAGTATAATACTCTGAATATTTTTTCAACAGATGGACTTGATCCGTTTGCATTGCAGGGAGCTGGGGGAATAAATAATTTTATCAGTGTGACAATGCAGTTCATTGACAAGGATGGCAATGTATTGACACCGGACAACGGAAATCCGGGAAATGCGACCAATTATACAGGAGATAATGCGACAATTGCCAAATATGTGGCGGATCAGGCTGCGCTTGCAGCAGGAGCGATTCTGGCGGCTTATCCGGCATTAGCAGGAGCATCATCGTCAGGACTTAAAGTTGGATTAAACCTTACTGATATTGATGGAAGCGGCAATGTTTTAGCGTCCGCACAGCTTAGCATGAGCTGGGGGGCGGATACAACGATGACGTATACAATGAATGTAGATACCTCTGATTATGATATAAATAATTATAATGATGGAACTTTGGCAGCTACTATTGCACATGAAATGACACATCTGGTTATGCAGGATACTTTGACGGCAGGGATGCTGTCAAAGAATTCAGAACCGTATCCGAAATGGTTTGTTGAGGGAGCAGCGCAGACAGCAAGCGGAGATGATGGATGGCTTACAAACTATCTGAATGGAAGTTCGTCAGATGCCGCGATTCAGGCGTATCTTTCAAAGACGTCTTCTATGCCGTATGGAGCCGGATATCTGAATACACTTTATCTGGCACAGATGGCATACGGGCAGTCAACAGTCAGTACTGGAAGTTTGCAGGCTGGTATGAATACTATTTTTTCAAAGCTGGTTACAGGAAGTACACTCAGTCAGGTAATCAGTGAAATTTCGAATGGGAAATATACGGATTACCATAATTTTGAAAATAATGTTGCCAGTGATGCAGATGCGCTGCAGTTTACAAAAGATTTCATTGCTGCAAGGGGTGGAAATGGAGCCGGATCTGTGGTGGCAGCTAACCTGTCAACAGTGACAAAAGATATTTTGGGCAGTGCGGCGAAATATACCACCAGCTATACGATCGATACCAGCACCACAGCATATGCAAATCATTTTTCAAATGGATTTACATTTCCGGATAAAGGAAAGGCGAACGGAACTGGTGGCGGGGGAACAGGAACTGGAGGAACCACAAATAATGGTGGTATGCTGTATCTTCAGGTTGGGGCACAGGGAGGTCAGTATGTAGCGTTGAATACATATGATGTCTCCTCAGATACTCTGTTTAAGGGAAGAACGCTGGATGTAATGTCTTTTGAAAAAGCAACAAAGTCCATAGATATCGCAGATGAAGCAATTGATGGGATTTCAGCGATACGTTCTTATTACGGGGCAATACAGAACCGGCTGGAAAAAACAGTTTCCAATTTGGAAAATATAAAAGAAAATACACAGGCGGCAGAATCAAAGATCCGCGATACAGATATGGCAGAGGAAATGGTGTCAAACAGCAGTGCAGATATTATTGCTCAGGCTGCCCAGGCTATGCTTGCGCAGGCGAATCAGATCCAGGAAGGAATACTGCAGCTTTTACAGTAATGAAATTATTATGACAAATGACTATCGTACAGGAGACCACCATGCAGACAACCATCATTTACATCACCGGTGTCTACGACACCCTCGACTTATTCACCCAGGAACTGAAAAATGCCTTTGAATCCATGGGATATGCTTCCTTTACCTATGATGCCCGTCTCGAAGAGGTGAGCAAGCAGGCGCTGATCGAATGTATCGGAGATGGTGCAAAAAAAGATCAGAGGTTTTTCTGTGTGACGTTTAATAACCTGGGATATAATCTGTCACTTCCGGCAGGCATGACCGGAACAGGGATGCTTTTGAAGCAGGACATTTTCCAAAGTACAGCAGGATCAAAAAGAGCAGGTTCTGCGGAAGAAGAGCCAAATCTCTGGGAAACTTACAATATTCCATATATCAATATCCTGATGGATCATCCGTTTCACTATGAAAAACCACTGCAGAATGCACCGGCAACATCTATTGTGTTGTGCACGGACCGCAACCATGTCCGGTATATCCGCAGATATTTTAAAAATATCCGGTATACGGATTTTCTGCCACATGCCGGGGTGGAACTTGGCAGCAGGCATAAGCCGCTCGCGGAGCGTGGAATCGATGTTTTATATGCGGGGGCACTTCCAATCTACACAGTAGCGAAGATGATTCCGGATCTCTCATCTATCCCGGAGGTGGATGGGGAGGAGATGGCACAGGTGGTATTGTCAGAACTGGTGCATCATCCGGACCGCACGACGGAGGATGTGATCGAAGAGTACTTAAAATATAAGCGGAATGATATTTCAGAACAGCGTATTCATGAGATCATCGTGCAGATGCGTTTTATTGACTCGTATGCCACGTCATTTTTCCGTGAACAGGCTGTCCGTATTCTGGTGGAAAACGGAATACGGGTAACGGCATATGGAACAGGCTGGGATCAGTGTGAGTGGAGTGACAATCCGTATCTGGTGTATGGTGGAAAAGTACTTGCACCGGAGATTCTGCCTTTGATGAACGACAGTAAGATCGTCTTAAATACAATGACCTGGTTCAAAGCCGGAGCACATGACCGTATTTTTAACGGAATGCTTGCCGGAGCAGCAGTGGTGACGGACGATTCCACCTATCTGCGCAGAGAGTTTACGGATGGAAAAGAACTTGTCATGTTTTCAAGAAATGAGATCCGGACTTTGCCAGACCGTGTATTTGACCTGTTCGGACACATGCAGTCCACACAAAGGATGGCAGACTGTGGATATCAGTCAGCAAAAGAGCATCATACGTGGAAAAGCAGGGCAGCGTGGATCAGGGAAGCCTGGATGTAGAGCCGGAGGTTCTCATTCCCTCCCTGCAACAGGTTTTACATACAGATGAAAACGTTATTTTGGCTGACACGGCACAGGAATGGAGATTAGTGTGAAAAATACATTTTTCACACGCAAGATTTGTGCTTCACACAAACTCGTGATGCGCTTAAAAGCAGCGCAAGAATGGAGAGTATTATGCACATATTGATGTATCGCTGGAAAGCTTATAATTACAGAGACATAGAGCAGACATTTTTATTGCTGGGACATACTGTGGATAATATCGAACAGCATCTTGGCAATTATGATATTGATCCGGAATTTGAAAAAATAATTGAGCACAAAATACAGGAAACGCATTATGATATGGTATTTACGGTCAATTATTTTGCACTGATTTCGAATGTCTGTCAGAAGATGGGAATAAAATATGTATCGTGGAGCTGTGACAATCCGCTGATCAGTATGTATCACGAATCCATTTTTCATCCCTGCAATTATATATTTACCTTTGACAAGACAAATTATCTGGAATTTCGGGAGATGGGAGTAGAGCATATCTGGTATCTTCCGCTTGCGGTAGATACAAACCGGATGGATATGGTGATTGCAAATTCGCCGGAAATACAGAAATACAAAGGGGATATCGCATTTGTTGGAAGCCTTTATGAAAGAAATTCTTATGATAAGATAAAAAGCAGGCTGCCAGAATATCTACGGGGGTATTTTGACGCAGTGATCGAGGCACAGTTAAATATCAGTGGCGCAAATATTGTGGAACCCATGCTGACCACGGATATACTGGAAAAACTTCAGGAATATTTTGAACTGGAAAAATCAGAAGGGTCGTTTTCGGATCTTGGACTGATCTTTCAGACAACCGTACTTGGATTTAAAATTGCGGAAGTGGAGCGCAGACGTGCATTGATCGAACTGTCAAAACGTTATCATGTCAATGTGTACAGTAACAGTGATGTAAGTGATATGCTGCGGATTCAGTACTGTGGTTCGGTTGATTACTGGAGTGAGCTGCCTCAGGTTTTTCGTATGTCAAAGATTAATCTGAATTTTACGATTCCGAATATCAAGAGCGGCATACCACTCAGGGTATGGGATGTGCTTGGGGCAGGAGGCTTTCTGATGACAAATTATCAGGCGGAAATACCATATTATTTTAAAGAGGGGGAAGACCTGGTATGCTTTGACGGAATCAATGATCTTTGTGAAAAAGCAGAATATTATCTGGCACATGAGGAAGAACGTCTGGCAATCGCAGAAAATGGTTATCGAAAAGTAAGGGAGCATCACAATTATATAGAGAGAATAAATACGATGCTGGATATTATAGAAGAAAATGAAAATCAGGAAAATGATATATAGTACATGATCAGTGCGAAAGATGCATAATCTGAAGTTGCATCTGGGATATTGGAATATTAAACGGACACTACAGAAAATCTGTAAGTGTCCGTTTAGCAATATCTGTCTAACATCATTCCGGAATAAACGGAGGTCAGGTAAGGGCAGGAAAAATTCTTATGACCTGGTTTTTTGTAAGTGATCATCGTTTTGCTTGCATAATTTAACGGGTCAACAGAGACGGTTCCGGCGGTCGTCCCGAGATCGTTTTTAAACTTATTTAATGTTGCAAAGCATTCTTTTGCATCCGTGGAAGTGACTGCATCCGTCAGAAGATGTGTATCGACCTTGATGGCACCGTCATCTGAAAGTTTTAATCCATACGACTCAAATTCATTGTAATAAGGTTTTACCACCTGTGTAAAATCGCGCCGCAGTTTATCTGCTTCCTGTGTGCTGTCATAGCGATAGCTTAACTGGATCAGATTGTTGTATACATTTACCAGAGACTGGACATTGTCTACAATGGAGTCAGCTGTTGTTTTAAAGCCGATCTGTACAGGGTTTGCCTGGGAGCTTGGTTTATTCAGTGTCAGTTCAAAAGCATTGTTGACAGTAAAAGTATTTGACAGAGATGCATGCTCCGTACCGTTTAATAAGAAAGAAGAATTACTTGCTGTCTGGGTAACACAATCAATACCGAGTGTCTGCATTGCTTTTTCGGATGCATGATCGGAACTTGGGGTAACTTCAAACAGATAGGACTGACCGTCTGCAAGACCGGTCTGACTTGAAGTTAAACGCAGGGCAATCTTGTTACTGGCATTTTTGGCAAGATCGGCATGAATCCCGGCACCTGAAGAATTGACCAGGCGTGCAAGCTTTTCAAGAATATGCTGGTTGTCATCATTTCTGCTTACGGTATACTGAAACTCATATGAACTTAAATCAGTTGATATATCGAATGTGTAAGTACCTGTTTTGAAATCGCATTCATCAGGGTAAAGAAACTTTCCGACATTGATCTGTGGGGCTGCAAGCTGTTTTACCTCCACATCAAAATGCAAAGAATTATCGAGACTCTGATCCTCACCAATGTAGGTAACATTGACAGAAGATTCGTCGGAAGACTTTGCAACTTTTTTGTTGAATACATTTTCAATCCCCTCGTCGTTGTCAGAAAGGGCAGCGATTACATTCTGGATCGAACGGGTATGTTCTTTCAGGTCAATCGCAAATTTTTTCACATCCGTGGAATCTGGAATTTTATACAGAGGAGTATCTTTATTTGTTTTTACAATCTGATTATAGACAGCACGAAGCTGACTCTTCTTATGGGTATCATAACGCGATACCTTCGAAGTGCCATAAGTGCTTAAATAATAATGATAGGCACTGTCAATAGCAGCCAAGAAAACCCCTCCTTTCTTCCATGAAATATATACATTTATCAGGTTATAGGACAGCATCCTTGCCGCCTGGCATGATAAATGTGGGGATTTTAATTATATTTTTAAAGATTCTTTAAAAGTATTTCGGTCTAACTATATAAAAATATTATACCATTTGAGAAAAAAATGTGAAATAGGAAAAAATAATCAAAAAGGTTTAAAAGGGTATAATATACAAAAAAAGATTGACGGAAACAAGTGGATATGATATAGTAGACAGGCGATGGAAGTAGGTCTTTTTTTTATGCCTTTTTTTAAGGACTGTCGCTGATCCTTAAAAAACGTCTCACTACGGAGACCGGGGCAGAAAAAAGCACAAAGAATTTTAATGGAGGTGGAAGTTGTGCGCACAAAAATAACATTGGCATGTACGGAATGCAAAAACCGTAACTACAACATGACAAAAGACAAAAAAGCTCATCCTGACAGGATGGAAACCAAAAAGTATTGCAGATTCTGCAAGACCCATACGTTACACAAAGAAACCAAATAAGACGCGCGTGGCAAAGGAGTGAAAAAATGGGAGAAACCGAGAAGTTAGACAAGGCTCCAAAAGAGAGCTGGTTTACCGGTCTTTCGGCTGAATTCAAAAAGATTATTTGGCCGGAGAAACAATCACTTGTAAGACAGACCACAGCGGTTATTGCTGTATCCGTTGTATTAGGTCTTATCATCGCGCTTTTGGATTTCGCAATTCAGTATGGCGTTGATTTCCTTGTTGGTTTTAATTTTTAATGGAGGCAGAGTGATTTATGGCAGAGGCACACTGGTATGTTGTTCATACCTACTCAGGATATGAGAATAAGGTAAAAGCGAACATTGACAAGACAATTGAAAACAGACATCTGGAAGATCAGATCTTAGAGGTCCGCGTTCCGATGCAGGATGTTGTCGAAATGAAAAATGGCGCAAAAAAATCCGTATCAAAGAAAATGTTTCCGGGATACGTTCTTATCAATATGGTTATGAATGACGACACATGGTATGTTGTCAGAAATACCCGTGGTGTTACCGGATTTGTTGGTCCGGGAAGCAAGCCGGTTCCGCTTACCGATATGGAAATGAAACCTTTGGGAATCAAGAAAGAGAACATTGAAGTTGACTTTACAGAGGGAGACACCGTTGTGGTTACCGGAGGTGTCTGGAAAGACACTATCGGAGTGATCCAGGCGATGAATCACGGAAAGCAGAGTGTGACGATCAATGTTGAATTGTTCGGCCGCGAGACGCCGGTAGAAATAAGTTTCGCAGATGTAAAACTTAACAATTAAAGCACAGACCAGGATCTGTGCGCAGGCATGAGATTATGCCTGAAACATTGGATTAAGGAGGCAATTCCAAATGGCAAAGAAAGTAGAAGGATATATCAAATTGCAGATTCCTGCTGGCAAGGCTACACCTGCTCCTCCAGTTGGACCTGCTCTTGGACAGCATGGCGTTAACATTGTTGAATTTACAAAACAGTTCAACGCAAGAACCGCTGATCAGGGAGATCTTATCATCCCTGTAGTTATTACAGTATACGCAGACAGAAGCTTCAGCTTCGTTACAAAGACACCGCCTGCTCCTGTATTAATCAAGAAAGCCTGCAACATTAAATCTGGTTCTGCAACACCGAACAAGACAAAGGTTGCTACACTTTCCAAAGCAAAATTACAGGAAATCGCAGAATTAAAAATGCCTGACTTAAATGCAGCATCTTTAGAGGCAGCTATGAGCATGATCGCTGGTACTGCAAGAAGTATGGGTGTTACAGTGGAAGAATAGAATTTGCAAAAACAGCAAATTCATTGGAAGAATGCAAGAACGGCATTCTTCTGAGAAATTCTGCAAAAATTAACGATATTTATTAATGATTATGTGGGAGGGCCCTCTCCCGATAATACCACCAGGAGGTTTTTTTAGAATGAAAAGAGGAAAGAAATATCAGGAAGCTGTGAAAAGTTTTGATAAGGCTGCTCAGTACGATGTTGCTGAAGCAATCAGCCTGGTAAAGAAAAACGCAACAGCTAAATTTGATGAGACAATCGAACTTCACATCAGAACAGGTTGTGATGGACGTCATGCAGAGCAGCAGATCCGTGGTGCAGTTGTATTACCACACGGAACTGGTAAATCAGTTAAAGTTTTAGTATTCGCAAAAGGAACCAAGGTTGATGAAGCACAGGCAGCAGGCGCTGATTACGTAGGCGGCGAGGAGCTGATCCCGAAGATTCAGAACGAGGGATGGTTAGACTTCGATGTTGTTGTTGCTACACCGGACATGATGGGCGTTGTTGGACGTCTTGGTCGTGTACTTGGACCGAAAGGTTTAATGCCAAACCCGAAGGCTGGAACAGTAACTATGGATGTTACAAAAGCTGTTAACGACATCAAAGCTGGTAAGATTGAATACAGATTGGACAAAACAAACATTATCCACGTGCCAGTTGGAAAAGCTTCTTTTACAGAAGAACAGTTAAGCGACAACTTCCAGACCCTTATGGGTGCGATCAACAAAGCAAAACCTGCAAGCTTAAAAGGTCAGTATGTTAAGAGTGCAACTCTTGCATCTACAATGGGACCTGGTGTAAGATTAAACGTAGTTAAAATTACACAGTAAAAGCAGAAAATTGTTGACAACCATAATATACAATGTTATAATGCATATCGTTGAGCCGGTTTTCCGGTACTCAGCGATTTGCATATATGCCGAAGACAGCAGGTGCCATATGGCGTAAACGTAAGACGACCCGCCGAGGGGATCTTTATCAAGATTTTTTTGACCGTATCTCTCTGTCTTTGCAGGGAGTTTTTTATTGCAGATTTTAATCTGAATAAAGCGGTTTTATATACCTCAAGTCTTTTATGCAGCAGCAGTGAGAAAATCACTGTGATCCGGCGGATTATCCGTCGGCAAAATAATAAAAGGAGGTGCACGATTCGTGGCAAAAGTAGAACTCAAACAGCCTATCGTACAGGAAATTTCTGAAAACATCAAAGATGCACAGTCAGTCGTAGTAGTTGACTACCGTGGACTTACCGTAGCAGAAGATACTCAGTTACGTAAAGCATTAAGAGAAGCTGGTGTTACTTACAAAGTATACAAAAATACTTTAGTAAGCCGTGCAGTAGAAGGTACTCAGTTCGAAAGCTTAAGAGACGTTCTTGAAGGACCGAATGCTTTCGCTATCTCTACTGAGGATGCAACAGCTCCGGCAAGAGTTTTAGCTAAGTTCGCTAAAACAGCTCCTGCTCTTGAAATCAAAGCAGGTGTTGTTGAGGGTACTTATTATGATGAGGCAGGCATGAAGGCTGTCGCAGCAGTACCATCAAGAGAAGAACTTCTTTCCAAATTACTTGGAAGCTTACAGTCTCCGATTACCAACCTTGCTCGCGTTCTCAATCAGATCGCAGAAAAAGGCGGTGCGGCAGATGCAGCAGTAGAGGCTGCTCCGGCAGAAGAAACAGCAGCTGCAGAAGAACCAGCAGAGACACCGGCAGAGTAATCTATCCGGCGGCTGGATGAAACAGTATATGGGCACGGCAGGAGAGACTGACCGGTGCGACAATAAATTATAATGGAGGAAAATTATAATGGCAAAATTAACAACAGCAGAATTTATCGATGCTATCAAAGAGTTAAGCGTATTAGAGTTAAATGATTTAGTAAAAGCTTGTGAAGAAGAGTTCGGCGTATCTGCAGCAGCAGGCGTTGTAGTTGCAGCAGCAGGTGCTGGCGAGGGCGCAGCAGCAGAAGAGAAGACTGAGTTCGACGTAGAGTTAACAGAAGTTGGCCCGAACAAAGTTAAAGTTATCAAAGTTGTTCGTGAAGCTACAGGCTTAGGCTTAAAAGAAGCGAAAGACGTAGTAGATGGAGCTCCGAAAGTATTAAAAGAAGCAGCTGACAAAGCAACAGCTGAGGATATCAAAGCTAAACTTGAGGCTGAGGGAGCAAAAGTTACATTAAAATAATTGCGGGTGTTTTATACGCAATGATTGTAACAGGGCGGTTGCCGGATAATTCCGGCAGCCGCTTTTATACTTTATAGGATTCGGGCGTCAAAAGGTGGTTCATAACTTAGCGATTGTCAAATTGCACAAAGCCGAGACTGTTTTTGTGACTTTGGGAGAAAATTAGAAAATCTTAGTATGCCTGTCTATTTACAGTAATGTTCTGCCACGGACGGCAGAACAAGGCTTCACGAGCCATGGAAGGCTCGTTGAATGCCGTTTACGTCACTCTGTGAAAAACTGATTCAGGCATACTTAGTTTTTCTTATTTTCGGACAACGGAACAAAACAAGTTCGGTTTTGTGCAATTTGACAGACCCAAAATTGAAAACCACCTTTTGACACCCGAATCTTTATAGGATGATGCAGGGGGAAGATAGTGCATTTAATACCTCTTTCTGTGAGGCTGGTTAAAGGCTGTAAGAACGTATATCAGCCACTTATGGAGCAACTTGACCAATTTGGCATCAAAAATGCCTGATTGAGGCGGAAAAAGCGTACAAGCGTAAAAGACAGAAGAAAAAACTGGTATGTTGTGGGTTAAAAAATGAATTTCACTTTGAAAACCATGATTTTGGTAAGACTAAATGTCACAGAAGGGTGAAATTTAACCGCTGCTGTTCAGATGCAAGTGAAAAAAGTATTAAAAAATGGTTGACAGAATAAAATACGAGTGGTATTATAGTCAAGCTGACCGCTGGATAAGACATGATTTGACAGAGGACAACATGATTTTGGAAAGATTTCCAAAATAAAACAAAAAAGTTCTTGACAAACAAAACAACACATGATAAACTATCAAAGTTGTCGCGTTTGAGATGACGGATCGGACAAAACCGATCGAAAGAAAAAAATCAAAAAAATGAAAAAAGTTCTTGACAAAAACAGACTTGATAAGATATAATAAACAAGCTGTTGCCGAGAACGACAACAAAACAAAGAACCTTGATAACTGAACAGTGAAATAACCTT
>OBWC01000019.1_pt1 | contig 210047 bp, 207 predicted proteins | sample 1501341 | NCBI WGS metagenome assembly OBWC01 (sample SAMEA2580033, study PRJEB22360) | human gut metagenome | biome: human gut; feature: human-associated habitat; material: faeces | place: Denmark | collected 2008/2010 | reverse complement strand
CATTTTAAAATTCTCAAAGAATTTCAAGGTTGTCTTTCTATTCAGTTATCAAAGAACTTTATTAAGTGTTATCAGCTTTTCTCGCCGACAGCTTAATTAGGATATCATTGCCATTCTTGTTTGTCAAGAACTTTTTTACTTTTTTGTCATATTTTTTCAAAGTGACAATATCTTGTATGTCAAGTTCTTTCACCAGCACTACTTGCATCATCTTTTTGTGCAATATGCTCATAAGCACCTCTGGCAAATAAAAAGCCATTCATGTTTAATGAACGGCTTAAGCGGAGAGGATGGGATTCGAACCCATGCGCCCGTGAAGACAAACGGTTTTCAAGACCGCCCCGTTATGACCACTTCGGTACCTCTCCATAGCTATTTTATTGTGTCGCACCAGCGACTTGATTATATTATCATCACAGTGTAACTTTGTCAACAGCTTTTTTAAAGTTTTTTAAATTTTTTCATCAGGTGTTTCTGATGATTGTTCAGGCCTCTCTGATGACACCATATTTTTCATGTGCATATGAGCCGCCATCTGCTTTGTATAGCTAGCTTTGGCCGTTCCTACAAGTCCTTCCAGAGGATTTAATACTGCTTCTGACTTGTTTCCTAATACATATGGTCTGAATAACATTTCATTAATCCAGTATGAGCCTATCATTATTAACACCATTATCAGTTCAAGCACAAATCCATATGCTACGGATGTCTTTACAAACATACTGGTCTTCATTCCAGAGCCACTGTACTGAACAGCATATGTAATTATTGATTTGATATCTTTTATATTAGAATTGCCTACTATAAGCGCAAGCATAAGGCTTATAAAATCTACTACCGAAACTATTATCGCAGCAGCTCTTACAAGCTGCGAACTATTCCATATGTATAATCCAAATGCAACTATAGACAACATAAGGCACAATACACCAAAAAAATTATATGACACCAGATTTTTAGTTAAAGCATATGATTCAGCCTGCTTCCCTGCCTGCTGTATAAGTACTTCCATCGGTTCTATTCTATAAAACGGAAAAAATGCAAATATAAACGCCCATAATGATGCAAATGCACCAACAACATTAACTCTTTTAACTGAAAAACCACTCATACCTGTCTCCTTATACTGCATCTAATATAATTATTTATTAAAATATATTCTCTATAAACATTTCTGCTGTGTTCATATCTTCTGGTGTTGTGATCTTAATATTTCTATAATCACTGTTCACCAGTTTTATATGATGTTCTCCAAATCTTTCAAGTACCATCGCATCATCTGTTACCCCATTAAATCTGCCGCTTCTATACAGACTACTATATGCAGATTTTATTATATCATACTCAAATACTTGTGGTGTCTGAATCTGCCACAATGTATTCCTGTCCGGTGTTTTTGCTGCATAGCCTTCTGAATCTGCTATCTTAATAGTATCTTTAACAGGTACTGCTGCTATACACGCCCCATCTTCAACAACAGCTTCATAGCAATCATTAATAAGCTTCTGGCTTATACACGGTCTTGCACCATCATGTATGAATACATATCCGGATTCCTTGATACATTTCAGTCCTTCCCATACTGAATCATATCGTTCCACGCCGCCCTGTATAACTTTTGAAACCTTATCAAGCGTATCATCTAAAATATTTTTTTTTACATATTCTATGTAATGATCAGATGTTACCAGTATTATATCATCTATATGCAGGTTATCCTGAAATGCTTTCAGTGAATAGTATATTACTGGTTTTCCTTTAAGCATCATATATTGCTTTGGAATATCACTATTCATTCTCCTGCCACTTCCACCCGCAAGAACTATAGCCGTATTCATTATATGCGTTCTCCTAATTTAAGGTTCGGGATAGCGTTTAAATCATAGCCATGACGAACTCCTTTAATATATTCATAATATGCCGCCGCTCCTATCATAGCTGCGTTATCTGTACATAATATAGGTGATGGCGAATAGAATCTGATGTTATTCTTTGTACACTCTTCCTGTACTGCTGCCCGAAGCGCTGAATTAGACGCAACTCCTCCAGCTATTGCAAGCTTATCCATTCCACATTCTTTTGCCAGCCTTACTGCCCGTGAAACAAGAGCATCTACTACCGCCTTCTGGAATGACGCTGCTACATCAGCCCTGTTTATCTCTTTTCCCTGCATATTGGCAGAATTAATATAATTAAGTACTGCTGATTTTATTCCACTAAACGAAAAATCATAAGGAGCATCATCAACATGTGCTCTTGGAAATTCTATTGCATCCGGATTACCTTCCTTTGCAAGCTTATCTATCTTAGGTCCTCCCGGATATCCCAATCCTATTGCCCTTGCAACCTTGTCAAATGCTTCTCCTGCCGCATCATCTCTTGTTCTTCCAACTATTTCATACTCGCCATAGTCGTTGACCTTAACAAGGTGTGTATGTCCTCCCGAAACAACAAGCGCAACAAAAGGAGGTTCGAGTTCTTTATTCTCAACATAGTTGGCACTAATATGACCTTCTATGTGATGTACCCCTACTAATGGTTTATTCTTTGCAAATGCTATTGCTTTAGCCTCCGCAACTCCGACAAGAAGTGCTCCCACAAGCCCAGGACCATATGTAACACCTATTGCATCTATATCATCAAGTGTTACTCCCGCATCTTCAAGTGCTTTCCTTATTACAGGATTAATATTTTCTATATGTTTTCTTGACGCAATTTCAGGAACTACACCACCATACTCTGTATGTATGGCTATCTGGGTATTAATCACATTTGACAATACCTCTCTTCCATTCTTTACTACTGCTGCTGCTGTCTCGTCACATGAACTTTCTATTGCAAGAATAAGAACATCATCTTTTTCGCTCATTTTATATCTCCTATTATTATGTATCGCTGTCTATTTCAGTTAGCTCCCAGAAAAGAATCTTCCAGTGTCCATCATCATCTTTTCTTAAGGTGAATTTTGTTGGTGAATCTATAAGCTTGTCACCCTGTCTCAGATAATACACTAATGCGATTGATGCATACTGCCTGTCTTTAAATGTTGAATATTTAGTCTTGGTAGCACTCTGTATAACATATGAACTTATACGTGTTTTGGTTGAATTATAATTGCCTATATCTTCCTTGAGTTTCTCATAGAAATCCGCATCTGTCTGCGTATTCTTTAATTCATCATCAAACATCAGACGTGCCTGCTTTCCTAATGCTTCAATCTGTTCATCAGTAAGTGATGTATCATAATATGCCTTCGTTATTCTTGCATACAGATTGACTACATCCTTAGGTGATTCCGGATAATTAGCCATAATATCTTTTGAAATAAGCACAGAAACCTCACTGGTATCTGCCGCAATATCAGTAGCATCTTTCCCTGTATCCTTATTAGCAAGGTAATAGTAATACCCCAGTCCCAACGCAACCAATACTGCTATTACAATTATCGTCCTTCCGTATTTCTTCATAATCTACCCCTCATCGTCAAACTTCAACTCAACTGTTCTTCCATCATTAGCTGCTATTGTAGCAGGGAATATCTTTCTTGCCTTATCAACATAATCCTGAGGTCTTACAAGCGAAGGACTATAATGTGTCAGCCACATTTCCCTGACATCCGCATTCTTTGCAAGCTGTGCCGCTTCTGTAAAGGTCATATGCTTATATTCCTTTGCCTTAGCTTCCTTACCATCCTCTCCATACATACCCTCACATATGAAAAGATCTGATTCCTTAGCATTATCTGATATAATCTGAACAGGCCTGCTATCTGTACAATATGTTACTTTAAGCCCTTTTCTTGCCGCCCCCATAACCATATCCGGCGTATATTCTTTATCATCTATTGTAACCGCTGTTCCATGCTGCAGTTTATTCCACATGCTACACGGAATACCAAGTTCTTTCGCCTTCTCTACATCAAACTTGCCTATTCTTGGAATACTAATCGAATACCCATAACATATAACAGCATGATTAACCCTGAATGCATCTATCTCATATCCGCATATTGACAAATGCTCCTGCTGATTCGTAAGTTCTATCAGCTTAAGTTCAAATGGCAGCTCTGGTGCGATTACCCTGAGCGAAGAAACTACCCTGCCAAGCCCCTTGGGTCCTACAAGAGTTAAGGGCTTCTTTCTGTCAGAATTACCTATTGTGAGCAAAAGCCCCGGCAAACCACTTATATGATCAGCATGATAATGTGTGAAGCAGATAACATCTATAGGATTAAAACTCCATCCTTTCTGCTTAACAGCTATCTGTGTTCCCTCTCCGCAATCTATCATCAGGCTGCTTCCGTTGTAACGTGTCATAAGCGATGTCAGCCATCTTCCCGGCAGGGGAAGCATGCCACTGGTTCCCAGTAAACATACATCAAGCATTAATCGCACCTCCTTCTGTTATTATACATCAATATATATTATGCAGTCTATTATTTCACCCAATATTTTTAGACATTATAACTGCGTCCTCAACTGGTTTTTCATAAAAATTTTTTCTTATTCCTATATTCTTATACCCCATTTTTTCATAAAGGGCTATTGCTGGCAGATTGCTCTGTCTGACTTCAAGGAAATATGATGTGACATTCTTGTCATCACCATACTTTTCCATTGATTGCATAAGCATCTGTGCTATGCCGCACTGCCTGTAATCCGGTGATACTGCCATGTTGGTTATATTACCTTCTCCAAGCACAGTCCACATACCACAATATCCGGCAATTACTCCGTCTGCTTCGCACACCAGATACACATTGTCCTGATTCCTGCACGCATCTGCAAATGATTTCTGCGACCACGGAAGTGAGAATATCCCTTGTTCTATCAGTGCTACTGCAAATGTATCATCTTCCATCATTGGTCTTATCACATATTTAAGACTCATGCTGTGCTTTCTCTCTTTCTGCCTGTGAAGGGCGCAGATAATCAGGCTTTAACCCATCAGCATCTGTATATTGACCATTATCTGCCATCTGCTTTGCTAAAAGTGCTACAGAGCCGGCTCTCTGTGTTTTGATATGAGCTGGTGCAAGTATACATTTGTCGCCAAGCTGCTCTTTAAGGACATCTCCTGCAACATCTACACCATCACCTACTAATACAACCTGTCCATCAAGTCCCACAAGCTCTTCTGCAAGCTCTTCATATGAAGCAAGATTAACATCTCTTACTGTAACAAGCTTTTCGCCGTCAAATGTATATATTCCGCTGTACAGATGTTTTCTTCTTGCGTCCATTACAGGGCATATGTATCTGCTGTCTCCATACAGATTATATGCCATTGCCGCAAGTGTCGGAACTGCCACCATCTTCTTGTCAAGTGCGAGTGCAATTCCCTTGCCTGTAGCTGCACCAATTCTTAGACCCGTAAATGAACCCGGTCCCTTTGATACTGCTATAACATCAACATCATCAGGCTTTAACTGAACCATTGAAAATATCTCATCTATCATTGGAAGAAGTGTCTGTGAATGTGTCATCTTATGATTAATTGTATATTCAGCAACAAGTGTATCATCTTCAAGAATCGCAACTGATGCTGTAACTGCTGAACTTTCTATTGCTAATATTCTCATACTGCCTCCTGCCCGATAGTTATTTTCCTGTAATCAAAGCCTTTTTCAAGGTCTTTTTCTATAACTATCTCTATCGCATTATCCGGAATTATCTCCTGTATAAGTGTGCTCCATTCAATAAGGCACACCCCGTCTGAATAGAAATATTCCTCATATCCAAGCTCATCCATCTCTTCGACATCGCCAATTCTGTATACATCAAAATGATACAATGGCAGTCTGCCTTCATGGTATTCCTGAATAATTGTAAATGTAGGGCTGTTGACAGGCTCTTCTATTCCAAGGCCTTTCGCAAAGCCCTGCGTAAATACTGTTTTTCCGACACCTAAATCTCCATTCAGACAGTATATCTGCCCCGGAAGAGCCTTCTTACCCATCTCATATCCTGCTTCAAATGTTTCTTTAGCGTTAAATGTTTCTTTAACCATATTATTCCTATCTGCTTACTTAAGCCACAGCTTTAGCAAGCTTACCCATATTAACTTTAACCTGAAAAGGCTTTAATTTCTTCTGGCACATTTTAACAAAAGGAACCGCTGCCTCACCCATACTGTTAACTGTAAGCACATTGGCTCTGACAGATGAAAGATACAGAATAAGATTGCTTCCTGTAAATCTTATCTTGTATATCTGCTCCCACGCAAGTTCTTCTGACATATCACCCTGGCTTACAATTATCTTGTCTTCCCCAGCACTATAATGCATAGGCTCTTTAAATGCTGCAACTGTTTTCATCTGCTTCTTAGTTCCAAGCCGCATATTAACAATTGGATAAAAGAAGAAAAACACTCCAAAAAGTCCCATCATGACTATATATTTAGGAGACATTTTGAATATTACCCCAAGCACGCACATAACTATTGCAAATGCTGCAAATACATATCCGAACACTCCCCCAACATTGTGAAAAACATGATACATCTTGAAATCATTAAGTGCTTTCTCTGTAATTACGCTGTCGAATTCAATTCTATCTTCCATACAATACTCCTATTAATGCATGAACTTGGCAAGACCTGAAAGGTTAAGGCCTTCCTTCTTAGGCTTTCTGTCCTGTCTGTTTCCTTTGCCGTTGTTTCTGTTATTCTTATTATTGGAATTATCCTTAGTGTACTTTCTGTTAGCTGCCTCTTTTTCATCAAGTATCATTGAAAGTGAAATTCTTGCCTTAGGGATATCAACATCTATAACTCTTACATCTACGATATCTCCTACACTTACAACATCAAGAGGGTGCTCAACTCTCTTTGTGCTGCTCATCTGGGAAATGTGTACAAGTCCGTCCTGATGCACTCCGATATCAACAAATGCTCCGAAATCAATAACATTTCTGACTGTTCCCTTAAGTATCATGCCCGGTGTTAAATCCTTCATATCAAGAACATCTTTTCTTAATATAGGCTTAGGCATCTCATCTCTTGGGTCTCTTCCCGGCTTCTCAAGTTCTTTAACGATATCTTCAAGTGTCATTGTTCCTATTCCAAGTTCATCCGCCATCTTGGCAAAATCTTTAACTTTGCTCTTAAGTCCTATAAGTTCTCCTGATGTTATTGAATTAATATCATACCCTAAAAGTGCAAGAAGCTTTGTTGCTGCCTCATAACTTTCAGGATGTACGCTTGTTGCGTCTAACGGATTATCGCCGCCTGATATTCTCATGAATCCGGCACACTGTTCAAATGCCTTAGGTCCAAGCTTTGCAACCTTTAAAAGCTGCTTTCTGTTCGTGAATCTTCCGTTAGTCTCTCTGTATTCAACTATATTCTTAGCTACTGCCTTAGATATACCTGAAATGTACTCAAGAAGTGAGGCCGATGCAGTATTTAAGTCTACTCCAACCTTATTAACGCTGTCCTCAACAACTCCTGTAAGTGTGTTCTCTAACTTCTTCTGGTTCATATCATGCTGATACTGACCTACTCCGATTGATTTCGGATCAATCTTTACAAGCTCTGCCAATGGATCCTGAACTCGTCTTGCTATTGAAACTGCACTTCTCTGTGCCACATCAAAGTCAGGGAATTCCTCTGTTGCAAGTTTACTTGCTGAATATACAGAAGCCCCCGCCTCGTTAGTGATTACATAATCAACAGGAAGATTCATCTCATGTATCATATCTGAAATAATCTTCTCTGATTCTCTTGAAGCTGTTCCGTTACCACACGAAATAAGATTAACGTGGTACTTATCTATAAGCTTCTTAACCTCAGCCTTAGATTCCGCCACCTTATTGTGTGGTTCTGTAGGGTATATAACTTTAGTTGCAAGTACCTTACCTGTAGGGTCTACAACTGCAAGCTTACAACCTGTTCTAAAAGCCGGATCCCAGCCAAGAACAACCTTGCCTGCGATAGGTGGCTGAAGGAGAAGCTGTTCAAGATTCTTTCCAAACACTTTGATTGCCCCATCCTCTGCCGTCTCTGTAAGGCTGCTTCTTATCTCTCTTTCGATAGCTGGTGCAATAAGTCTTCCATATGCATCTGCTATGCAGTTCTTAAGGTATTCTGCTGTAAATGCATCGTCTTTAAGAATATTCTTCTCGAGATATCTTAATATTCTCTCTTCCGGTGCTTCTACCTTAACAGTAAGAAACTTCTCATCCTCTCCTCTGTTAATTGCAAGAATTCTGTGTCCTGGAATTGTTGAAAGTGCCTCGCTATAATCATAATAATTCTCGTATACAGACTCAGCCTTTTCATCTTTGGCTGTTACAACAAGCTTTCCTTCTTTCATTGTGATGTCTCTGATATATGTTCTGTAATCTGCAACATCTGATATCTGCTCTGCAATTATATCTAATGCACCTGCTATTGCATCCTGTGCTGTAGCGACTTCCTTACCTTCTTCATCACTGATAAATTCTGCTGCCTTGATTTCTACATCTTCTGTAGCTTCCTGTGCATATATGAACTGTGCAAGTGGTTCAAGGCCTTTCTCTTTCGCAATTGTTGCTCTTGTTCTTCTCTTCTGCTTGTATGGTCTGTAAAGATCTTCTACAAGAACCATTGTTTCTGCTGCTGTAATAGCAGCCTTAAGTTCTTCTGTAAGCTTTCCCTGTTCTTCAATGCTTGCGAGGACCTGAGTCTTTCTGTCTTCAAGATTTCTTAAATACTTTAATCTCTCATCAAGATTACGGAGCTGTTCATCATTTAACGCTCCTGTAACTTCCTTTCTGTATCTTGCAATAAAAGGGATTGTACACCCCTCATCTATAAGTTTAACAGCAGCTTCTACCTGTGTTACTTTAATTTCCAGCTCTTCCGCTATCTTCTTTGCGATATCCATTAATCTTCCTCCGTTTTCATACGCATATTACATTTAATTATATCAATTTCATCAAAGTTTATCAACAGTTGCATAAACGCAAGAATCCCCGCACTCCATGTGCGGGGAATGAAATTTACTTCATATTCTTTTTCATCTTATCAAGTTCATCATCTACACTTGATGTATAACTGCCGCCTGTCTGCTCTGACTTATCTTTCTTGGACTTTTCTGACTTATTGTTAGCAAACAATACCTTTGCAACCAATCCGGCGCCGCCAAATATAAGAACAAGTATAAGAACCCATTCATACATTGTAATAGTTACAAGCCAGATTCTTGTTGACGCAACAATTGCCGCAATTATAAGTATCACTGATAGTACGGTAAATACTTTAGATACAAATGAGCCGCCTGAAGCAAACATCCATACAACTCCAATTATTAATGGTACCATAATAAGACCTGATGAGAACCTGCCACCCCATAATGAGAAGAACCCATATGAAGATGATACCATAACTTTCTGTGACAATATGTACAGTCCTACAACAAGCATTATTACGCCGCCAACAAACTGTAACAGCTCATTCTTAGCTTCTTTCATATCCCTTATCCCCCTGTTTATCTACTCAACTATTCTTCTGGAACAAATACTCCATAGATAGTCTTAATAGCATCCTCAAAGTATCTGTTTCTTACACCAATGATGATGTTAAGCTCTGAAGATCCCTGATCTATCATTTTAACATTAATCTTAGCTTTTGCAAGTGCTGAGAAGATATTACCTGCTATACCAGTACTGTTCTTCATTCCACGTCCAACTACTGCAATAAGTGCAAGGTTAGCTTCAAGTTCAACAGAGTCAGGATTAACTGCCTTATGAATCTGTGCAAGAACCTTCTGTTCCTTCTCTACAAATTCATCCTGGTGAACAAATACTGTCATAGTATCAATTCCTGAAGGCATATGTTCGATTGATATTCCGTTATCCTCGAATACTGAAAGAACCTTTCTACAGAATCCGATTTCTGAATTCATCATATCCTTGTCAATGCTGATTGCAACGAATCCCTTCTTACCTGCAATACCAGTAATTGTGTATTCCGGCATATTACATGTTGTCTCAACAATCATTGTTCCCTTATCTTCCGGAGCATTAGTATTCTTAATATTGATAGGAATTCCACCCTTTCTTACAGGGAAGATAGCTGATTCATGAAGCACTGATGCACCCATGTATGAAAGCTCTCTTAATTCCTTATATGTAATAACGTTGATTGGCTTTGCATTATTTACAATTCTTGGATCTGCTGCAAGGAAGCCTGATACATCTGTCCAGTTCTCATACATATCAGCCTTAAGTGCTCTTGCAACGATTGATCCTGTTACATCAGAACCGCCTCTTGAAAATGTCTTAACCTTTCCGTTTGGCATTGCTCCGTAAAAACCAGGTACAACTGCTCTTTCAATATTAGCAAACTTTGCTTCACACACTGCATTAGTCTTTTCTGAATCAAACTCTCCATCCTTATCGAAGCAGATAACTGTAGCAGCATCTATGAACTCATATCCAAGATAGTTAGCCATGATAATACCATTAAGATATTCACCTCTTGAAGCTGCATAATCTTTTCCTGCAAGTGCCTCAAAATTCTTCTTAATTGTCTCAAACTGTTCCTTTAATGAAAGCTTAAGTCCAAGTCCCTTGATAATTTCATTGTATCTTTCCTCAATTGCCTTAAGACTCTTCTCAATATTCTTACCAGCTTCTGCCTCTGCATAACATTTGTAAAGCATATCAGTAACCTTAGTATCCTCTGGAAATCTCTTTCCAGGTGCTGAAGGAACCACATACTTTCTGTCCTCATCAGCACGGATAATATTGCCAACCTTCTTAAACTGCTCTGCGCTTGCAAGTGAACTTCCACCAAATTTAACTACTTTAACCATTACTTTTCTCCCTTATATTATTACTGTAATTTAGTATCATCTATTCTGATTCTGCTTATAACAGAAACCTTATCCTTAGCATCTTCAAATGCTCTCTCTGTCATAGGTTCTGTAACAAATCCGAACTCTCCGTTAATTCCATCAACCTTAACAACCTGTCCTTCACCAAATGCTGCCTTAGCTGCCTGGACATCATCGCCCTTAATTCTTACAAAGAACTTTCTTGTCTCGTCAAATGTATCACCAAGTTCCTGCTTTACTGAACTCCAGATTGTCATAACATTTTTACCCTTATGCTTAACACAGTCAACTACATCTGATACTACAGCACTTGCTGTTGGAAGCTTTCCGGCTCCTGCTCCGAAGAACATTACATCCCCTAATACATTGCCGTGTACATAGATTCCGTTAAGAACATCATTAACATTATATAATGGATGTGTGCTGTCAATCATAAATGGTGCTGTGATTGCATATACCTTGCCATCCTTACTGTAGCTTGTTGCAAGAAGCTTGATAACACTTCCAAGCTCTTTAGCATATGCAAAATCTTCATTAGAAATCTTTGTTATTCCCTCTGTATACACTTCCTCGAATTTCACTGTATTTCCAAATGCAAGCGATGTGAGAATTGCTATTTTTCTGCATGCATCGTAACCTTCAACATCAGCTTCTGGATTTCTTTCTGCATATCCGAGTGCCTGTGCTTCTTTAAGAACCTCCTGATATGAGATGCCTTCCCTGCTCATCTTAGTAAGAATATAATTAGTTGTTCCATTAAGAATGCCTGTGATCTTAGTAATCTCATCTGCTGTAAGAGACTGGTTAAGTGGTCTGATAATTGGAATTCCTCCTCCCACTGATGCCTCAAACATGAAATTAAGTCTTCTTTCTTTAGCCATCTCAAGAAGCTCAGGACCATGTGCAGCAACAAGTGCCTTATTAGATGTACACACGCTCTTTCCTGCTTCAAGTGCCTTCTTAACAAATGTAAATGCTGGCTCTACACCACCCATAACCTCAACAACAACCTCTATCTCAGGGTCATTAATTATAAGATCTATATCATGAACGATTTTATCCTGAATTGGATCTCCCGGAAAATCTCTTAAATCAAGTACACTCTTAACCTCAATAGTATCTCCTGCTCTCTTTGCAATTGAAGCACCATTGGTATTTAATACCTCAACCACTCCTGATCCTACTGTTCCATAACCTAACACCGCAATCTTTGCCATATCTGCCTCCGTTTTCTTTAATTGCTTATATATCAGATAGATGCATCACTGCTTAATATCTTAAGATATCTTACCCCTTTAAGTCTTTCTATCTGCTCTATCATTTCTGAAGAGTCTCCTGTAGTCGGAAGAATATCCACACTAAGCGTCAGTGATGCAATCCCATTAACCGGAATTGTCTGATGAATAGTAAGAATATTCGCCTTGAATTCTGCAACCTTCTTCAATACCAGGGAAAGCAGCCCTGGTTCATCGTCCATAGACAATACAAATGTAATGGTTTTCCCCTTTACATTCTCTCTAAACGGAAAAATATCATCCTTATACTTGTAATAAGAACTTCTGCTTATTCCAACTTTCTCTGTAGCATCTGCAACAGATATATTTTCAGTCTCAATAATTCTGTTCGTCTCCGCTACCTTAAGCAGAACCTCAGGCAGAGCCTTTTGCTTAACGACATAATACTTAATATTATCTGCCATACTGCGTCTGTACCTTTCTATTGTCCGTTTTACAAAGACAGTTGTTCTTCAATGTCTTTCTCTGATAAACAACTGTCTACCGCACAAAGAATATTACCATATATGTATACACATTGCAAGTGTCTTTCTCTTTAAATGCTCAATTGAACATCTTGCCAGATATCTTATCAAATTTTTTCTGATTTCCTTTCTTGCTTCTAATTTAGCAGTTTCTGGTTTGATAGTTTCCAGTTTGGCAGTTTCCAGTTTGGTAATTGTCTCAGGAAGCATTGTCCTATAAATCCGTAGAAATTTTGTACTTTATAGGCATATTCATAAGTTTTTTCGTCCTAAAATCCTGTTTTTAGAGAAATTTTCCTATAAAAGTCTTCATTATCATTCATATATAGGTTTATTTCTCGTCTATTATTATAATCATTGTGGCTTTCTGCCTATAAAAGTTTCAAAAATACGACTACCTATAGGTATCACATACTATCCAAACATAAACTTTTGCATCTAACTTCTGGCATTTCTGCTTTTCATAAGCAACACAGATACTATAACCATGTTGCAGCATTGCCGTGGTTCATCCCATTTCCCAGATATATAACAAATAAGGGGAGCATGTCTTTTCTTTAATTACAGCACAAAAAGAAACCCTCACACAACGGGAGAGGAATGTGAGGGTTTCGCTTCTAATGAAGCTTTATAAAAACAACGCCGCAAATACATTGTTCTTACCATATTAAGTTGTATCTATATTATGTAATCTATTGTCTATTTAAAATTAATCCATGAAGATTGCTACCCAGTAAAGATATCCTTCTGAATCTGCTGCAATACCCACACCAACTCTGTTATACTTACTGCTTGTCATGCATGCATAATGTGATGCTGAATTATGCCAGCCAGTTACTATCTCATCAGGAGTTTCCTGATATCTTCCCATAACCTCGCCAAAGTTTCCACTCTGTCCATAATCTTCACATATTGAAGAAGCTTTTCTTCCATCTGGTCTTTTATGCTTACCATTCTCTATAACAAAGTAATCATTAGCTGCATTCTCTGATGCTCTTACCTGTGCCATATCTGTGAGTGTCACATCATATGTAACCGCTGCCACACCAACTGCCTCACGCTCAGCATTAATTCCTGCTATAACCTGTGCAACTCTTGCATCTGATGGAGTCTGTACAACAGGTAACTCTGTAACAGCCTCTGTAACTTCTGGCTCCTGAACTGCTTCTGTTGCAACCTCTGTCTGTGGCTGAATCTCTGCAATTGTACTGCTCTGTTCTGTTACTGCCTCTGTGGCTTCTTCTGTTGTTGCCTCTGTAGCGGCTGTCTCTGTAATAACTTCTGTTTCTTTCTCTGAAACTGTTTCTTTAACCACTAAATCTGTTGCTTCATTAGCTGCCGCAACTACTGTATCAGCACTATCTTTATCTGTATTAGCTGTACCTGCTGACTTTAATGCAAATACCGCACCAGCTGCAAATACAAGTACCGCTGTTGTTATTGTTATTGTTTTGATCCACTTTTTAGAATTATTCTTTTTCATAATCAGTTCCCCCGTTGAACCATATAATAAAAAAACATCCGATTACCGGATGCCTGAATAATACGAATCATTTGCGTTGATTGTAATGCAACCGGCTGTCATTCTGATAAAATCAGTTAAGACCCTTGGCTTTGCGTCATAGCCTTTCGACTACTTTGCCAATATATTAACTTGTCTCTTTATATGAATATAATACCACTAATCAGGAATATGTAAATAGTACTATTATACTATTTTTTGTTTTTTCTTCAAAAAAGGGGTAGGAAATATATTGATAATTCCCTGCCCCGTCTAATATTACTTTCTTTCTCTATCAAATACACTTGCAAGATATCTCATGCATTCCAGTTCGTGCTGGCCTAACTGTCCTTTCTGCATTCGCCATTTCCAGTTATTACCCATGCTTGATGGCAAATTCATTCTTGCCCAATTTCCAAGTTTGAGAATGTCCTGAACTGCAAATACTGTAAGAACAGCAACACTTGAATACGCAGCCCTGAATACCTGATCAACCATTCTTCCCTTATCTCTTGTATCAAGATAGTCATAAGCATATCCTAACTCCCAGTCGCCTCTGTCCTCAAAGAAACCAAGCAGCGTTTCGTTATCATGAGTTCCACCATAGCATACAAGATTCTGTGTATAATTATATGGCAGATGCGGATTCTTTCTGTCTCCGCCAAATGCAAATTCAAGAACCTTCATGCCCGGATATCCATTTTCTTTAAGAATCTTTGCTACTTCAGGAACTTCAACACCTAAGTCCTCAGCAATAATCTTCTTATCACCGATAGATTCATTAATAACATCAAGCAGCTTCTGTCCTGGTCCCTGTCTGTACTCACCCTGTCTTGCATCAGGCATGTCTGCTGGAATTGTATAGTACTTCACAATTCCTATAAAATGATCAATTCTTATGACATCATATAGTTTTGCTGAAGCTGCCATTCTCTTTCTCCACCAGCTGAATCCATTTGCTTCCATTTTATCATAATCATAAAGAGGATTTCCCCATTTCTGTCCCGCATCGGAGAATGCATCAGGTGGTACACCTGCAACCTTTATTGGTGTCAGATTCTCATCCAGCTGGAATTCTCCCTGATTAGCCCATACATCTACGCTGTCATATCCCATATAAATAGGTATATCACCTATAATCTCTATACCATTACTATTAGCATATTGTTTAAGCGCATTCCACTGTAAGTAGAATTCAAACTGTATGAATTTCCAGTATCCTATATCATCAGAAAGCTGCTCTTCATATCGGCTCATTGCCTCAGGCTTTCTGAACTTTATGTCAGTTTCCCATTCACCCCATGAGACATTGTTAAAATGTGACTTCAATGCCATAAACAGAGCATAATCCTCAAGCCAGTCTGCATTATCTTTAACAAAATTATCAAACTGCTTGTAAAGAGGAAGCCCCTTGGCAAGCGTCTTCTTGCTTTCTGCACATGCAGCCTTAAATCTGTTATAAGCAATCCTTAATATGTCAAATCTGTTATTATATATCTTTTCATAACTGACATATCTTTCGTCACCAATATTTCCATCTCTGTAGGTTCCGAATCTTCCGTTAACAGCGTCATCTTCAGAAACATTTACAGGCACAATTCCATCACCCCAGTCTCTTGAAATAACCTCTGACTTTAACAAGAATCCAGCCTCAATAAGCATATCAAGATCAACAAAGTACGGATTACCTGCAAATGCAGAATATGACTGATATGGGCTGTCACCATAAGTAGTTGGTCCTAACGGAAGTACCTGCCAGTACTTATGATTACATTCTTTAACAAATGTAACAAAATCATATGCATCCTTGCCAAATGTTCCTATACCATATGGTGATGGTAATGAACTTACAGGCATAAGTATGCCTGCATTTCTCTCAAACTTAGTATCAGACATTAGCAGCACCTCCGTCATTATCATTCATATCTTCTGTGAATTTCTTAACACTCTCTGCTTCTGACTGCGTAAGTAATTTTTCAACATCAAGAAGAATAACAAGCTGTCCATTAACATTGGCAACCCTGTCAAGATATTCTGTATCAACAGTCTTCGCAAGCGCCGGCATCTGTACAATGCTCTGAGCATCAATATCGCCTATTTCAAGCACCTCATCAACCTCAAGAGCAAGCTTGACAACACCAGGTATATTTACAATTACTGTACTGTCTTCTCCAATCACACCAACATTGTCATCTGTGCCAAACTTTTTTCTTAAACTGAATGCAGGAATAACCTCCCCTCTCAGATTAACAATTCCACTTATATATTTCATTGCATTGGGAACTCTTACAATATTAATCTCTCTTTCTATAGACTGAACAAGATTAATATCCACTCCAAACTGCTGATTCCCTAATCTGAAAATTACTGGTTTTATGTAATCTGCCATACTGATATACCACCTTTCATTATTCTTCAGTCTTTCCTGTGCTTATCCATGTAAGATACGCGTTAATAAACGGATCGATATTGCCATCAAGTACGCTGCCCGCATTAGCAACTTCCTTATTAGTTCTGTTATCCTTAACCATTGTATATGGCTGAAGAACGTAACTTCTTATCTGGCTTCCGAAATTAATATCCTTGACATCTCCTCTGATTCCAGATAGATTCTCTGCATTCTCAGCCTCCTTTAAAAGATAGAGCTTAGCCTTTAACATCTGCATAGCTTTATCTTTATTCTGGTGCTGAGATCTTTCATTCTGACACTGTACAACAATTCCTGTTGGAAGATGTGTAATTCTGATTGCTGATGACGTTTTATTAATGTGCTGTCCACCTGCACCACTTGAACGATATGTATCAATTCTTAAATCATCATCATTAATCTCAATATCTATATCCTGATTAATATCAGGCATTACGTCACATGATACGAAAGAAGTCTGTCTCTTACCTGCCGCATTGAATGGAGATATTCTTACAAGTCTGTGAACACCATGTTCAGATTTCAGATGTCCATATGCATTCTCTCCTCTTATCTCTATAGTAACCGACTTAATTCCTGCTTCTTCACCTTCAAGATAATCAAGTGTTTCTGTTGTATATCCGTGACTTTCCGCCCATCTTGTATACATTCTGAAAAGCATCTGACACCAGTCACAGCTTTCTGTTCCACCTGCTCCTGCATGAAGTGTAAGAATGGCATCACATGCATCATGTTCTCCAGAAAGCAATGTCTCAATCCTTAAACTTTCCATCTTGTCTTCAAGACCCGTTATCTCTTCTTCTATCTCTGGAATAAGCGACTGATCATTAGATTCCTCTGCCATCTCAATAAGTGTCTTAACATCATCAAGTCCTGTTTCTAGCTCATTGTATCTTTCAAATGCATCCTTTAAGCCTTTAAGCTCTTTCATTGCATTCTGTGATTTATCCGGATTATCCCAGAATCCCGGAGATTCCATATCAGCCTCTAATTCTTCAATCCTTTTCTGCTTATTGTCAAGATCCAGAGAATTCTTAATCTGAGTCATAGGCTTATCGTATCCTGAAATTCTGTATCTAAACTGGTCTAACTCTACCATATGTCCTCCAAAATAATAGGCGCGGACGCTGATATTTCAAGCATTCCGCGCCCTGATGTCTCTTATAAACTTATGCCTTTCTTCCGCAGCAATTCTTATATTTCTTGCCACTTCCGCATGGGCATGGATCATTAGGATATATCTTCTTCTCTGTTCTTCTCGCTGGTCCCTTAACAGATGGTCCTTCGTCCTTATTAGTACCTGTTACCTTGGCAACCTGTTCTCTTTCAACCTTCTGCTCAACCTGAATATGCATAAGAAGTCTTACGGTATCCTCTGTAATTCCTGCAGTCATCTCATCAAACATGTCATAACCCATCATCTTATACTGGACAACAGGATCTCTCTGTCCAAGTGCCTGAAGACCGATACCCTGCTTTAACTGATCCATATCATCGATATGATCCATCCACTTTCTGTCAATTACCTTGAGAAGGATTACTCGCTCGATTTCTCTTATCTGCTCAGCCTCTGGGAAGAGTGCCTCTTTATCCTCATAGAGTTTAACAGCCTTTTCCTTAAGATCATGTATTAATTCATTCTTATTCTTAATATTCTCTCTGTATTCCACTCTCTCAATAGGAATAGTTGGAAGAAGAAGCTCATTAATCTCATCATAATCCCATTCGTTAGCATCTTTATCTTCACTTACACAGCGGTTAACTACATTCTCTACATAATCAGTTATCATCTTCATGATAGAATTACGCATGCTTTCTCCATCAAGAACTCTTCTACGTTCTGCGTACATAATCTCTCTCTGCTCATTCATAACCTGATCATATTCAAGAAGATGGCTTCTGATACCAAAGTTATTAGTCTCAATCTTCTTCTGAGCTGTCTCTATAGCCTTGCTTAACATCTTATGCTCAATCTGTTCATCCTCAGAAACGCCAAGACTGTTGAATATATTCATAAGTCTTTCCTGTGCAAACAGCCTCATAAGATCATCTTCAAGAGAAATGTAGAATCTTGATTCACCAGGATCTCCCTGTCGTCCAGAACGTCCACGTAACTGGTTATCAATACGACGGCTTTCATGTCTTTCTGTACCAATAATCTTAAGACCACCTGCAGCAACAGCCTCATCATCAAGCTTAATATCAGTTCCTCGACCAGCCATGTTAGTAGCAATAGTAACTGCACCATGACGTCCTGCCTCTGATACTATCTGTGCCTCTAACTCATGATACTTCGCATTAAGTACATTATGAGGTATGCCCTTCTTTCTTAACATCTCACTAAGAAGCTCAGACGTCTCAATTGTTATTGTACCGACAAGAACAGGCTGTCCTTTTTCATGAGATTCAATAACAGACTGTACAACAGCATTAAATTTGCCTTTCTTAGTCTTAAATACAGCGTCATTATAATCAACTCTTATAACAGGCTTGTTAGTTGGCACTTCAACAACGTCCATGTTATAGATTTCACGGAATTCCTTCTCTTCTGTAAGAGCTGTACCTGTCATACCAGCCTTCTTCTCAAACTTATTAAAGAAGTTCTGGAATGTAATAGTTGCAAGAGTCTTACTCTCTCTCTTAACCTTAACATGCTCTTTGGCTTCTATCGCCTGATGAAGACCATCTGAATAACGACGTCCTGGCATAATACGGCCTGTAAATTCATCTACTATAAGTACCTCATCATCTTTAACAACATAATCCTTATCCCTGAACATAAGATTATGAGCGCGAAGTGCAAGTGTAACATTATGCTGAATTTCAAGATTCTCAGGATCCGCATAATTATCTATATGGAAGAACTGCTCAACCTTGTGAATACCCTGTTCAGTAAGGTTAACTACCTTATCCTTCTCATTAACGATGAAGTCTCCATCTTCTTCAACTTCCTCGTTCATGATTGCCTGCATCTTAGTTCTCTCACCCTTATATTCGCCTCGCTGTAATTGCCTTGCAAGTATATCACAGAGTTCATATAATTTAGTAGATTTTCCGCTCTGTCCTGAGATAATAAGAGGTGTACGTGCCTCATCAATAAGAACAGAATCGACCTCATCTATAATACAGTACTTAAGATTTCTTAATACAAGTTCACTCTTATATATAGCCATGTTATCACGAAGATAATCAAAACCAAGTTCGTTGTTCGTTACATATGTAATATCACTTCCATATGCAGCCTGCCTCTCTTCTCTTGTTGAGTCGTGTAATACAACGCCAACCTTAAGGCCTAAGAATTCATGTATCATACCCATCTGCTCAGCATCTCGCTTAGCAAGGTAATCATTAACAGTAACTACGATTACGCCCTCTTCAGTAAGTGCATTAAGATATGCTGGAAGTGTACACACAAGTGTCTTACCTTCACCAGTCTTCATCTCGGCAATTCTTCCCTGATGAAGAATAATTCCTCCGATAAGCTGAACACGATAATGTTCCATACCAAGAACTCTCCTGCCCGCTTCCCTTACTGTTGCAAATGCTTCCGGCAGAATATCATCAAGAGTCTCACCTTTAGCTAATCTATCCTTAAACTCCTTAGTCTTTCCTTTAAGTTCTTCGTCGCTTAACCTGCCATAAGATTCTCTGTAACTCTCAATCTTATCAGCAATTGGATATATTCTTTTCAATTCATGTTCGCTGTGTGTTCCAAATAATTTCTGAGCTAATCCCATTACTTTATATATCTCCTTATAAAAGCCTATTTGTGTTGTAATTGTACCACTATTTAGATATTCTATCAAGTAAAGTTAAACCATTAAAATTTTATAAATAGATTTCTTATACATACAGAGAAATACCGCCTACCGGCACTAACCGGCAGACGGTACTCTGAAAAAGAGGATAAACCTATATGACGTAAAAAAGCATACTAATCAAGTTCTGGTTCAATCAAACCATATGTGTTGCCTTTTCTCTTGTAAACAACATTAACTTCCTCTGTCTCTGAATTAAAGAACACATAGAAATTATGTCCAAGAAGCTCCATCTGAACACATGCTTCTTCAGGATCCATTGGCTTGATTCCGAATCTCTTGGTTCTGATAATCTTAACCTCATCGTCATCATAATCTTTCTCTACATATTCCTGTGCAAATGCTGCTGCGTTCTGCTGCTTGTCAACAATCTTATTCTTATACTTCTTTAACTGACGCTCGATAACTTCTTCGACAAGATCAATTGAAACATACATATCGCTGCTTACCTGCTCGCTTCTTATGATGTTACCCTTAACTGGAATAGTTACCTCAATCTTCTGTCTTTCTTTTTCTACACTCAAAGTTACATTAACTTCCGTCTCTGGTGCAAAGAATCTGTCAAGCTTTCCAAGCTTCTCCTCTACTGCTGACTTTAATCCCTCTGTTATATCAATATTTCTTCCTGTAATTATAAATCTCATGATGTCCAACTCCTTTACGTGTTTTATAATCGTGGGCAGAGGTAAGAATCTGATCGTAATTCCTTTCCAACCTTCTCTTTATAAAATCTATCAGACATTCTTCCTTCTTAAATCACCACATGTGTCGAAAGAATATATACACATGCAGCTAACACGACCTAAGATACATTTCTGTATACTTATTTTATGTAAGTATTATATCATATATTTGTAAATTAACAAGTATGTCCTTTAATTATTTTATGCAAATATGTCAAGTGTCATAAGTAAGTTTTCTGATTTTTTGCAAATATTCACAAAACATTTATTCTGTTCCAGGTATACTAAATTAATAACAAAATATTGTGGATAATTGTGGATAATGTGGATAACTTGGTTGATAAGTCTCATTTTAGATAAAATCGGTCTTTAAAAATGTGGAAAACTTTTCAAAGCATTTTAAAATCTTGTCAAGCAATTATTGAAATAAATACAATCTGAATTTCTTTTTGGTAAGTATGCACAAGGAAGTTTTTGTCAATATTTGTTTTTAATTTTTTTATAGAAATATCCAGTATTTTCCTGTATTATAATAACGATATTATTGAAATTACATTTTATTAAGCGAGGCATATTATCATGAAAAAAACTATAGTTATAACTGGTGCTTCCCGTGGAATCGGAAAAGCAATTGCAATAGAACTTGCCGGAAAAGACACTAATATTGTTATCAACTGTGTGAATAATGTGGATAAACTAAATGAAGTCAAATCCATTATTGAGGAAAAAGGCAGTGTCTGTGAAACATTTATAGGCGATATGGGAAATTACAGTGATGTACAGAAAATGTTTGACATGTGCCTTCAGCGTTTCGGTCAGGTTGATGTGCTTATCAACAATGCCGGAATATCTGTTGTCGGACTTTTCCAGGATATGGGCGAAAATGAGTGGCACAGGATATGTAACACTAACATAGATTCTGTGTTTAACTGTTGCCATTTTGCTGTTAAAGACATGATGAAGCGACACTGTGGCAAAATTATTAATATATCTTCTGTGTGGGGACTGTACGGTGCAAGCTGTGAGGTTGCATATTCAGCAACAAAGGGGGCAGTCAACTCATTTACAAAAGCACTTGCAAAGGAACTTGCTCCAAGTGGTATTCAGGTCAACGCTGTTGCCTGCGGAGCTATTGACACAGAGATGAACGGTCATCTCTCAGATGATGACAAGGCTTCCCTTGCCGAAGAAATTCCTGCAGGCCGTTTTGGAAGCCCGCAGGAAGTCGCTAAACTTGTTAAATCTCTTTCCGGAATGAACAGTTATCTTACCGGTCAGATAATAACTCTTGATGGCGGCTGGATTTAATCAGCCTGTATAACTTTTATCAATCTTAATCACGGCGCGGCATTCCCTCTGCTTCTCCGTGATTTTTTTCTGAATCTGTTTCTTTATCTCATCGTCTGAAAGATGATAATTATAAGGAACAAGCACATCAAATATAAGATTCGTTATATATGGGCCTTTAACAGTCCTGAAATCATGTATATCCAGTTCCTCACCTACTGACTTTACAACCTCAGTAGTCATATTTCGCAAATGATTTATCACCTCATCATCTGTAACTACCGGATCCATATGTATGCTTATAAAGCATTTCATGCGCTTTTCAACTCTTCTTTCAGCCATGTCTATATAATCATGTGCTTCCATCATGTCCATATTAGCCGGAACCTCTGCATGAAGCGATGCATATACTCTGCCTGGACCGTAATTATGCACAATCAGGTCGTGAACCCCAATTATGTGCTTATCCTGAAGAACAATATTCTCAAGTTCCTGTACATATTCTTTAGTTGGTGGCTGACCAAGAAGTGGCTGCAATGTATCTTTCGCCGCACCGAAACCAGCTAATATTACAAATACTGCAACAACAACTCCTGCTATTCCATCTATATTAATATCAGAAAACAGTGTAAGAAGCACTCCTATAAGGACTACTGATGTTGCAACGCAGTCTGATAAGCTGTCTGTTGCTGTAGCCTTCATTGCAGCAGAATCCACCTTATTGCCAAGATATTTGTTGAATTTAGCCATCCACATTTTCATAAGAATTGATAATACAAGTATTATAAGAGATGACACAGATACCTCAAGCGGCGTAGGATGAAGTATTTTCCTGAATGATGTTGTCAGCAGTTCAAAGCCCATAATTATAATTGCTCCTGATACTATGAAGCCTGATATATATTCGATTCTTCCATGACCATACGGATGTTCATAATCAGCCGGCTTTCCTGCAAGCTTAAAACCTATAAGTGTAACAATTGAAGATCCTGCATCCGATAGGTTATTGACTGCATCCGCCATAATTGAAACTGATGCCGTAAGCACTCCTGCAATTATCTTTGCTAAAAACAGTATAAGATTACAGATTATCCCCACAATCCCGGCAAACACACCATATCTTGTACGGACTTCAGGGTTCTTCGTCTTATCATAATCTTTTATGAACCTCTTAAGTAATAAATCTATCATTTCCTTCTCCTTCATGCCCTCTGGCATATTTACATTAAGTATATACTATATTGGATTTAATTTAAAGATTCTTATTTTTTGATTTACAGTATATACACAAAAGGACTATAATGGAAACAATTATTGTGTTTAATCACTACAACTATCTTGGAGGACAACAATGTTAGACTTTGAAAAGGTAATACCAGAAGATGTAGGAATATCTTCCACAGGACTTATCAGCTTTGCCAGAAAGCTTGAATATAACAACATTCCTATGCACAGCATAATTGTCATGCGACACGGTAAGATATGTATGGAAAGCTACTATGCACCATACACGAGAGACACTCTCCACAGAATGTTTTCTGTCACCAAATCTTTCGTTTCACTTGCCATCGGACTGCTTGCAGATGAAGGGAGAATCTCACTTGATGACCATATTGCAGATTATTTTCCTGAAAAGCAGCCAGAAACAGGCGTGCACCCATATATGCAGATGCTCACAATAAGGCAGATGCTCACAATGAGAACGTGTCACGATAAAAATGCATACAAAATCGGAGACTCTCCTGACTGGGTAGGTTCTTTCTTTACTGTTACACCCGACCACGTTCCAGGGACTAATTTCTCTTATGATACAGCTTCAACGCATACATTAGGTGCACTTGTTGAAAAGCTCACTGGTATGGAACTTCTTGATTATCTGAGGACAAAGTTCTTAGACGAATTAGGATTTTCTAAAGAAGCATTTATATTAAAATCTCCTGATGGCAAAGTAAGCATGGGCGGTTCAGGAATGTGTGCAACACCGCAGGATATCCTTAAGGTTATGTATGTTGTATCCCAGAATGGTAAACTTGGCGGGAAGCAGTTACTCCCTTCCGGATATCTTAAGGAAGCAACTGTTAAGCAGAGTGACCCTTATGGAAAATCAGGCACATGGGAAGAGATGCAAGGCTATGGCTACCAGTTCTGGATGACAACTCACAATGGTTATGCATTTTTTGGCATGGGAGGGCAGCTTGCCATATATTACCCTGACAAAGATGTTATTCTTGTCACCACTGCTGATGTACAAGGTCGTCAGGGTGGAGTACAGCTGATATATGATGCATTTTACGAGGAAGTATACAGCCATATTGATGCATGTACTTATAATGGTGATAATAGTGATTATGAAGAATTCCAGAAGTTCGAGAACTCACGCCAGCTTCTTGTGCAGCCGGGCGAATATAGTTCAAACCTTGTAAGCAAAATCAACGGACAGAGCTATGAATTTGACGATAATCCATGTGGTGTAACAGACATAAAGCTTACATTTAACGGAGATGAAGGAACATTTTTCTATACTAATGCAACAGGAAATCACGAGCTGCATTTCGGACTCGGAAAGAATGTTTTTCAGAACTTCCCTGATTATAATTTCAAATGTGGTGCAAGCGCAGCTTTCAGAGCAGACAATAATCTTCTTATCAAAGTGCAGATTATTGACAGCGCCGTCGGCAATATGTATATCTCATTAAGCTATATTGATGATTATGTTACTGTTATGATGAGAAAGATTGAAGAGAGTTATTTTACTGAATACGATGGTGTGTTCAGTGGAAAATTAAGCATTTAGATATCAAAGGGCGATCACACTTACCTGTATGACCGCCCTTTTCCTTTACTTTTCTATGATTCTTCCTTCACTAATCTCAATTATCTCGTCAGAGAGCATCTCAAGTTCTTCCTTATCGTGGCATGCAATTATGATAAGCGCACCTCTTTTCTTCTGTTCCTCAAGTATCTCATGAACCTGCTTTGCTCCGGCTTCATCAAGTGCGTTGATAGGCTCATCAAGTATGATAAGGTCAGGATTCTCCATGTAGGCTGCAGCAATTCCCAGTTTCTGCTTCATACCAAGAGAATATTTTCTGTAAGTTCTCTTATCATCAGGGTCAAGACCTACCTGATGTATTACCTCTCTTATATGTTCATCATCAACTCTGTTCTGGATTGAAGCAAGCACCTTAAGATTCTTAAAGCCCGTATAATTACCAATAAATGCGGGATTCTCTATTAACACTCCGACACTGTCCGGAAATGTCATATCCTTTCCAAGAATCTTGCCATCTATCTCAACAGTTCCCTCTGTTGCTGATATAAGACCGCATATAACTCTCATAAGCATTGTCTTTCCTGAGCCATTCTTTCCCTTTAAGCCATACACTTTACCGCTTGTAAGTTCCAGGTTAACATTATCAAGAACCTTTGCCTTCTTTATAACCTTTGAAACATTTGTAAGCTTTATTACCATAATTACACCCTCCAATCACTCTTCTTTAATATATCCATTCTCCTAAACGATGCATATCCTGCAATTACAGAAACGACTATCAGCACAATATCTGCAATAACCGTCAGTGTAAGACTTCCGCCTTCCGGTGTATACATAATATTTCTTAACGCCATGAAGCCATTACCTATAAACAGGAATGACCTAAAAAATACTCCCATAATCAGTATAACTACGACAGCAATGTACCCGATAATCGGTCCCATAATCTGTGAAACGCATATCTGTACAAGGCATATTGCAATTGTTGTGAGAAGCCCCACAATAATCATATACACTGCAAGTCTTGTAAGATTCGGGTTATTCTTTATCAGTGTTTTGTCGTAACCGTCTATACTGATACACACTTGTCTATTGACCTGCAGACTCAGTCTTCCACCTGCCAGCGAAACACCGGCTATCTCAAGTATTAAGATTCCATAACAGATACATGCAGTAAGCACTGCCCATATACATTTGGAAATCCACCATACCAGCTTCTTACCGGCTCTCATAAGAACCATTCCACCATAACCGTTAATGTCCTTGAATGGATAATTACCTATTGCAAAACCAATAAGAATATTCGGAAGTATGTATGCTGTCGGAATATTAATATCCGTCTGTACATCCACAATCCAGCGCATCCCGCGAAATATATATAATATGATATCCGATGATGTGTACTGTCCCATAAAATGTTTTGTCTTACAGCGCACAAGAAAGTCTGTTATAAGAACAGCATATACCACTGCAATCAGAAGAAATTTCTTCCACTGATGCACTATTCCATTAATGAAATCATATTTTATCTGAAACATCACATTTTTCATCTGAAAAAGTCCTTTCTTCTGATAATCACAGTTGTTACCAGTGACACAGCCAGACACAGTATCAGCGGATACAATATATTCCGCCATATCTGCACACCGTTCATGTAGATATTGCCTCTTAACTTGTAATAATATGTAAAAAATCCCATATACGCCATGTTCTCAAAGCTGCTCACAGCCAAGGCAGCAAGGAAACCTGCCCACTGGTTATTAGTAAGCCACCACATAATCATCATAAGTGTGCCTGATACATACAGTATTGCAAATGCTTCTATAACAAATGCGATTATAAAAAGCCACAGTGATGGGCGGTTCTGTACTATATCTCCTGTTACCATGAATGCTTTGCTGAATTTTTCATCCCAGTTATATACTTTTCCTGTCATCAGATACCCGGCTGTTAAAGTTACCACCGTAATATACGCAGAGAAAAATCCTGCTGCCACAACCATATTAATCTGTGAATTAATCCACACATTTCTTACATTCTTTCTTCTTATAACTATTGCACTGTTCAGATCATATTTCTGAATATAAAGAACATAAAACAATACAAATGGAACAACATATCTCCATATTGTACTTATGTTCACACTGATAAGTGCATCATACAGGCACGGATTTCCATTAATAACAGACTGACTCACAAGTTTTAGAATTATATCCATCGGTACAAGTGCTGTTACTAATACAAACACAGCCGCCGTAAGTGCAGCCTCACTTACATTAAATAATAATTTTAATTTCTTCATCCATCTATACCCCTGATTACAATTGCCTGTCTTACCGGATAAGCCTTAAAACACAGATATATATCTTCATGAAAGAGCTTATCCAGCTTCTTTTCACTCAGATAATTTTTACTAATGGCATATGCCAGTGTAAAGTCTTTGACCTCGCCCTTATTAACAGATACATTATCTTCACATACCATTCCCTGATTTTCATATCCATCCGGATATATAACAAGGTTCGAGTCCGTCACAATACTGAACATATTAAATTTATCCTGTGACTCATTCTGAACTTTAACCTTTAAAACTATATAATTAAACCTGCCCAGTTCCTTAACACCGGCGCTGTATTTTTCATTAACCTCCTGTTCAGTGCAGTAATCAATTCCTGTAGCCTTAATCTTTATCCCATCAGAATACTGTATCCATTCATCCTTCTCTACAATCTCTTCTTCCGGCTCTGGAAATCTGTGATTCACATCTATATATCCAACTACAACTACTACAGCAATTACTGCCATTATTATAAATGTAATTATAAACGGGTGCTTTCTTATGCTGAATCTGCCTTTAGTATGTTTCATGCTTAAGCCCTCCTATAAAATACACAACAACTCCAAGTATCAGTAATACTGCTATATACACTATGAACGATGCTCCTGTATTGGTCTGTGCCATATTAAAAAGCTTTGTCGGTGCAATACCTCTCAGCCATTTCTTATCAGACATGCGCAGTATCGCATTTGCAAATTCAGTAATAATATATGGTGCAAGAATAGCCACAAATCTGTTATTAACTATATTAGATACAATAAGTGCTATTGTTGCCATAAGGCCTCCGCACACAAAAAGCAGAATCATATACATAATCATATAAATGTGTGGATGTGTATAGAATATTGCCGACCATATGCTTTTTGGAGAACTTGCAAATACACCAACCGGCCACACAAGTGATGGAAGAATAGTTATCGCAGTCAGGTAATTAATAAGCAATGGCATAACCACTACCACACCTCCCGTCACAAACACTGCAATATATTTGGCAGCAAGATAATTAAACTTAGCTGTTCTCGTTACATAATTCTTAATAATTCCACTTTTAATATCTGACAGATATGTAACTGCATACGGCATAGCCGCCAGTATCGGAATCAGCCTTATAAACAGACTGTATTCAAATGATACTCCATTACCTATCCACACCTGAAATGCACTTATCGGCATAAGTGTGGCATTATCAGGCATATATCCCATCAGCGGATTCATGGCTGCCGGTATAATCCTGGTTATAATCTGTGCTATGCTTAACCCCATCCCAATTATAAGAGCCAGCCACAGACTCCAGCTTTTAAATGCTCTTTCGAGCTCTGTCTTAATCATCACCTTCATACTGTTTTCCTCCCGGCTACTTGTCTATATCAAGCTTTACTATCGGAGAACCAACAGGAAATGCTTTATCAGTTGTACTGTAGCATGTATACAACGAATCTATAGTAAGACCATCTGTTGTTATATCCTTATATGTATCTATATATTGACCTCCAACATTAGCAGTTGTTCTTGTGTAAGAAGTAACAAATTCATAAGGAATGACCTCCATTGCAACAACCTCTTTAGTTTCTCCCGGCTTAATTGTAAGATGATGTCTGAATATTTCATGGTCATCATGAATATTAAGATATGATTGTCTGCTTTCTATGGTTGAATAATATGTTGCATCGTCCTGTTCGTTATATCTGAAGCAATACAAACGGAATCCGTTCGACAGAAACTGAAAATCTTCATCACCATTATTAGTAATCTTTAATTTCATCAGCAGAGCAACCTGCTTCATACCTTTTCTGTCATTTGCAAATGTTCCATCTTCATTAATCATATTGTCATATGCACTGAATTTTTCTGGTGTTTCAGTATCATATTTTATATATTCAGCTATGTCCTCCTCGCTCATCAGCTTGGATAACTCATCAACATTTTCAGCAATGGCTGTTTCACCTATACTGTATGTAAATTTGGTAACCAGTTTCCCTGTATAAATCTCCATATCAACATCTGAATATCTTTCAGCATATTTAGGACTACTTGAAACCATTCCCGCAAACACATTATCAACTTTGTTCTCACGTGATTCGTTCTCCTGAATAATTCCTGTCTGATTGGTCTGATTCTCTACGGCTGTGCTTGTCTCCTGAAAACGCTTCACATCTTCAATGCTCTGTCTGCTGCAGCCTCCCATTAATAATATTCCTGCCATAAGGACCGGAATAATTAAACATTTTCTTCTCCCCATAAGTACCTCCTTGATATAAGTTCTCTTACACTTATATACGAAATACATTTGTAAAAAGTTGAAAAATAATAAAAAAATTCCCGACAGACCATCGTGCATATTCACACTTCCGGTCTGCCGGGAATCATTAATTATAATCAATTATCAAATTGTTAATTAGAACATAAGTCTTAATACCCATGTAAGGAAATTAACTGCAACATATGAGATTGCCATTATAAGAGGTATCTTCTTCTCATCCTTGCATAAAGCACGGATTGCTATGTATACAAATGCATATCCTGCTACATTAGAAAATACTGTTACGCATGAAGATATTCTGTCAATGAATCCTACTGATGTAAGACCTGTTACCCAGCTGAGTAACTCTGCTGGTATACCAAGTACTGCTGTAATGGCATATACTGCAAGGCCCTGCATATATGTAACATTAGCCTTGTTAAATGCCTTTGCAAGAAGCATAACTACAAGTGCAATTACAGCTGCCGCTACTGCTACCAGAAGAATCTCAAGAAGCATGTTCTTGAATATTGAGCCTGCTGGATATGGCTTGGTATTAGTATATGAGCTGTAGTAAGATGAAAGTAAGCTGTCAAGCTCTTTACTTCCTGTTGTAACCTTTGCCTTACTGTTAGCAATTAACATATCAAATAATCTTGTAAGCATGTTAATAATTGCCTGACCACCAATAAGTATTGCAATCATAATAACATTAGCTTTAGCAACAAATGCTGATACCGTTTCTACCGGTGATGTAAACAATCCCTTCAATACATTAACATAATCAAGGGCTGCATTAGCTCCTGCCTTCTTCACAGCGTCCATCTGCTGTGAAGCCTGCTGCTGATTAAATCCCTGCTGTGCCTGCTGATATGTCTGCTGACCTGCTCCCTGCTGGAATGTCTGCTGCGCTGCCTGCTGGTTAAATTCCTGCTGAGGCTGTGCTGCTCCGGCTGACTGTTGTGCCTGCTGACATGTACAGACTTCTCCGTCCTGTAACTGTCTTCCGCAATACTTGCAAAAACTCATTTCTTTTCCCTCCTGAAAGTAAAAGTTATAATATTGTATGGTTGTTGTCTCAACCTTTTTTATAATACCATATATATTTATTTTCAACAATGGTCATATATGCACATTTCAATATAGTAAACTGCTAAAATTGAACTTTAGTGCTTTAACATACCACATTTATCAAGTATGAACTCCATTCTCTTTTCATATGAATGAAACTTCACTGCTTTTTCATGTCCGTTTCTTGCAATCTGCGCACGCTCATCCTCATGATTAAGATAATATTCTGTCTTTCTTAACAGGTCATCATGGCTTTCGTAATACACATAATCTTTTCCATTCTCGAAAAAATCCATATATTCAAGCTGGAAGCTGGTCATAAGAAATCCGCCTGCACCGACAATATCCCACGCCCGAAGCGGAATTCCCGTACGGATATTGCGCATTACAGGATTAATATTAATCCTGCTACAATTAAACACCTTAGGCATATCTGTCATATAATTAACTGCACCCTTAAGATTAACTCCTATAAGCTCCTTATCCGGATCATCCGTATAGAGGTCTGTTGGAAAATGTTTTGCAAGCTTGTTAAGTATCTGCACCCTCTCTATATTAGCAAGTTTGAAACCTAAAAATGTTGATGAAAACACAAGTGCAATATCTGAAAATGCTCTTTCATCCTGCTTAAAATCTATAAGCTCACATAACTTTTCAAGTATATCAACTGTAAGCACTTTATCAAATATGCTGTCACCATAGATTTCCATCTGTGCTGCCATTGCCGCATCAAAATACCCTCTTAAATATTCCGGCAGCCTATCCTTTATTTCATCATAAGAATTCCTGTGATACATTCCTCCAACAAATGATACTTCACTGTGCCATTTGTTCCGTTCATCAGCAGTAAGCGAACCTGTTATCTTACCAACACGGGAACAGTTTACAGCAAGCGGAAGATACCACACATGTTCTGCCCCAAGATTTTTTAGTTCCTCACAATAAAATCTGTCAAATATAAATATATAGTTACATTTATTAAATAAAGACTGATGATACAGTGATATAAGCGGACTATCTACCGTCCATGCAATATATTTTTTCCCAAGCTCTTCACATAAATCCGATACATGTGGAAAATAATTAAGTGAAAAAACACAGTCGTATGCAGAAAAGACCTGCCTAAGCTCCGCATAGTCACGGAGCTTAAAGCCGGTCTCATCATCCTTGTCTATTACTGTTTCTGTGTAATCATGTACTTCATGTCCGAAATATTCAATCGCAGACTTTACATCATCCTGATTGAACACCTTCCATCTGTATAAAAGTATTTTCATTGTGCACATGCCTTTTCAAGTACTTCAAAATAGTTCTCAAATGTCTTACAACAGCACTCGTAATTATCTATTATTATGCCATCAACACGCAGTCCGATTAATGCAAATGACATCGCCATTCTGTGGTCATTATATGTGTCAACAACACCCGGCTTAACATTGGCTGGAGATATCTCTATACGGTCTCTTCCCTCTTTGACGTCAACGCCAAGATTGTTAAGCTCGTTGACCATAGCCTCAATTCTGTCTGATTCCTGTAATCGTATATGTTCAATATTCTTGATAACTGTAGTAGTCTTTGCAAATGGAGCAATAGCCGCAAGTGTCATTGACTGGTCTGAGAAATCATTCATATCAACATCCACACCGCAATATTCTCCATCCTTAGGTCCGCTGACACATATACCCTCGCGTTCCTCTGTCACAGCACAGCCCATCTGCTTAAGCACATCTATGAACTTAAGGTCACCCTGCATTGAGTTAGAATGTACTCCCTTAACGATAGCTGTTCCGCCTGTAAGTGCTGCTGCCGCATAGAAGTAGCATGCTGCTGAAACATCCGGTTCAATATAATATGTCTGTGGATAATATCCAGAACCAGCCGGAACTATATATTCTGCGCCTTCATGGTCTACCACACAGCCAAACTGCTCCATCATCTTAGCTGTTATATGCACATATGAACCTTCTGTTTTATTACTTGTAATATGAACATGTATTCCTTCTTCAAGCATAGGAGATGTCATCATAAGTGCGCTTAAAAACTGTGTACTTTCACTTATACTTATTGATACATGATTCTGTGGTTTATTTCCACCATATGCTGCACCCTTTACATTAACTGGAAGATGTCCGTCTTTCTCAAGGAACTCTATCTCTGCTCCCATGCTCTGTAATGCTTCAAAAAGCGGAAGCATTGGTCTTTTCTTCATCTGTTCAGAAGCTTCAATTGTGTACTCACCATCTGATAATGCAAGCATGGCTGTAAGGAATCTTGCTGCTGTTCCGGCACTTCCCACATTGATTGTTGCTCTCTTCTTAGGAATGTCTCTTCCATGTCCATGAATGATAACATATCGTTCAACTTCGTTTACTTCAATAATATATCCAAGTGCGATAAGACTTAAAAGAAAATGTCTCGAATCGTCACTGAACAAAACTCCTTTAAGGGTACATTCACCCTGTGATAAAGCTGCCATAAGCAGCGCTCTGTTAGTAATACTCTTTGAACCAGGCACTTCAACTGTACAGTGAATCGGGTGGTCCAGCTTCTTAACCTTGTACTGTGACATAATTTTACTACTCCATTAAACGTAATTATCTCTCGTCCATATCAACATATGGTCTGTGATGTCCAACATATTTGTATGCAGGACGGATAATCTTTCCTGCATTAACAAGTTCCTCAAGTCTGTGTGCACACCAGCCTGAAATTCTAGAAGTTGCAAACATTGGTGTAAACATTTCTTCTGGAATACCTAGCATTGTGTATACAAATCCACTATAGAAATCGACATTGGCACAGACTGGCTTAAACATCTTTCTCTTGTTCATGATAAGCTGTCCTGCCTCGCTTTCAACAAGCTCATATAATGCAAATTCTTTCTGCATTCCCTTCTCTTCTGAAAGCTGTTTTGCAAATTTCTTAAGAATAACTGCTCTAGGATCTGAATTAGTATATACCGCATGACCCATACCATAGATAAGTCCGGCATGGTCAAATGCTTCTTTGTCAAGGATCTTGTTAAGATATGTACATATCTCATCTTTATTGTCCCAATCGCTGCAATGTGCCTTAATATCTGTAAACATTTCCTGAACCTTTAAGTTAGCGCCACCATGCTTAGGTCCTTTAAGGGAAGCGATTGATGAAGCTATTGCTGAATATGTATCTGTTCCTGATGAAGTAACAACATGAGTTGTAAATGTTGAGTTATTACCACCACCATGCTCTGCATGAAGAACAAGACAAATATCAAGTACCTTTGCTTCAAGTTCTGTAAAGTCTCCGTCATCTCTTAACATATAGAGGATATTCTCGGCTGTTGAATAACCTTTCTTAGGATTCTTTATCATAAGTGTTCCATCAAGCTTAAAATGTCTGTATGACTGATAAGCATATACTGAAAGAAGAGGCATCTTGGCTATAAGCTGAAGACTCTGTCTTAATACATTAGGAATTGAAATATCATCCGGCTTCTCATCATATGAATAAAGACTTAAGATACTCTTCATAAGAGAATTCATAAGGTTAGTACTTGTAGCTTTCATAATAACATCTCTGATGAATGCACCTGAAAGTTCCTGAAGGTCTGTTAAGATTCTTATGAATCTGTCTAACTGATCCTTGTCTGGAAGTACTCCGAATAACAGAAGATATGTTGCTTCTTCAAATCTGAATCTGTCAAGGCTGCTTCTCTTGATAATCTCCTCAACATTATATCCCTGAAAATATAATTCTCCGTCTACAGGTATCTTTCTTCCGTGAACACTCTGGTTACCTAATACATCTGATATCTCTGTGAGACCTGTAAGTACGCCGTTACCATTGCTGTCACGAAGACCTCTCTTTACATCATACTCTGTATACAGATTCTGATCGATTATACCTGAGGCTGTACACTCTTTTACAAGTTCCTCAAAATCGCTCTTATCTACTGTTGAAAGTTCCATCATTTCCTGATTGTTCATGGCTTTCCTCCTCCTGATTATTTCCCGCATAGCTAAACGCAGATGAAGATATTATATCTGCTACTAATAGTGTTTGTCAATTTACTGCTGGCTGTTTCCTGTCACATTTCTCATACCAATTACAGCATCAGCAAGCTGCCTCAGATCATCTGCACTTCCCTGGGTAAACCCTTTCTTGCTTACAACCAGGCAGTTATCATCCCCAACAAACAGATATATATTATCAGGATCCTGATTCCATTTTACAACTTCATTCCAACTGAATGTGTCACTGTCGTTTTCTTCATCTGTAATAATAATATTCTCTGCATCTATCTCATATGTGAATTTAATTCCTACCATCTTTCCATATATATTATGGAATTTCTTCTTATTGCTCTTATCCATTCCAATCATTCCTATATACAGAAATACTACCGCCACTAAACCAAACAGCACTATCATAAATGTATCAGCCTGCTCATTTCCTGTCATCTTAAGAACAAGCTCTCTTATCATCATCATTCCGAATATAAGTCCAAACATATTGTAAATCAGCTTAAAGGTCTTATATCTGCTGTTATCAAAATTACTGGCACGCATGGCACCTTCCATACATTCCTTTGTGAATGCTGTTTCATTCTTTATTGTCATCAATTCCTCCCTGTGTAACACTACATTATGAACGCCTCTTTAGCAGGCTTTATCTAAAGAATAATTTTAAGCCCGGCGGGGAGGTGTGTCAATCGTATATTGTGATATGGGAAGGTTACTGACTGCCTGCTGCCAATGGTGGATTTTGTTGATGGCGGTTCGGCTGTATAGCATATATTGCATAAATCTGATATAATACTTACATACATTTCCTATAAGATTATTATCGGTTCAATATTTATAGGCATATTGTTAGTGTCTGGGGTTAGATGTCCTGAATATTATTCTCGTGATACCTATAGGTAGTCGCATTTTGTAACAACTTATAGGAAATTTCTGGACATTTTTCTCTTGTATTAACTGAAGCTTCTGCCTAATGGCTTGAAATCACCTATAAACATTTTATTTCTGAATTGTTTATAGGCATATTTATGAATATTGAAGCTTTTCAGAGAAAATATTGTCAGTTTGTGCCTATAAGACATAAAATCTTTGTATTCTTATAGGTTCAATCAATATTTTGAAATTGAATTCTTGAAATCTAAAAGTGCATTTCTGCTTTGCAGCGACGGACGAATGTTCATGACCTCATCAGCGGATTTTCATAATAGCAGAGGCTGTACGGCATAAACTGCACAAACATGAATTGAAAAAGAAAGGAGTCTTCTTATGAAACTTGCTTGTATTACCGGAGCATCTTCCGGCATCGGAAAAGAATTTGCATATCTGCTTTCAGACCTTGAATATGACCTGATTCTTGTTGGAAGAAACTCAGCGGTGCTTCATGAAATTGCTGATAATGTAGCTGTCAGGTGCAAATGTATCACATGTGATTTATCTGATGAAAAATCATGTGTAAAGCTTGGAAGGAAGCTTCGTCAGTATCCACTTGATATTATGATTAATAATGCCGGATTCGGAGAACTTGGCACATTTGCTGAAACGAAATTAAAGAATGATATCAACATGATTAATGTTAATATTAAGGCTGTGCATATACTTACAAAGGCTGTCCTTCCGGGATTTATAAGACGTGACAGAGGCTACATCATGAATGTGGCGTCAAGTGCCGGGCTGCTTCCTGGTGGACCTTATATGTCTACCTATTATGCAACCAAGGCTTATGTGACAAGCCTTACCACTGCAATACACGGGGAACTGCGCGACTTAAAGAGTAACGTTCACATAAGCATGCTCTGTCCGGGACCAGTCGATACCAACTTTAACAATGTTGCCAATGTCAAGTTCGCACTATCAGGAATTCCTGCTGACTACTGTGCTTATTATGCACTCTGTAAAATGTTTACAGGAAAACTTACGATTGTTCCGACATTTACAATGAAAGCCGGAGTTTTTGGCAGCAGATTCCTGCCAAGACAGGTGCTTGCCTTTATGACAGGCCACCAGCAGAAAAAGAAGACAGACAATATCTAATATGATACTGCCTGTCACTGATTTAGAATTTTTTTGAAAATACAATATTCTTTCTTTCAACAAGCACTGCCTTGTTAAAGAACACATCAACTGCAGCCTTGTAATCAGCCATTCGCTGGGATTTCTTGATTGCCTTGATTTCTTTTTTGCAGTCATCAAACACATATTCCATATAACACCACATTTCTTTCATTCTGTGTATGGCATGTGTATCTCCCGGCATTATGGTTGTGCGGGCTGCGTATACAAGGTCATGAAGCTCTTTCATCAGCTTCTTATCTGCATTAAGGTCTCGCACCATCGCCTCAGGATTATCATCTGTTAATACATTAATCAGACCTGGGTCTGCGATAAGTCCCCTTCCAAGCATAAATGTACCAACTTCCGGGAACAGCTCCTTCATCTCAAGGAAGTTCTTTCTTGTAAATATATCTCCGTTAAGCACCAATTTATTCCTGCTGTTATCGACAGCATAACGGAAAGCGTCAAGATGAAGCTCATTTCTGTAATAATCTGTTCGTACTCTCGGATGTACAATAAGCTCCTCAAGCGGATAAATGTTATACACGTCCATTATATGTGGAAAGCTGTCATCATCTTCAACACCGATTCGCGTCTTAACCGAAACCTTAATGTTCTCTCTTATAAATGTGTCCTCAAACACCGCATCAAGAAACCGGTCAAGCTTTTCCACATCGCGAAGCATTCCCGAGCCTTTATCCTTTGACACCACTGTGCCTGACGGACATCCGGCGTTAAGATTAATCTCTCTGTAACCGTATTTTTCATAAAGCATTTTCGCAGTCCATATAAAATCCTTAGCTTCATTGGTCATCACCTGTACAACCGTATATGTTTCTTTATTATGCTCACGGTCTATGTCACGCAGCTCTCTTGCCAGAAAATTCTCTGACTTATTAGGTGAGATAAACGGTGTAAAATATTTTGTAATTCTGCCTTTTCCAAATGTTTTCTCATAGGCATTACGGTATGTAAAATCTGTAAGCCCCTCCATCGGGGCCATATATATAGTATTGCTCATATACTGTATCTTTCTGTTATTCTAATGTAAATGTGCCGTTGCTGTTAGTCACAATGGCTGTCTCGAAAAATTCTTTTACTGCCTTTATCATGTATTCTGTATCCATAATTCCTGCTGTCTCGTAAGGTGAGTGCATTGCAAGCTGCGCAAGACCGATATCTACTGTGTTCATTGACACATGGCAGTTAGCTATATTTCCAAGTGTTGAACCACCCGGAATATCTGAACGGTTAGCAAATTCCTGTGTCGGAACTCCCGCTCTTGTACATATTTCTTTAAATATTGCCGCAGAAACCGCATCTGTTGTGTATTTCTGGTTGGCATTGTATTTGATGACTATACCTTTGTTCATATGAGGTCTGTTAGTCGGATCAGCTTTCTCCTGATAATTAGGATGAACCGCATGCGCATTGTCCGCTGAAAGCATGAAAGAACCTGCACACGCCCTTATATAATCCTCATTATCCTTGCCGGCACACGCAGCTATACGCATAAGCACATCTGATAAAAATGTTGAATCTGCTCCCTGCTTGGTGCTGCTGCCAACCTCTTCATTGTCAAATACCGCACATACCGCAACGCTTTCCTGGTTGCTCTCATCACTGTCTATAAGCGCATTCATGCATGAATATGCACACATCACATCATCAAGTCTTGGTGCTGATATAAATTCATTGTCTGCACCCCATATAGTTCCTGCCTGTCTGTTGTACAGAAACAGATCACTGCTTATCACTGACTCTTTATCTGTCTGTGCAGCGTCTGCTATTATGCTGTCAAAAAGTCCTTTGGATTCTGCCTCTCCTATAAGTGGTATCATATCCTTCTGTGCATTGTAATTAAGCCCTGTGTTGGCTTCCCTGTTCATGTGAATTGCAAGATTAGGAATTATGCATAAATCCCTGTCTACATTTACAAGGACTGGCTTTAATACTGCACCTTCCCTTACTATTGCCCTTCCTGCAACTGAAAGAGGCCGGTCAAACCACGGTGCCATAAGCATGCCGCCGTATTTTTCCACATTTAACGAAACGTAATTCTTGTCCGGTGTCAGCTCAGGATTCTCTTTTACCTTAAATGACGGTGAATCACTGTGTGCGGCTGCAATCTGATAATTGATAAAGCCCTCTGCCGCCGGCATTCTGAAAGCTATTATGGAAGAATCATTTCTTGTTACATAGTATTTGCCACCCGGTATAAGATGCCATCTGTCCCTCTCATTAAGGCGCACAAATCCGGCGTCGTCCAGCAAATCCATAAAATTCGCCGTTACCTGAAATGCTGTAGGACTTTTTTCTATGAATGACATCATATCTTTTGATACATTTATAAATGTGTTCTCTTCCATAACTGCTCCCTTCTATCTGCGTCTTCTTTGTCTGTTATGTCTTCTTTTTTTCTTATTGTTCTGTACCATAATCACTACTGTTATGATTATTATCGCAATTATTACTACTACAATTATTGTAAATACTGCAGTACTTTCACTAAGACCTTTTTTACTCTGTGAATCTGATGCTTTATTACCTGCTGTCTGTTCATTATCGTCTGTTACCACATTTGCAGCATATTCCCTGTAAACGGTCTGGTTACACAGACTGCATGTTCCTGCCTCTATTCCATCTTTCTTGTCTGTTCCCGTAGCTTCCTTTACAACACTGTAATTGTCAACCTTATGCTCGTGTATTGTGTATTTATCTGAATATGTATAACCACATGTGCTGCATGTATGTGTTGTGTAGCCGAAATCTGCTGCTGTTGCCTCTGTTACTGTGTCAGAGTATGAAGGATTGCTGCACATTTCAGGAAGGAGTGTAACTGAATAATCATATGTCTCATTTCTCTTGAAATCTGATGTGAAGCCTGAATATGCATATGTCCAGTTCATGACCTCACCCATATTTGCCTGACAGTATGCACGGCGGTCTGTATTGTCCTCGAAAAATGTTATCATTCCCTTAACTTTGTTGTTAAGCACTTCGCCCTGATATGTCTTTGACAGTTCCAATGGATATACCATATACATGCCGACAAGTCCGCCATCATGCACATATCCGTGGTCTGAATCATATCCATCTATTGTTATAGAACAATTTCTTATATTAAGGAAGCCGGCTGCGTAAGCACCACCCATAAACTGCTCATCTCTTACGGCTGCATCTGTATCAACGCAGACAAGTGTTACATCTGTAGTGATGTTATCAAGATTGCCGCTTCCAAATCCGGCAATTCCGCCTGTTCCCCACATCTTAGCTGAATCTGTTAGTGACACATATGTATCCTTAATTATACAGTCTGATATGTCGCTGTCGTCCGCAAGCCCTGCTATTGGTGCCGCAAAACATGGTTCTGTTGTAGAAATCTCAATTCTTGCTCCATATATATTCAGTCCTGTTACTTTCGCACCTGTAAGCACTCCAAAGAAGCCTGCACCGTATGTTTCGTACTCTTTTCTGTTGCCGTCATAGGTCTTCATTGTCTTCTTGCTTACTGTCTTTACTGACAGGTTAAGTATGCTGTGTCCGTTACCGTCAAATGTTCCCGAAAAATCCCATGGTGTCCACTCAACTCCTGTCATATCTATATCTGTCATCAGCTTATAATTCCCTGATGCACTCTTAGCTGCTTCCACAAGCTCTGACGCTGTGCGGATTTCTTTGTATTCTGATGTTGTCTGGCTTACGGTACTTCCTGATGTTTGCGTATCTGCCTTAGCTATGTTAAAAGGAAATGCTGTCACTGCAAGTATTACTGCTGCTATCGCCGCTGCCTTTTTTATAATTGATTTATTAAACATTTTTATGCCTCTTTCTTCTGATATATTTGCATCTTTCGCTGTCTGATTATAACGCAAAGTGATATTTCGGTCTAGTACATCGTTTCGTAAATTGCGAGAGACGGACGCCGTGTTAATTAACACGGCTGGATTTCTCAGCACTGCACGATGTTGTAAGCCTGACGGCATAACCACCCTCCCAGATAAGCCTGCGAAATCTGGAAGGGTGGCGAAGTAAGCGGCGGGCAGGTGGCAGTATCGGTTTCAGACCGTTGAAAAACGCCTGCACTTAATGAGCTGGGAGCCGCATTTTATGCGGCTAACCAGCGAATTTAGTACAGCTGCGTTTTTCACCGAGCAGGAGCGTGTCTGAAAACGACACTGCCACCTGCCCGCCGCATCCCTCTGCCACCATCTCCCGTATGTCAAACTTAAAACTCAAACTTCAATATCTCACAATTCTTTATCTTAAACGCCGAAAACTCCTCATTTCCCATATCTTCAAAATAGGACTTTACCATTCTTGCAATTCCATTATGTGCAACCAAAAGGTATGTTTTATCAGGCTGTGCCTTTATATCATCAAGCAGATTATATATACGCTGTGCAAGATGAAGCATTGTCTCTCCTCCATCAAAACTACATATAAAGTTGCATTTGGCTTTTGCAAATTCATCTCCATCTCTTGGTGTTGATTCGTATTTACCGAAATTCTGTTCCTTAAGTCTTATCTCTTCGCGCGCTGGTATTCCTGTAATCTCAGATACATGAAGTGCTGTAGCTTTCGCTCTTATAAGTGGCGAATACAGGATTTCATCTATCTGTATTCCTTCTTCAAGGATCTTCTTTCCTAACTCTATTGCCTGTTCATGACCTAAATCTGTGAGTGGTGAATCTGTTGCACCACATATCTTGTTCTCGACATTCCAGACAGTCTGTCCATGCCTTGTAAAATACACTATTCCCATTATATTTCTCCTCTCCTGCCTTTTTGGACTTCATCATACCTTCTCCCCGCTTCAACGTCCAATCTGCCACGCTTCGGCTTCCCTTTTGGACTTCATCTTACCTTCTCCCCGCTTCAACGTCCAATCCGCCACGCTTCAGCTTCCCTTTTGGACTTCCTTGTGCCTTCCCTACACGCTAAAGTCCACTCCCCCTCCAGATGAGCTTGCGACATCTGGAGGCGCTGGCGGAGTGAGCGGCGGGCGGGGGGATAGTGTTAGTTTCAGACCGTTGGAAAACGCCTGCACTTAATGAGCTGGGAGCCGCATTTTATGCGGCTAACCAGCGAATTTAGTACAGCTGCGTTTTCCATCGAGCGGGAGCGTGTCTGAAAATGACACTATCCCCCGCCCACAGCGTCCGTCTGCCACAACCTCCCGTATGTCACAACTCAATCCCCACCAGATCCTCCTTCTCGAGCATCGCCAATATATTCTTATCAACATCCTTAAGCCCCACTATCCTGCTAGCCTGATTGGATATGGCTTTTTCAAGATAGTTTCTTACATCTCTTGCATTGGCATAGCCTTCCGGCTTATTGGCTACCCGGTCTGTAAAGAATCTTCTTGCTTCCTCAAGTGCATCACGGGAAAGCATGTATTCCTGTTTCTTGCAGTTGTTTATAAGTATCTCAACCTCTTCCTCGGCTGTGTAATCCTCGAAGTTAATGAATTTATTAAATCTTGAACGCAGTCCCGGGTTGGAATCTAAGAATTCCTCCATCAGTTCTGTATAACCTGCCACTATTACAACTAAATCATCTCTGTTGTCTTCCATTCCTTTTAATAATGTATCTACGGCTTCCTGTCCGAAGTCGCCCTGACCTTTTCCATTAGTAAGTGTATATGCTTCGTCTATGAACAGGACTCCTCCAAGTGCTGATTCTATTACCTCTGCAGTCTTCGTCGCTGTCTGACCTATGTAACCACACACAAGTCCTGAACGGTCTACTTCAACAAGATGTCCTTTTGAGATTACCCCTATTGCCTTATATATTCTGGCAAGCAGTCTTGCAACTGTCGTCTTGCCTGTTCCGGGATTTCCCATGAATACAAGGTGTTTGTTGACGCTTGTCTGCTTCATTCCCATCTGCTCACGCATTTTCTGGACTTTAAGAAGATTAATAAGTGCATTGACATCTTCTTTAACTGCAGTAAGTCCCGTCAGTGAATTAAGTTCTGCAATTAGTTCATCAGCGTCCGGCTTTTCGTCATCTTCTGTCTCTGCCTGTATTGTCACACTCTTGTAATCAGGACGCAGAAGACCATATGATTTAAGATTCTCATCTAGCATCACGCAGTATGATGACAGAACATTTATCTCGACCTCAGTGCTTTCAGTATTCGCAGCCAGATATTCCTGCCCAAGCTTGCGGTAGGTTTCTGCCAGCGTACGTGCCTCTTTATTGTCGTATCGGTCGTTCTTAATCTTGTGACCGGCATTGGCTAATATGAAATACTTAAATGTCTCCGGCACTCTTGTGATATATCCTGCACCAAGCATGTTGCGGTTCTTAATATCAGCCGCCATTAAGGCACTGACCTCAAACCCCAGCTTCTTCTTTATAAATGCTTTTTCCTGCTCGCCGTACCTTCCATCTATCATTGATATATATATTAGAAAATGCAGAAACTCCTTCTTAAGATTGTCGCGAAGCCTTATATTTCCTGTCAGCTTCACAATGCCATTCTGCTCTATATAATCACACATTTCGTAGCACATATTAATTGAATCCATATTTATCTCCCCATTATTTTCATAGAGTCATTTAAAAGCTGTGTCCTCCGCCGGAACTTCCACCTCCGTCAGACGAACCTCCTCCAGAACCCGAATAATCGCCAGAGCCACCACTGTAATCAGATGACTCCCTCCTTACCGTAGTATGTTCCTTTATCAGTTCCTTGCTGACCTTTACACTAACAAATGAATTGTTCGCTATTCCAACCATTTCTCCACATCTATCTGCTGATTTTCTGCTTGCTCTTGATATTTTAAGAACAATAAAATTAGCAGTTACTCCGAGCAGCATAGCCAGTAACACATTATTAATAATCTGCATTGGTCTTTTGACTTTACCGCCTGCAAGGCAATTTTCTGCCTGTGTAAATGCATTTACAGCACATTTGCCATAATCTCCTGCTGTAGCACTTTTATAGACATTATCTGTTATTGAATTAGCTTCTGCATTCCGGATTATTTTACGCGTACTGCCTGTACAGTACATATATATTTCTCTGTTATACATGTCTATTGTAAACATTATTACTGGTGCAGTCTTTGAACTGCCAAAATGTTCTGCACAATAATTCTGACAGATATCAGCTGTGTTCCTTCCATATTCTGTTGAATCTGTTGTGTAAAATATAACATTTGTATTCCTGGATATGCTTTCCATAACATCATACAACTGCGGCTTATCAGTATCTTTTATCAGATAAGCACTATCATCATATATTATTGTATAACTGGTGTCAGTTTTACCACTTTCACTGGCGCTGACCTGCTGTGTGCCAGATATGCCGCATATAATAAAGCAACAGAAAATTATAATTACTGCCAGAAATTTTTTAAGATATCTCAATGTTTTCCTGTCCTCCTTTGTATTCTTTAAACTGCGGCAATGGTCTCGTACAGCTGTAATTATAATCTCTTATAATTCCAATCACCACAATTACTTCTGATGCCAGCGCCATGGCTGTCGCGACATAATACCATATATCATGCACAGAATTAATAACTGCAACTGCCATAATGATTATGTTAATTATAACTGAAAGCACAAAAACCGGTGATGGCACTGTATTATTCTTCTTAAGTGCCTCATATTTATGATAGTTCTTAATAATCATAATCACCTGTATTACAAATGTTACTGCACATATTACAGTTTTAACCCACTTGCTGCTTTCCCTGTATTCGGAATTAATTGTTATGACAAAACTTATAATAAAGTACATGAGCATAAATGCTCCAACTGTAATTGCAACCAATTTGTATATGTCCGATTTATTCAATTTATAAATTCTTTTTATTTCCCTGTCATACATTTTTCTTATGTTAGCATCGTAAAATAAACCTGCTATAAGATTAAATACTGCTGCTATTCCTATCATTGTCTTTGCTGTAAACATGACACTCTGAAAGCACATAAGAATTATAAATAAAATGGCTGATATGATTGCTGACACGCCAAAAAACTTCTTAAAATCTACTGGCAGATCGCAATTCATTTTCCCTGTATGTCCATTAATAACAGCATATGCTACCCTGTTTCTGTTCTGATAAGACATAAACCATACCGGTTTTAAAATGTCCTCTTTACATGATATCTTAATCTGTGGCTCCTGTTCTGTCTTATTTATGTACATATTGCTTCCGACTTTACATTTAATCTGATTATTTATGTATCGTTTCGAATTGATATATGCATAATTCTCATATTCTGAAGCTTGAATATCCGACATATCTGCATAAAATCCGCACAGATAACCTGGTCTGAAATCCACTACTGCCTTTGAATCAGTTGCATCATTTACCGCTTCACTTAAATCATCCCGGAATAATCCCGAGGCATCATGTGTAATACCTTTTACATAACCATGAACTGGCGCGTGTATTTTCCAGTATTTTTTCGTTGTATATATTTTCTTCTTTTTCTTTTTGGTTATCTCTGTACTGCCATATGCATCATAATCACCGGCAACCTCCGCATCATAACTATGATATGGCAGATATATTCCTCTGAATTCATTGATTCCGTCCGCTGTCTTATATTCATCAGGTACATACATATTCTTTTTTGCAAAATTCTTGAATTTTATCTTACATACACGCTTTTCAACTTTAAAAGGTACTATTGATTTCGGCGCATCTATTGTTTCCGTTCTCTGCTGTAAAATTGCAGATGCACCACAATAGCTGCAAAATCCCGCTATCGTATTATCTGCCGTATATATTCTTCCGCCACAGGACGGACATACATATTCATTTATTTCATATAGAGAACTTTCAGCATCTTTGTCCTTTTTTATTGCCTGTACATCATATTTATTACCGCATCGTAAACACCTCAATTTACCTGTTTTTATATCGTATTTTAACTCGGCTCCACAACCTGGACATCCATACATTTCTTCCCCTCCTGTTTTATGTAAGATTTTCCATATGTTATATCAATTTCGTAAACACATACAGCACCACTAGAAATATTATATTGTAAACTGTAAATACGGCAAAATATTTCCCTTTTTCTCTGGCACTTCATTGGCATACAGCTTGTACGATATGAGGCTTGCCATTGACGCTATAAGCGTACCGAGACCTCCGATGTTCACCCCTATTGAGAGGTTCTTTATATTGTCTGTAAATCCTGATAACAGCAGTGCCGCCGGAACATTGCTTATACACTGGCTTGTTATTATTCCTACTTCCAGCTCCCGGCCATTCACAATTCCTGCAAGAAAATGTGCCACAGGTTCAACCCTTCCCATATTGCCTGTGAATATGAAGAATCCGATAAATGTTAATAGCAGTGCATAATCTGCCTTCGTAAGCACATTTTTCTCCAGCAGTAATACCGTTATGAGAACGGCTGCTGCAAGTATATACCATGTCAACACTCTTGCGACGACTAAAAGTGCAAGAATAAATAATACGCTGTAGGCCATGACTCGTGGCACTGATGTATTATGTGCAGCTTCGCTGTCTGTATCTTCTATACATATTATTTCGTTCTTATTCTTTATAAGAAGGATTGATATAACCAGAAGCAGGGCTGAAACTATTGTGTATGGCAGCAGCCACATTATGAATTCTCCGATTCCTTTTCCAGCCAGTCCATACAGATACAGATTCTGCGGATTACCAATCGGTGTAAGCATGCTCCCAAGATTCGCAGCTATTGTCTGCAACACAACAACTGGTATCATAAGCTCCCACCTGCCGCACTGCTTAAGCATCATTATTGCAAATGGCACAAATGTTATCAGTGAAACATCGTTGGTAATCAGCATGCTGCTAAAGAAACACAGTGCAACAAGTACGCTCACAAGCTGCCACATTTTTCGTGTTCTTGCAAGAAGGGCATGTCCGATTTTTTCAAAAATCCCGTTCTGCATATAGCCTTTTGTTATTATCATCAGACTCCACAATATTCCAAGTGAACGCCAGTCTATGTAACCGGCATATGCTTTGTCTGGTTTTATAAAAAACATTGAAACTATTGCAAGCACCCAGCTTATTGTAAGTACTGCATCTTTCTTTAAATAATTATAGATTCTCTTCATGACATTTTCTCTCTTAATATAGTAATTGCTTTATATTTTACAATATATTTTTTATTCTTTACAGTATTAGTTGTCAAATAAATTCTGTAAGTTTATAATAGAAAAAGTTTTGCATAGGAGAATCTGTTAGATATGAAAAAATTATTAGACAAATGGATTAGTATTAGTCTCATTAAAAGAATTATTGGAGGACTGGCACTTGGTATTATTCTTGGTCTGCTCGTTCCAAAGGCTTCCGGCATTGCTCTTTTCGGAAGCGTTTTCGTTGGCGCACTTAAGGCTATCGCACCGCTTCTTGTTTTCGTGCTTGTCATAAGTTCTTTATGCCATTCAGGAAAAAGTCATGGTGGTGTTATTAAAACCGTAATTATTCTGTACATGTTCAGTACCATTCTTGCCTCTGTAATCGCAGTATTTACAAGCAAATTATTTCCGGTTACGCTCACTCTGACAGAAGGCATTGAAGAAATGTCATCACCGGGAAGTATTGGTGATGTATTTAACTCTTTATTAATGAATATTGTTGAGAATCCTATTACTTCTCTTACTAAAGCTAACTATGTAGGTATTCTTGCATGGGCTGTTGTTATCGGTATTGCATGTAGACATGCCAAGGAATCTACTAAAGATATGCTTGTAGATATCTCTAATGGTCTTTCCAAGGTTGTTACCTGGATTATTAATTTTGCTCCATTTGGTATTATGGGACTTGTATTTGATACTGTGTCAAACAATGGTATGTCAGTATTTAAGGAATATGGAAAGCTTCTTATGCTTCTCGTTGGTACTATGCTTTTTATCTATTTCGTTACCAACCCGATTCTTGTTTTCTGGTGTACACACAAGAATCCCTACCCACTTGTATTCAGATGTTTAAAAAAGAGCGCACTCACTGCATTTTTCACAAGAAGCTCCGCTGCCAATATTCCTATTAATATGAAGGAATGTGAGGATATGGGACTCGACAGGGATACTTACTCTGTAACTATTCCGCTCGGTGCAACTATTAACATGGATGGTGCTGCAATAACTATCACTGTTATGACACTTGCCGCAGCCAATACTTTAGGTATTACTGTTGATATTCCAAGCGCAATTCTTTTAAGTATTCTTGCAGCGCTTTCTGCCTGTGGTGCTTCTGGTGTTGCCGGTGGTTCACTCCTGCTTATACCTATGGCATGCTCATTATTTGGTATTCCTAATGATGTTGCAATGCAGGTTGTCGGAATTGGCTTCATCATCGGTGTTATTCAGGATTCTGTGGAAACTGCACTTAACTCATCATCTGACCTTTTACTTTCTGCTTCTGCTGAATTCAGACAGTGGAGAAAAGAAGGCAGGGAGATTACTTATTAATATGACTAATGAAAAAATGTCTGGCATGCTGCACTACTGCGGCACACCAGACATTTTTAATAATTATGGGTTTCTTTATCTATTCTTAATTATGCTTACAACTGCTAGAACAGCATTTATAAGACACCATACTGACCAGATTACTAAGTCACTGTAATTGCCGTATCCTGCAAATCCGAATACAGCGGCAAGTCCGAAAAGTACAATCAACGCTATATCATGTCCCTTGCCAGTCTTATTTCTTGTAGCTATCGAAACAATTCCACCAGCAAGCATAAGTATTCCAACTATTACGCCGACACTTCCTGATATGCCACCATTGTCCTCAAGTGCATTAACTACTCCTGCGGCGCATGACTGAAACATAACTACTGCAAATAATATAATTGATAATATTCCTGATACCAGTTTCCAAACTCTCATCTTCTACTCCTCCTACTGAAGCTTTATTATTACTTTTTCACTTGACCATATATTGGCTGTGTATTCCAGTTCGATAGATTCTGCATCAACTGGAACTTCAAATACTACACTGAAGCTTATTTTACGACCAGTTGATAATGTATCTCCTGAGAACTCATTTACAGATGCGATAAAACTTTGGTCACAGCTCTCATTATCTGCATAACAGCTAAAATCTGCACTACTTACATAAGCATCAGATTTACCGTTATTTTCAAATGAAAAATCTGCTTTGACATATTTTTTCCCATCACCCGGCTTGTAAAATCCATATGGATCATCGTAATCGGTAAAATCTGTATCTGCATCATTAACGGTACCCTTTAATCCATCTTTCTCAAAGCTTCCACCTACCATGACAACATTATCACTTTCTGTGCCTGTCTTATCCGAAGCCCCACTCGCATTACTGTTATCTACGCTTGTGTCAGATCCACTTCCCATCGCCATTGCAGCAAATACTATCAGACACAGCAGTACCCCTATGTACTTCCTGATTCTTTTCATATGATTTCCTCCTCATATCATGTCTTTTTATAATAAAAACAGCCATCAGTTCTGCAATTATCTCAACAATAATATCCATCACATCAAATGTTCCCTTTACACATCCGGTAACCTGAAGGACTTCCATAATTGTCGAAAACATGCCTGCTATCACAAACATTTTCCATACATAAGCTGTTTTATTACCTGTAACCAGCATTAATGAAAATACCAGTGCATACGCCCACAGCATATCTGGCATATAACTACGCAAATTTACTACAAATGTGTTCTCCGTTCCAACATGCAGACTGACTCCAAGCAGCCTGTCAATATTCTGTGCAAAAATGACTTGTGGTGAAGTCACATAGTATAGCAGACTGCCTGCCAGTATTGGAATTGAGATATTTGCGTATACGATATATTTTTTCATGCATATACCTTTATTTCTGAATTTACATAATTAACTTTTCTACATAATATCATTTATTGCGTTCTCGTGCAATTATTTTTTTACAAATCAACATATATTATTGCATAGAGGTGCAATTTTATGAAAAATAAAAACAGTATTGACCGCATAATTCAGGTTAATGATACTAATATTGGTAATAATATAGCCGCTCTGCGTAAATCGCTGAACATTAAACAGACTGATATGATTGCGAGGCTTCAAACAGATGGCATTGATATTTCAATTTACTCATACAACAGAATAGAAAAGGGATCTCAGAATCCTACTGTTTCTTTTCTCTATGCATGCTGCCGTATCCTTAACTGCGATATGAATACAATATTTAATTTTCATTGTGATATGTAATTATTTTTACATTCTGAATGTTATCACAGTGAAGCTTGCAATCTGTGTGCTGACAGCACAAAAAAGACAGGACATAATATTGAATTGTCTCAACATATATCCTGTCTTTTTATAATTACAAATATCCTATAATTGCCATAAATATTGCAAAAAAAGCTAAAAACATAAAACTAATCGTAAATGCATATCCAAATGTCAGAATAGTGCTTAATACATTTATCTTCTTCATTCCCGGAAGCTTTCTCCTTATATTAAGATAGTTGCCAAACCACATTGTCATTCCAAATAGGAGTACAAATACAGCTATCTTATACATTGTAAGTTCTCCGCCCGTTACCGGTATTCCCGTTTTACTGTCCGTAACTGCAAAAGTTATTGTCATCCATACAATAACCGCATACCATACTAGCGCAATCAGACAATACACGACATTCAGCCGTCTGAATCCCGGCAGCAGATATCTGCGCCATGAAGTATCAATATCGTAATTCCTTTTCTGATATTTCCTGTACATTTTAACAATTATATCTCTTATATTACGATAGGTTCTCACAACCGAAATGGTATTATCCTTACCAAATGCTGTTTCAGCTTTTTTCCTATTATCCTGTACTATACTATAATTTAACATATCCAGCACGCCACGAAGCTCTTCAGCCGATTGATATCGATCCTTTGCATCTACCATAAGGCATTTCTTAAGAATATCTGAAAATCTGCACTCTGCAATTCCTGCTCCCGGCTTGTCACCTGTCATAATATAATTAATTGTTGCTCCCAGACCATATATATCCGTACGCTCATCAGACTGCCCGAATCCAAACTGCTCTGGTGCAGCAAAATACACTGTTCCCAGCATTCTGGTATCTTCATTCTTATCTGCATTAACATGTCTTGCCGCATTAAAATCTATAAGATTCACATGTCCGTTTTTTTCAATAATTATATTAGATGGTTTAATGTCTCTGTGGACAATTGCCGGCTCTAACTGATGCAGTCGCACAAGAATGTCCGCAAGCTGTACTGCAATATCATATGCCTGTTCCTCGTTTAATAGTCCCTGCTCATCTAATACCTGCTTAAGGCTCCTGCCCTGCACATACTCCTCAACTACTATAAGCTTTCCATCATCAGCAACACATTCCTTTACCGCAGGAACTCCCTCAATTCTTACAGAGGCAAGCTGCTCATATACATCACGCGAATATATATCAAGTGTCTTTTTAACGCAAAGCTCACTGTTCCTTATATCCTGCACCAGCACTATATTCTTTTTTTCATCAAGTACTGTCAGTTCCCTGTAAAATGACAGCCTGCTCTCTTCTTCTAAAGTCATATTTTTATCCTTATTGTAATTTAGTGTTTATTATTATACACTATATCAATAGAAAATGTGTACTCTATTGTGAAAGGCGGAATTAATAATGAACGAAAAACCGACTTATGAACTTGATAAAATCTTAAGTTCAGTTGAGCCTGAACATTTTAACAGATACCGTAATGAAGAGGATACTGACTCACAGATGTCTGTCAGCGAATTCTTTAACCGGTATATAGGAAGCTACGGACTTCAATTAAGTGATGTTATACGACAAAGTGATATTCCAGCTAATTATGCATACGGAATACTTAATGGCAATCGTACCAATCCAAGCCGTGACAGAGTAATTGCACTCTGCATCGCATGCCATATGAATCTTACTGATACCAACCGTGCGTTAAAAACTGCAGGCTTAAGCCCTTTGTATTCCAAGGTCAGCCGCGATGCTGCAATTATAATTATGATTAACAAATGTGAATATGACATTGGAATTATTAATGAATTTCTGTATGGACATAATCTCAATATTCTTTCTACATCTAGCAACAAGGAGGCTTAACTATGAACATAATTGACTCACACATTCATATATGCCGCTGCATCAATGGATTTGGAAACAGCGGAGAAATGCAGGCTATAGGCGGAGGTTACGCAAGCTACGCTGATGGAACTATATTCCAGATGATACCAGAGTGTCTCGGTGAATATGATGTAACTCCGGAAGCAGTTCTTAAGGTTATGGACGAGGCTGGCGTTTCCAAGGCTGTTATGCTTCAGGGCAATTTCTTAGGACCGCAGAATCTCTACACTTATGAGGCTGCAAAGAAATATCCTGACCGTCTTGCTGCAGCAGCTACTTACGACCCATTCTGCAGAAATGTTGATTCTATAAGAAAGCATTTGTTTGAAGACCTCGGAATTAAGATTGTAAAATTCGAGGTAAGTACCGGAAGCGGTCTTATGAGTTATCATCCTACTATTCCCCTTGATGGTGATGTTATTGAGGAAATGCTGTCATATGCTGAAATGCATAATAATACTGTTGTGTTCGATATTGGACGCTACCCTGCCGAGTGCTGGCAGCCGGAATCCCTCGCCCGCGCAATTAAAAGACACCCTGACACGCAGTTTGTTGTGTGCCATCTGCTTGCCCCAAGAGGTCTTGTTCAGGAAAATGTCTGGCTTAAAGGAATGGAGGCACTCACGCTTGACAATGTTGTATTCGACCTTGCAAGCCTTCCTTCTAATCAGGGTAAAGACGCCAGATACCCTTATCCTGACGCAATCCATTATATTAAACGCGCCATCGAACTTGTCGGAAGCGACCGACTTATGTGGGGAAGCGACCTGCCTATGAATCTGTGCAAGGACAGCTACAGACACCTTATTGATTACATTGTCTTAAGCAATGAAATATCAACACCTGACAAGGAAAATATCATGGCTGCTACTGCAGCTAAAGTATATTTCAAATAATCCACATGTTTAATATATCCCTCAAAAGCACTGTTTACCTGCTTTTGAGGGATTTTTATATTCTCCTGTTGACATATTATGCATATCATGTTATATATACTACGACAGATGTACTACGGCTGTCGTAGTATCGCCTGTCGTAGTAATTATCATTTATTTAATATTTATTATCAGGTGAATCATCACCTTCAATTAATTCGAAGGGAGGAGTATGCATGGCTGGCATCAGCAGCGACATTATACGAGGCTACAACGATACAATTATCCTGTATCTTCTGCTTGATAAGCCATCTTATGGTTATGAGATTTCTAAGCAGATTAAGGCCATGACCAATGAGAAATATATTGTTAAAGAAACTACTCTTTACTCCGCATTTACACGTATGGAAAAAAACGGATATATCACTTCTTTCCCCGGTGTAGGCGAGAATGGCGGAAAAAAGCGCACCTATTATCAGATTACTGACGAAGGACGGCTGTATTATCGGTCAAAATGTGAAGAGTGGGCTCTCACTAAAGAAGTTATTGAAAAATTTATTGTGAAGGAGAATTAATGTATGGATACTATTAAAAGTTATCTTGAAACTATGTTTGCCAATCTCCCCGCAACTACTGAGGTTTTAAAGGCTAAAGACGAATTGTGGGGCATGATGGAGGACAAATATAATGAACTTATCAGCGAAGGTAAAAGCGAGAATGAGGCTGTAGGTACTGTTATCTCAGAATTCGGCAATCTTGACGAACTCGCAGAAACTCTCGGACTTAACAGACAGTCTTCTGCTCCTGTTGATAACAGACGCACTTTAACACAGGATGAAGCCAGAAGCTTTGTAAGTGCCGGCAGCCGACATGCATTTCTGACTGCATTAGGGGTTTTCTTATGTATTTTCTCAGTAGTTCCAGCGGCAGCCTGCAGTGCATTTCATAATAATTTTCTCCAGACAATGGGCACTGTTGCTCTGTTTATTATAGTTGCCTGCGGTGTTGGCATATTTATAATAACCAATTCTTTAATGAATAAATACGACTATATTAAGAAACACGAATGTATCATCGATTATGCCACTGTCGGATATGTGCAGGATAAGAAGGAACAACTTCGCAACATTTCTATTGTGTGCCGCACTCTGGGAATTATTATGTGTATCATAAGCTTTGTCCCTGCTGCCGTTTTTGACGCAATCCCAATACAGGGACTTGACGATATCGGCGGCGCAGCAATGATTTGTATAGTAAGTGTCGGCGTATTCCTTATTGTTTTCGGTTCAATGGCTGAGACTTCATGTAAGACTTTACTTGCTCTTAATGGTGACAATGTAGCCGGCAGCTATGTTAAGAAGGAGAATAAAGAAGTAAGATATATTAACAATACTGCAACAACTATTATGTCTGTTTTCTGGCCTACCGTTACATGTATATATCTGTCAGCCAGTTTCATCACATTTGCATGGGCTTTAACATGGGTTATATGGCCTGTTGCGGCTGTAATACATGCTATATTTAAGAGTATACTTAAAGACGATTCCAGGGAGGTGTAATTATGAAGAAACGAATTTATCTGTCAATTATATATTTTATTACACTTATATGCATAATTATTGGCGTTCTTGGTAATGTATTTAACATTTCTCCTTTTACACGCATGACTATGGCATCCAGTGGCAAATATATTGAAAATTCTTCTATTTATGATAATGTGTCAGACATATCTGTTGATATGAATCTTGGCAGTGTTGAAATTAAGAAAGGCAGCAAGCTTGAAGTTATCTATACAGGTGCTGAAAAGTTTAAGCCTGCTGTATCTGTTTCTGGAACTTCATTAAATATTGAACAACATGTAAAAGTACATCTTATGACTAATATCAAAAACTCAGACTGCACACTTACAATTACTATTCCTGACAATATCAGTCTTAATTCTATTCAGGCTGACCTTAATATGGGTGATATGGATGTTAACAATATACATGCTTCTTCTGCTGATTTCTCTGTTGATATGGGTTCTCTTAAGATTGCTGATTCATCCATTAAGAATATAACTGCTGACAACAATATGGGCGATATTAAGCTTACCAATTGCGGCAGTGATGTCCTTAACCTTTCTGTCGATATGGGTTCTCTGAAAATAAGCGGTATGGATATTGATAAATACAGCGCTAATCTCTCTGTAGACTTAGGTGACATCAAAGTTAATGATTCTACTTATTCTCACAGCTATACTAATAATGCCGGCAGCGGTAAAAGTATAAATGCTGATGTTAATATGGGTGATATTAAGATTAACAGGTAATAAATCTGAAAACAGCAGTTACCACTTATGGTTGTGGTAGCTGCTGCTTTTTACTACTTATTCTGTTCTTCTAATAACTTCTTTAATCTTGCTATCTCTGCGTCTTTTTCTTCTGATGATGACTTTAGTTCTTCATTCTGTGCCTTCAAAACCTCCATCTCATCTTTCATCCTGTCAACCATCAACTCTGCCGTATTCCTGTCCAATATTCTCAACGCCTCTGAAAACATACTGAGCACCTCCACGGGTCTTTCCAAATACTCATTAATATCTTTGTACACCCTTTCTTGATATCAGAATATTGATATTTCCTAAATAAGTCAAAGCTTAACATTTGTTATAAATCAGCCTTTTTCTAATCTTACTCATCTTCTAACTGTGATTTAATAATTAATCTTGAGAATATCTGTAACACAAGAGAGTACACAAAGCCTATGTAACACATAGCATTTATACTAAACATATCCTCCATTCCATACTCTCCAAGTTTGCTTCTAATATACATCCCAATTATTATTGTTACTCCAAACATAACCATTCCACATATAGACATTCCATTATCTACATCGACAATTGTGTCTATATGATAATCTGATATTATGTATTTAATCAGTAATGCATCTACAATCAAAAGAACAACATATCCAATTATAAATGCCAGACAACAGATAACTATTAAAAAATTTAATTTCACACCATATTCCGACATATCTCCTGATTTGAAAACCAATCTATACAGGAATTTAATTGCACTAATTTTTTCTGTTTTACTTACAATCCATGCGTCTATATTCAGCTTATATCCCATTCCGAAAAACTGTACTATTGCCAGAAATATAGCACTAAAAATGCTTATAATTCTTATTACTGAATTGGGTTTACCAAAGTTTCTTAACATATCCATCACAAAGTTAGTCTGCTGATAAACCTTCTTCTGAACGGAAGCATTCTGCTCGCTATTAATGCTCTTTCCACATTTGGTACAAAATTTTGCTTCACTATCAATAGGTGAACCGCAGTACTGACAAAATTTTTTCTCTTCCATATTTTTTCTCCTTATTATCTAATAATATTTAAAACTATCCGGATTAATCTGATTTGCCTTATTATATGTATCTGTAAAAACACTGAATCCAGCAAATATACCATTTGCTATATCTACTACATCGTCTGTAATTAATGTGTTTGTACATGCTGCAATCATTTTGTCCCTAGATGTTTCAATTATTGCATTACATGACTTTCTACTATCATATACAGTATTATCATTATCAACTTCTATGTGTTCTAAAACACTGCAACCATGAAAAATATTGTTTCCGATATAGTTTACGCTCTTGGGTATATAAACACTTTTTAATTTACTACAATTTTCAAAAGCATAATTTCCAATTATCTTTAATGTATCAGGTAATTTAATTTCAGCAAATTTGCTATAAGTAAATGCTCTTTCTTCTATTTCCTTAACTCCTTCAGGTATAACCAAACTATCAATTTCACACCCATAAATAGCATCCTCAGCAATACATAAAATATCATCTGGAATTGAAAAATCCTTATTTATAGCATAAATTAATGTTTTTGTATCATTGTTAATAATGCAATTATTCTTTTCACTGAATATTCTATTATCTTTTGAAATCTGAATATCTGATAAATTATTGCATCCGGTAAATACACCATTTCCTATTGCCAGTACCGTTTTCGGTATAAAGATACTGTCAAGTGATTTACAACCAGTAAAAGCACTGTCACCTATTTTTTCAACTCCATCTGTCATATATACATTTTTTAAAGAATCACAGCTAGCAAATGTATATCCATCTATAAAATACAGACTAGGAGGCAACACTATTTCACTTAAGCAGTCACAATTTACAAAAGTACTCGATCCTATTTCTTCCAGACCATCTGCAATATAGAAATTTTCTATATTTTTTCCAACCTCAGACCCTAACCCACTGAACATATTGTTTCCTAATTTAGTAATTCCGCTATCAATAACAACTGTATTTATAACTATATTTGACTTATGCCATGTATCTTCTGTTATCACCCCTTCTCCGTAAATAATTAATGTATTATCTTTGTAGTACCATTTTGCCTTACTCCCACAAGTTCCTTTATCTTCTGCAGAAGTTTCTGGCAATCTTTCCTTTATTTCTGATATTTTTTGCTTTACTTCTGTCCTCTTGTTTTCATATATGTTTTGTACCATTTGTTCATTATTATCAGATGTGCCAGTTTCCTTTATGTTTATCTGATTTTTTCCACACCCAGCAAGTCCTATTAACATAATAACTGTCAACATTAAAACTATTTTCTTTTTCATAAACAATTCTCCTTGTGTGTTAATTTATTGCTGTACTCTTTCATAAATTCCAACGGAACCATTTTTAGCTGTTAATGTTAATTTATTATCTGATAAAGTGTAACTCCAAACATCATCACCTATTTTCAATCTTCCATTTTCAGAAATCCATTTCTCTTGATATCCTGCACTTGTTACACTAGTTCCATCACTAAACAATTCAAATCTTTCATAAAACCATGAACTATCCTTTCCTTCCTTTATTTCCCATCTTCCTAATATTGCATTTTGTTGCGCTGTCTGTTGTGTCCCAGATTTTCCTCCACAAGCAACAAGAGCTACCAGCATCATTAAAGTCAACACTAAAACCACTTTCTTTTTCATAAACAATTCTCCTTTGCAATTTTATTAACTGTATAAACACAGACTGCCTATTTAGTTAATGAAATTTTAGCATTTTAGACTATATAATTCAAGTTATTTTTAACTGTATGCACAGTTTATATATTCTATTCTGTTTCCATCTCACATCAGAATATTTTAACTATGTAAGCATAAAATAGCCTATATAGTTTATGTAAAATTACCATTTCCGACCATACAATTCAAGTATAATTATATTCTATAGGCAGGTATATTATGGATTATTATATGATTGGGCAAAAAATCAGAAAATTTAGAAAAGGATGTGGATTATCACAGGAACAACTGGCTGAAAAAGTAGGAATCTCTACAACACATTTGAGCCATATCGAAACAGGAAACACTAAGCTCAGCTTACCGGTATTTGTTGATATTGCAGAAGCTTTATCTGTACAGACTGATGAGCTGCTTTACGACACACCAAGTATTAATCTATCTACCAAAGCAGAAATACTAAATGTTTTGGATTCGTGTTCAACACAGGATTTTTATATTTTAAGAGACATTATTAATGCTACAAAATGTTCACTTGATAAGTACAGAAATTAATTCACTCACAATTAATAAAGAACCGGATCGCAAGAAAATCCCTCAAAGGATTCTCTCCGACCCGGTTCTTTGGCTTGTTTATAGTTTTATTATGATTGTAAGCATATCAATTATCTGACGTCTTTAATTCTGCGTCTTGATACAACTGCTACACCTGCTGCCAGGGCAAGTAATGCAGCTAATGAATATACTGCCATGTTGTCTGCATCACCAGTCTTAACATCTGATACAGATGTATCTGAAGTACCTGCTTCTGTTGTGTTATCAGACTCTTCTGAACCAGAAGGTGTACCTGCATCAACCTTTACTAATGCATTGATTGCTGCTGTAAGATGCTCTGTTGCCTCATCAACATCTGCCTGATATTCTGCAACTGCAAGTGCATCGACTGCTTCCTCATACTCAAGCTTCATAGCTGCCCAAGACTCGGCTGTGTAATCAGCTTCGCTAAGTGCATCTGCTGCTGCAATAGCTGCTGAAAGCTTTGATGTATCACTTACAGGTGCTTTAACCTTAACGATATTAGCATCAGTTGCTTCAAAATTAATTGTAGTATCAGTATATCCTAATGCATATACAGTAAGTGACCAGTAACCTGTTCCGTCATATCCTGCTGGTAACTGGCAGCGTGCTGAATCTGTAAGTCCAAGCTGGATTCCCATTGATTTGTGCATCCAGTTGTCTGCTGCGAATTTAGTACCATATGTAGCAACTACATTTGTTCTTGTTGCATCATTTCCATAGTATGTCCACTTAACAGCCTGCATCATAGCACCCAATGCACCATAACCATCACCATTAATATCTACTCTTAAAAATTCACCGTATGAACCTGTAGCATCTTTTACTGTAGATGTAATGTTAGCAGCTACGCTGATATCCTGCTCTACAAATGATTTGCCATTGCCAGTCTGTCTTGCAGAGAATGAATATGTTCCGTCTGCATTCTTAACTGCTGTCTTAAGTCCGTTAGTATCTGCATTAACTGCAGCTGTATACTCATATGAGCTAAGCTTGTTCTCACCAAATCCACCGTATAACTTTTCTCCATTCTTGACAACTCTGTAATGCTGCTCAAAATCAGCAAGATCAGATGTCTTAACCTTAACCGGAACATACTTAATACCAGTTACTTCATAAGAAGAAAGCTTAGATGTTGTACCATCTGTATTAGTAATTACTCCCTTACTATATGAAAGCTGTGTACCATCTGTAAGAATCATTATCTGATTCTTTGCATCACCAGTCCAGCCGGCAAGCTCATACTTCTTACCATCTTCTGTATCAATTGTTGCCATGCACTGGTAGCTTCCTCTGTGAAGACCATGATTGGTTGTAGCTCTTGTTACTGTATCAAAAGCGCCCTTATCATACTCACCATGTGTATCCTTCTCATTAGATGTTGTTACATCTCCTGCGTTATATACGCCCTCGTTAGCCCAGTATTCCTGCCATGTAAGTCCAGCATATACATATGAATACTCATCATCTGCTGCATGTGTATCAGACACAAGAGCTGGAAGTGCTGTAACTGCAAGAACAGTAGCGGCTGCAACAGCAGCAATCTTAGTAAAAATGTTCTTCCTCATAATTCCTCCTTGTTTTGCGAAGCAAAATCCGAACCCATTGGTGAGGAGAGGAATTTTGCCTCCTTATAATTTTTTCTATTACAAATCTGCTCTACTTCTTAGCAGATTTATAAGCATAGTAAAATGCCTTCTTTATGGCATTGCTTGATTTAGTAGCCCCAGAAACACTGTCAACGCCTGATGTACTCTGATTTGCAAGAAGCTGTGCAGGAACCTTTGCATTTGCCATATTAAAATACTGCACATCCTGCGCACCCGCTTCTGATTCAGCAGTAACCGATGTAATCGTATCTCCCGATATGACTATTGTAACCGTTACATTGTAGTTATAAGTCTCACACACAGCGGAACCTGTATAAGTTCCATCTGCTTTAAATTTTGTATTAGCCGGTGTATCACTGCCTGAACCGCCGCTCAGCTCTCCATTATTGTCAGAACCATTATCCGGCTTGGCTGACTGATTACCACTGTCAGAACTATTACCTGATGAATTACCAGAAACATTATCCGAACCGGAATTATTGCTATTTCCCGACACTTCATTTCCTACACCACCAGCCTGTGAGTCTGACTGTCCATCTGATGAAACTGATTCTTCCAGACTCTCTTGTGTTGTTCCTTCAGCATCTGTCTTAGCCGTACTGCTCTCAATCTCTTTGACCATTGCTGCAACTGTCTCTTCGTTAAAGAAATCGTTCCATTCCTCATTGTCTTCCGATGCCGACACTGTCTGTCTTCCTGCAAAGCACAACACCGTCATCACTGCACATATAACCAATGCCAGTCCATACAGAACCGTCTCTGGTTTCTTACCGTATGTCTTTCCGGCTCTTGCTGCCTTTACTGATACAGCCTTTGCTATTCTCATAGCTGCATAGCCTAAGAAAACTATGCTGTAGATAACTACATTTGCAATATACATGCCAAGTCCAAGTCTCGCATAAGGTATATTAATGAGCATAATGTGAACATACATAAGACCATAAAACACATATGCTGTGCGCTGTAACTGCTTCCACTTCTTAGCCTGCATCTTCTTTCTTACAGCCTGAAATGAAGTTACTGTAAGCACAATCATTATTATGATAAGCACAAGGCTTATTATTGCTGCTGTAAGCTGTGTTGCTGATAATGCCTCCGGCTTAATAAAAAGCATTTTAAAATATGTTATTCCATATGTGAAATTATGACACAGGACAAGTATTGCCGCTGTAATTGACAATTCACCTCTTATCTTCATAAGCGGTGCAATCAGCTTGCTGCCCTTAGGCAGTGCACCTGTGTACATTACTGCAACGAACATTGCCGTTCCAATAGAGCCTTTTGCAAATATTCCTAGTATATTGTTCTTTACAAACAAAGGCATTGGCAGAAACTCAAGCAGGAATACCGCAATAGAGATTACTGCCGCCCCTATATAGTAGATACCCGCGTGTTTTTTTAGTGAACCTTTAAGAAAATATATGAATAAAGCTACGATTATAAGTGATATTATTAATAACATGTCTGCTCCTTCTAGTCTTTATATCAACGGTTAGTTTTCATAAACAAAAGTAATTTCATCTATCTTTAATTAGTTTTTTCTAACTGTTCTATAGAATATATTTTAGTCCCTGCATTTGTCAATACAGACTGTTAATAATAATTCTCATTAAGGCTGTCTGGTAATTATTTCCGTGTTCATATTTGTTGAAAAACTGTCAGCTATTCCCTCTGACACATATACTTTGATTCCATCATAAAGTATCATCTCAAAATCAAGCGAGCCACTTCTATACAACTCTTTCGCACCATCAAACCCCATTACAAAAAGCGCCGTTGACAATGCATCTGCTGTAGTTCCATCTGAACACACAATTGTAACAGAAGTCAGGTCGCTCTCTGATGGATAACCTTTCTGCGGATCTATAATATGATGGTATACATGTCCGTCCTGCTCAAAATATCTCTCATATCCACCTGATGTTATAACTGCCTTATCAGCAGTGCTTAATACACCAAGATAACTGCTTTCACTGTCAGGATTCTGTATGGCAACCCTCCAGTCTGAGCCATCAGTCTTAGTTCCAAGCACCTGCACATTGCCTCCAAGATTAATGATTGCGTGCTCTATGCCGCAGTCCTTCATAATCTGAATCACCCTTGAAGAAGTATAACCTTTGGCAATTCCACCAAGGTCAATGCTTGCACCATCTGACAATGTCACCTGCTGCCCGTTAACCTCCACATTTGTATAAGAAACATGCTTAAGTACATCCGCAATCTCGCTGCTTTCAGGCACTCTGTAATTCTTGGTGGTAAATCCCCACAGCTCCATAACCGGGTATATCGTAATATCGAAAGCACCTTTAGTTTCTTTAGATACCTGCATTGCCCTGTTCATTATAAATGCGGTTTCTTCCGATACTTCACCGCTTCCATTTTCATTTATCTTAGTAACATCACTGTCCTCATTTCCTACCGAAAACATTGCATCAAGCCGGTTAATCTCCTGAACTGCTTTACTTACTGCTTCCTCTGAATTGCTGCCATATGCAGTAAGCGACATATATGTATCCATTGCAAATATTTCCTGTGTACTCTTGACTGTATCGTCCTTCTCTGGCTTACTGCCACCACATGCCGTCAAAACAGCCGCTGCAAGAATTGCTGTAATTCCTGCCAATATATATTTTCTGATATTATATTTCATGCTTTTAAGTTTTATCCTCCATCTTATACTGGTTAGTTCCATAAAACTTTATAGCATAATAATCAAAATGTCAATCACATACGGTCACACATTCACCACGCAAAAACACCCGCAATATAATTGCGGGTGCTCCTGTAAAGAAAATTCTTATGAAATTAGATATCTTTTCTTCTTCTCATGTATACTGCTGCCATTCCAAGTAAGCCACTAAGTCCTGCTGCCATTAATGCTGCATACATTCCTGTATGACTCATATCACCAGTCTTGACTGTTGTGTCTGCTCCTGTTGATGTTCCTGTTGAATCATCAGGTGTCTCGGCAGGATTCTCGTTATCTGATGGATTTCCTTCAACATATTCTGGGTTCTGGTTATTCTCACCTTCCCATGTAACATTTAAGTTATGAAGCATTGTTGTATTCTGCCATCCGCCTGCGCCAAGTGTTCCTGTATGCTGGATTGCAACTCCGCCAAAGCTGTTAGCTTCAATATCTGCTGTAAGGTCAACCACATGTGGATATCCCTTAGCTGCCTGGTCTGCAAGCTGTTCTGTTGGTGTCTCAACATGAGCTGTGAGCTTATTGCCTTCAGCCTTTAAGCTGATTGTACAGCCTGTTGCATAGCAGCTTGCAATAACTTTATCAGAAATCTCTGTTACTGTTCCATTGTCATATTTTACAAGTACAAATGTTACGGCATTAGATGAATCCCTTGTTCTTATTATTCTTAATCCGTATCCTGTAAGTGTTGATGTATCGAACTTAAGAAGTACATCCATATACTGTCCTGCACTACCAAATCCCTGACCTGCTGTCTTGGCTGGGTCAACTACAAGCTTAAGTGACATATCACCATATGTTCCTTCTACTGGTGTATACATAAGTCTTGCGCCCTGTGTACCTTCATATAATCCAGCGCCTACACAGCCGTTACCTGTTGTTCCATATTTCCAAGGTTCTTCTGTATCAGCTCCCTGCCAGCTTCCAAAACTTTCTGTATCTGCCGGACGGTTATAATCTACTGTCCAGAAGCCAGCTTTGATTTCTGACTGCTTTACATTAGGGAAGTTAGAGAAATCTGTAGCAAAGTTCTTGCTTCTTACATCTTTCACTCCGATTGCCTTGTCATATACTGTATTTACCGGTGTTCCATAATCACTTCTGATGTTCTTAGATTCTACCTTAGCCATGATGTAATATCCAACATCACCTGCTGTTAACTTATATGTATACTCTGGTGAATCATTTCTTGTTACTGCTACAAGTATAGGATTGCTGCCCTCTGCATCTGTACATCTGTACCATGAGATTGCAGACATGTCTTCTCTGCTTCCTAAATCAAGTGAGTAATCTACTTTAAGACTTCCCTGTCCGTCATTAGTAATAACTGGTGCCTTTGTAAATGCTGGTGCTTCAATCTTGCTTGGCTTTACAGTAATTCCAACTGCTGCTTCAAGACCTGACTCTGTAGATGCATTTATAATGACCTTCCTAGCTGCATCATCATTATTAGTACCTTCTACTTTGCATGTTCCGTCACCATTATCTGTTAACTTCACATATGCCTTATCTTCGTCTGATACGCTGTATGTTATCTTCTGTGTTGTATCATTAGTTCCATAGAAATAGTTAACTGTTCCTCCTATTGAAGCTGTTTCCTTTCCAGATTCAATCTCTGTGACATCTGATGTTATTGAAAGCTGTGTTGCAACTGTGTCCTGTCCGGCTGCTTTAATTACATCCTTAACTCCTAATGGATCCCAGTCGTCACTGCCCTTTAAAAGATTGTATGTGTTGTAATATGTCTTACCACCTGACACAACCTTGTAGGCATCAAGTACTGACTTGCCTGTCATATCAACGGTTTCTTTAGCACCCTCGCCACCGATTGTAATGCTCTGTCCATTATGAATTATGTTGCTCTGATAACACTTTAATGAAGTTGATGGTGTTTTAGTCCATCCAATTGATATAGGTACACTTAAATTACTGTTATATACACAGTCTACTGCGGTAATTGTGCCACCTTCCTTAGTAAAGAACTGTGTAGGTTCGGCTTCAACATTTAATATCTTACAATTAAATGTACAACCTAAAAATGTTGAACCTGTACCATATGATGAATATAATGGTCTGTTTCCGTAGAAATCAAAATCGCATCCTACATATACAGCATTTGCATTAAGGGCATCATCTGTACTTTCAAAATGACAGTTGTTATAAAGACTTCTTGATGCTCCATTTATTGGGTCAAGATTAAGTCTGCTTATGAAGTTACAGTTATCTGCAAACATCTTGTCTCCTGAAACATCAGCAAGCTGTGCCTGTGTGATTGTCTCTGTTCTCTTTGCCTGATTAAGCTCACTCATAAGCGGATAATCAAGGTCAACGCTACAATAGTTACCTATTGTTATGTTCTTAACTGTAAGTGCACCGCTGCAGTTGAATCTGAACATTGTGTAGTTACCGTTAGAGGCATGTGACTGTCCTCTGTTTCCTGCTAATACAACATTATCAGGATTTCCTGTAAGACCTTTGATAGTAAGATATTCTGAATTAACAACCATTCCATAAGGTACTGAATATCCCTCGGTCTTCTGTACTGTATCTGTTGCTGCCGGATCATCAATCCAATACACATATGGTGCAACATATACTGTCATTGGTTTGTCTGCTGTTCCATTCTTTAATGCATCTGCTGACAATGCCTTAGTAATATCGTTATATACATATGGGTACTGGGCAGCAAGCTCATCTGATAACGATCCATCAAGATATATGGCTGTCTCCGACAACTGGATTGTCTCACCCTGATACTTAATGTAAGTTCCACCGAATTCAACCGGATCTGAACTGTCGATTGGTGTGTAACCTTCTAATGTTTTGTTAATATCTTTTACTGCTGAATACCTTGCAGTTTTTACTCCTGTTTCCTGTGCAAATGCATAGTATCCCTGTAATGGAGCTAAGTTGCCTGCAACAAGAACGCCGGTCATGACACTTACGGCAACAGAAGCAATAATTTTGTTTCTTCGTATCATATTATTCCTCCTTAATATTAAATTGTTTCTGCTTCTTAAGATGCTTTTATTATATTCACATTGTTTTTTTATAGATACAAAAAAACAGCACGAAATCTTTCAAAATCAAAAAAATATGTAAAAAATCAGTAACAGTTTCTCTATAAACGACCTATAATCAGTATATGATTTTGCTTCGTAAGATATTATTCATATACCAAGGAGACGGCAATGTACCATTTTATTAATGACAATTTCCACACGGATATTGCTACTGTGCCTCCATCTTATAAGATGAAACATTTTCATGAACATAACAGATGGGAGCTGATGTTTATATATTCTGGTTCCTGCACCCTTTATGTAGGTGATGAAATATATATGTTAAATCCGGGCGGACTTGCTCTTATCCCACCAGACATGGCGCACATGACTACTTACCTCGCCGGAAGTGACCATACAAGATATGTGTTATATTTTAATAATGATGATTTAAAGTGGATTGCTGATGATTCTTCTCTGGATATAGAAAGCATTTTCCATAAACATCCTGTTGTCCATATACCAGAAAGACGACTTGATTATATAGCATCAATTATCCAGAAGATTTCTTATGAACACAATGGTGTAGATAGTCTGTCTTTATCTTTCATACATTCTTATTTTCATGAACTTATACTTTTTATTCTGCGCTGTCAGATGTATGAAGATAATGTTATTACGAAAATGGATACAGGTAATGAACTTATCCAGAAGGTTATTGAATATATTATCGAGAATTATCACAATGACATAACTATGGCTGCTACTGCAGAACTTTTTAATATGAGTGAATCGAGCCTTTCCAAGAAATTTAAGGCTTTTACAGGCTTCAGATTCAGAGAGTATCTTATTAATGTAAGAACGCACGCAGCAGCAGACCTTTTAGTCAACACCAGCCTCTCTATTACTGAGATTGCTGACAAATGCGGTTTCGCCGACAGTAATACTATGGGCGGCACATTTAAAAAAATCATGGGCGAAGCGCCCGGAAGCTACAGAAAGAGCCATTAATTATATTTTTTTATTTTGGAATGGAGGTTATTATGGCAGATTTTATTTTACTTGATGAAGATTTCTCTGATTTTCCTATTGGTGAATTTCCTTATGATAAGAATCATTCGGCAATGGGTGAGTATCATTTTATCCATTATCCTGGATATTATGGTAAATGGTATGACCCGGTATGCAACCACACTTATAACGGTCAGGGGGCTTCCTGGATTATTTCTGAATATAATGGAAAACATTTTATGGAGCAGATGCGTATCCGCAATGACAAGCCACACCGCACATTTCCTATGCTCACAAGCGGTGACAGATTCTGGCGCGATTATACTATAACTGCAAGTGTGCGTATGTTTACTACCAAATGGGGCAATGCCGGCATTGGTTTTTGTTGTCAGAACTCTGCTAATCTTCTTGTCCTTGTTTTTGAAGAGCATGAGTTAAGACTTGAGTATCGTCATAAGGAGGAGGTTACTGTACTTGATTCTGTACCTTTTGATTACAACTGTGATGATACTTATGTACTTAAGGCTGAGATTAAAGGCAGCCATGTTATATGCAGTGTTGATGATAAGGTTTATTTTGACCTTGACACTGAATATGCAAGGCAGGGTGGCAAGGTTGCCATTACTGCAACTATCCCTACACAGTTTGGTTTTGTAAATGTTACTACTTCTGAAAGTACTGCTGCTTCTATTGATGCTGCAAGAAATGCTTATAAAGCTGAATGTGAAGATGCACAGGCACATTATCCTAAGATGAAGCTTCTTAAGAAAATTGACCTTAAAGGCTGCGGCACCGGAAGACAGCTTCGTTTCGGTCATCTTCTTGGCAATGGCGAGTATCAGATGGTTATGGCTCAGTGCCAGAAAAGAGTAAACCGTGATGCTTATGGAACAATCAGCTGTCTCACCGCATTTGACCTTGATGGCAATATATTATGGCAGCATGGTGAACCTACTGATAATCACGACATTGGAACTATATCAGCAGATATGCCTATGCAGATATATGATATTGACGGTGATGGCTTTGATGAGGTTATTACAGCCAAGAATTTTGAAGTGCTGATTCTTGATGGCAAAACAGGTGAAGTGAAGAAACGTGCCAAAACACCTTTCTCTTCACCAGAAGAGGACGGAACTATTATCGGTGTTCCTGATAAAATCTACGCATTTGACAGAATTAATCCTGATGGTATGCGTATATGTAATTTCCGTGGTCTTGACAAGCCACGCGATATTCTCATTAAGGACCGTTATTGCAGAGTATATGCACTTAACGATGACCTTGAGGTTATGTGGCATTTCCAGAGTGATAAGAATACCGGACATTTTCCTTTTGCAATTGATATTAACGGAGATGGACATGATGAACTTTTAGTTGGTTATAACATGCTTGACTGCCACGGTAATAAAATGTGGACTATGCCTGTTAATGAAGACCATATTGATGAGATTGTTCCAGGCAGATTTGAGTCAGGACCACACAAAGGTACTAAATTCTTTGCCTGTGTTGCCGGAAAGGAAGGATTCCTGATATCTGATTTTAACGGAAAGCTTCTTAAGAAGGACGGCATAGGTCATGCACAGCGTGTAAGTCTTGCTAATTATCTTCCTAACCGCCCGGGCTATGAAATGGTTGTTGTTAATTTCTGGGGACACCAGGGAATTATATATTTCTATGACAGCGAGGGTAATCAGTTATGGGAAATGGAGAACGAGCTTAATGGTAATCTCTTAACTCCTGTAAACTGGACTGGTGACGGTCAGGACTTCATCCTTCTTAATGCTGATATAGAGCGCGGAGGAATGATTGATGGCAATGGTATCCAGGTTGTTAAATTCCCTGATGATGGTCATCCTACCATGTGTGCTGAAGCTGTAAACCTCTACGGCGATGCCCGTGATGAGATTGTCACATGGGATTATGATTCTATGTACATATATACACAGGATGATGCACCTAAGGATGATGTATATACACCTTTCAAGTATCCTGATTATAATGCTTCTAATTACCGCGGTGAATACTCTTACCGTGAGAAATGGTGGTAAAATTAAGACTATAAATGACTAACAGGGTTGCAGAGTATATAACACTCTGCAACCCTGCTGTATAATAAGTCCATCAACATTTAATGAGTTTTTTCTCCAGACAGTAATGATACACTCCGTCTTCTTCAACGGATTTACATATGACATCTGCTCTTGCTTTGACTTCATCAATGGCATTCCCCATGGCCACTCCTGTACCAACAGCTTCTAGCATTTCAATATCATTTCTACCATCACCAAAAGCAATCGCCTCATCTTTCGATAATCCATAATAATTAAGCACTGCATTTACAGCATTTCCCTTACCACAATTCAATGGAATTATATCTGCCGCTTTATCCCACCATGCAGTTATCTGGGTATTTTCAGTTCCTTGCAGTATCTGGGCGTATTCTTCTTTTCTGCAAGCACACATAATCTGATAAATATCTTCTTTACATAACTCATCGAAATTATCTGCAATTGTCAATGTTTCATTTCCAAATTTAAAGTACTCTTCCAGATGCTCATCTGTGCCATTAGTAACAATAAAATGCTCATTGCTGATTGCAACTGCTCTGTCCATTTTATTAAGATTTTGAATTATTTGATGTTTATCATTATTATTCAGGGGATTTCTGAAAATAATCTTTTCTCCAGCCATTACATATGAACCATTAAATGTAAGCAGCACATCAAATGTAATATCTTTGAATTTAGGGATTGAAAGATAGCCTCTGCCAGTTGCCATACAAAGCAATATCCCATTCTGGTGAAGAGAATTTAACGCTTTAACTGTTTTATCTGTCGGTTCTTTACATCCCATTTTCAACAATGTTCCATCTATATCGAAAAATGCTATTTTAATCATATATGGCTCTCCAATCATATCTGCCAACTTTATCAAAAAAAGTTGTTATTGTACTTTTCTATTCTTCTCTGGATACAACTTTTATAATTCTACCACTCTTTGTGCTTACAGTTGTCATATAAACATCTATCCAAAATTATATTTTTCATTATATTATAATAATACCACAGTTCACAAACTAAAAAAACACCCCGGAACCGGAATTCCGAGGTGTAATATACTTTTCTTAAACGCCATAAGACGCTTTGGATTGTAAATATTATCTCTTTGAGAACTGTGGAGCACGACGAGCTGCTTTGAGACCGTACTTCTTTCTCTCCTTCATTCTTGGATCTCTTGTTAAGAAACCAGCCTTCTTAAGTGATGGACGGTACTCGTCTGAATCAACCTGAAGAAGTGCTCTTGAGATACCATGTCTGATAGCACCAGCCTGACCTGTGTATCCGCCACCGTGTACGTTAACGATTACATCGAACTTGTCAGCTGTCTCTGTGAGAGCTAATGGCTGCTTTACAACAACCTTAAGTGTCTCAAGACCGAAATACTCATCAAGTGATCTCTTATTTATTGTGATATTACCTGTACCTGGTACTAAATATACTCTAGCAATACTGCTTTTTCTTCTACCTGTTCCGTAGAACTTTCCGTTTGCTTTCTTAGCCACTGTTAATTCCTCCTTATATGTGTCCTTATATTAAAACTTTAATACTTCTGGCTTCTGAGCTGCCTGCTCATGATCTGGACCAGCATAAACATGAAGCTTTGTGAACATCTGACGTCCTAAAGGTCCCTTTGGAAGCATTCCCTTAACAGCAAGCTCGATAACCTTCTCAGGCTTCTTTTCCATCATTTCCTTAAGTGTTGTTTCCTTTAAACCACCAACATAGTCTGAGTGGCTGTAGTAAACTTTCTGGTCAAGCTTCTTTCCTGTGAACTTAACCTTATCAGCGTTAATTACGATAACATTGTCACCACAGTCAAGGAATGGTGTGTAAGTTGGCTTATTCTTTCCTCTTAACACAGCAGCAACCTGTGATGCTAAACGACCTAATGTATAATCTGCAGCATCTACTACATACCATTTTCTTTCGATTGTAGATGCACTAGCCATATAAGTTTTCATTAGTTTTCCTCCTGAAATATTGCTATAATGCTTAATTATTAATGTATATAAATGTCTCTCCGGGGCATTGGTGAAACACTTAAAACCTTAATTATGGGCGCACTTATCACGCCACATTTCTGAATTATATAACACATAACCACGTGTGTCAATATACTTTTGCAAATGTTTTATCCAAAAAAGTTATCCACATCAGACAACCCTTGCGTCATCATTATCCACATATTCAATGCCAACAAGTGTAAGTCCCTGTGGAGGAGCAGTCTGCCCTGCAACAGTCCTGTCCTTTGCCTCTAACATCTGCTTCACATATTCAGGCTTGAATCTTCCTTTTCCTACCTGAATAAGCGTGCCTGCAATAATTCTTACCATGTTGTATAAGAATCCATTTCCTTTAATACGGATAATTATCTCACTGCCTTCCTGCAGGACCTCAAGTGAATATATAGTCCTGACAGTCGATTCTGCCTGAGTTCTCACACAGCAGAAGCTTTTGAAATCATGTTCACCAACAATATATGCTGCAGCTTCTTTCATCTTTTCAATATCAATACTGCCTGCAACATGCCATGTGAAATTGCGCTTCTGAGGCAACGGAACAGCAGTATTAAGTATGCGGTATTCGTATGTCTTTCTTGTGTCACAGTGCCTTGGGTGAAAATCTACAGACACTTCCCATGAATCCTGAATAACAATTGAATCCGGCAGGAATCTGTTTAGTGCAAATGTGAATCTGTCTCCAGGTATTGTCGATTCCGTATCAAATACAGCTACATTTCCATATGCATGCACACCTGCGTCTGTACGGCTTGCTCCGGTCACATGCACATTTTCACCGGTAAGCTCGCGAATTGCCTTGTCAAGATACATTTCTATAGTTGGTGCTTCCGGCTGAATCTGCCAGCCGGAATATTCTGTTCCATCATAAGCTACGATAAGCTTTATTCTTCGCATGGCGTTCCTCCTTAAAAGCCAGAATCAAACTATTATAAATGTCATATCTGTATACACACTGATTATATTAACTTAAGCGTAACCTTAACCACAATAATGCACGCAAGATACAATGCGATAATAAGATATGCATTAATATCTCTTCTGGAGTATTTCAGCGGCTTCATCTTGGTTCTTCCTTCAGAACCGTGATAACATCTCGCCTCCATAGCCATTGCAAGTTCATTAGCCCTTCTGAACGCTGATATGAATAAAGGCACAAGAATAGGTATCATGGCTTTTGCCTTCTTAATAATATTACCTGACTCAAAGTCTGCACCTCGCGCCATCTGTGCCTTCATTATCTTATCTGTTTCCTCAATAAGAATCGGGATAAACCTCAATGCAATTGACATCATCATTGCAATTTCATGAACCGGAACTTTAATGTATTTAAGAAATCCTAGTCCCTTTTCAAGCCCGTCTGTAAGGTTATTAGGCGTTGTTGTAAGTGTCATAAGGGATGAACCCATAATAAGAAAAATAAGCCTTATAACCATGAATACAGCCGTATTAAGGCCTTCATGCGTTATCGTCAGCTTCCATATCTTAATAAGAGGCGTTCCTGGCGTCAGAAACAGATTAAATGCCGCACTGATTACAATTAATATTACAATTGCCTTAAGGCCTTTAACAATGAATTTAAGAGGTATCTTTGACAGTGCAATTACAATCGCCAAAAATGCTGCTACAACCAGATACAGCCATATATTACTTCCCAGAAACAGGGATATTACGAATATTAAGGTACCCATAAGCTTAACTCTCGGGTCCAGTCTGTGTATTACCGAATCTGCCTGATAATACTGTCCTATTGTTATATCTCGAATCATATTACTTCCTTTATCCCAGTGCTGACAAAATGCTTTCCTTCGCTTCATCTATTGTGATAGCATCTGTATTAACATCAAAGCCTGCCTGTTTTAAATCATTCATCAAATAAGTTACCTGTGGTGCTGCTAGTCCTATTTCCTCCAGCTCCTTATAATGCCTGAATACATTTCTTGGAGTGTCATCATATGTCAGCACACCATCATTCATTACCATAATTCTGCTCACATAGTTAGCAACATCATCCATGCTGTGTGACACAAGAATAATAGTCATTCCTGTCTCTTCCCTTAAATACTTAAGACAATTAAGAATATCATCTCTTCCCTTAGGGTCAAGTCCAGCCGTTGGTTCATCCAGAATAAGAACATCAGGTTTCATCGCAAGTACACCTGCAATGGCAACCCTTCTCTTCTGTCCACCTGACAAATCAAATGGCGACTGATAAAACATATTATCATCTATTCCAACCAGTCTTAACGACTCAAATGCTCTGATTTCAACCTCCTTCTGTGAAAGGCCAAGGTTCTTAGGACCAAAACATACATCTTTGAATATCTCAGTCTCAAAAAGCTGGTGTTCCGGATACTGAAAAACCAGTCCTACCCTGCTTCTTAATTCTTTCATATTAAAGCCCTGCTCATATATATCTCTGCCATTGTAATATATATGGCCTTCAGTCGGTTTAACAAGTCCATTAAGATGCTGTATAAATGTGGATTTACCCGAACCTGTATGACCAATAAGTCCGATAAATTCACCATCTTCTATTGCACAGCTCACATTTTTCAAAGCCTGCCTCTCAAAGCCAGTACCTTTTTCATAAATATAGCTGATATTATCTACTATTATTGACATTGAAACCCTCATTTCTAACTCTAATGAGTTCCTCTGTAAATTCTTCTGAAGTCAATATTCCATTCTTTAATGGAACTCCTTCCTTCTGAAGTTCATAGGCTAATTCTGTAACATGCGGCACATCAAGTCTCAATTCCTTTAATTTCTCTACCTGTGAGAATATTTCTCTTGGTGTTCCTGACATTACCAGCTTTCCATCATCCATTACATAAAGCTTGTCTATATCAATTACTTCTTCCATGTAATGAGTGATAAGTATAACCGTTACATTTTCCTGCCTGTTCAATTCATGGAGCACATTAAGTACATCCTTTCGTCCCAACGGATCAAGCATTGCCGTTGGTTCATCTAAGACAATACATTTTGGCTTCATTGCTACAATTCCAGCAATCGCTACCCTCTGCTTCTGTCCTCCAGATAGCTTGTTTGGCGACTGGTTTCTGAAAGCATACATTCCTACTGCTTTCAGGCTTTTTTCAACTCGTTCCCATATTTCTTCCGTTGGAACACCAATATTCTCTGGTCCGAATCCAACCTCTTCATCAACAAGAGTTCCAACTATCTGGTTATCAGGGTTCTGAAATACCATTCCGGCAGTCTGTCTTACCTTTAAAGTATTCTCCTCTTCCCTTGTGTCCATACCATCAACCCACACAGTTCCCTCTGTCGGCATAACGAGCGCATTCAGATGTTTTGCAAATGTTGATTTACCGGAGCCATTATGACCTAACACGGCAACAAAATCGCCCTGCTTAATGTCAATACTCACATTATCAACAGCCTTAGTTATTCCCTCAACATTACCATCTTCATCTCGTCTTATATATTCAAATGTGAGGTTTTTTGCTTTAACTATTCCCATATGACCTCCTGCCCTTTTAAGTCTTACCGCAGATTCCAAAAAAAGCGGATAAGTTTCCTTACCCGCTTAAATTGCAATTGAAATTAAACTAATTCAAGAAGAACTTCCATTGCTGCATCACCTTTTCTTAAACCGATCTTAACGATTCTTGTATAACCGCCCTGACGACCAGCATACTTAGGTGCGATCTCATCAAATAACTTGTTTGTAAGATCAACAGTCTTAGTATTCTTCTTCTTTCCAGCAGCTGCTGTAGGAACTTCTGTAACTGTGTAAAGAACCTTATCCATCTGCTTTCTAGCATGAAGTCTTGAAGGAAGATCCTTCTTGATTTCCTTCTCTACTGTCTCATATACAGTAACCTTCTTGCCATCAACAACTTCCTTAACTCTCTTGCCTTCAGCATCCTTCTTAGGAACCTTTGCTGAAACCTTAACTGTCTCGAAGTTGTCTTTCTCTTTAACTGCAAGTGTGATGAGCTTTTCAGCCATCTTCTTTACTTCCTTGGCTCTTGCCTCTGTAGTAACAATCTTGCCATTCTCGATTAATGCTGTTACCTGACTTCTTAATAAAGCCTTTCTCTGGCTAGATGTTCTGCCGAGCTTTCTATATTTTGCCATGATTTACCTCCATTTGTAACAGCTACACATGCGCTTATGGACTTACTGTATAGCCGCCGTATCTACAAATTAATCTTCGTTAGGTCTAAGATGTAAGCCCATTTCCTTAAGCTTAAGGAGAACTTCATCTAAAGACTTCTTACCTAAGTTTCTTACCTTCATCATATCATCTGATGTCTTGTTGCAAAGCTCTTCAACTGTGTTGATACCAGCTCTTCTAAGACAATTAGATGAACGAACAGATAATTCAAGATCTTCAATGCTCATTGAAAGGACCTTAGTAGTCTCATCCTCTTCCTGCTCAACCATGATTTCCACTTTCTGAGCGTTCTCTGAAAGATTGATGAATCCCTTTAAATGTTCACTTAAAACCTTAGCTGCGAGACTTAAAGCCTCATCTGGTTCTATTGTTCCATTAGTGAAAATATCAAGTGTAAGCTTATCAAAATCTGTATCCTGACCTACACGAGTATTCTGAACTGCCATATTAACTCTCTCTACTGGTGTGTAGATTGAATCAATAGCGATAACGCCTGCTGGCTGATCATCTCTCTTATTCTTCTCAGAGCTTACATAACCACGACCATTAGTGATTGTAAGTTCCATTGTGAGCTTGCTGTCTGCACCATTAAGATGTGCAATAACAAGATCCGGATTGATTATTTCAATATCAGGATCAACCTGAATATCTGATGCTCTAACTACACCTTCGCCTACGAAGTCAATATGTGCTTCTTTAGGCTCAACAGAATTTCCGTTGTTCTTGATTGATAACTGCTTGATGTTCATGACGATCTCAGTAACATCTTCCTTAACACCTGGAATTGAGCTGAATTCATGAAGTACACCTTCAATCTTGATACTGCTTACAGCTGTACCAACTAATGAAGAGAGCATAATTCTTCTTAAAGAATTACCTAATGTTAAACCATATCCTCTTTCGAGTGGCTCAACAACAAATTTTCCATACTTGCCATCTTCTGATTTTTCTGTCATCTCAATCTTTGGCATCTTGAAATTAAAATCTGCATCAACCATGTATAGTCCCTCCTTTTTATGGGTTTTATAAGTTTTATTCTATATTTCCGGTACGGATTACTTAGAATATAACTCGACGATAAGCATCTCGTTTACAGGAACGTCAATAACTTCTCTTGTAGGGATTGACTTAACTGATCCCTTAAGAGCGTCTGCATCTGCCTCTAACCACTCTGGAACAAGTCTTCCGTTAGTAGACTCAAGGATTTCCTTGTATCTTGCTGATGACTTAGACTTCTCTCTGATTTCGATAACATCTCCAGCCTTTACAAGGTATGAAGGGATGTTTACGCACTTACCATTAACTAATACATGCTTGTGATCAACGATCTGTCTTGCTTCTTTTCTTGTTCTAGCGAATCCTAATCTGAAAAGAACATTGTCAAGTCTGAGCTCGAGCATGATCATAAGGTTCTCACCAGTCATACCCTTCTGTCTCTCAGCCTTCTTATAGTAATTTCTGAAAGGCTTCTCTAATACACCGTAGATGAACTTAGCCTTCTGCTTCTCACGAAGCTGCATTCCATACTCGCTAACCTTTCTACCAGCGTTCTTTGCCTTTCTTCTAGATTTCTTATCTATTCCTAAATATACAGGATCCATTTCAAGAGATCTACATCTCTTGAGGACAGGTGTTCTATTAACTGCCATTGTAATCTTACCTCCCTAAATTAAACTCTTCTACGCTTTGGTGGACGGCATCCATTATGTGGAACTGGAGTAACATCCTTGATACTTGTAACTTCAAGACCAGCTGCTGAAAGTGCTCTGATAGCTGCTTCTCTACCTGAACCTGGTCCCTTAACCATAACGTCTACAGACTTTAATCCATGGATTAATGCAGCCTTTGTTGCTGTCTCAGCTGCCATCTGTGCTGCATAAGGAGTAGACTTCTTAGATCCTCTGAATCCGAGTCCACCTGCAGATGCCCATGATAAAGCATTTCCTTCTGCATCTGTTAATGTAACTATTGTATTATTGAAAGATGACTGAATATGTGCCTGTCCTCTTTCAACGTTCTTCTTAACACGCTTCTTTGTCACTTTTTTTGTAACTTTCTGAGCCATGATAACTAACCTCCTGTGAGTTTAACAATTCAATTATTTCTTCTTATTAGCTACAGTCTTCTTAGGACCCTTACATGTTCTTGCATTAGTCTTTGTCTTCTGACCTCTGCATGGAAGTCCCTTTCTATGACGGATTCCTCTGTAGCATCCGATTTCCTTTAATCTCTTAATGTTCATGGCAACTTCTCTTCTTAAGTCACCTTCTACTAAATGTTCTGGATCAGCATCGATAACCTTAGCAATCTTTGCAACTTCTTCATCTGTAAGATCCTTAACACGTGTATCTGGATTAACGCCAGCCTCTTCAAGAATCTTAGATGCTCTTACTCGGCCAATACCGTAAACATAAGTAAGTCCTATTTCAATACGCTTTTCTCTTGGTAAGTCTACACCTGAAATACGAGCCATGTGTTCTTTAACCTCCGTTTGATCAATTAAATTAATATTAATAATAAAGATAGAAAAATGTAGTCCGATTCCTACGCAGCTCGTTCTAAGCTCTATCCCCCGCTTTGAACGCCTGAAATGTGTGCGTCACCTTCAGTCTACTATATTTGATAGCAATGAACACCGTCAACTTATCCGGATGTGTCATCGCTGCAGCCGCAAAACTGTTCTCTGTCCATTATATTAAAGACAGAATTAGTTATAATACCAACTAGTGACATTGATACTATAACGCAGAAATATGAGAAGTACTTCTACTTCTCTGCTTCAGGGTAATTAGCCCTGTCTCTGCTTGTGCTTAGGGTTTTCACAGATAATTCTGATGCTGCCCTTTCTTTTAATGACTTTGCATTTTTCACAAATTGGTTTAACTGATGATCTAACCTTCACTGCAAAAGCCTCCTTTCAGACAAGTTCGGTTGCTATTATAGCACAACCTTTTCTATCAACGCAAGGAAAATTTTACAAAATTTATAAAGAATATTTTGTACATATATTCCTATTGTTTTTATTTATCTCTCCAAATGATTCTTCCCTTTGTTAAATCGTATGGTGATAACTCAATTGTTACCTTATCACCAGGAAGAATTCTGATGAAGTTCATTCTTAACTTACCACTGATTGTAGCAAGTATCTGATGTCCATTCTCAAGTTCTACTTTAAAAAATGCATTAGGTAATTTCTCAACTACCTTTCCTTCAATTTCAATTACATCTGCCTTTGACATATAAGTTTACCTCCTATTATTTGGCACTGGTTTTAATCTGCTTAATCGCATATTTTATTTCTTCATTACTTATAAACAGGTTTTTCTCTATCTTTTCTGCAAGATCACTATCTTTTTGTTTTATGAGCTGAACATGTTTCAGCTTTTTCTTTTTAAGTTTATCTGTCGGTCTTAATTTACCGTCCGACAGATAAACATATACATCATCAGATTCGAGAATCATATACACAGTACCTTTGTCATGGCCTGCTTTAGAACTTGCAAAATATCCCTTTATATCACTCATAGATGATTAACCTAAGATCTTAACTATTGCAGCAAATACATCATCCATAGGCTGTGTACCATCAACTTCCTTAAGTACACCCTTTCCTGAATAGTATTCAATCAATGGCTGTGTCTGCTCATGATATACTGAAAGTCTGTTCTTTACTGTCTCTGGCTTATCGTCATCTCTTAAGATAAGCTTCTCGCCACATGCATCACATATTCCTTCAACCTTTGTTGGATTGAACTGGATATGGTATGTTGCTCCACAACCTACACATGCTCTTCTTCCAGACATTCTGTTTATTATATTTTCATCAGGAACTTCGACATTGATTGCATAGTCAACTGACTCTCCATTAGCACTAAGAGCCTTATCAAGTGCCTCTGCCTGAGGAATTGTTCTTGGAAATCCATCAAGTACATATCCGTTAGCACAATCCGCTTCCTTGAATCTGTCCATGATAAGATCTACTACTAATTCATCAGGTACGAGCTCTCCCTTATCCATGTATGTCTTTGCCTTCTGTCCAAGCTCTGTATTGTTCTTAATATTAGCTCTGAAAATATCTCCTGTAGAGATATGTGGTATAGCATATTTTGCTGCTATCTTCTTAGCCTGTGTACCTTTACCTGCTCCTGGAGCACCTAACATAATTATCTTCATAATATTTTCTCCATTCCAAAATCATAAATATTCGTAATAAATCATAATACACAAAGGACTTACCCGGCATAAACCGGGCAAGTCAATATTTTATACTAATATCATCCGTGATATAAAGAATTACTCACTGAGGAATCCCTTATAGTAACGATTGCACATCTGAGACTCAATCTGCTTTAATGTCTCAAGTACAACACCAACAATAATGATAATTGATGTTCCACCGAATGAAACAGAAGCATTAAAGAATCCTGTACACATTATTGGAATGAGGGCAATTATTAAAAGTCCGACAGCTCCAATAAATACGATATAATTAAGTATTTTGTTAAGATATTCGCTTGTAGACTTACCAGGTGTTATTCCTGGGATAACTCCACCAGCCTTCTTTAAGTTATCAGCTACCTCAATTGGGTTAAATGTTATTGATGTATAGAAGTATGCGAATATTATAAGCAGTACTATGTATACTAATAAACCAATTGAATACTTTGGAGCTTCAACTCTGCACCAGTATGATGAGCTGAGATATCTGGTCCACTCATATGATTTACCAAATAACTGGGCGATTATAACTGGGAACTGCATAAGTGATGATGCGAAAATAATTGGCATAACCCCTGCAGTATTAACCTTTAATGGAATGTTTGTTGACTGTCCGCCAACTGTTCTTCTACCGCTGACCTTCTGAGAGTACTGAACAGGAATCCTTCTCTCTCCATCCTGAAGGAAGCATACAAGAACTACCATAACAATAAGAATTGCTAATATTATTACTGCTGCTAAAACACCCTTTGCAGGTGTCTTTGGTGCAACAAATGTGCTATATAATGTAGCAAAATCACTAGGCATACCTGATATGATATTAATTAAAAGTACAATTGAAATACCATTTCCAACACCCTTTTCAGTGATTCGCTCACCAAGCCACATTAATACTGCTGAACCAGCTGTAAGTGCAGCTATAACTACGATTATACATACTACATAATGCAATGTGCTAAGCTGTGCTGAATCTTTGATAAGACCTGATCTACCAAATCCAACCGCCATAGCGATACTTTCTATTAAAGAAAGACCAATTGTTACGTATCTTGTAATCGATGCAATCTTCTTTCTACCATCTTCTCCCTCTTTCTGCATTTCCTCTAATTTAGGAATTGCAATTGTGAGAAGCTGCATAATGATTGAAGATGTGATATATGGTGTTATGCTCAGCGCAAAGAGGGACATTCTTTCGAATGAACCTCCTGTAAAAGCACTGAGATAACTTAAATCACCAGTATTAATTCCACTAAGTAAGCTACTAAAATAATTGGTGTCTACACCAGGGATTGGAAGTAAACTTCCAACTCTGACAACAACAAGAATTAATAATGTATATATTATCTTTTTTCTTATATCTTTGTTCTTAAAAGCGCCTACAAGTGTTTTAAACATATTAGATCACCTCGCAGGTTCCGCCGAGAGCCTCGATCTTCTCCTTAGCTGCAGCACTGAATGCGTTAGCCTTAACAGTAAGCTTCTTTGTAAGCTCGCCGTTTGCAAGAATCTTGATTCCGTCCTTAGGATCTTTAACGATTCCTGACTCGATTAATGTATCAACAGTAACCTCTGCACCGTTATCAAAACGATCTAATACATTAACATTAATAGCAACGAATTCCTTACGGTTTCTGTTAGTGAATCCTCTCTTAGGAATTCTTCTATATAATGGCATCTGGCCACCTTCAAAACCTGGTCTTGGTGCTCCTGAACGAGCTTTCTGTCCTTTATGACCCTTACCAGCTGTCTTGCCGTTACCTGAGCCATGTCCACGACCTCTTCTGAAATTATCGCTTAATACTGAACCTTCTGCAGGTCTCAAATTAGATAAATCCATCATTGCACCTCCTTATCTGTAATTAGATTTCTTCTACCTTTAACATATAACCAATCTGCTGAATCTGTCCTCTTGTAGCAGCATTATCTGGAAGTTCAACTGTCTTATGCATCTTTGTAAGACCCATAGCTTCAACAGTTTTTCTATGCTTAGGAACAGCGCCGATTGGAGACTTAACTAAAGTTATTCTTAACTTCTCAGCCATTTTAACCTCCATCTCCTGCTTAGCAGGAATCACAATTTAATTAACCAAGGATCTCGCTAACTGACTTTCCACGAAGTCTTGCAACTTCTTCTGGAGTCTTCATAGACTTAAGTCCTTCGATTGTTGCTAATACAACATTCTGCTTGTTGTTTGATCCAAGTGACTTTGTACGGATATTCTTGATACCTGCAAGCTCAAGGATTGAACGTGCTGGACCACCAGCGATGATACCAGTACCTTCTGGAGCTCTCTTTAATAATACTGTAGCTCCTCCGAACTTTCCAAGAAAATCATGTGGAACTGAACCGTTCTCATCGATTGGAACTTCTACTAAATGTTTGATAGCATCTTCTTTTCCCTTGCGGATAGCTTCTGGAATTTCAGCTGCCTTACCAACACCTGCACCTACGTGTCCGTTGCCGTCACCAACAACTACTAATGCTGCAAAACGCATGTTACGTCCGCCCTTTACAACCTTTGTTACACGCTTGATTGATACTACATTATCATTTAATTCTAACTGACTAGCATCAATTATTGTACGTTTCATACTGTAATCTCCCTTCCGCTTAGAATTCAAGGCCAGCTTCACGAGCTGCCTCTGCTAATGCCTTAATTTTACCTGCATAAATGAAACCGCCTCTGTCATAAACAACAGTCTTGATTCCCTTTTCTAATGCTCTCTTTGCTACGACTGTACCAACAGCAGCTGCTGCTTCAACATTATTTGTCTTCTCAAGCTCTGCCTTAACTTCCTTATCAAGAGTTGATGCTGATACAAGTGTCTTTCCAACTGTGTCGTCAATAATCTGAGCATACATATGATTATTGCTTCTGAACACAGCTAAACGTGGTCTTTCTGCAGTACCACTGAAACGATTACGTAATCTTCTATGCTTCTGTTCGCGAACTACTGTTCTTGATTTCTTACTAACCATTATGTTTTCTCCTTTAATTATTTCTTACCAGTCTTACCAACTTTACGTCTGATAACTTCATCAGCATACTTGATACCCTTGCCCTTATATGGCTCTGGAGCTCTCTTTGCTCTGATTTCAGCTGCGTACTGGCCAACTGCTTCTTTACTGATACCTTTAACAATGATGATGTTTGTTCCATCAAGAACTGTTTCAATTCCTTCTGGATCTTCCATCTCAACTGGATGAGAGTAGCCTAATGAAAGAACTAACTTCTTACCCTGCTTCTGTGCTCTATAACCAACACCGTTAACTTCAAGCTTCTTCTCATAGCCTTCTGTAACACCAATAATCATGTTATGAATAAGTGTTCTTGTAAGTCCATGTAATGACTTCATCTTCTTTAAGTCATTTGGTCTTGAAACAACGATTTCAGAACCTTCCTGCTTAATGTCCATCTCTGCTGGTAAAACTCTCTCAAGAGTTCCCTTTGGACCCTTTACAGTCACTTTATTATTTTCTGCGATCTCAACAGTAACTCCTGCTGGGACAGCGATAGGCATTCTTCCTATACGTGACATGCCGTGCACCTCCTAATTATAATGAGGGAAACATTCATATACGCTGAACTACGATGGGATAGGATTCCCGTTTCCCTGTGTGTAAGTGTTCAATAATTACCAAACGAAGCAAAGAACTTCTCCACCAACGCCGAGCTTTCTAGCTTCCTTGTCAGTGATAACGCCCTTGTTTGTAGATATAATAGCTACACCAAGACCACCGAGAACCTTTGGAAGTTCTTCCTTGTTTGCATATACTCTAAGACCTGGCTTAGAGATTCTCTGAAGACCTGAAATGATCTTCTCATTCTTAGAAGCACCGTACTTTAATGTAATACGGATATCGTTGAACTTACCGTTCTCAACGAGCTCATAAGACTTAATATAACCCTCGTCTAAAAGAATCTTAGCGATTGCAAGCTTCATCTTAGATGATGGAACATCAACTGTGTCGTGCTTTGCTGTATTTGCATTACGAATTCTTGTAAGCATATCTGCAATTGGATCTGTCATTGAAATTTTCCTCCTTATTTTAACTGGTTTCCTGTTACCAGGACTACGTTAATTGATTTTACCAAGATGCTTTCTTAACTCCAGGAATCTGTCCCTTGTAAGCTAATTCACGGAAGCAAATTCTGCAGATTCCGTATTTTCTTAAAACAGAATGTGGACGACCACATATTGTACAACGTGTATACGCTCTTGTAGAGAACTTAGGTGCTCTCTGCTGCTTAACCTTCATAGAAGTCTTAGCCATTGAATTTCCCTCCTTAATTATTTCTTAAATGGCATGTTGAATAATCTTAATAACTCACGAGCTTCCTCATCAGTCTTAGCTGTAGTTGTAATGATTACATCCATACCTCTAACCTTATCAATCTTGTCATATTCGATTTCTGGGAAGATAATCTGCTCTTTGATACCTAAAGCATAGTTACCTCTTCCATCAAATGAATCAGCGCTAACGCCACGGAAGTCACGTACACGTGGTAATGCAAGGTTTACTAATCTGTCAAGGAATTCATACATCTTCTCTCCTCTTAATGTAACCTTACAACCAATTGCCTGACCCTCTCTTAACTTGAAGTTAGCAATTGAATTCTTAGCTCTTGTAAGAACTGCCTTCTGACCAGCAATTGTTTCCATTTCCTTAACAGCTGTGTCAAGAAGCTTTGAATTTTCCTTAGCTTCGCCAACGCCCATGTTAATTACGATCTTATCAATCTTTGGAACCATCATTGGGTTCTTGTAACCGAATTTCTCAGTCATTTTCTTAGTAATTTCATTATCGTATAATTCTCTAAGTCTACTCAAAATTATTGCCTCCTTCCTTTATTAATCGATAACTTCGCCAGTTGCCTTAGCAACACGAACTTTCTTACCGTCCTTGAAGTCATAACCAATCTTTGTTTCCTTACCCTTTAATGAGTAAGCGATATTTGAGATATCGATTGGTGCTTCCTGGTGGAGAATTCCACCCTGCTGATTAGCTGCGCTTGGCTTAGCATGCTTTGTAACCATGTTAACACCCTCAACTAATGCTGTATGATTCTTAGCATTTACAGACAATACCTTGCCCTCTTTGCCCTTGTCTTTTCCTGCGATAACCTTAACAGTATCGCCTTTTTTAATTCTAACAGCTGACATTGTGGTACCTCCTATAATACTTCTGGAGCAAGAGATACGATTTTCATGAACTTCTTATCTCTTAACTCTCTGGCTACTGGACCAAAGATACGAGTTCCCTTAGGAGTCTGATCATCTTTAATTATAACAGCAGCATTCTCATCAAATTTAATATATGAACCGTCCTTACGACGTGCGCCCTTTACTGAACGTACGACAACGGCCTTAACAACGTCACCCTTTTTAACAACGCCGCCTGGTGTTGCTTCTTTAACAGTAGCGACAATTACATCACCGATATTTGCATATCTTCTTGTAGATCCGCCCATAACTCTGATACAAAGAATTTCCTTAGCACCAGTATTATCAGCAACCTTAAGTCTGGTTTCCTGTTGTACCATAATACTACTCCTTTCAGTAATATCACAAATAAATTCTTATTATTTTGCTCTACTGATAATCTCAACTAATCTCCATCTCTTATCCTTAGATAAAGGTCTAGTCTCCATTACCTTAACAACATCTCCGATTAAACATTCATTGTTCTCATCGTGTGCCTTTAACTTGTAAGTTCTTTTAACGATCTTATTGTAAAGTGGATGCTTAACGTTGTCCTGTACTGCAACAACGATTGTCTTATCCATCTTATTGCTTATAACCTTACCTGTACGAGTTTTTCTTAAATTTCTCTCTTCCACAGTTATTCTCCTTTCTTAGGATATCTAAGTCTACATGCCTTAATTAAGCATTCTTCTGTGCAATTACAGTCTGGATTCTAGCGATGTTCTTACGAACTTCCTTAATTCTGCTTGTGTTGTCCAGCTGATTTGTTGCGTTCTGGAATCTTAAATTGAAAAGTTCCTTCTTAGCAGCTACTAATTCTTCATTTAACTCTGCAGCTGATTTTGCCTTTAAATCTTCTACATACTTATTAATTTTCACTGTTATCACCGCCTTCTAAGTCTGCACGTGAAACAATCTTGCACTTGCAAGGAAGCTTATGTGTTGCGAGACGTAAAGCTTCTCTTGCTGTTTCTTCAGCAACGCCTGAAATCTCGAACATTACACGTCCAGGTTTAACTACTGCTACCCAGCACTCCAAGTTACCTTTACCTTTACCCATACGAACACCGATAGGCTTACCTGTTACCGGCTTATCTGGGAAAATCTTTATAAATACTTTACCACCACGCTTAATATATCTTGTCATAGCGACACGGGCAGCTTCTATCTGATTTGATTTGATCCAACAAGGTTCTGTTGCAACAATACCGAATTCACCATTAGTGATCTTATTGCCTCTTGTAGCCTTACCAGCCATAGAACCACGGAACTGTCTACGATGTTTAACTCTCTTAGGTAGTAACATTACTTATCGCTCCCTTCCTTTTCTACGTTAGCGTTGGCATTATTCTTTGTAGGAAGAACCTCACCTTCGTAGATCCAAACCTTAACACCAACCTTGCCATAAGTTGTATCTGCTTCTGCAAATCCATAGTCGATATCTGCACGAAGTGTCTGAAGAGGAATTGTACCCTCGCTATAGAACTCTGTACGAGCCATATCAGCTCCACCGAGACGTCCTGAACAAGATGTCTTGATACCCTTAGCTCCCTGCTTCATTGTTCTGCCCATGCAAGACTTCATAGCTCTTCTGAAAGAGATACGGTTCTCTAACTGCTGAGCAATGTTCTCTGCAACAAGCTGAGCATCCTTATCAGGTCTCTTAACTTCCTTGATATCAATGCTTAACTTCTTAGCAGATGTTAACTTCTCTACCTGCTTCTTTAAGTTCTCGATTTCAGCACCACCCTTACCGATTACGATACCAGGCTTAGCTGTATGAATAACGATCTTTAATCTGTCTGAAGCTCTCTCTGTTTCAATCTTTGAAATTCCTGCAGCATATAACTTATTCTTGAGGAATTTTCTAATGTTATAATCTTCTACAAGGTTATCAGCGAAATCGTCTTCTGCATACCACTTTGCATCCCAGTCTTTGATTACGCCGACTCTTAAACCATGAGGATTAACTTTCTGTCCCATAAAGACTCCTTTCTATCTCTTAGAAAATAATTATCTTTCATTTAAAACAACAGTGATATGGCTCATTCTCTTTTCGATTCTGTAAGCTCTACCCTGTGCTCTTGGATGTACTCTCTTCATTGTTGGTCCCTTGTTAGCGTAGCACTCTTCTACATATAACTTACTTGGGTCCATACCGTTATTGTTCTCAGCATTAGCTGCTGCTGACTTTAATAACTTCTCTATAATAGATGATGCATATCTTGGATTGTACATAACAATTGCAAGTGCTTCATCAAGGCTCTTGCCTCTGATAGCATCTAATACGAAACAAGCCTTCTGAACAGATACTCTAGCGTAAGATAACTTTGCGCTTGGTCTTGTATCCTTAACAGCGTTTCTTTCACGTTTAATCTGGGATCTATGTCCGTTAGCCATGGATTAAACCTCCTTTCAAAAATTCAAATTATCTACTCTTCTTTTCGTCTTTGCCGTGTCCTCTGTAAGTTCTTGTTGCAACGAACTCACCGAGCTTATGACCAACCATATCCTCTGTAACATATACAGGCACATGCTTTCTACCATCATGAACAGCGATTGTATGACCTACAAACTGAGGATAAATTGTTGAACGACGAGACCAAGTCTTAATAACCTGTTTGTCGTTTGCAGCATTTAAAGCATCAACTTTCTTAAGTAAGCTCTCGTCTGCAAATGCTCCCTTTTTAAGTGATCGAGCCATAGGTTGAAACCTCCTTATAATCTTCGTGAATAATAATAGTTACGATTGTGGGCTAATTACTTAATAGCCTTTCCGTTTCTTCTTCTTACGATAAGCTTGTTTGAAGCCTTCTTAGCCTTACGAGTCTTAAGACCCATAGCTGGCTTGCCCCAAGGTGTCATTGGGCTTGGACGACCAACTGGTGCTCTACCTTCACCACCACCATGTGGATGGTCATTAGGGTTCATAACAGAACCACGAACTGTAGGTCTGATACCCATATGTCTCTTACGTCCAGCCTTACCAAGATTAATAAGGTTGTGATCTCCATTACCTACAACACCGATTGTTGCGCGGCAGATAATTGGAACCATTCTCATCTCGCCTGATGGTAATCTAAGTGTTGCATACTTGCCTTCCTTAGCCATAAGCTGAGCTGAGTTTCCAGCAGAACGAACAAGCTGTCCACCCTTACCTGGATATAATTCAATGTTGTGTACCTGAGTACCAACTGGAATCTCTGAAAGTGGTAAGCAGTTACCTACTCTTACTTCTGCACCAGCACCATTCTGTACTGTCATGCCATCTGTTAATCCCTGAGGAGCAAGGATATATGCCTTCTCGCCATCTGCGTAGCAGATAAGAGCGATGTTAGCTGTTCTGTTTGGATCGTACTCAATTCCGATAACCTGTGCTGGAACACCTTCCTTGTTTCTCTTGAAATCAATTATTCTATATTTCTGTCTGTTTCCACCACCGTGGTGTCTTACAGTAATCTTACCCTGGTTGTTACGACCAGCATTCTTGCTCTTCTTAGCAAGTAATGACTTCTCTGGAGTACTCTTTGTAATCTCTGAGAAATCAGATCCAGTCATATTTCTTCTGGAAGGTGTATATGGGTTATATGTCTTAATTCCCATTATTTCTCTCCTTTCGAGTCTGTGTAATATTGTTTTCTACACTTTAAAGCTACTAATTAAAGGCCTTCAAAGATTTCGATTTCCTTGCTGTCAGCTGTTAACTGTACAATTGCCTTCTTAGTCTTAGAAGTTGTACCAGCTGTTCTGCCTCTTCTCTTCTTCTTGCCATCAAGATTCATTGTGTTAACTGAAGCAACCTTAGTTCCTTCGAACATCTTCTCAACAGCATCCTTAATCATTGTCTTGTTAGCATCTGTATGAACTAAGAATGTATACTTCTTATCTGCCATATCAGCCATAGACTTCTCTGTGATTACAGGCTTGAGGATTACATCATAATACTGTACGTTTGCCATTATGCATACACCTCCTCTAATTTTTCAACAGCAGCCTTAGTAACTACTAATGTTTCATACTTTAATACATCGTATGTGTTGATTTCGTTAGTAGCTGAAACCTTAACTGTAGGAATGTTTCTTCCTGAAAGAACTACGTTCTTATTCTCGCCTTCGATAACTACTAAAGCCTTATCAACCTTTAAGTTGCTCATAACTTCTGCGAACTTCTTTGTCTTAACTTCGTCAAGGTTAAATGCATCAAGAACTACGATCTTGTTGTCAGCAACCTTTGATGATAATGCAGAAAGAAGAGCAATTCTCTTTTCCTTCTTATTCATCTTGAATGAATAATCTCTTGGCTTTGGTGCAAATACAACACCACCGCCTGTCCACTGTGGAGATCTTGTAGAACCCTGTCTTGCATGACCAGTTCCTTTCTGTCTCCAAGGTTTTCTTCCGCCACCAGAAACTTCTGAACGTGTCTTTGCGCTCTGTGTTCCCTGACGATTATTTGCAAGCTGGTTAACTACTGCCATGTGTACAAGATGTTCGTTAACTTCTACACCAAATACAGCATCATTTAATTCGATTGAACCAACTTCTTTGCCTTCAATATTGTAAACAGATACGTTTGCCATCTGTGTGGTCCTCCTTCCTTAGCAAAAACTACTTAGCAGCTTTTACTGTTTCTTTCAGTGTTACTAATGATTTCTTAGGTCCAGGTACTGCACCCTTAACTAAGATTACGTTGTTTTCAACATCAACTCTTACTACTTCAAGATTCTGGATTGTGATTCTCTTAGAACCCATATGTCCAGGCATTCCTTTTCCCTTGAATACTCTACCAGGTGTTGTTGCTGATCCGTTTGAACCCTGATGTCTGTGGAACTTAGAACCATGAGCCATAGGTCCTCTTGACTGGCCTAATCTCTTGATTGCGCCCTGGAAACCTTTACCCTTTGAAATAGCAGTTGCATCAACCTTATCGCCTGCAGCGAAGATATCAGCCTTGATTTCGTCCTTTACAGAGTACTCTGAAGCGTTCTCAAACTTAAACTCTCTTAAGAATCTCTTATAAGGAACCTCTGCCTTATCAAAATGTCCTTTAACAGGCTTGTTTACTAACTTTTCTCTAATGTCAGCAAAACCAACCTGAACTGCATCGTAACCGTCGTTTTCTACTGTCTTAACTTGTGTAACAACACAAGGACCAGCCTGAAGAACAGTTACAGGTGTTAAAACACCGTCTTCGTTGAAGATTTGAGTCATTCCGACTTTTGTAGCTAAAATTGCCTTCTTCATTGATTTTCCTCCTGTTTAATCTACAGCGGACAAGATGATGTGTGATACACAGCGCATCCTGTCATCCTAGAACAGCTAATATAAGTGGAACCCGCACCACTGCTTGTTACTTCTATATTAAACCCTTAGGATTATTGCTTTAATAATGAAAAATTCCAGATAATGATTAGTTCATTACCTTAAGGTTGATGAATACACCAGCTGGCATCTCTAACTTAGATAATGCATCTACAGTCTTCTGAGATGGTGATAATACATCGATAAGTCTCTTATGAGTTCTCTGCTCGAACTGCTCTCTTGAATCCTTGTACTTGTGAACAGCTCTAAGAATAGTAACAACTTCCTTCTTTGTTGGAAGAGGTACCGGACCACTCACCTGTGCTCCTGTCTTCTTAGCAGTTTCGATGATTTTCTTAGCTGACTGATCAATCAACTGATGATCGTAAGCCTTCAGAGTAATTCTGATTACCTGATTTGCCATAAAAAAAGTCGCCTCCTTCGCACTTTATTGTTTAAGTACGACAAGCGGTGACTGTACACACTCCCACGCGTATCATATAGTCTCATTCATAATTCGACCTACGCGCGTCATTTCTGCGGATTGCAGATGATTTTGGTACAGTGACTTGTCGCCAGTTTCTTCGCCGGAGATTATCTCCAGCATTGACATTCGCTCCACGGAAAACCTGCTTTATTAAAGCAGCAACCTCACGCTTCACAGCTATCAATGTCACAGCAAGTATTAATATACACTACTCTCTATATAAAATCAACAGAAAAAATTGTATTTTTTTTAGTACAATACAGAACAAATTTGACCGGAACATAAGTCCCGGTCAAAACAGTATTTTAATAAAATCCAAATCCAAGATACATAGAATTAATCTTCCACTTACCATCTTCATATTTATAATATATGTAAGCTGAATTATTGTTATTATTCTTGTCGTTAGCTTTATCACTTCCTGAGTACTGTATCTTGTATGTATATCCTAGTTTAATTGAAACTTTAATCACCGGGCATCCATCATCTGAATCCACTCTGAAAGATGTATCCGCGATAGAAGCTGTGAATTTGGAAATCTTCAAATTGGATACAGTTTTGTATTTGTCATTGTAGCTGTCGTAAATATTCTTATAAGCTGACTCTATGTTCTTCTTTTCTTCTTTACACACCCTGTCGGCTATAGCTGAATAATCTTTCTTTGCCTGTACAGCATTAATTATTGCATCCACATCTGTTCTTGCCTGTGTCTTAAGTTCTTCAAGCTTCGAATTAACATATTTTGCATTGTATGTTCCAACAGTAAATGTATCTTCATCATGTGCTGCATAAAGCTGTGTTGTGTAGTCCTCTATAAATTCTCCAGTTACCTTAATATTATTCTTTCCATTGAACAGATATGGTATAACATATTCATCAGAAGAGCCGTTTCCATTCTTAGATGCATCCGACTTATATCCATCGCCAACAATAACATCATTAATATATAACGTAAGTCCCTTTGGAACCTTTATTGTAACATCCTTTACTACAAGATTCTCAGCGCTGACTTTATACTTCTTAAAGAAAAGCATATAGTGCTTATTGGCTACTGTTAGATACACATCATTATACTGCATTCCCGAATCTGTTATATATCCGACCTTAACAGCCTTGTTACCAGGCATCTTGCTATATGTTGAGACAATGTCATCTGCTGCCATCTTTTCAACTTTCTCACCAGTCGCATCTGCATGAACATTAATAAATGCTTCCTTAGTAAGGAACTCCCCATCTGGTAGATTAATAAGACTATACGCATCATTCCATTCGCACTCTGCAACCGCCTTAACATACTGCTTGGCAGTTTTCTTATAATCTGTCACATTCTTTCCCACACATACAAATATAATTATGGCAGCTATCACAGCAACTCCCGCAGCTACAATTGCAATTATACCCTTAGGGAATCTGGCAGGCTTATTATTGACAGGCTGCTGACCAAAAGTCTGACCTGTAAACTGTGCAGGCTGTACTGGCTGTTGACCAAAAGTCTGCTGTGGCTGAACTGGCACTCTTTCCTGTACCGGTGCAGATTCTGGCTCTGCTGGTGCACTCTCCTGTTCCGGTGTTGCCTCCGGCTCTGCTGGTGCACTCTCCTGTTCCGGTGTTGCCTCCGACTCTGCTGGCACATTCTCCTGTGCTGATGTTGCCTCCGGCTCTGCTGTCACACTTTCCTGCACCGGTGTCTCCTGTGGCACGTCTATCACAAGCCGTGTCCCACAGTTCCCACAGAATAGTGCCTCATCTTCATTCTTTGTTCCGCAATTTGGGCAAAACATAATTTCTCCTCCCTCATATGATTAATATAGTAAATCATATATCATCATACCATGAATATATGATTTACTCAACCAAATAATCTGTTCTGATGTCACTTGTTTTGTTAATATTTACTACTGTTTCTGTTTCTCTATTTTTTCTGCAAGATCATTAAGATATTCCCATCGCTCCATCTTTTCTTCAAGCTGCCTTTCCACATCTTCCTTTTCCTTAGTAAGTTCTGCAAGCTTAGAATAAGAAGTTGCATTCTTTGCAATCTCGTCATCAAGTTCTGAAACTTTAGTTTCAAGCTCCTCTATATCATCATCTATAGTCTCATATTCCTTCTGCTCCATATATGTGAACTTAATCTTATTCTCATGGCTGTTATATGCTTTCTTCACCTGGCCTGCTGCCTTTGATTTTGGCGCATCAGATGTTCCATTTGATTCCACATTATATATAGAAGAAACACATTTATCCCTGTAGTCCGTATAACCACCTTCATACTGTGTAAGGTGGCCTCCTGCCTCAAATGCAAATATCCTGTCAACAACTCTGTCAAGGAAATATCTGTCATGTGAAACTGTGATTACAATACCTGCAAATCCATCAAGATACTCCTCAAGAATCTCAAGAGTCTCAATATCAAGGTCGTTGGTAGGCTCATCGAGAATAAGTACATTTGGCGCACTCATAAGAACACTTAACAGATAAAGTCTTCTCTTCTCACCACCTGACAGCTTGCTTATAGGCGTCCACTGCTGCTTCGGTGTAAAAAGAAACTTCTCACACATCTGTGACGCTGTTGCCTTTCCATCTGCCGTCGTAACATATTCGCCTATGCTTCTTACGAACTCTAGCACAGTAAGGCTGTCGTCAAGTGGTTCGTTCTCCTGCATGAAATATCCAATTCTTACAGTCTCTCCAACCTCAACACTACCACTGTCCGGTTCAAGCTGGCCTGCTATAATCTTCATAAGCGTAGACTTGCCGCATCCGTTATCACCGACAATACCTATTCTGTCATCTCTTAGAAAAATGTAGGTAAAATCGTCAATTATTGTCCTCTCTCCAAAACTTTTGCAAATGTTGTGGAGTTCAACAGTCTTTCTTCCAAGCCTGCTGCTGACTGAATTCATATCCATAAGCTGCTTGTCAAATCTTGCTCTCGCCTGCTTTGAAGCCTCCTTCATATCCTCGAATCTGTCAATTCGTGCCTGCTGCTTGGTAGAACGAGCCTGACATCCCCTTCTTATCCACGCGAGTTCCTTCCTTAATATATTCTGTCTCTTAGCCTCAGTTGCCCTCTCCATCTCCTCACGCTGGGTCTTCAGTTCAAGAAAGCCTGAATAATTCGTATCGTAGCTATAAAGGGAAGCTTTATCAAGCTCTACAATCCTGTTAGTTACATTATCAAGGAAATACCTGTCATGAGTAACCATGATAAGTTCTCCCTTGAAATTCTTAATAAACTGTTCCAGCCAGAGTACCATGTCATTATCAAGATGGTTCGTAGGTTCATCAAGAATAAGAAGTCTTGCCGGCTCAACTAAAGTTCTCGCAAGTGCCGCTCTCTTTTTCTGACCACCTGATAAAATATTCATCATTGCGCCATGATTTGTTATTCCAAGCTTGTTAAGAATCTCTTTCGCTTTTGGCTGGCTGTCCGCATGCTTTCCACGCATAACATATTCCAGTACATTTTCATTATCATAATACAGAGGCGTCTGTGCAAGATACGCAAGTTCAATCCCCTTACCCTTTACAACCTGTCCTTCATCCGGCTCTTCAATGCCCGCAATAATTTTTAAAAGTGTAGACTTTCCTGTTCCGTTCACCCCTATAAGTCCAATCTTATCTCCACTGTTAATTCCCAGACTTATATTATTAAAAAGTTCCTTTTCTCCATAGGTCTTGCTGACCTTTTCAACATTTAATATATTCACAATTATCTCCGTTATATCAATTATTTGTCGTCATCTGAAAGATTATAGAAATTCTTAAGCTTCTGTGCAAGCTCCGGGTCTTTCTTCTTCAGATGTTCATAATGCTTCTTCTTCTGCTCCATCATATGCTCATATGCATACGGATTGTGAAGCTTCATTCTGTCAAGTATCTGTTTTCTGTGTTCCTTAAGCATCTGTATTGCATCAGGATTAATCTGTGCCAGCTTCTTCTCAACAACAACGCGGCGTTCATCAATTCTTTTCTCAATATCATCAATATCAAGATTAGGATATTTCTTATCGTCAAACAAATGCATCTCAAGTCGCTCAAGCAGTTCATTCTCATCAAAGAGTCCTATTCTTCCCCATGCAGCATGCTTTTCAGCATCAACAATAACATTCTTCTCATCTTTCTTGACACTGCCAATCTCATCAGCCATCTCAGCTGCCATCTTCTCAAGCCATTCGTCTGCATCTGCACCAAAAGCCCACTCAATTTCTGCAAGTCTTTCGTTGTCCTCATGTACCTCGCCAGAAACAACCTGCTCTTCTTCCTCCTCCTCGACAGGATAAGGTCTGTCAAGACCTGCATCTCTTAGGGCAAGCGGAATAGTTCTTCTTACAACACCTTTTTCAACAAACTCGCCTGCACCAAGCTCTCTTAACTGGTCATTAAGCGTGTGTTCATGCTCTGTAATATAGAATCTGATTCCTTTCTTTTCAAGTGCCTTATATAAAGACATAAGCCTGTCAACTGCCGTCACATCAATAGAACCCACACCTCCGGCGTCTACAATTACCCATTTAGTATTATCATCAAGATTCTTTTCTATATCATCAACAAATGTATTAATATTCGCAAAGAAAAGTGCTCCGTTAAATCTGTATATAACCACACCTTTTATCTTCTTTACATTGCGGTATCTGTTAAGACTATAGAAACCCTCCTGTCCCGGTATAACTCCGAGAAATGCTCTTGGTGGTTCAACCGCTTTGACAATAACAGCTATGAATGAAAGAATAACACCGATTACAACTCCGTATATCGTTCCGAATAACAGAACGCCTAAAAATGCTCCTACAAATATTGCAAACTCCGTATGGTCTGTTTTCCATAATTTAACTGCAAGCCCGAATTCAGTAATTCCAATCAGTGCCGCAACAACAATTCCTGTAAGTATTGGTACAGGAAGATACTCAAGCACCGGCGTACCAAAAAGCACTATAAGAAGCATTGTCAGAGAAGCTGTTATTGACATAACCTGTGATTTACAACCAAACTGGTCTGCAATTCCTGTTCTTGACACGCTTCCATTCAAAGGGCATCCGCCAATTACAGCAGAAGCCGCATTTGCAGCAGCATAAGACAGAATTTCTCTGTTATTGCTTACTTTATAGCCATATTTGTTGGCATAATTATTAGTTGCAAGCAATGTCTGTGCCATGACAACACCTGCCACTGAAAGTCCAAGAAGTATTATCTCTGACGGATTCTTAAACACAACTGACATATCAGGAAGCGAGAATCCCGGCAGCCCCTTATCAACATGCGGAAGAAGCTTAACACCGCATCTGTCAATATGAAAAATTGCAGTTGCAAGTGCACCAAGCACCATAAGAAGTACTGACATTGGAAACTTTGGAATGAACTTCTTCGCAATAAGAATAATAATAACCGTTCCGACTCCAAGCACTGCTGACAACAGATTAAACGACTTCATCTCCCCGGCTATATGCATAAGAAGCTTTATTGCCTCTCCTGTTCCTGCATTACCGCCAAACAGCTTCGCCGCCTGCATAAGAATTATTGTCACGCCAATACCGCTTATGAATCCACCCATTACAGGTGTCGATATGTAATTGACAATACGCCCTGCTTTGATAAAGAAGAAAAGCAGCAGCCACAATGCTGCAACTAAAGTTATCGACGGAACTACTGCCTTCGCCTCCTCAGAGCCTGACACTATCCCAAGCGTTGCAAGTGTTCCACCGACAAGTGCAGCCGGAGTTGCATCCACTCCGAACACAAACTGTGGCGAAGATGTCACAAGTCCATATATAAGCACTGGCAGAATAGAGCAGTACAGACCATACACCGCTGGCAGTCCCGCAATCTGTGCATATCCCATTGATATAGGAATTGACACAAGAGCAACAATTATTCCTGATACAATATCTTTCCGTATATTCTTTAAACTAACATTTTTCAATATGCATCGCCCCTTAATCAGATTTCGATAGAAATATATTAACATAAAACATGCCTGTTCAAAACATTTTTGCACGATTGCAGTTATTAATATTTTCGTATATAATTATTTAATAACAAATGCGGTACCAAACTGCAACACATTTTAATATAGAAAAGGATACTTAATTATGTTTATAGCTGACAACTGGAAAGATTATGAAGTAATAGATACCTCTAAGGGCGAAAAACTTGAACGCTGGGGCAAGTACATTCTTGTACGCCCGGACCCACAGGTAATATGGGACACGCCTAAGAAAGAGCGTGGCTGGAAGAATATGAACGGTCATTACCACAGAAGTTCTAAGGGCGGCGGAGAATGGGAGTTCTTTGACCTTCCACAGCAGTGGCAGATTCACTACAACAGTCCTTCATTTGAACAGGAGCTGACATTCAACTTAAAGCCATTCAGCTTCAAGCACACAGGAATATTCCCTGAGCAGGCTGCTAACTGGGACTGGTTTGGAAAGATAATCTCTGATGCCAGGAAAAAGCGTGGCAGCGAACCTGTAAAGGTTCTTAACCTGTTTGCTTATACTGGTGGAGCAACACTTGCATGTGCAGCCGCAGGTGCTAATGTTACGCATGTAGATGCTTCTAAGGGTATAGTCGCATGGGCTAAAGAAAATGCACAGTCTTCAGGACTTATTGACAAGCCTATCCGCTGGATAGTTGATGACTGTGTAAAGTTTGTAGAAAGAGAGATAAGAAGAGGCAACCATTACGACGCAATCATCATGGATCCACCTTCATATGGACGTGGTCCTAAAGGAGAAATCTGGAAAATAGAAGAAGCCATACACCCGCTTGTTAAGCTTTGTGCACAGCTTCTTTCTGATGAACCATTATTTTTCCTTATTAATTCATACACTACAGGTCTTCAGCCAGCCGTTCTTACTTATATGTTAAGCACAGAACTTAAGAGCTTTGGCGGACACTGTGATTCACAGGAAGTAGGTCTTCCTGTTTCAAGTAACGGACTTGTACTTCCATGTGGTGCTTCTGGCCGCTGGATGAAATAATTAATACACAACACCATCGAGTGACGGCGATTCTTCGCCGTCATTCACAATCCTGATAACAAGATGATTAGGCAGACATGTTATTGGCATTAAAGGCTCAGATATATAGCCCATATTCACACACAGCTTATCCGGACAGCTTGCATCAGCAATCTTAATCTTTCCATTCTCGACAAGAATATCATTATACTCTCCATCCCCGTATTCAATCCTGAACGTGTACGGATTCTTAACATCATCTAACGAAACAGTTCTTAACAATTCGTTATCTCTGTATATATAAGCGGTCTTTCTGCCGTTATTCTTTCCTGATTTCATATATATAATAGAAGCCACACTTGCCCCGACAAGCAGAACAATCACAGCAACTACAGCAATTACCCTCTTTTTCACACGCTCCTCCAATCAATCACATAGTAAACTTCTTAGGAATATATTTGTCTGCAAAGAAGCACACAAGCCCTGTAAACAAGCCGGTTATAACGCCACTTATCACAAGAAATGGCATATATGCAAACACGCCTGACAGTCTTAACACGAAAAATGCAGCAAGAATCTGTCCTGCATTGTGCGACACCGCACCAAGTATTCCAGTAAGGAATATATACTGTCCCCTAAGCAATTTATTAACAGCTGCCATCACAACAAAGCACAAGAATCCACCACTTACACTATATATAAATGATACTGCCTGCCCTGTAAATATTGTTGCAAGTATAATTCTCATAGCCAGCACTATAGCCGCATCACTGACTTTATATCTCTTAAGTACAAAAAGTGTGACTATATTGGCAAGCCCTAACTTAACTCCCGGTATTGGAACAAGCGTAGGTATCGCTGATTCCACAACAAATATTGTCAGTGCAATTGTTGTAAGTAATGCCAACGTTGTAAGTCTCTTAACATCAAAAGTTTTCTTCATGTCTGCCTCCGCATAAATATTACCTATGCATTTTAACAGACATTTCATATTAAGACAATAATTCGTTAAATTAATTCAAATTCGTGCAAAATCAGTTTGACAGTTTACAAAAATATAGTATAATCATTTGGCTTTATAAATATACGAAAGTGAGGAAATCCTATGGTAAAAGACATGACAAATGGTTCGCCTTCCAAGCATATTCTTGGATTTGCAGTTCCAATGCTGTTCGGAATGCTGTTTCAGCAGTTCTACAACCTTGTTGACACAATAATCGTTGGTAAAACTCTCGGTGTTGAAGCTCTTGCCGGAGTTGGAGCAACAGGTTCTATCAACTTCATGATAATCGGTTTCTGTATGGGAGTCTGTAACGGATTCGTGATTCCGGTTGCCCAATGCTTTGGTGCAAAGAAGCCTGCTGACCTTAGAAAATATGTATTTAACGGATATATCTGCAGTGTTGTGTTTGCCATAGTGCTTACGCTTGCATCCGTAATATTCTGCCGCAAGATACTTATCGTTATGAATACACCGGCAGATATTATTGACCATGCCTACAATTACATAGTAGTTATATTCATAGGAATCCCAACTGTATTCCTGTACAACATGGTGTCCGGTGTTATCCGTTCGCTTGGCGATAGTAAGACACCTGTAGTTTTCCTTGTGCTTTCTTCAATAATAAATGTAGTACTTGATTTCTTTCTTATTCTTGTATGTAAGATGGGTGTTGCCGGAGCCGGCTGGGCGACCGTAACATCACAGTTAATTTCAGGACTTACCTGCCTTATATATATGTATAAGAAATATGACATCTTAAAAGGTGACAAATCAGAAAGGGTACTTGATAGAAGATTTATCACCAACCTGTGCATGAATGGTGTTCCTATGGGACTCCAGTATTCAATAACAGCCATCGGAAGTACAATCCTTCAGGCTGCTGTTAATACACTTGGTTCAACATATGTAGCTGCAATGACTGCCGGTTCTAAGATGTTTAACTTCACATGCTGTCCATTTGATGCACTCGGCTCAACTATGGCAACCTATGCCGGACAGAATGTAGGTGCTGCCAAGATTAAAAGACTCGGTCAGGGTGTCCGTTCTGCAATGATAATCGGTTCAATATACAGTGTTCTTTCACTTGTTGCACTGTATTTAACTACAGATTATATTGCATTATTATTCGTTAATGCATCAGAAACAACAATTATTGCTCTTACAAGACAGTTCATTCTTGCATCTGCATGCTTCTACATTCCGCTTACAGGTGTTAACGTAGTCCGATTCTGCATACAGGGTATGGGCTTCTCAGTATTTGCAATATCAGCTGGTATCTTAGAGATGATTGGCCGTGCATTTGCAGCCATCATACTTATTCCAAGCATTGGATTCATGGGTGCATGCCTCGCCTCACCAATTGCATGGATTGCTGCTGATGCATTTTTGTTCCCTGCATTCATACATTGTGCCAAGAAGCTTAATGCAAGGCACAATATTAAATCAAACTAATAACATGACTAAAGGGAGGACAATATTGTCCTCCCTTAATTATTCTATAATATAGACAGCCTGGCTGTGCATCGCTTCATATCTTGATTGAAATGTCTCAAGATTCCTTGTTACATTACCTTCCATAGGATCCATTATATAAACAATATTCTTGTTAAGATCATATCCTGTAATTACAACACAATGTTCTGGAGACATCCATGTGTATTCTTTCCCATTAAATACAAATGTCTTGGATTCATATGGCTGTCTCATATCTATTGTATTCCATATTACTATCGGGTCACCCTGGGCAACCATACCAAGAATCTCTTTAAAATCTGTTCCGCTGATATTCTTTGCAACTGCTGACATATTATTAACTTTAAAATATTTATTAGCTGCATTAACAATTGGCTGTGACATGCATCCATAACTTGTGTTATCCCTTGGATTACCAAGAAACATTTCGTAGAAGCTGCCATTGCCTTTCTTAAGATATTCATCTGCCATAGTTGTTTTATCAACATTACAGCCATAATAATTTAGTACGGAGGTTAACGATGTAATCTCGCATCCTGTTGGCAGCTCTGGATTCTGATTAAGCGATTCATAGCATTCTATTCTGTATACATCTGGTAAATCATTTACAGTCTCTTCACTTACAGAAAGCTGTTCCTCCGTCACATTACCATCGCTCTTAATCGCTGTATATTCTGCACCAACTGCTACACCTTTGCTGACATTCTGATTATTCATCTTTACTGTTAATACAATTGTAACCGTACATGCCAGTATAGTCATCATTACAAGGAATATTTGATTCTTCCTTTTTCCTCTTCTTTTGTATTTTCTCCTGCCATCTCTCCTACTCATCCCAATCACCATCCTAACCTTCCGTTGTAAGTCAAAGTCTCATTTATTAACTTCTATACTTATATACGAAACCAAGCATGATTTGGTCTGAATAAATCGTAAAAATTGTGTTTTATAATATTATATAAGCTTTACTACCTGACAATTATCAGTCATTCCATCCCAGAATTTATCCAGTGGTGTTCCTCTGAATTTTGCTATAATACTGCAGTTCATTGCACCATGACCAACAATCAGTATATCTTTACCACTATTAACCTGTGGCATAACCACATTATCTATAAACTCTCCTGTTCTTGCAAAAAGCTCCTCAAAGCTTTCCCCACCTTCAACTGTAACATACTTATCAGGCTTCTTAAAAAGAGTATTAATCGGACAGTCATCTATAGCAAATGAATTTTCTATTCCTTCATATACTCCAAATCCCATCTCAACAAGTCTGTCATCTGTATACACAGGAACATTTCTTCCCTTCAAGAAAATCTCCGCCGTTTCTTTTGCTCTTTCTAAAGGAGATGAATAACATATGTCAAAATGTATATCTGCATACCGTTTCCCAGCCTCTGCCGCCATCATTCTACCTTCATCATTAAGCGGTATATCTGTTCTTCCCTGCAATTTATGACGCACATTCCAGTCCGTCCTGCCATGACGCATTATGTATAGCATGTTGTACTCCTCTTTTTATCATATTCCAGTTCATTACTTCGCGAGCACGACCGCTAACTTTCCATGACTTCTCAAGGAGCTGCCCGCACAAAAAAGGGTTTCCGATAAACTCGGAAACCCTTGAAAGAACTGTATTAATAACAATTACTCGATGATTGTTGCAACAGCACCAGAACCAACTGTTCTACCACCCTCACGGATAGCGAAACGAAGACCCTGCTCCATAGCTACGTTATGGATAAGTTCAACTGTCATCTCTACGTTATCACCAGGCATGCACATTTCTGTACCAGCTGGAAGCTCGCAAACACCAGTTACATCAGTTGTTCTGAAGTAGAACTGTGGTCTGTAGTTGTTGAAGAATGGAGTATGACGTCCACCCTCGTCCTTTGTTAATACGTAAACCTGAGCTGTAAACTTGTGGTGTGGTGTGATTGAACCTGGCTTGCAGAGAACCTGTCCTCTCTGGATTTCGTCTCTCTGAACACCTCTAAGAAGTGCACCAATGTTATCACCTGGCTGAGCCTCATCAAGAAGCTTTCTGAACATCTCGATACCAGTTACAACTACCTTACGGATATCTTCATGGATACCAACGATTTCAACTTCCTCATTAACGTGGAGAACACCTCTCTCTACTCTACCAGTAGCAACAGTACCACGTCCTGTGATAGAGAATACGTCCTCTACAGGCATAAGGAATGGCTTATCTGTATCTCTTTCTGGATCTGGAACATACTCATCAATAGTATGCATAAGCTCAAGGATCTTATCTCCCCATTCGCTGTTAGGATCTTCAAGAGCCTTAAGAGCTGAACCCTGGATGATTGGAGTATCATCTCCTGGGAATCCGTACTCGTTAAGAAGTTCTCTGATTTCCATATCTACTAATTCAAGAAGTTCTGGATCATCAACCATATCACACTTGTTCATGAATACAACGATGTAAGGAACACCAACCTGACGAGCAAGAAGGATATGCTCTCTTGTCTGAGCCATAACACCATCAGTAGCAGCAACAACAAGGATACCTGCATCCATCTGAGCAGCACCTGTGATCATGTTCTTTACATAATCAGCATGTCCTGGACAGTCAACGTGTGCATAGTGTCTCTTCTCTGTCTCATACTCAACGTGAGCTGTAGAGATAGTGATACCTCTTTCTCTTTCCTCTGGTGCCTTATCAATATTCTCGAATGCAACAGCCTCACCTGTACCAAGTCTCTCATGAAGAGTCTTTGTGATAGCAGCTGTTAATGTAGTCTTACCGTGATCTACGTGTCCGATTGTACCAATGTTACAATGTGGTTTTGTTCTCTCAAATTTAGCCTTTGCCATTGTTTAAAATCCTCCTAAAAATATTTAGATTGCCCTGAGGGGTATACCCCTCGGGCTTTGTCATAGCTGATATTTATTATATTTCATTTGCTGAAATATTTCAACTATATTTTTATAGTTATTACTTATTTCTATCAGAAATAACCTTGTCCTGAACAGACTTTGGAGCCTGCTCATACTTATCGAAGAACATAGAATAGTTACCACGACCCTGTGTCTTAGAACGAAGGTCAGTAGCATATCCGAACATCTCAGCAAGTGGAACGAATGCTTTAATCATCTTACCACCTGAGATATCTTCCATACCCTCAATACGTCCTCTACGTGAGTTGATATCACCGATTACATCACCCATGTATTCTTCTGGCATAGTAACCTCAACCTTCATGATAGGCTCAAGAAGGGCAGGTGCTGCCTTAGCCATAGCATCCTTGAATGCCATAGAACCAGCAATGTGGAATGCCATTTCTGAAGAATCGACTTCATGGTATGAACCATCGTAAATATCTGCTCTAAGTCCGAGAACTGGGAATCCAGCTAAGATACCTGAATTAGCAGCTTCTCTGATACCGTCAGCAACTGAAGGGATATATTCCTTAGGAATAGCACCACCAACTACTGAAGACTCACAGAAGAGTACTGGAGGTTCGTTAATTAATACTGTGTTCTTTGTCTCAACGTCAAACTTATCAACGTTAGCTTCAAGTGGTGAGAAACGTACTTTACAGTGACCATACTGACCACGTCCACCTGACTGCTTAGCATACTTACTATCAACATCAACTGCCTTAGTAAAGCACTCTCTGTAAGCAACCTGAGGTGCACCAACGTTAGCCTCTACCTTGAACTCACGAAGAAGTCTGTCAACGATGATATCAAGGTGAAGCTCACCCATACCAGCGATGATTGTCTGACCTGTTTCCTGATCTGTATGAGCACGGAATGTAGGATCTTCTTCAGCAAGCTTTGCTAAAGCTTCACCCATCTTACCCTGGTCATTCTTAGTCTTTGGCTCGATAGCAAGCTCGATAACTGGCTCTGGGAATTCCATAGACTCTAAGATAACTGGATGTGCTTCATCACAGATAGTATCTCCTGTTACTGTAACCTTAAGACCTACTGCAGCAGCGATATCTCCTGAGTAAACCTTATCAATTTCTTTTCTCTGGTTAGCGTGCATCTGAAGGATACGGCCAACTCTTTCTTTCTTATTCTTATTAGAGTTAAGTACATATGAACCACCGTTTAATGTACCTGAGTAAACTCTGAAGAATGCTAACTTACCAACGAATGGATCAGTCATAATCTTGAATGCAAGAGCTGCAAATGGCTCTTCATCAGATGACTTTCTTGTTACTTCGTTACCGTCTTCGTCAACACCTGTGATATCTGGGATATCTGTAGGAGCTGGCATGTACTCGATAACAGCATCAAGAAGCTTCTGAACACCCTTGTTCTTATAAGCTGTACCGCAAAGACAAGGAATAGCTGTACCCTCGATAGTACCCTTTCTTAAAGCAGCCTTTAACTCTGGAACTGAAATTTCCTCATCATTAAAGAACTTCTCCATAAGGTCCTCATCAAGTTCAGCACACTGCTCAACGAGCTTGTCATGATATTCCTGAGCCTGATCCTTTAAATCGTCTGGAATCTCACCAACAGCGATATCATCACCCTTATCTCCGTTGAAGACATAAGCCTTCATCTCGAATAAGTCGATAATACCCTGGAAGTCATCTTCCTTACCGATAGGAATCTGTACAAGTACAGGATTCTTTCCAAGCTTTGTAATAAGCTGGTTGCATGATCCGAAGAAATCAGCACCCATCTTATCCATCTTGTTCATGAAAGCCATACGAGGTACATTGTACTTATCAGCCTGACGCCATACGTTCTCTGACTGTGGCTCAACACCGTTCTGTGCATCGAATACACCTACGGCACCATCAAGTACTCTAAGTGAACGCTCAACTTCTACTGTGAAGTCAACGTGTCCTGGAGTATCGATAATGTTAATACGGTATTCTGGCTGTGTCTTATCTGGCTTACCCTCTTTCTCAGGTGTCCAGTGACATGTTGTAGCAGCTGAAGTGATTGTGATACCTCTCTCCTGCTCCTGGGCCATCCAGTCCATAGTAGCAGTACCTTCATGAGTATCACCAATCTTGTGATTAACACCAGTATAATAAAGGATACGCTCTGTTAATGTTGTCTTACCAGCATCAATATGAGCCATAATTCCGATATTTCTGGTTCTCTCCAATGGATATTCTCTTCCAGCCATGGATAAAACCTCCTATAATTATAATTAGAATCTGTAATGAGCAAAAGCCTTGTTTGCTTCTGCCATCTTGTGCATATCTTCTTTTCTCTTTACTGATGCACCTGTGTTGTTAGCTGCATCAAGAATCTCGTTAGCGAGTCTTTCTTCCATAGTCTTCTCGCCTCTTGCTCTAGAGAATGTAGTCATCCAACGAAGAGCTAAAGCCTGTCTTCTGTCTGGCTTAACTTCGATAGGTACCTGATAAGTAGCTCCACCGATACGTCTAGCCTTAACTTCAAGAACTGGCATAATATTGTTCATAGCTTCTTCAAATACTTCGATAGCTGGTCTCTCAGTCTTAGCTGCAACTCTATCAAAAGCACCGTAAACAATCTTCTGAGCTACTCCTCTCTTACCATCAAGCATAATGTTGTTGATAAGCTTAGTAACTACCTTATTGTTGTAAATAGGATCTGCTAATACATCTCTTTTCTGTGTATGTCCTTTACGTGGCACGGTTCTTCCCTCCTTAATAAATTTATTAAATCATAGGTACTCACAAATAAAAAATGTGTTCGCGCCGTATATATTAACCTGCAACCTCTTGATTAATCTAATTCCGGCACAATTCAAAATTTAATTTGTTCGTAAAAATCAGATTCTTACAAATCTGACTCTTGCAAATTGTAAAACTTGCATGCATTCATATAAATGCGTGTCTTAATTCAGGCTTAATTACTTAGCGTCCTTAGGTCTCTTAGCACCGTACTTAGAACGAGCCTGTCTTCTCTTTGCAACACCTGCTGTATCAAGTGTTCCTCTGATGATGTGGTATCTTGTACCTGGTAAATCCTTTACTCTTCCACCTCTTATAAGAACAACGCTGTGTTCCTGAAGATTGTGTCCCTCACCTGGGATGTAAGATGTTACCTCGATACCATTAGAAAGACGTACTCTGGCGATCTTTCTAAGAGCTGAGTTAGGCTTCTTAGGTGTAGCAGTCTTAACAGCTGTACAAACACCTCTCTTCTGTGGAGAAGAGATATCTGTTGCCTTCTTCTGAAGTGAGTTATAACCCTTCTGAAGAGCTGGTGCTGTAGACTTCTTTACTGCAGTCTTTCTTCCCTGTTTTACTAACTGGTTAAATGTTGGCATTCCGTTTTCACCTCCCGAAATTAGAATAATGAATGGTTGCATCTTAGTATCAACTAAGAAAATGTTTTGTCACCAAAACAGCGCAAAAATAGTACTTGCCTATTCGCACGCTTTATTAGTATATATATTTGCAAATTCAGTGTCAAGCATTTTTTCAAAAAAAGACAAAAGCGTGCCAGATTTTATCAATCTGACACGCCATAAGTTTCTATAAAGAATTAATCTTCCTGTGTGAAAACAAGCTCGTCTTCACCAGACTCATCTTCATCTTCTTCAATGTAGTTATCTGTAGAACTGATCTTGATATCCTGATAACGCTTCATACCTGTACCGGCAGGGATAAGTTTACCAATAATAACGTTCTCTTTAAGACCAATAAGTGGATCAATCTTTCCGTTAATAGCTGCATCTGTAAGAACCTTAGTTGTCTCCTGGAATGAGGCAGCTGACATAAATGATGTAGAAGCAAGTGAAGCCTTAGTAATACCAAGGATAATCGGAGTACCTGTAGCAGGTGTCTTTCCTTCTTCCTCAAGTCTCTCATTAACTTCCTGGAACTCAATTGTATCAACCTGTGATCCTGGAAGGAACTTAGAATCTCCAGCTTCATCAACAACTATCTTCTTAAGCATCTGACGAACGATAAGCTCAATATGCTTATCATTGATATCAACACCCTGGATACGGTAAACCTTCTGAACTTCACGAAGGAGATAATCCTGAACAGCTCTTACGCCAAGGATTCTTACGATATCATGTGGATTCTCAGAACCCTCTGTGATTTCCTCACCCTTAGCAACAACCTGTCCTTCAACAACCTTTTCTCTTGTATCCTTAGATAATGGATAAGCCTTTGAATTACCTTCATCATCAGTTATAACGATTTCAGTCTTCTTCTCAGTCTTAACAATACTTACAGTTCCGCCAAACTCAGCAAGTACAGCAAGCATCTTAGGCTTTCTTGCCTCGAAAAGCTCTTCTACTCTAGGAAGACCCTGAGTAATGTTATCACCGGCAACACCACCTGTATGGAATGTTCTCATAGTAAGCTGTGTACCAGGCTCACCGATTGACTGGGCTGCGATAATACCAACAGCTTCACCAACCTGAACAGTCTGACCAGTTGCCATGTTAGTTCCATAACATTTAGCACATACACCAATGTGTGAACGGCAAGTAAGGATTGTTCTAATCTTAACCTTATCAACACCAGTCTTAATTATAGCTTCTGCTCTCTTAGGAGTTACAAGATGGTTAGCTTCAACAATAACCTCGCCTGTAGCCGGGTCAACAATATCCTCAGCTAAGTATCTTCCTGTAATACGCTCCTGTAATGGCTCAAGGATATCTTCCTTGGCATCACTTGAGTTAGTAGCTCTGTTATTAACAAATGAGTAAACATACATACCAGGTATCTGCTTACCTGCGCTACAATCTGTCTCTCTGATAATAAGATCCTGAGAAACATCAACAAGTCTTCTTGTAAGGTATCCTGAATCGGCTGTACGAAGGGCTGTATCTGAAAGTCCTTTACGGGCACCGTGAGCTGAAATAAAGTATTCCAGAACATCAAGACCTTCACGGAAGTTTGACTTGATAGGAAGTTCGATAGTGTTACCTGATGTATCAGCCATCAAACCACGCATACCTGCTAACTGCTTAATCTGCTGGTTAGAACCACGGGCACCTGAGTCAGCCATCATGAAGATGTTGTTATATTTATCAAGACCCTGAAGAAGGGCATCCTTAATCTTATCATCAGTCTCCTGCCATACGCGGATAACATTCTTATGTCTTTCCTCGTCAGTAGCCTGACCTCTGTTATATTTAACAGTAATCTGTTCAACTTTCTTTTCTGCCTCAGCAAGAAGCTGCTTCTTAACTGGTGGCACTGTCATCTCAGAAATAGAAACAGTCATGGCAGCTCTGGTAGAGTACTTATAACCCATAGCCTTGATATCATCAAGAACCTCTGCAGTTGTTGTAGTACCATGAGTATTGATAACATGCTGTAAGATATCCTTAAGCTGCTTCTTTCCTACATGGAAATCAACTTCTGGAAGTAATAAATTCTCTTCCTTGCTTCTGTCAACATATCCTAAATCCTGAGGGAGAATCTCATTAAATATAAGTCTTCCAAGTGTAGACTCAATATTACCTGAAAGCTCTTCTCCGTTAACATTCTTAGTTACATGAACCATAATCTTGGCATGTAATGTAATTATACCATTCTCATAAGCAAGAACTGCTTCATTAATGCTCTTGAAAATCTTGCCCTCACCCTTTGCACCTGGTCTTTCCTGTGTAAGGTAGTAAATACCAAGTACCATATCCTGTGAAGGAACGGCAACAGGACCACCATCAGATGGCTTAAGAAGGTTGTTAGGTGAAAGAAGCATAAATCTACACTCAGCCTGAGCCTCAACAGAAAGCGGAAGATGGACAGCCATCTGGTCACCATCGAAATCGGCATTGAACGCTGTACATACAAGTGGATGAAGCTTAATAGCCTTACCTTCTACAAGGATTGGCTCGAAAGCCTGAATACCAAGTCTGTGAAGTGTAGGAGCACGGTTAAGCATAACTGGATGCTCTTTAATAACGTCTTCAAGTACATCCCATACTTCTGGCTCAAGATGTTCTACGCTCTTCTTAGCTTTCTTAATATTATCTGCAAGATTACGTCTTACAAGCTCTCTCATAACAAATGGCTTGAATAACTCAATAGCCATCTCTTTAGGAAGACCACACTGGTAAATCTTAAGCTCTGGTCCTACTACGATAACTGAACGTCCTGAGTAGTCAACTCGCTTACCGAGAAGGTTCTGTCTGAAACGTCCCTGCTTACCCTTTAATAAATCTGATAAAGACTTAAGTGCTCTGTTACCAGGACCTGTTACTGGACGACCATTTCTACGTCCGTTATCGATAAGAGCATCAACAGCTTCCTGAAGCATTCTCTTCTCGTTACGTACAATAATTTCAGGAGCTCCAAGCTCAAGAAGTCTTGCAAGTCTGTTATTTCTGTTAATAATTCTTCTGTAAAGATCATTAAGATCTGAAGTTGCAAAACGTCCACCATCAAGCTGAACCATAGGTCTTAAATCTGGTGGAATTACAGGGATTTCTGTAAGAATCATCCACTCAGGCTTAGTTCCTGCATTCTTAAATGCTTCAACAACTTCAATTCTCTTTATAAGTCTGGCAGCCTTCTGAGAAGTAGTGTTAGCAAGTTCTTCCTTAAGTCTTACTTCTTCTTCTTCAAGGTTAACCATCTGGAGGAGCTCGAGGATTGCCTCAGCTCCCATACCAACACGGAAAGCCTTGCTTCCGTACTGCTCACAGAGTTCTCTGTATTCAGTCTCTGAAAGAATCTTCTTGAAAGGAATATCTGTTTCACCTGGATCAATTACAATATATGAAGCAAAATATAATACCTTTTCAAGGTTCTTAGGACCAATATCAAGAATGAGATCCATGCGGCTAGGAATACCCTTGAAATACCAGATGTGAGATACTGGTGCAGCAAGATGGATATGACCCATACGGTCTCTTCTTACGCTGGCCTTAGTAACCTCAACACCACATTTATCGCAGACAATACCCTTGTCCTTAATCTTCTTATACTTACCGCAGTGGCACTCCCAGTCCTTGCTAGGACCAAATATTCTTTCGCAGAAAAGTCCGTCCTTTTCTGGCTTAAGTGTTCTATAGTTAATTGTTTCAGGTTTGGTAACCTCACCATGAGACCACTCCAAAATATTCTCAGGAGAAGCAAGCTTAATCTGAATCTTATCAAATTTCATTGACTTATTTGATTTAATTTCTTCTGCCATTATAGTGCTCCCTTCTAATTAATATTCATCTGAATTGCCATCGCCGTAATCATCATCAAAATCATCGGCCATATCAAAATCAGCTTCATCATCTGAATCTACAGCATCTTCTGTTCCATCTTCATTAAGAGTAACTGTTGACATACCGCCAGCCTTGTACTCTGCCTCTTCCTCTCTGCTGTTTCTTCTGTATCCATTACCTTCATCAAGAACCTTCTTGAAATCAGTAACTTCATATTCAGAACTCTCAAGAAGTCTGACTTCATTGTTGTCCTGATCAAGAACTCTAACATCAAGTGCGAGTGACTGAAGTTCCTTAAGAAGAACCTTGAATGATTCTGGAACTCCTGGTTCAGGAATATTCTCACCCTTAATAATAGCTTCGTAAGTCTTAACTCGTCCTACAACATCATCAGACTTAACAGTAAGGATTTCCTGAAGAGTATAAGCAGCACCATAAGCCTCAAGTGCCCAAACTTCCATCTCTCCGAATCTCTGTCCACCGAACTGAGCCTTACCACCAAGTGGCTGCTGAGTTACAAGTGAGTAAGGACCAGTTGAACGTGCATGAATCTTATCATCAACAAGATGATGAAGCTTTAAGTAATGCATGAATCCGATAGTTACAGGGCTGTCGAAGTACTCACCTGTTCTACCGTCTCTAAGTCTTACTTTACCATCACGGCCGATTGGAACACCCTTCCACTCAGCTCTGTGATCTCTGTGTTCTGAAAGGTAATCAAATACCTCTTTATTAAGAACATCTTTATACTGTGCTGTAAATGTAACCATATCCTCAGGATATTCTTCGCCATTCTTCTCAGCCTCAGCCTTCTGGGCTGCAAGCTCTTCATCATCGAATGGATGGTTAGCATAAGCATTTGCCATATCAAGAGTATCCATAATATCATTCTCATCTGCACCATCGAATACTGGTGTAGAAATGTTAAATCCAAGTACCTTGGCAGCAAGACTCAAATGAATCTCAAGGACCTGTCCAATGTTCATTCGTGAAGGAACGCCCAGTGGGTTAAGTACGATATCAAGAGGACGGCCATTAGGAAGGAATGGCATATCTTCAACAGGAAGTACTCTTGAAACGACACCCTTGTTACCATGACGACCAGCCATCTTATCACCAACGCCAATCTTTCTCTTCTGTGCAATATATATACGAACAGATTTGTTAACTCCTGGTGAGAGTTCATCTCCGTTCTCTCTTGTAAATGTCTTAACAGCAACGACGATACCATAAGCACCATGAGGTACCTTAAGTGAAGTATCTCTTACTTCTCTTGCTTTCTCACCAAAGATAGCTCTAAGAAGTCTCTCTTCAGCAGTAAGCTCTGTCTCTCCCTTAGGAGTAACCTTTCCAACAAGAATATCTCCGGCTCTTACCTCAGCACCAACGCGGATAATACCGTTCTCATCAAGATCCTTTACAGCGTCTGAACCTGTTGAAGGAAGATCTCTTGTAATCTCTTCAGGTCCTAACTTAGTATCTCTTGCTTCTGTCTCATATTCTTCAATATGAATAGATGTATACACATCATCTCTTACGAGACGCTCACTAAGAAGTACAGCATCCTCGTAGTTATAACCTTCCCAAGTCATGAAACCGATAAGAGGGTTCTTACCGAGGGCAATCTCACCATTAGATGTAGATGGACCATCAGCAATAACATCTCCTGCCTTAACCTCATCACCCTTGAAAACAATAGGTCTCTGGTTATAGCAGTTACTCTGGTTACTTCTTGAGAACTTAGTAAGCTTGTATTCGCGCGCCTTGCCATCCTTTTCTCTGATAACAATCTTGTTAGATTCAGAAGAAAGAACAACACCATCAGCCTCTGCAACTACACATACACCTGAGTCAACAGCAGTCTTATTCTCAATACCAGTTCCGATAACAGGAGCTTCTGTCATAAGAAGAGGTACGGCCTGACGCTGCATGTTAGAACCCATGAGGGCACGTGTACAGTCATCATTCTGAAGGAATGGAATCATTGATGTAGCAACTGAGAATACCATCTTAGGAGATACATCCATAAGATCAATCTGGCTCTTATCGAACTGAGAAGTTTCTTCTCTGTAACGTCCAGATACAGTATTTCTTACGAAATAACCATTCTCATCAATCTCAGCATTAGCCTGTGCTACATGGAAATCATCTTCCTCATCAGCTGTGAAGTAACGCACTTCATCAGTAACTCTTGGATTCTTAGGATCAGACTTATCTACAATACGATAAGGAGCTTCAACGAATCCATATTCATTAATTCTTGCATAAGATGCAAGAGAGTTAATAAGACCAATGTTAGGTCCTTCAGGAGTCTCGATAGGACACATTCTACCATAATGAGTATAGTGTACATCTCGAACCTCGAAACCTGCACGATCTCTTGAAAGACCACCAGGACCAAGGGCTGAAAGACGTCTCTTATGAGTAATCTCACTAAGAGGGTTATTCTGATCCATGAACTGTGACAACTGCGAACTTCCGAAGAATTCCTTAATAGCAGCTGTTACAGGCTTAATATTAATAAGTGACTGTGGAGATATTCCGCTAAGATCCTGTGTAGACATTCTCTCACGGACCACTCTTTCCATTCTTGAGATACCAATTCTGAACTGGTTCTGAAGAAGCTCTCCTACAGCTCTGATACGTCTGTTTCCAAGGTGATCGATATCGTCCTTAGTACCAACACCATATTCAAGGTGCATATTATAATTAATAGAAGCAAGAATATCTTCTACTGTAATATGCTTAGGAATAAGATCAGCAATATTCTTAGTAATAGCTTCCTTAATATCCTCTAAAGATTCATTCTCAGCAAGAATCTGTGCAAGAACAGGATAGTATACATACTCTGTTACACCAAGCTCCTTAGCTTCTTCTTCGCTGATATCAACCCATTTAGTAATATCAACCGCACGGTTAGAAAGAATCTTAACAACTCTGTCAGATACTGTACCATCAGCAGCCTTAACTTCTACAGTAATGAATACTGAAGGAACAGCTGCATCCTGAATAGCCTGTGCTGATTCTCTTGTAAGCTTCTCACCTGCTGTTGCAATAACAGTTCCGTTCTCATCAACAACATCCTCAGCAAGAACCTGTCCTGTAATTCTGCTCTTGAAAGAAAGCTTCTTATTAAACTTATATCTTCCTACGTGTGCAAGATCATATCTTCTTGGGTCAAAGAACATACCTGAAATAAGTGCTTCAGCACTCTCTACAGATAATGGTTCTCCTGGTCTTAACTTCTTATAAAGTTCAAGAATACCTTCCTGATAGTTAGTAGAAGTATCCTTCTCCATAGTAGCAAGAAGCTTAGGTTCCTCGCCAAAAATATCAAGAATCTCCGCATTAGTACCAAATCCTAATGCTCTGATAAGAACAGTAATAGGAACCTTCTTATTACGGTCAACCTTAACATAGAATATATCATTAGCATCTGTTTCATACTCTAACCATGCACCTCTGTTAGGAATTACCTGACAGCTGTACAAGAAAATCTTACCATACTTATCTTTCTGTATATCATAATAAATACCAGGTGAACGTACCAACTGGCTGACAATAACTCGTTCAGCACCATTAATTACAAATGTACCTGTCTTAGTCATTAATGGCAGGTCTCCCATGAAAATCTCATGCTCGCTGATGCTTTCTGTCTCTTTGTTATGAAGTCTTACTGTAACCTTAAGAGGCGCTGCATATGTAGCATCTCTTTCTTTACACTCTTCAATTGAATACTTAACTTCGTCTTCACATAACGCAAAATCTACGAATTCCAGACTTAATCTTCCATTATAGTCTGCAATTGGAGATATGTCATCAAAGACCTCTTTCAAGCCTTCATTCAAAAACCACTGGTAAGAATCCTTCTGCACCTCAATAAGGTTAGGCATCTCAAGAACTTCTTTCTGTCTTGAGAAACTCATACGCATTGCCTTGCCCGACGTTATTGGGCGTAATCTGTTTTTCTCCATTGACGTTTCACCCCTTAGTTTTCTTCACATTAATATATTACATTATCAGTAAATGTGCAAAGAATAAGCACAATTTACCACAATAGTGCATTGTCCATAGTACATCAAAGATATATATATGTCAAGGGATTTTTGAAAATTTCCATGAATATTCAGAATTGTATAAAGATAATAGTGTTTCTGCCATAGCTGGCATAATAAAATAAAGATGTGATTTATAGAAAAAAGAAAAGACAGGAGCCGTGAAGGCCCGCTGTCTTTCTTATTATATTCATTAGAACAATCAAGTGAATTACTTAAGAGTAACCTTAGCTCCAACTTCTTCAAGCTTCTTCTTGATTTCCTCAGCCTCTTCCTTAGAAGCCTGCTCCTTAACAACCTTAGGTGCGCCATCAACAACGTCCTTAGCTTCCTTTAATCCAAGACCTGTGATTTCACGAACAACCTTGATAACCTTAACCTTCTGATCTCCAGCTTCTGTAAGCTCTACATCAAATTCTGTCTTCTCCTCAGCTGCTGCTGCGCCAGCACCTGCTGCTGCAACTACAACGCCTGCTGCTGCAGATACGCCGAATTCTTCTTCACAAGCCTTAACTAAATCGTTAAGCTCTAATACTGATAAACCTTTAATAACTTCAATGATTTCCTGTGTTGTCATTATTATAATCTCCTTTTTAATATTATTCTAAAACCGAAAGAGCATCTATGCTGCTTTCATAGTTAATTCAGTGTTAAACTGATTAAGCAACTTCCTCGTTCTTCTCAGCAATCTGCTTAATAACACGAGCAAAGTTTGTAATAGGTGACTGGATACTTCCAAGTAACTTTGAAAGAAGTTCCTCTCTTGAAGGGATAGTAGCGATTGTAGCGATACCTGCTGCATCGTAGAATGTTCCTTCAACAACGCCACACTTTAACTCAAGAGCATTAGCTGTCTTAGCAAAGTTAGCTAAGATTCTTGCAGGTGCTGTAGCATCTGTCTTGCAGAATGCAATAGCATTAGTTCCTTCAAGAGCGTCAGTAATTGGCTCGAACTCTGTTCCAGCGACAACTCTCTTTACTAAAGTGTTCTTATAAACCTTATAAACCACACCAGCTTCTCTTAACTGCTTACGAAGCTGTGTATCCTGTTCTACTGTAAGACCGCTGTAGTTAACTACAACAACGCCCTGAGCGCCATCAAAGTTATCTTTAATCTCATCGATAGTAGATGTCTTAAGGCCTACATTCTTTAAAATAGCCATGAATAATTACCTCCTGTTAGATTCTTGCTTCATATAGAAGCGATTTTGCCTAAGTGAAGATTATTCGTCTATAGTTTCCCTACAAACAAAACCCTCTCTGCCAGCGACAGAGAGGGAATAATTAATCAAATCCTTAAATCCTCGGTAGGCGTGTTACCTTTAACCATCATCAGTAATACTGAATCCGGACCTGCTGTCTACGGCAAAATATTATGTTAACAGCAAAATGCTGCTCACAAGCTGATAGTATACTATCAAAATATATTAATGTCAACCGTTTTTAATCAAAAATCTGATTAACCCACATACTTGGCTGTGCTTAACTTAACACCAGGTCCCATAGTAGAAGTGAGAACTACACTTCTAAGATAAGCGCCCTTAAGTGAAGATGGCTTAGCCTTAACGATTGCATCCATAATAGCCTGGAAGTTGTCTGATAACTGCTCCTCTGTGAATGAAGCCTTACCAATTGGCACGTGAATGATATTAGTCTTGTCAAGTCTGTACTCGATCTTACCAGCCTTGATATCATTAACAGCTTTTGTTACATCCATAGTAACTGTACCAGCCTTAGGGTTTGGCATTAATCCCTTAGGACCAAGTACACGACCAAGACGACCAACAACACCCATCATATCTGGAGTTGCAACAACAACGTCGAACTCGAACCAGTTATCGTTCTGGATCTTAGGAATAAGCTCCTCGCCACCAACGAAATCTGCACCAGCTGCAAGAGCCTCATCAGCCTTAGCACCCTTAGCAAATACTAAAACACGTACAGTCTTACCTGTTCCGTGTGGAAGAACAACAGCTCCTCTGATCTGCTGCTCAGCGTGACGTCCATCACAACCTGTTCTGATATGTGCTTCGATTGTCTCGTCGAATTTAGCAGTAGCGTTCTTCTTTACTAATGAGATAGCGTCTGCTGCTTCATATAATGTCTGGCGGTCAATATTCTTGGCTGCCTCAACGTATTTCTTTCCTCTTTTCATTATAAACCTCCTAGTGGTAATATCGGAAGGATTCTATCTTTCCTCCCACAATAATCATGAATCAAATGTAGATTAGTCTTCTACAACGATACCCATACTCTTAGCTGTTCCTTCGATCATAGAAGTAGCTGCTTCGATAGATGCAGCGTTAAGATCTGGCATCTTAAGCTCAGCGATCTTCTGAACTTCTGCTCTCTTAATAGTAGCAACCTTAGTCTTGTTAGGTACGCCTGATCCTGACTTAATGTTGCAAGCCTTCTTAAGAAGTACTGCTGCAGGTGGAGTCTTTGTAATAAAGCTGAAGCTTCTATCAGCATAAACTGTAATAACTACAGGTATGATAAGATCTCCCTGATCTGCTGTCTTAGCATTGAACTGCTTTGTGAATTCTACGATGTTAACACCGTGCTGACCAAGTGCTGGACCAACTGGTGGAGCTGGTGTAGCCTTGCCGGCAGGAATCTGTAATTTAATATATCCTGTTACTTTCTTTGCCATTTTGGCACCTCCTAAAAATAAATGTGGTAATTGGCGACCATAATAATGTTACCCGCTATCCATCTTCCAAGAATCACCTTTAGGTGATTCTTGCAAATGAATTAGCGAAGCTAATTCATTCTGGTCTCCCACGTCCCAGGATCGGGACTGCTTCTTACAATAACTTCACATCTGTGAAATCAATCTCGACCGGTGTTTCACGACCGAACATCTCAACATTAATTGTAAGGCACTGCTTGCCCTCATTAATATTGGTAATCTCACCAACTGTATCTTCCCATGCACCAGAGAGGATCATAACCTTATCGCCGACCTTGCCAGCGAACTGGATAACAGGCTTAACTTCCTGTTCTTCCTCAAGGCTTATGCCGAGATTCTTAATTTCTGTTGGTGTAAGTGGTACTGGCTTTGATCCAGGACCAACAAAACCTGTAACACCTCTTGTGTTTCTGACAACATACCAACTATCGTCGTTCATTACCATCTTCACAAGAACGTATCCAGGAAACATTTTCTTCTGAGCAGCTTTCTTAGAGCCATCCTTAATCTCCACTACTGTTTCAAGTGGAACGATAACTTCAAGAATCTGATCGTGAAGATTTCTGTTTTCAACTGTCTTCTCAATGTTAGCCTTCACCTTGTTCTCATAACCTGAGTAAGTGTGAACTACATACCATTTTGCGTCATCCATACAATCACCTATTCCTTATTTTACAATGAACTCAATTCCAAAGCGGACAATTAAATCCACAACTGCAATGATTACACCTAATAATACGGACACAGCCAATACAGCTACGGTTTCCTTAGTAAGCGACTGACGGTCTGGCCAAATAATTTTTGAAAATTCAGCTTTCAAACCTTTGAACCAGTTCTTTTTCTGCTTCTTAGCTTTTACAGTATCACCCATGAAATACTCCTCACTGTACTAATTACTTTGTTTCCTTGTGTAATGTGTGTGATTTACAGAACTTACAATACTTCTTTGTTTCCATTCTGTCTGGATGAGCTTTCTTTTCCTTAGTCATGTTGTAATTGCGCTGTTTACACTCAGTACATGCCAATGTTATCTTTACTCGCACAACTTCCACCTCCAATTATTATTTTTGTAGGTGTTAAAACACCAATTGGTTTCTTTGCCCGCCTAATCAATGTTGGGTTGTTGAAATTCAGGCACGCAAAAAAGACCGCTTCCATAGCCGTTCTAATATAGCACAGTACATTCCAACTCGTCAACAACTTTTTTAAAGAAAATATAGTGACAAAAAATGGACTTCATATTATAATATTTGTACAAAAACATACGATATATATAAGGAAATGGATTTCCTTACATTTTCTACCGATTATTACAGACAAGGAGGTGACTGTTATGATCAGCAGCGTGTACAGCTATTATCTTGCCCAGTATGGACATAAGACTAACTCAAAGTACGATACACACACTAAAGCACAATTAAAGAATACATATGGCAGAGTTCTGAAATCTAACAGTCAGACTCCTACATATAAGACAGATATGTCAGAGGCCGCACAGAAATATGCAATCGACCTTAAAGAGAACGCCAGAGAATTAAGTAACATTGCCAACGAGCTTTCAGGAAGCGACGGTCACGGCATGGTATTTAAGAAATCAGCAGTATCCAGCAACCCACAAAGTGTAACCGCAGAATACATAGGCGACAGCACTTCACCTGACAGTTCAAGCTTTGAAATTGATGTAAAGCAGCTGGCAACCAGCCAGATTAACACCGGTAATTTCTTACAGCCTAACAATCGCGCTGTGGAACCAGGTGATTATTCATTTGACCTTAACATCAATAACCTGACCTATGAATTCCAGTTTACGGTAGATGAGGAAGAAAGTAATTCTGACATACAGAATAAGCTGGCAAGACTCATCAACCGATCGAACATCGGATTAGCAGCCAACGTCAATGAAGACAGCCTCGGCAACACTGCTCTCTCAATAGTTTCAGACATGACTGGTATAAGCGGTATTAAGCCAACAATATTTAACATCAGTCCTAACAATGATATCCAGACCAATAATCCTGATTTCGTTGAAGGCTTTGATGAACCAACAATGAAGAATAATACTAACTTCATTAATGCATTTGGCTTAGACAGAGTATCACAGTATCCATCTAATGCAATATTTTCAATTAATGGAGAGGAACGGTCTTCGGCATCTAACGATATTACAATTAACAAAGCATTTGCAATAAACTTCAACAGTACTACGGAGGAGCCTGTAACCATAAGTCTCAGGGAAGATACTGATTCGATAACAGAAAGTATTGGCGAACTTGTTTCAGGATATAACAGGCTTTTTTCAATTGCTGCTGATAAAGAGAACGATAAGTTTGAGGGAAACGCTAAGTTAAAGAAAGAATTTTCAAGAATAATGAAGGCTTACCAGCCACAGCTTGAAAAGAATGGTCTAACTGTTGATTCCTCTGGAACAATTGAAGTTAACAAAGCTTCTATCCAGCAGGCTGCAAGCAGCGGTACGCTTGAAGATGTGTTTAATGCTCTTGATTCCTTCAAGAAATCAATTCAGAAAAAAGCAGACGATATATCTATCAATCCTATGAATTATGTCAACAATAAGATTGTTGCATACAAGAACCCTGCAAGACCTGTTAATGACCCTTACAATCTTTCAGCTTATTCAGGCATGATGTTTAATGGATATATCTGACAACTACCATAATATAAATAAGGCATCCGCCGGTTGATTTGATAACAACCCTGGCGGATGCCTTTATGTTTCTTATTATTTATTTATGCATTAATCAGTCTGCTTCCTGCATCGTGTAACTGCTTAACAAATGTGCTAAGCCTTACAAGCGCTTTAGAAACAGCCACATCATCATTAACACTCAATGCTTCAGAAAGCTCTTTCACACCTTCATTAGCTTCCTTCTCATCAACAACGCCTTCTAAAAGAATATCTCTAGTTCTGTTATATACTTCAAAAAGCCAGTTAAGACCTTCAACAATAACATTCACTGCATCATGTGTCTCTGGAAAAGGAACTCCTGCAAGTTCTTCTGATACCTTTTCAATTGCTCCTGTTAATTTCTCACTGTAAGGAACGGCTTCCTTAAGTACATCTATCTGCTGCTGTCTGTAATCCTCCATGATATCGTCACCTTTCTATATGAACCTTTTGAATATATATCGGCATTCCAGGTGGGAACTTAACCCTTGCCAGTTATGTGAATTGCTTATTTGCCATATTTTTCGATAAGCTCGTACACTGCTTCCTCATTAACACTTCCATCCGCCTTTCTTGGAAGCGGTTCTTTAGTAAGAATTATATTCTGAATCTCCCAGCGGTATCCCTTCTTTTCATTATACTTATCAATCCGGCGCTTGAATATATCCTCAGTTGCTCCCTTATCAATAGGTACAATAATCGCTGTAAGCCTGTTATTATAAAATGTTATGAAACCTTCGGCAACTCCGTTAATGGCTGTAATCTGTTCATTAGTTCTGACACGGCTTATCTTCTCACCTGTTGGTAAAAGAATAATATCCGGATTCCGCTGCAACAAAACAAGTCTACCTGCACTATTAATCCGTCCGTAATCGCCCGTATGATATACTCCATCCCTTAACACCTTATTATTAGCTTCATCATCCTTGTAATATCCTTTCATGACACATGGTCCGTTTACAAGAATCTCACCATCTTCAGCAATTGTAACTGCGCCCTCATCAAAAAGTGTATAAGAACCGTCATACAGTTCATTAACTCCAACGCAGCCTGATGTCTCCGTCATTCCATATATATTATAAACCTTTAAATCATTGTCACACAGATTCTCAAAAAGCCTGAATGGGCAGCTTGCACCGCCTATTATAATAGTATTAAGTTCCCTGTTAAATCCGCTTACAGCCCTAAGATAATCAATCATAGATGGTGTGCCTATAAGAATAGTTGGATTGTAATAATAAGTGTCGGCATCAATATGTCTTAAGCCTCGTCCTATACATACCATGGCTCCACAGCATAACGGCCATATAAGACTGTATATAAAACCAAATTCATTATGCAGAGAAATCTGTGCAAGCACAATATCATCTTCTGTACATTCCACTCTGCTGCTTATTTCTCTGGCTGTATTAAGAATATTATCTACAGACAAAACAACCGGCTTGTCACATTCACCTGCTGTTGCTGTGAACATTATGATATCCCCTTCCGTGGTATTCTCATCATATATCAGTCCTTCAACATCATCCTTTTCTGCGCTTGATATAATAATAGAATTTTCATCCGACAGAATATACTGGTTAGTTGATGTCAATGTGTAATTGACATCGGTTTTCTTAAGAAGGTCAACCCGCGAATCATGCGGAAGGAAGAAATCCACAAGAACAAGGTCCTTTCCCGCCACTATTGTTCCAAACATATTTACAATCCATCTGTATGAAGCCTGTCCAAATATTGCAATTCTCTCGCCATCATATTTCTGAAAATGCAATGCCTTTTTCGTAACATCATCAAAAAGCTTTGCATAAGTAACTTTCATCGTATCATATACGACAGCCACAGCGTCCGGGCGGCTTTCCGCATTAGTCTTTAACATATTATAAAATGTATTCTTATCTGTCATGATTTTCTCCATTTCTGAACAAAGTTATAAATCCTGCATCAAATATAAAAAATTATAGCATTTAGCGTAGAAAATGCCAACAGTGTTAATATATAATAACTCATATAAAATATTTTTAAAAACAGGAGCTAAATGTAATGAAAATATATATATACAGATATGGCAGCTTATGTGAGCCTGATATTATAGATGCATTTAAACATATAGGACTCGAAGTTTATGAAGAAAATGCTGAAGTGTATAACAAAAATATGCTTCCGTCACAAGCCGCATCAATAGCATCAGCAACACTGGCAAAAGAAAAATATGCATTTGCATTTACAATCAACTTCTTTCCGTGGCTTTCAGATGTATGCCAGCTTCTTAATATAACCTATATAAGCCTTATTGTTGACAGCCCTGTTCTTGAATTATATTCCAACGCTATATCTAATTCAGTCAACAGAATCTTTCTTTTTGATAAAATGCTTTTTAATGAATTCAAACAATACAATAAAGAACACATTTTTCATATTCCACTTGCAGCTAACACTTCAAGAACTGATGAACTAATCAGCCACGCTTCTGATTCTGATAAGAAAAAATATGCCAGTGACATATCCTTCATTGGCTCAACATATCAGGAAAAATGTCCGTTCAATAATGCTGTACTTTCCGATTATGAAAGAGGTTTTGTTGATGGAATTATCAATTCGCAGCTTGAAATATACGGTTTTAACTTTATAGAAAGTATGCTCACAGATGAAATGGCAGACAGACTTCTCGCAAAGATACCTGATCACTATGTATTCCCTGCTAGCTTTCGTGCCAACAACAAAGCCCTTGTTGCACAATACTATTTAAGCGTTAAAGTTGCAGAACAGGAGCGTCTGCGTGCTCTCAGATTATTGTCTGATTCCTTCAATGTAGATATATATACCGGAAGCGATACCGGCAGCATGCCTAATATCAACAACCGTGGCTTTGCAAAATCTCTTACGGAGATGCCACTTATATTTAACAACAGTAAAATCAATCTAAATATAACAGCTAAATCAATCCGTTCAGGGCTCTCCCTTAGAATATTTGATGTTCTTGGATGTGGAGGTTTTCTTATAACCAATTATCAGGCTGAACTTCCGGAATTCTTTGAGATTGGCAAAGACCTTGTAGCATACGAAAGTCTTGAACACCTGCAAGAATTATGTGCATATTACCTTGCTCATGAGGATGAACGCTTAGAAATAGCGCAACATGGCTATGAAACAATAAAAAAGCATCACACATATAATATCCGTGTTTTACAGATAATAGAAAAGTCGTTCCCTGCACGGTAATATATATGCCCCTTTTACTTGATATCAGGTAAAAGGGGCATATCTTGCTAAAATAGCTTTTATTATTTTATAATACTGCCATAATATGTTGGTTCTCCAATCACATTAACACTTCTGTATGGTATTCTGTAATTGAGTTTAAACAGCCATGTATCCTTAACTATATCCTTCCACACTGACTCATCATATATTCTGCTGCCATTGGCATTAAAGAACAGCGCCTCTGGATTATTAACCGCGCACATATCTACTTCATTCCTGACTTCATCAAATGTATTATATGCAATTTCAATCATATAATCAGTCATGAAATATTCTATAGACTTATCCATATATCTGTAATATTCATCTATCGCTCTTATTATAAATCCAAATAACAGCAATCCTTTATCGCCTTTGATAAAATTATTAGCCCATCTTCCACCAGTTACATCGTCATCCCATATAGGCTTTCCGAATTTCTGGGTATAAAAGCCTTCTTTATTTATTACCTCATTAATTCTCCTGTCTGTAACATAATATGTGGCATCAATCCATACACCACCATACCTGTACAAAAGTTCCATTCTGAGCCTGTCCGACAATGTAGTCATGGATATTTTGCCCTCATTGAATTTAGTAATAACTTCTGGCGAAAAGCTCACATACTTCATGCAATTTTCCAGTGTTATTATATGAAGAGTCGCTTTTTCATTATCTATATTATTTCTTACGCTATTAATACATTTCTTAACAAGGCCTGGGGCATTATCTTCACCCTGCCACCAGCACATCCACACATTAACTTTCCCTGAATCTTCCTGTACATATTCTGTTGGCGGAAGTTCTTTTACAGTTCCGTTTTTATATTCTTCAACCAGTCCCGCAGTGACCTTCTTAAAAAGCTGTCTCTTTAAATCTATTTCATAAAAATGTCTGCTTATCTCATCAGATTCCATCAGTTTAACCGGTTGCTCTTTAACTTTATAATTATTAGCAATAAGCCATACTTTCAGCAGTCTTTCTGACAGAAATCCCATAACCCTTTTCTGATAATCGTCTTTACCATCAATATCTATTCTCTTTTCAACTTCAAACAACACATCAAAGAGCCATTCACAATATAAATCATAAACAGATTTTCTGGCAATCATCATATTACAGAAATTAATAACTTTTGAATTCTGCATCCAGTCAAATGCATTAACATAATCAGGGTATTTTTCACTAATTACCTGCCTGCATATATCCCAGTCTTCTTTACAATGCATATGATAGTACTGTTTCTTTAAAGATTCCTCTTTAACCATATTACATTGAGGAACTATAATATCATAAGACTTAAGCGTTTCTTCAATATATTCCTTAGTAAGAAATCTCTCATTTTCAAGAAAAAATCTTCTATAATGGCAGGTTCCAATAATATCACACTGGTGATTCTTCCATAGCCAGTACATTCCGGTAAGTTCACAGTAATTCCTGTTCTTAAAAGATATATTATCCCCTGTATCATCACCAGTATATCCCAGGTCTGAAGATATTGCCCTTCCCACGTGAATCGTTTTGTACAAGTCATCTGGAATTTCATTATACTTTTTGTGTGTAATAACCCATATCTCTGTATTCATATTCCACCTCTCAGCTGCATTTTGCAAGCATACACCATACATTATCAACCCTGACATCTGTTACACTACAATTAACAGGCAGATACTTCCGGTCCGTTCCATATATGAATAAATACTTACTCATCATAAATGCTTTTTTTAAAAACACTTCTTTGCTTTCTTCCGGTATCATATCACTTAAGAATACTGCAACCTTATATTCGTCATGACCACATTTTGCAATCAAAGCATCAATATCATCAGCCGAAACTATCTCATTATATATAGTCTCATATACATTAAGTCCTGATATACTGTCCGTCTCAACTCCTGTAATATGACAATCTTCTGGTACTTCCATTTCTAATATTCTGCGTGATACTGCCCCTATAGCTTTATAAAACATTCCTACATCCAGTATTTTCTGAGGTTCCATCTGGTTAATAACTTCGCTGTATATGTACATTACATCTTTATCTGTTATCATACCTTTTCCTTTCTTTACGAATTAATTAAACACTGTATTAAATATCTCTTTGAATCTGACATCATAAGTATGATTCTGTACAATCTTTTCATAGCCATTTCTTGCTATCTGCTGCCTTTCTGAATCATGCTTAAGATAATATCTGCATTTGGAAACAAGGTCATCAACAGACTCATACATAACCATATCCTCATCTGGAACAAACCAGTCGTAAAAATCTTCCTGATAATTAGACATAAGCAAACCACCCGCTCCCATTATATCCATTGCACGAAGCGGCATTCCGGACTTAATGCTCCTTAATGTTATATTAAGATTAATTCTGCTGTTACGGAATATATATGGCATAACATCATAATAATCAACTGCACCGCAATTATTAATACAGGCAATGTCTGGAGTCTCATTAGGTGTGTATAGATTTATGGCATATTCTCTGCCAAACTCTTTTCCAAGCCTTTCAAGAATTTCCTTTCTGTCATCAGCAGCCATTTTTCTTGCAAGAAAATAATCCGCATACAGATATTGCACAGTCTCAACTCCATCCCTGCTTGTTTCAACAGGATAATTCTTAAGCATATCCTTAAGAACTTCTCCTTTTAAAAGTTGTTCAAGGAAGAAATAACCATAAACCTTTCTCTGTGCATTCATAACTGCATCAAGATATCCCTTTGTAAAATCATTTACTCCAGACAGCCTTTCAAAAAGATTATGCTTCTCATTATACATTGAACCAACAAATGCTATATCGCTTTTATATCTGTTATTATAACACTTTACTTCATCACTACCGCCATCAAGCATTCTTTTCATTCTGTCCGTATTAACCGGCAGTGGCATATAATATACTGTATTGATTCCTTCCTTCTTCAATTCCATATACTGTGTCTTGTCAAATATAAAAACATAATTGCATAGATTAATTATAGTATATGAGTATAACAACACCTGAGGACTGTCATATACCAATGCAATATACGGAATATTCCTCTTCTTACAGTTATTAGAAATAACCGGGCTGTAATTAAATGTAAATACACAATCATACTGTTTTCCACCAATTCCATCATCATAATTTTGTTCAAATATGCTGTCAAATTCCGCACTCACACGATTTCTAAATAAATCTGTCTCAACAACTTTATACAAATGTCCGTTTTTTTCAAAACATTCTTTTACATCTTCTATTCCAAAATTATGATATTCAAAAATAAGTATATTCATCAGGAAAATTCCTTTCTTAATATCTGAAACATTTTTTCTAACTGTATATCATAAGTAAACAATTCCGTCACTTTTTTCCGTCCACTATCTGCTATCCTTTTTCTCAATTCTTCATGCTGCACATAATATACCGCTTTTTCCACGCAATCCCCTGCATCAGAATATGACACAAATTCACTTCCATCCATCATATATTCTGAAAGCTCCGGACAATAATTAGTAAGAAGAAATCCTCCCGCTCCCATTATGTCCAACGCTCTCAGAGGTATTGCTGTCTTTATATTTCTAAGTGTTATATTCAGATTAATGCAGCTATTGGCAAACATAACGGGCATGTCATGTTCATAATCAATATAGCCATATTGGCTGATTCCCGGTATATTGCACAGTGCTGACTGTGAATATAATGTAACAGGCAGTCTGCCTGCCAGTTCTTTTAATATATTTATTCTTTCTCTCGATGATATCATCTTCTTAACAATATTAAGAATCATATCCCTGTCATTAACAAAAAGTTCTTCTTCCTTTGTGAAATTAATATAATGTCCTAAACGCTCTGCAAACACATCATCAAGCATTTCCTCCAATAAATCGCTGCCTGAAATTAGACTTTGTGATTGCATTATTCCCTCAAGATATCCTTTTTCATACTCAGGCAGTCCAGTAACATCTGTTGTCAGATCCACCTCATCATTATATAGATTTCCCATGAATGAAACCCCAGCATTCTTTAATTCTGATGAGACATTGCACGCATTGTTAATAACCTGTGTTATACGTTTTTCATCCACTGCTAATGGAAGATGATATATATTGCTGACTCCTAAGCTTTTCAATCTTTCCGTCTCCGACCAGTCAAAGTGAAACATATAATTATATGGATTGAATATCATTTCTGAATACATCGTCATACACGGGCTGTCATAAGTCCATGATACATATGGAATCTTATTTCTCAAAGCTATCTTAGAAATAAGTGGTATAAAATTGCAGGAAAAAATAATTTCAAATGGAATTTGTTTTTTCTTTTCCTGTACAATTTTCTCTTCCATATCATTAAGAAAATCAACATCTTTAATATAATTCTTTATTTTATGTGTAAACAGTGTTATATCATGTCCCATCCGCTGTAAATTAGACACAACATCTGCCTTAGTTATCTCATTCCATGTAAAGTACAATATTTTCATCCAATACCCCTCAAATATTTATAATCTAAAAAAGCTGAGGCTTTGACGATTAACGCTAAGCCCCAGCTCAAATATATTAATTATTATATTACTGTAAGAGTGAAAGAACACCCTGTGTCTGCTGATTAGCCTGACTAAGCATTGACTGTCCAGCCTGTGCAAGAATATTGTTCTTGCTATACTCAACCATCTCTGTAGCCATATCTGTATCACGGATACGAGACTCTGCTGCTGAAGTATTCTCTGATGTTGTATCAAGGTTGTTAATAGTATGCTCAAGTCTGTTCTGGAGAGCACCTAACTTAGATCTCTCTGTAGAAACCTTATCAATAGCCTTCTGGATAATTGTCATTGACTTACCAGCTACTGCATTAGTACTTACCTTAACGCTGGCAGCTGAAATACCAAGTGACTTAGCATCCATCTTACCGATTGAAACAGAAATAACCTGTCCTGAAAGAGAGCCAATCTGAAGGCTCTTCTTTGAAAAGCTGCCATCTAACAGATTCATTGCATTAAACTGTGTTGTAGAGTAAATTCTATCAAGTTCAGATGTTAACTGAGTAAGTTCCTGCTGGATAGATTTTCTGTCTGATGATGTATTAGTATCATTAGCAGCCTGTGTTGCTAACTCATTCATTCTCTGGAGAATTGAATGTGTCTCATTAAGAGCACCTTCAGCTACCTGAATAAGGGAAATGCCATCCTGCGCATTAGACGAAGCCTTATCAAGACCTCTAATCTGGCTTCTCATCTTTTCTGAAATAGAAAGACCTGCTGCATCATCTGCTGCTCTGTTAATCTTATAACCTGATGATAATTTCTCAGTAGACTTAGAAAGGGCATTTGTAACTGTTCCCATCTGTCTGTTTGTGTTCATTGCTGATAAATTGTGCTGTACTACCATAATAAAATTCCTCCTTGATATAAAAAACTCCTTATAATGAAATATAAATTATTATCTATTTATCATTTATGTATTATTTATCGGAGACAATTTCAAATACTTAACCCTCTAAACAAAAAATTCTGCAAATTTTTTCACATCTTCATAAAAGATTTCTTTTTCCCGAGAAATTTTTCTCCTATATTCATCATAATCACATTGTGCTTCATAGAAATTATCACATATGTACCTGATGCATCCCTGTATATTGTCTATATCATTTTCTGCCTCGAATTTATATCGGTCAGGAATTGGCACATCTTCATAATATGCCGCACTTCCTCTCTTATTGGTAATAACACAACACCCACACATAGCAGCCTCTCTTGGTATTCTGTCCTTTCCAGGATGATTTCCAAAATCAATATATACCTTAGATATATGCATATATGCCGTCATATCCTCTTCTGATAATCCTATCAGTGGAACCCACTTTACCCAGCTTGTTTTCTCGATAATTGGTCTTAATGCTTCCAGTCCCTTTTTAGGGTTATATAAGACAATATTTTGTCTCTGTATTTCAGGCAGCTTAATTCTATATATATCGCCAATATAATCAGAGACATACATAACCTTATCTTTACTGATTCCTACCCTTTCAGTTACATAATGATATGCATATGCTGACTGTACAAGATGTAATTCAATCTGATTTCTTATAATATCCAGATCCCTTTCCTGTGTATTAATAATATAATTATCAACGCTCATCCACCATAATACTTTATGACAATTATTAATAATTGGTATCCAGTCTGTTGCTGCCTCATTAAATATAACTATGGAAGATTCATCTTCAACCTCAGACATGCTCTTTGCATGTTCAGTATTATATTTTAAATATCTGGCACTTGCAGATACATCGCAAGGCTCTATCATATTAGATTCAATATAATACATCTGAGCCTTATACCCAAGCCTTACAAGGGTATTACACATCTGATGTGCGAGCTCCGGCCCCCCGCTTTCAATTCCAGCTGGACATACATTATAAAACTTTATATCATTCATACTATCTTATCCCCCTTTTCATAGCAATACGCATGAGTATATGTATTATTCTCATTCTTCAGAAGAACCTTGTGATTGTCATCCTTTGCAACAGCATAATCGTTCTCTGCAATAATAATTCTGGACTGATAAAACATATCCGGTCCGTAAGCTACACACATATTCTCTGATACATTATCAATATCAATTGATTCATCATGTGCTATTACAACCATTTCTCCCTCCTTTTGCCGCCGATTAATTATTTATCCTGCCTTCAATTGCCTTCTTTAGCTTCGTAGAGCTTGTACTCTGCGTATAAGGAAAGAATATCATAGTTGCCCCGTTCTTCTCTAGGAATTCTTTTTCAGAAAGCCATGCCGGATCATGCTCATAATCGCTGCCGGAAAACTGTACATCAAAATGATATTTCTTAAACATATCTCTTGTTCCAGCAAAATTAAGCGGCAGCTTCACTGCTTCATCAACATACCTGCATGAACGCACCATCTCAATACGTTCTTCAAATGGTACAAAAGGTTCTGCCTGCTTATTAAGCCTTACGCCTTCATCTGACACAACACCTACAATCAGATACTTGCACTGTTCCTTAGCTCTTTTAAACATATTAAGATGTCCTACATGAAACAGGTCAAACACTCCCGCAATATATCCAACATTGTATGGTTTATCCATGCCTGATTCTTTCAATCCTGAATCGCCAGTCTGTGCAAGACTCTGTGCAACATGCTCCTTGCTTTTATTAGGATAATCATTACCCGGATCATATATATGAAAATCGGTTATTCCCATGTCCTTTAACTGGTTGACAACTCCATTGTATCCCTTGATACATATGATAATATGCCTCTCAGACTCTGGAATCTCTCTTAATATATCAGGTGAATTAACCGGAATTCCAGCCATCGTGGTTCCCCACTTCGCACTGTTGTTATCTACAATAGAATAAATACTATAATCACCCGCAAACTCAAACAAGAACCTTTCCGTAAACCTTCCTGAACCAAAAAGAATCAGTTTCTTATCATCACTATAATCATTAAAAATGTCTACAAATATCCTTTGATATTCTTTGGCGCTATAATTAATCTTCTCCCTGTTCGTATACAGAATTCTGCCATCAACCCTTTTATTCTCATAATACGGTCTTAACTGCTTCTGGTTTCTCAAAGTCTCCGTAAACCTTGAGGACATACGCTGCCATAAATCTTCACATTCAGCTAATCCATATCTGTCCAGGAGTTCTGTTCTTGGCATTATTCTTTCAAATTCTTTATCAGTCCCATCATATATAATAGATATGGAACGATACATAATTGCCTTAGCCGGACAGTTATCCCAATAAAACTCCTGATCATAATATATGAACCTGCTCCTTGAATCTTCAATTGTTCCATCATAGAAACAGTTAAGCGGAACCATATCAATATATCCACGTTCAAGAATAGGTCCTAAATCCCGACCATCAGCACTATTCCTATCTTTCTCCGATATAATCCCAGTATGCTCTGAAGAATTAAGGATTAATTCATTCATATCATCCATTGCCTTTAAAAATGCATTTTTATCCTTTTTAGCAATAGCCTTTAATTCATTCATCGCAACCGGAGCATCAACATATGGCATTACAAATGTATCATTCTCAACAGATGAATCAACTACATTTATTCCTCTTGCATGCAAATCATTAAGATTATCCTGCATCTCTTTAAGTTTATGTATTCCTTCTTTGTAAACAGCCTTCTTAAGTACATTTCTGACTCCACCATGTTCACATATACTGGTTACAAGCGCATTATCATGTCCTCTGTCAAGTGATATTGTTGCATGAATGGTATTATCAAACTGTCCGTCAATGCTGCATTCTATAATGTAAGCATTAGCCATCTTATGAAACATGCCATTCTTTATTAAATCAGTGTACAGGTACTGTTCTTCAAGAAACACACTATCCGGATAGTTATAAAGAGGGAAATACCTCATAGCCAGTTCTTCAACCGGTTCATATCCTTCTGCATATACAAGCTGTGTTTCCCGCAAAGATGGCATTACTGAATAAAATTTATCATTATCAAATCCAGCTTGCGAAAGCATCAACTTTAACTCTGCCATAGAATAACATCTTCCTGCTATAGAATCCCTGTCTACATCCGACAATCTCCTGTAATTCTCAATCCCATCAAAATTGTGATTAGTATATGGGTCTCTGTCTCCACATATGTACTTAATCGCATATCGGTTTTCCGTTCCGATAACAAGCCTTCCATCTGGCTTTAACAATCCATGACATATATTTAATAACTTTTGTGGATATCTGCTCTCTTCAATAACATCAATTCCAACTATATAATCATATGCATTCCCCACATTCTGATTATTTAAAAGCTGTTCTACACTGCAGTTCTCCACTTTTCCCTTGCTTTCAAGCAGTTCAAGTATCGCTTCATCTGCTTGTCTGGAATATATATATAATATTCTGCTGTTTTGTCTGAAATTGTACCAGACTAATGCGCCTTTTGAAAAATCCCTAATTAGTGATTGTTTATCTACTTTATATGAAAATGCCATGCTGGTTTCTCCTTAATATTACCTAATCATTGATATTTATTAAAAGCCTTTAGAGAATATTACATCTCCAAAGGCTTTTAATCTACATTAAACCGTACTCCTTCAATAACTGCATCTGATATTCTTTATCTGAAGCAGATCTCTTTAAATCTTCTGTTCTTCCATCTGATAAAAGCAACGTAATCAACTGATTTACCAATTGCTGACCTTCTTGTATTCCTTCCAGTTTTCCCTCTTCACGTCCTTCTTCGCGTCCTTCCTCGCGTCCTTCCTCGCGTCCTTCTTCTCTTGCATCTTCCCGCTCAAGTTCTAACTGCCTGTCAAATGTATAATCAAGTTTCATATTCTTTGTCACCTCATTTCTTCGAGATATCAAGAATTCTTTTAATATATTGTGTTCGATACAGTAATCTATAGCCATCTCAATATCAATAACCAAATCCTCGTCCGTTCTGCCACAATGAAATTCTCTGACCTTATTAACAAAAATCATATATTCATCAAGCCACTTACAAGATTCTCTTATATGGGGATTCTTACCATTATTGATATTATATACCATACAGGTAAGTTCCAGCTTCGGATCATCTGTATGCTTTTCATATGAATCTGAAAGCTTAAGTTCCTGAGCATCCGGCTGATTCTCTTCGCCATTGTAAAACACTATAAAATGTGGTACTGGAATCTTTATGAGCTTTCGTCCATACAGGTTGCGTCCCAGCTTCCTTTCCTTGCCATCTCCGCCTCTTCCACTTAACATATCTGACAAAATTGCTGTGAAATAAATCAGACTTCTAATTGGCATATTCGGACACACCGTTGACTGATGCTCATATATACTAAGGCTTGCATCTACAACAAATGCTGAATCATTCCTTATAGATAAAGAAATTCCTCCATCAAGTGTCTTAATCTCCACATCATCCGGATTTCCATACGACGAACCATTCATTACATTATAAAGTTGTAATGCTCTGTTCTTGTCCTCCATCAACATACTAAACACATCACTCTTGTACTCTCTGTTACCATTCATAATTCCTTCTCCTTATCTGATTACCGATAAAGCAGGAAATACAAATAGACCATTATTCATTATGATTATATCATACCATCCTGCTTTATACCCTATTAAAAGCAAGATTTTCATAATGAAATACAGACATAACCGAGATAAACAGACCCTGTACCGCCCATTGTTATATGAAATGAATATAACAACCGCACAGGTAATATAGAAAAGCTGCTTTTGTTAACAAGAAATACTTGTATATAAATTATATTAATAAAATTTGCAACAAGTGTCAATGTTTTTATACAAAGGCAAGCAACTTATAGTCACAAAACAACTATTTCAACACTTCTATTCAGTAAGCGCTACATAATCCACCGTAGTGCCAATTGACTGTTTTTGACGTAAGATTAGGATAGTCATTGCCTGGGTCATATATATGATAATCCTCTATGCCCATAGATTTGAGCTGGCTGACAACGCCACTGTATCCTTTGATGCATATTATTATGTGTCTTTCTTTTTCTGGAATATCATATAAAATATCTGGTGAATTGATAGGTACACCATTCATCCATGTCCCCCATTTACTGCTGTTATTATCAATTATTGAATAAATCGGATAATCATTGCCAAACTGGAAAAAGAATTGTTCTGTAAATCTTCCTGAGCCAAATAATATAAGTTTCTTCTCTTTTCCTGCATCATCAAACCCCTCAAATATATCTACAAATATTCTCTGATATGCCTTTGTGCTGTAGTTAACCTTCTCACGGTTAGTATACAGTGTTCTTGCATTAACTCTTTTTCTTTCATAATATGGTGTTAATACTTTCTGATTTCTCAACACATCTGTAAACCTTCCAGCCATACGTGTCCACATATCACTGCACTCAGTAAGTCCATATCTTTCAAACAACTTTTCTTTTGGAATAATTCTTTCAAATTCCTTGTCCGTTCCATCATATATTATTGTTATGGCACGATACATCACAGCCTTAGCCGGGCAATTCTCCCAATAAAATTCCTGATCATAATAGATAAATCTATCTTTCGGATTCTTCTGTTCAGCATCATAGAAACAGTTTAAGGGCATCATATCAATATATCCTCTTGAAAGAATCGGACCTAAATCTCTTCCATTAGCACTATTCTTATCTTTCTCTGATATAATATCTGTATGCTCTGACGAATTAAGTATAAGCTCATACATCACATCCATAGCAGCAAAATATTCATCCAAATTTCTCTTAGCAACTGCTTTCAATTCATTCATTGCAATAGGTTTATCTATAAAAGGCATCAAAAATACATCCCCATCAACATGTGAATCTACCACATTAATGCCTCTGCTTCTAAGATTATCCTGATTGTCCTACATAGTGTCAAGCTTCTTAATCCCTTCTGGATATACAGCTTTCTTGTATACGCTCTTAATACCATCATGTTGACATATTCCCGTCACAAGTGCATTATCATGTCCCCTGTCAAGAGAAACTGTGGCATGAAGTGTCTCATCATGTGTTCCATCAAGGCTGCACTCTATTATGTAAGCATTTGCCATCTTGTGAAACAATCCATTCTTAATCAAATCAGTGTATAAATACTGTTCTTCTAAAAACACACTATCAGGATAATTATATAATGGAAAATATCTCATAGCCAGTTCTTCTACCGGCATATACTCATGTGCGTATACAAGCTGTGTTTCCTCTAGAGATGGCATGACAGAATAAAATTTATTGTGCTGGAATCCAGATTCTGCAAGCATATCTTTAAGTTCTGCCATCGAATAACATCTGCCAACTATATTTTTTCTGTCTGCTGCTGTTAATCTTCTATAATTCTCAATTCCATCAAAATTATGATTAGTGTATGGATCTCTGTCACCACATATATACTTAATTGCATAGCGGTTCTCTGTACCAAGCACAATTCTTCCTGACGGCTTTAACATCTTGTGGCATGCTTTCAGCAATTCTGCAGGATTATGACATTCCTCTATGATATCTACACCAACTATGTAATCGTACCTGTTTACTTCCAGCTTTCTCGCAAGACTGTTATTAGTTGCAGTTTTCCCATCAGGTAATCCTTCTACTAATTCAATGCATGAATATATCGTAACTGTCCCCTTCTGCTGTAGAAGTTCTTTAACTGCCACATCTTCTTTATCATTATATAGATATAAAATATTACAATCCGGCTTAAAGTTATACCACACTAATGCGCCTTTGGAAAATTCTTTAACTAATTCATCACAGCTAACCGCTGTAGTATTCTCTGCCATATCATTCCTCCATGAATTATAGGGTTATCTATAAAAGCCTCTAGAGACTGAGTACTCTAAAGGCCTTATTACACTTCTAATAGATTCAGGTTGAATATCTAACACATAATTCCAACAACACCACTCCAGATGGCAACGCTGTGCATTTTATCACTTTGTTCTTACTTACTCCTAATTCCATCAGCTGATTGTATATCTGCTCCGAATATTTTCTATTTGCTATTACAAAATAATCATCTGGATATTTTTTTACAACATTATCAATACTATCAACAATATGTCCAAATATATTAGTTCCCTGAACATCTAAGGAATTATCACAAATTGCTTCAATAAAATCTAATGAAAGAAATTCTTGTACCTGCACAATTCTTCTACAATATTCTCCTGCACTAACAATCACTGCTCTTGGAAAACCGGTTAACCTATCCAACAAATCATAGAAGCTTTTCTCTGCACTTTCCTGATTGTTTCTTATCTCAACAACTTCCTCTGAGTTAGTTAACAATATTAGGATTTCTCTCTGTTCATTAGTAAGAGAACATCTCAAAACATTATCAACATCATATTCTTTCATTTCATCCTGAATCAAATCAAAGAATTTAGCGGCAGATTGTTCTGAAAGTCTTATGTAATTCCATTTGTATGTATAAAGCTTATTTATTAATACAAGACGTTTTCTTACATCATCATATAACCCTAACTGCTTTAACTTATTCACCACATATTCATATTCACGAATAACACAATCTATCTTGGTATCTGATTTAACAGAGGAGCCTTCATTGTCCGTTCTATAATTGTATCCTTCATAACCTATATACACACATCTCTCTGCAACAAGATTAACAAGTAATGAAAAACTGGTATCCTGAAATGATGCTCCCATTGTTTCATTAAACCATAGAGAATTACCAATCAGAAAATCTCTTCGATATATACCGCTCCATATATGATTCAAATCATACCTATTTCTCTCTTCTGACAAATCAAGAACTCGATTCAACATACTCTTGTCAAAATCTCTTGTAAATGGCAAGCAAATTACTTTACCTTTACATTCTGCAATCTGATTATAACTTCCCTTGACAAAATCAATCTCTTCTTCTGGATTACCAACTACAACATCATATAGTCTCTCATACATATCACTTTGAATGTAATCATCTGTTTCAACAATCCCTATATAGTCACCACTTGCCTCTTTTATACCAAGATTCATCTGATAACCATAGCTCTTAATATCTGAATGTATAAGTTTAACTCTGTTATCCTTCTTAACGTATTGTTGAATAATATCTAAAGTTCCATCTGTGGAGCCGCCATCAACACATATGATTTCAATATCCTCTAAAGTCTGATTCAGGACACTCTGAAGGCATTGTTTTATATATTTACTTACATTTAAGGAAGGCATAATTACTGAGATTTTTGTTTGATTCATTTTATCCTCCTCATTATCCCTAATCATATATTGTCTGTATATCCCATATTATTTTACTCTCAGGTACCCCTTTATTTTTCAATTCATTACAAACATTCTGTACTATCTCTTCATTTTTTATTGCAATCACAATTTTATCAAATTCTTTTTTTAATGCTTCTTCAACCGAAATAATACAACTATTGTCAATTTTTTTCCAGTTACTGTCTGTCCAATAACACGTCATACCGGCATTTATTACTTGTTTATAAAAGTCTTTCCCAATCCTTCCGGCCCCATATAAAACTATTTTCTTCCCTTTGTCTTTGTATGGCAATAAATACTTAATATTATATATCTCTTCGCTTCCTGTAACTTTAGGCATTACATCATTTATTGTTCTAATAAAGTATCTATCCAATTCCTGTTGAATCAAACATCCCGCGTTTTTTGATTCAAACAGTTTCTTCATATACGCATACATTTCATTTAATTTGCTTAATAACATTACATCTTTTTTGTGAGTAATTGAGTGATTACATTGTCTGTAATGATAATATGGTTTATTTATCACACTTATAGATTCTGCAAGATAATAGCTTTCAAATGTAACCGCCATATCTTCTCCATAAAACACACCATTAACTTTTTCCTGACTCACTGAAATTACATTTCTCTTAAAAAGTTTAGTAACCAAATTCCATTGAATAGAATATAAGCGTGACTTTGTATTACCGAGCAAAACACTTTCTATAAATTTATTCGTGTCTTTCCCAATTTTGTATAGATTTGAGTCAATCTCGTCATTGTAGATTTCTGTTTTATTACTATATTCAAGATAAAAACCTACAGACACAATATCTGCATTATTCTTTTTGATATTATCAACCATGCACTGATACATGTCCGGTTCAATCCAATCATCACTATCTACAAACCCAACGTAATCTCCATTTGCAATCTTAACCCCATTTTTTCTGGCAACATTATTTCCTTGATTTCTCTGATGAATTATAACAACTCTTTCATCCTTTGCTGCATAATAATCACAAATCTTACCAGAATCATCTGTTGATCCATCATCTACCAAAATCACCTCAAGATTTTTATATGTTTGATTCAATACCGAATCAACACACTTATCTAAATATTGTTCTGTATTGTATATTGGGATAACAATTGAAATTTTCTCATCACACATAATCTTATAAATACACTTCCTTTGTTATAATATATTCTCATCATATCTCTTATTTGAATATTCCTGCGCGTGGAAACCATGATTCCGGCACAGTGGAAACCAACACTCTGGATACGGAAACCGCCTTTGATTGGCTTAACTACCATTAATAAGAAATTGAAGCAATGTCAAGCCCAGAGCCGCTTTGCTGGGCGTTAGCCGGCTTTACATTGGTGAGATTTCTTATATTCTAGTATTTCATCCTTTAATTAACTCGACTTTTTGACAGGCAGTGTGTCAACAATTATTTCTTCCGACACATCAATGTCATCCAACTTATACCTCCAATGGAACACTACCGGGTCTTCATTTATTTCTTCAAAATATTTGCAGATACGATAATACTAATCAGCATCTTATCTTTACCACCTTCGCCACATCTTTATAACAAAGTTTAATTATCGGAAATATTCAAAAACAGTTATTGGTTTTTCCCATATCATTTTCCTTTTTGGCACATTCAATTTTTCCAATTCAAATTTTATTTGCTCTGCCATCTCTTCTTGTGCAACAGCAATAATCACATAATCAAATTTCATCTGCCTAACATCATTTAAATCCAGCACTTTAAAATCACTCTCTATTTTGCCAGCATTTCTGTCCACAATTCCAATAACGTTATATTTATTTTCTGCTTTCAATTGATAATAATATTCTTTACCTACTTTTCCTGCACCATACAGCAACACAGATGCACCAAATTCTATCTCAGTACTTCTAAAAACATACTGAGGAAGATATAATTCTCTTGTATCGAATAAAGAATTATATGCTTCTATCATATTTTTTGATGTATGCTCACACAATGCACCATAAAGTCTATCTTTATATCCAGCATCCTCTATTAACTTTTTTAAAGATAAATATGCATAATTAATCTGAGCCAGCCCATTAGGATTTTTTGAATATGTAAATGAATCATTTCTTTCTCTATGGTGATATTTACATTCATGTGTGACATAAATACTTTTAGAATTCAAAGCAGTTCCTACAAAAACAACATTATCATCCATAAATCCATTAACTCGATCATCCATTTTTTTTAAAGCGTCAATAATATTTGATTTCTTAAACAACTTATTCCAAATCGCACCATTCATATGCTTTGTAGTTCCAAAAGAAGCAGAAAAAAGACATTTCAGAAAAGAGTCATCTTTCATTGAATATATTCCTTTTTCTAAAGTATCGTCTAATTTTGTTGCACCTTGTCCCCATGAATAATTACGATATCCAGCAGAGGTAACAATATCGACATCATTGTTATACATATAATCCATTAAGCACTCATACATATCCGGCTCTATCCAATCATCCCCATCAACAAAGCCAATATAACTGCCTTCAGCTGACATAACTCCATTTCTTCTAGTTACTGTGAGTCCACAATTCTTTTGAGTTATCACTTTTATTCTTGAATCTTTTTTTGCATATGCTTCACATATTGCACCACTTCCATCTGTGGAGCCGTCATTAACCAATATTACTTCTATATCTGAGTATGTCTGATTCAATATACTTTCAATACACTCTGGTAAATATTCTGAAACATTATAAATTGGTACAACAATACTGATTAATTCCATTCAAATCCCTCCACTTATAAACCATTAATTACATAGTTCCTTTTTTTGTACTTATTTGTAGCATAAATTCATCCTCACTTATAGTTGATTTTCATTCTGCTTTTTTACCATTTGACCACAAACTTGGAAAAATAATATTGTCTTCCAGCATATTTATGTGCTGTTTTACCTGCTCAATTAATAACGTATTTATTTTTTTATTTCTGTATGCATCCATATCCTCTTTTAATTGTTCAATATTATCTACCCCAAAAACCAAATAATCTATATCTGCCTCATCCGTCACAAAATGAATTATTGCATTAATAATATCCTCATTAAATTCTTTTGTAATGAGCTCAAACTTCTCGATATTACAAATTGCCGGAGCTAAATATTGTGGAATTCTCGATTTTTCCATCATTACTAACCCCTGCAGAAAAGCACTTCTTGTAAATATCTTAATTCCATGTTCTTTGGCTTTTTTAATAAATCCTGTTCTTATTCCTCTTTGGTCAAGATAACTATACGGAAGCTGAATGTAATCAATAATTCCTGTTTTAATCGCCTGCTCGCCTTCTTTTAAATCATAAATAGATACACCTATATTTTCTACCATTTTTTCTTCCTTCAAATTCAGAAGTGCATCTAAAATATTTTGATTATAAATATATTCCGGTGTGTGTAGCAAATATCCATTTAGCTTATCAACCCCCATCCTTTTTAGAGACGATTCTAACTCGTCTCTAATTAAGGAATTAACATCTTTTGTGTCTGCTTCAATTACGTTTGGTCTTAATTTTGAAATTATTTTGATATCTTTAGGTACACCATATATCTTATTATATTCTCCTATAACAAGTTCAGCATCTCCGTATGCACGTGCGGTATCAATATATTTGATTCCATTGTCAACCGCATACTTAATCATTTCTACTGAATCATTCATAGATGGTTGTCCCTGTCTATTATTAATTCCGTATTTCATTCCAAATTGAACTGTTCCCAAACATAAATCAGCCATTCTTACTCTCCTTTAAATTCATCTTTTAACAACGATAAAATATATGAATCCCACCACTTTCCATCGTGAAAGTATTGTCTCCTTAATATTCCATCTTGCTGGAAATTTAACTTTTTATATAATTCATACTTTGGCGAATCAAATTCATAAATCTCAGTCCATATTTTTTCTAAGTTTAATTCACCAAATCCATATTGAAACAATAATTTACATGCTTCTTCTGCAATGCCTTCAGAATCAATGTAAGAAAAATCCTTACCTATATACAATGATAAATCCGAATTCTTATTAACCCAATTAATATAGCAAAGACCACAGCATCCCACCAATTCATCTGTTAAACTATCATGAATGGAGAACATTATCGTTGACGGATCTGATAAGACTTTTGTCTGATACCATTTTTCTTGCATATCCTTGCTTATTTCCCTATATTCTCTAAAATACTTTCGGAAATCTTCTCTATTTCTCCAATTTCTTAATATTTCCAAATCTTCTCTTTCAATCGATGTTAAATAAACTTTTTTCCCTTTAATCATTCAATAAATCCTCCCATAAAATAGCTGAATCTTGTTTTAAATCTCTACTTACTTTTTTCCCAATCACACTGGCAATTTCGTATGGAGGAATTCCATTTTCTTTTAGAGGTCTCAATGGAAAAATATTTTCTCTGCTAATTATGTCGCCTTTTGAAAGTGCCTTTGTCACATATAAACCTCTTCTTTGTACAATACTTGATTCTCTTTCATTTTCTTCTATTTTTTTGATCCCATCGCCCATTGCTTCAGCTAATATTGTTGTTTGATCAACCATTTCTCTCCAAGTCGACGGCGTCATGGAGAATTTATGATCAGGCCCGATTCTATCATTATCATCTGTAAAATGTTTCTCAAATACACGTGCTCCTAACGCATACGCACCAAGAATTGTTACATATCCATATGTATGATCTGATAAACCAAGAATACAATCTGGATATAATTCTCGATATTTCTTTAATACATTTAAATTAATATACTTATAATTTTCAACTTTTGCTGTATAGTTTGTGTTACATTGCATTAATACAATTCTGTTTTCATACTGTTGTATAGTCTGGTATGCTCTTTGTACATCCTGAATAGATGACGCCCCTGTCGCCAGGATAACTGGTTTCTTCTTTTGTGCAATATATGACAGCATATCTGTCCACTGAATATCTCCAGAGCCTATCTTATATGCATTCACGTATGCCTCGACTTGATCCACAGATTTCTTATCATATGGACTTGTCATATATTCTATATCAACTTCATCACATTTCTTCTTTAATTTCTCTGTCCAATCAAGTGGTAACGTTGCATCATCATAGACATCATAAACAGATTTTTTCCATGAGGCTTGATGCGTCATCTTCTCCATACTGTCAAATCCATTTCTACTCACAATAGAACTTGCATGAAAATTCTGAAACTTTGCAGCATCTGCTCCTGCTTCTTTTGCCAATTCAATTAATTTAAAAGCTCTTTCCAAGCTTCCATCATGATTAGCTGCAATATCTGCAATAAAATATGGTTTTCCAGTATTTGAAATTATCTTGTTTCCTATTTGTATTTCCATTAATAAATACCTCCAAAACTCTTCAACTCTTTATGGTAATTTGCATCATAAAGAGTTTTAAAATATTCAATACTTTCATATGGTGTTCTAATTGACATCCCTAATTCATTACCTATTCTCTCGTTATTCATTCCCATATTTTTGCTTCGTGGTGCTATCAGCTTCAAATCATCACTTTTTATTTTTTCTATCCTCGCATTTACAAACCCAAACACATTAGAAAAATACACTCCAAAATCGTATTTTGAAATACTACCTGTTGCGCAAACATTAAATAATCCAAATATCTCTTTTTCAATAATCTTATCAATCACATCTGCAACATCATTTACAAGAATTGGTGAAAATCGAACATCCTCCACCATTCTAAGCATCTCATTCTTCTGCATAACACTTAGTATCCACTCTCCAAAGCTACATTTATCTTGAATATTAAATCCATATATATTTGTTCTAAGCACAATTCCTTTTTTATATTTCAACACAGGTTTCTCGCCATTAAGTTTCGTTTGTCCATATATATTAACCGGGCTCACTTCTGATTCCTCTTTATGCAGATTATCATTCGTATCTTTATATACAGCATCCGTAGAAATCTGAATCACTGTTGCACCTGTTTTTTCACTTATATTTACAATTCTTTGAGGGACTTCAGCGTTCATTCTCCTAGCCAGTTCTGAATCTTTTTCGCATCCATCAACATTCACGTATGCAACCGTATTAATTACAACATCCGGATTAATCTCTACTAGTTCTTTTTCTATTTCATTTTCACATAATATATCAAAAGCACTAGCTTTAACCCCGGACATCAATACTTTATTTCGATCACATCCATAAATTTCATATTTATCTTTTAATAAATAAGCCAAGTTACTCCCAAGTAAACCTGCAATTCCAGTAATATATATTTTCTTCATTATTAACCCCGTGATTAAAAGTCTATTTCCTTTAATCTGTTTTTTATATCCTCAACACTTAACCACATATCGTTTGTTCCTGAACTATATACAAAACCTTCCGAAACCTTTTTCCCAGTCGGAACTGTTTTCATCCTATCATTAAATATCATCTGTGGATATACAATAAAATGTTTATCATACTCATATGTAGTTGGTGCATCTTCTGCCGTCACCATAACCTCATGCAATTTTTCACCTTCACGGATACCTACCTCTAGCATATCACATTCAGGCAGCATTGCTTTTGCTAAATCTGTTATTTTAAAAGAAGGTATCTTACTAATAAATGTCTCTCCTCCTTTAGCTTCCTTTAACGCTTTCAAAACTAATTCTACGCCTTCCGTTAAACTTATCCAAAATCGAGTCATTCTATAATCCGTAATTGGAAGCTCTGTTTTTCCCTCTTGTATAAGTTTTTCAAAAAATGGGATAACCGATCCTCGACTTCCAGCAACATTTCCATAACGCACAACTGAAAAACTCAAATCTCCAGCCCCAACATAAGAATTAGCCGCAACAAACAGCTTATCAGAAACCAACTTTGTTCCGCCATACAAATTTACCGGATTAACTGCCTTATCTGTTGATAATGCAACTACCTTTTTCACATCTGAATCTAGTGAAGCCTCAATTACATTCATCGCCCCATGAATATTTGTTTTTATTGCCTCATTTGGATTGTACTCACAGCTTGGAACCTGCTTTAATGCAGCTGCATGTACTACATAATCTACGCCCTTAAAAGCCCTTCTCATTCTTTCCAAATCTCTTACATCGCCTATGAAAAATCTCAACTTATCTTCATATTTTTTAAAATCATTTGCCATATTAAATTGTTTAAATTCGTCTCTAGAATAAATTATTATTTTTTTAGGATTGTATTTTTCCAATACATACTTCACAAAACACTTTCCAAATGAACCTGTACCACCAGTTATCAATATTGTTTTTCCATCAATTATATCTTTATACATACTTACTCCTCTATTCTATCGACTATTTTATCATTTTTTAAGGATATCAATAATCCTTCGTTTCTTATAAATTGACTATTTATATCTCTCCATGATGGATTTTCATCCAACGCTTTTAATATATCCGCTGAATGAAATTTATAGATTTTTTTATTCCAGAAATATTCATATAGTGTTTTTATAAAAATATAATCTTCCGGCTCATCAATCGTCCATCGCTCATTATGCAGATTCCCTAAGTTACTTTTATAGTCTTGTATAGCAAACTTTTCTTTATGATTTTTTATATACATTGTCACATGCTCTCTTTCAGACGCAAGCCTTGCTTCCTTCCAAGTAGTCTTCAGTACATCAAATCGCATAATTTCCAAATCCAATCCATCTGCTAATGTCTCAGAAACTGCTGCCATGTAGTCTGATTCCGGTCTCATCTTCTCAATTGCATCATCTAATAACTCTGCATCAAAAACCGGACAGTCTGCTGTAACCCGAATCACATATTCCGGCTGAATCAGCTTAGCCGCCTGATAGTATCGATCAAGTACATCCCCAGAACTTCCTGCAAATACCCTAATACCTAAGGAGGAAACTAATTTAACAATAGGAATGTCCTCTTTATTAATTGTAGTTGCCACCATAACCTCATCTACATATTTACTCTGCTGTACACGTTCTATCACTCTCTCGAGGGCTGTTTTGCCGCATAAATCTTTTAGTACTTTTGCTGGTAGACGAGATGATCCACATCTAGCCTGAATAATAACAAGATATCTCATTATGCATTTACCTCTTTATCAAAATATTCAATTGTATGCTTTAAAATCTTCATTTGTTCAACTGCATCTTGTTCATGATAATAGTTAGTTTTGAACTGTAATAATCTCGGCTGTAAAAACTCTGCATTTTCACACTTAACATTGCAAAAATCATATGCATCATAAATGCCCAAATCCTCACGATTCAAAAAAGCTTTTGTTCTGAACATTGGTTCTTGGTACGATAATTTCCATGCAGCATATATTCCATCCCCACCAAATTCTATATATTTATCTCTAAATTCATGCCAATCCACTTTCTCAATATCCAAACTTACTACATAAGTCCAATATGAATGTTCATTACCTTCTTTGACCTTTTGTGGATGCATCCATGCACAATCAGATACAATATCTGAATACATCTTCGCAACATTTTTTCTTACATCAACTAATTCATCCATTCTTTCTAGTTGCCCTAATGCAACAGCTGCACAAAGATCCGCCATACGATAATTCCATCCTAAAATTACATGTCTGTCATAATCTGGACTTTGAATATCATCTTTTGTAATTCTTCCTTTATTACCACTTATACCTGCATATCCCAGACCCGAATATCTTCTTAGTTTATCTGCATAATCATCACTATCAGTTATTATTATTCCGCCTTCTCCTGCTGTCAGATGCTTAGAACTCTGAAAGCTATATGATGCCATGTGACCAAATGAACCAACCAATTGACCATCTTGATAAGCTCCAAAACATTCTGCATTATCTTCAATCACGACCAACTCATTCTGTTTTGCCAACTCATTTATTTCTCGCATCTGTGGTGCAAGACCATATAAAGCCACGGTAATGATTGCCTTTGTTTTTTTTGTTATCACTTTTTTAATATTTTCTGCTGTTATCAAAAAACTATTTCGATCTACATCTGCAAACACCGGAACAGCATTCGCATGTAAAATTGCAATCGCTGTGCTACTCATTGTTAATGGGGGACATATCACTTCATCTCCTGCCTTTACACCTGCTGCTTCTAATGCCATATGCAATGTTGCCGTTCCATTCACCATTGCAACTGCATGTTTTGCTCCAAATTTCTTTGCAAACTCTTTTTCTAACCGAGTCACCATTTTATATGTATTAGATGATGAAAATTGTCCATTTAACACTTCGTCAACATATTTTCTTTCTAAATCACTCACTCTTTCGATATCAAACATCAAATTAGCCTCCTTCTTAAATGCTTTATCATATACACAGTAATTTATTAAAACAAACTATCGAAGTCTACACGTTCAAACACTTCTAATTTACCGCCTCTCGTAGCATTGTATATCTTAATTCCATGTGCGTCAGCGTATTGCTTCATCATAAGATGTGCACGATGTATGTCATCAATTGCATATAATGGTGGCCTTTTGGTATTCTCATTTATAAAGTCTGCATGATTTTTTATATTTATGTTCGTTACCAATTTTCCGGCTTCATTTATAATATTTCTGAAATTAAAATCAACACCTATCAAATACAGCTCTTTAATTCCCATATATGCTGCAAATTGATACATACTGTACAATGTTGTTCCCAACCCGTATACACCTTTTACTAAATCATCCGAAAACAATATTTTATTTCCATTCTCATTTTTTTGTTCATATAGCCGATAGAATAATATGTTCTCGCAACCACCTGACGCATATTTATCATAAATAATTGTTTTAATATTGCAAAAAACCTTTTCACTTTGATTTATTATATTTTTAAATTCTTTTTCATTACTAAAATTATCTCTCGCTCCAACAACATCCTCAATAAAATAATATGTTGGTCTCCATTTGGTTTTCGAATATACATGAAAGATTTCATTTGTTGCAAAACATATTTCATTTTGCAATTTATTCAAATCAGAAACTGTCAATGATGGTCCATTTCCTATGATAAACGCTCTGTCATTGCTATGTATATTTTGAATTCTTGAAATATCTAAATATTTTTCCTTATAAGGAAATGTATCCTTCACCTCATACAATAGCTGTTCTAATGCAAACAAATCTTCAAACTCTACAATAGATTCATTTAACACTTCATTTAAAAAAAGACTTTCCTTTATACTTTCTTTCCAATATAAAGAAGCGATAATATACATATTCTCATCTGAGTATACAATTTCACTGTAATCTATTATCTTTCCACCTAAAAAATCAGTTCCTTTTAACCCCTTATCCACAAAAACCATATTATCAAACTTGTTTAATTCAAACCATTTCCCAATGAGTTTTCCCCATTCACCCATTCCACATATATATATTCTGTTAGAATACGTTGCCTTCTCTTTAAGCAACTTTAACTCATTTTTCTTAATTTTCATTATCTTGTCCTCTAGTTATTCATGCTTAACATTTGAATTACCTCTTCATACATCAGCTTATTTTTCCCCTTTTGTATATCATCAACCCATGATTCACTATAATGATGAATGCTGAAGGTATTTTCTTTTTTTTGAACCTTACCATATGGAACCCCCTGTGGATCCATCGCATTGTTTGGAAGAATCAAAATCTCATCTACATATTGCATCGTGTTATTACATTTTAATCCCATTTTTTTTAAATAATCCGTTTGATATATTGGTGATGCTGTTAAATTCAAAGAACCATTCTTATTAACAAAATGATATTTTTCATATTCATCTCTCATTTCTTTAATTAAATAATTCTCTTTACCAGCGCCAAAACCCAATCCCAAATTAATTCTAAAGTTCCTTTGAAATCCCATAAAGACATTTTGATACAATAACTCATCTAATGATTTACAGATTTCTACATCTGTATCAAGATATATTCCACCATATTGATATATTATATCTAGCCTTGCATAATCCGAAACAAATCCCCACTTTTCACTTTCATATGCCTGTTTCATATACTCATTTTTTGATACATCATAATTCTCCTCATTCCAAAGCTTTATTTCATAATCAGGACAATATTTTCTCCAACTATCAATACACTTCTGATTTTCACAAGGAATTCTGCCTTTGCCAAACCAAAAGTAATGAATAATCTTTGGTATCTGCTGTTCTCTATTTTTTTTAGGTATTAGATAACTCTCATTTCTAAGTGACATTACAGGATATGAATAACAAAAAACGTTTTTTTCTTTTAATATTTTGTTTATTTGATTGAATATGCTCATACAATACATTGATGTAATCAAAATCACTGAATTTGTCATATCTATCTTATTTAACTCATCTGTTTTTAAAACTTTAAAATCATAATTCAAGTAATGAATTTCTTTTTCCATCTTATGCTCATCTACAACAAATTCAATTTTTTTAATTATGGCTTCTTCCCATAAATTACACATGTCAAAAAACATTTGCCCACCACCGGCACAAATTATTTTTTTATTTTCTACTTCTTTTTGAAATTCTACATATGTCACATCTCTATATATCATATAATATCTCCTCGCTAATGGTTATTAACTTGTATAGCCGCAGGTATCTCTGTTGAACAATGCATTGAACCATTACAATAATTACATGCTTCAATATACTTTGTTTCTTCAAGCAATTTTTTTAGTTTATTCTTTCTTTCCATTATCCCTTCATTGCTGTTAAAATCAATATATTCATTTTCTTTGTTGTGAAAAGCTCCTAGTCTTTCTCCATGCGCTGCACGAGGACAAACATATAATTTTCCACGATAAAATGTATAGCATTTAGACATGAAACACATACCAAACATTTTCTCTTTATTTTCATCAGAATAATCTCTTGATTCTAGTGCACCTAAATCGCTCCATTTATCATAATGATGAATATAATGATTAATTTTATTTTGAGTTAATACTTCATCCAACTCTTTAATTTTTCTACTACACTTACCATAATCTGACATATGTACAGATACTTTTTTTCTTTGTAATGACTTTAATACATTTTCAGTTGGTAACATGGTTGAATTCGTATATATCGTTATTTGCTTTATTTTATCATTATCAATAAATGCATCAATAATTCTGTCTAACTGACTAAATAAGAATGGTTCTCCTCCTAATAATCTCAATTCTAATAATGTATCAATTGTTTCCAAAAATTGATTAAAGCTTTGTATAATTGAATCACAATCAAGATCACATGGTTTTTTATAATATTGTATTAAATTCGCACAATCTTTACATCTTAATGTGCATCGCTCCGTTAATACAATTTCACAATGTCCCATAATCAATTCATCTAATCCATTATTATTTACCACATTAAAATATTTCCTATAATTATTTTTCTCATCTAACGCATATTCACTTAACAATCCATCATCTATATCTACCTTTAAAAGATTTAAAATATCATAAGCTTCATCTTTTCCAATCCCTTGTAAAAAAGAAAGCATTTCATAAAAATAATTCAATGATGCAATTAATACTATGGCATTTTCATATTTAACAATTTCATCTGGAGAAATTATAGGAATCCCTAATCTTTCAACTTCCGTTACATTTCTATCTGCAAAATAATCTGCATGCAAGCCCATAGCTTCCAATCCATGAAATGCAATTTCGCCATATCTACCCGCGCCATATATAATTATAATATCTCCGTTTTTCCAATCTTTGAACTCAAAACTTCTTGTCAATTTCATAATCTCTGTTTGTACTATGTCTTTAATACAATTTACAAGTACTTCTCCTTCCTACTGCATTTACAATTAATTAAATATTCATATATGCCTCTTCAATTACCTTAATTTGTTTTCTTATCTCGTAACCGCTCTGCTCCACCTTGATACAATATTTTCCTCTATCAAAATTCTCATTACAAGTTAATATTTTTTTCACCCAATCTTCTGTACATAATTCTATATATTCAACCAAACCTGTAACATCCGCTTCTTTTGGAACTGTATCACTGGCAAAGCAAGGTAATCCGGAAGCCTGAGCTTCAATCAATACCAAACCTAAGCCTTCAAAATGAGATGGCAATATAAAAATATCCATTGCCTGCATCCACTTTTCAGGTACATCAGTATAACCTAAAAATTTGATTTTTTCATCTATATTATACTCAAGTGCAAGCTCTTTTATTTCCTGTTCTTTTGGTCCTTTCCCAATTAAAACCAATCTATATCGCGAATCTAATTTACTAAGTTTGTTAAATACATCTATAATAAATTCATGATTTTTTTGGTATGAAAAGCGACCAATGTGTCCAATCAGTATGTTGTTTTCCCATCCATTTTGTTCACGACACCTATCTCTCACACTCGCATTATAGCTAAACCTCTCTGTATCTATAGCATTATTCATAATTCTAATTTTATTCTTTGGTATATTATTTCCATATAACCACTCTGCTGCTTTTTTTGAACACGCCCAATAATCCGTTGCAATATCCTCTGTCAATGAATTTCGAATCAAATTATGCTTTGCTAATTTCTCTTCTCTATCACTTTCATCATATATACCAGTGTTATGTGAGTGTACAATTATTCTTCTTATATTACACTCTTTTGCTAATCTCTCCATCTCCAACGATTTCCAGTAATTTGTATTTAAATGTATAATGTCATATCCATTTGAAAATACTTTTCTAAGCTCTTCTCTTGCAGCAACTTTATCATTTTCTGCTCGATTCTTCATATAATATATTTTGCAACCTTGTGAAATTAAATCTTCTGCAAAATCTAATTTATCAGAATATGTTATAAAATCAAATTGAAACAATTCATGATTTATGTTCTTCCAGTTATTCAATATATATTGTGTTGTTCCACCACCGGTATTTCCAATACCAGTCTGCAATATCCTTATTTTCTTCATATTTACCACACCTTTAACTTGCTTACCGGATGAACTTTCCTCTGTTCTACCGGTGGCAGTTCCATATAATTTCCAAATTTAAAGCTCAGATAACTGTCATAATCTTTAATTCCCCGAAACACTTTTCCCTCGAACACTGTATCCTGACAGCACTCATACCAATTCCGATAGTATCCATATTCGCTGTTCGGTGTCGGAAACATAAGGATTCGTACCATTCTTGTTTTCTTTTTGTTAGCATTATGTATCATATTATGATAATAGCGAAAGATTTCTTTTTCCGACACTTTATCCAATAAACAAAACCATTTTCTCAAATACCATTTCTTGTCTGCAATTTTTCCTACTCTGGACCACAACAACTTTCTCACACAAAAGCATTCAAAATTCTTGATACTTCTAAGTATATAATTATCCGGTACTGAATCAAGCGGAAAGATATCTATAAATATACCTTGTTTGTATGGCATATGTTCCTGATGCTCTCTTAGAAAGAGCGTATTCTTTCTTCTCAGCTTGCCATACCCCCAACGGTATCCTTTCGTATTCCTATGATCCTGAAAATAGAATCTGCTGGTATCAAGCTCTGTCTTACAGGCTTCTCTGAACTTCTCATATTCTTCCCTTAATAATGCAACATCTGCATCATCATCCCACGGAATATATCCTCCGTGTCTGACTGCTCCGAGCAAAGTTCCGACAATAATATTGTAATGTATTTTGCATTTCTTTCAGATTCTATCCACTTATTCAAGCATTTCAAGCTGAATCATCTGTACCTGCCTTAATGTCTGATTATCCAATTCTATCATTGCTTCCCTGTCCTTCTTCATCCCCATCCATACAACCAAGAAAGGAACTCCGCCACATTGTGCAAAGTCCCTAAACCAGCTTTTCTTAACGCCGGACAACTCCTTTTGATACGGCTTTCTATCTCAGTATACTATTTATTGTATATATCGGACGTCTCGCCCATAGCCTTAACCCTTTAATTATATGCATTCCCGCGATTTTCAATTATGTTTAAATTCTTATGGACCAAGCACTGTAATTGGTACAACATACACACCATCTTCTCTCTTGTATGCCATATTAGTCATCCCGCATATTACACACAATACCTTAGGCGGATTACCTCCTTAAGTTATTTTTTATTTATTATCCATCTCGTCGCATATCTTCTTAGCAAGTTTATAACTTGCATTGCCGTTAAAAACCAATCCAACTCGTTTATTAAATTTATTTAATTTATCATTATATTCTTCTAAATCAAATCCTATAATATCTTCTTCAAGCTGCTCATTATTACTTGCAACCGGAAATGGAAACTTTACATCCATCTTAGGTGTGAACTTCTTATTATTTCCTATACTATGTCTTGGGTCTGTGGCTATATTCCACATAAGTGCCCCTCTGTCCTTTGCATACTTCTGTATATCATCTGCATATATAAATACTGGAATATGTGCAAAACCAGCTTCAAAACAGGCACTTGAATAGTCTGTAATATAGGCATCCATCCCCGCAAGCAGTTCATACATATCATCTGCCTGACTTTCATCTATAAGTCTTTCCTGAACATCTGGATTCTTATACTCACTGAATGTTGGAGCTAACTGTGGATGCACCCTTATGCACACATACCATTCTCCCCCAAATTTTTTTTCAAGATTATCTATAAGTCTCTTAAAATCTATTGACCATATTTCAGAATAAACACTGCGAACACCATTCTTAGCACCTTCCCTGAATGTTGGCGCAAACATCACAACCTTTGCATCATCAGGAATGTTATGTTTTTTATGAAATTCTGCTTTTAGCTCACTTCTGTCTCCATACAAAACATCACATCTTGGAGCACCTGTTTTAAGATATTCTCCCTCATATACAAGAGCTTTGTCAAAGCTCTGCTCACACCAGTCAGAATCTATAACAAGTGCATCTATCATATCCGAATCATTTTTACTTACAAGATACGCCATTTCTGAAAAGCCTTTTCCTCTAAGCAGTCCTGTGCATTTAATTGCGATAGTATAATGATTCACATTAATATAATACTGCCCATTCCTTTTCACTGTCCCATATGGTTTTCTGTAATTATCTATCCATACTTTCGACCTTGTAAGCCAGTATACCCTGCCAAATAATGTATTCGGAACTTTTCTGATATAGTCTGGAAATTCTTTGCTCATATCATTTACAAACCATACAAACTCGTATTCAGGATTCCTTTTATGAAGTTCCTCTACAAGAGGCTTTGCGTTACATCCAAATCCTCCTTTCCCTTCAAATGTACACACACTTATAAGATTCTTCTTTATAGGAAATATCCTGCATACATAGAAAAATATGCCTTCAAACAATGCCTTCCTATGTCTCTTTCTTATGTATTTTATTTCTTTAGGTTCAGTTGCTACTGTATGTTCCACGCGTTATCATAACCTTTCTGCTATTTCTACAAGTTTATCAGATATTTCCCTGCACACTCTCTCATAGTCTTCTATAAAATCTATCTCTCCCCAGAACTCTCCATTAGTTGGAACAGTTATCGGTTTACACTTGCCTTTCTCAATCAGATATTCTATTGCTCCTTCAAAATATGCTGTAAAATCTTTCTTCTGCATAAGTATCTTAGATGCTGCTTTTATCTGTTTCAACGCTTCTTTTGAAATTTTTGCCATTCCGATAAACTCGCCCTCAGCCTCATCAAAGTTTATCTTTTTACTTATTTCTACAACTATATTATTTTCTGTCTTAACTTTCATTGCTTCTTCATCGCATACTTTATATTCCACAGGAAGTACTATATCTGCTTTTTCATTGAGCATTCTTTCGAAAATTGATGGTGAACATAATGTATCTGCATGCATATATATTATATCATCACTTATATATGGCTGTCCCATATAAAATGAACCAAGCACATTTACCATTTCATAAAATGGATTAAATATACATCTTATTCCTTCTATTTTGCCACACAATTCTTCAATTTTATCTGACATATATCCTGTTACTATTACTATATCCTTTATTCCATATTCATGAAGTAATGCAATATTATACTCCAACAATTTTATGCCCTTTACCTCAACAAATGATTTGGGCTTGTCCTTCGTTAGTTCTCCCAGTCTGCTTCCCTTGCCTGCTGCCATTATTATTGCCTGCATAATAAAAATCTCCTTAATTCTATATAGATTCTTCAAGTATTGTATATATTATATCTTTTTCATCAGCTAGTTTATCATTTCTGATGTTTCCTGTTACTTTTTCACTTAACATCTGCAATTCATTTTTAGTAATTCCCAAACCAGATAAATTGTAATTAAGATTAAGACTTCGCATAAAACCTTGAAATTCTTCCATTGCCTTATTTTTATTATCAACATATGCAAGTCCCATTAACTGCAATATATGATTCACCTTATCAGCATTAACCTTATATTCATGCGACAACCATGATGGATACAATGCAATAAGACCTGCTGCATGACTTGTATCTGTTACAGCACCTATTGAATACTGTATCCTGTGTGGAAGACATGTTCCTACATTTGCAAGATTCAATCCCATTATCATACTAGCATAACATATTTTTTCTCTTGCCTGAACATTAGTGGGGTCTGCCTTAATTTCAGGAAGGCACTCTGTAACTATTTCTATTGCTTTTTCTGATAACATTTCTGAAAATATATTTGACTTAACTGATACATATGATTCTACAGCATGTGCCAATACATCGAACCCTGTTTCCATCGATATTTTTTCAGGAACTGTATGCGTATAATAAGCATCAACTATTGCAATCTCCGGCAATATGTTTTCTCCTCTTATTCCTGTCTTTATCTTATCTTCTACACTTGATATTATAGCACCTTTGCTTAATTCGCTTCCTGTCCCCGCAGTGGTAGGTATTGCTATTATAGGAAGAGTTTCCTCCCCAGGAGTCATTCCTTCAAATAAATATTTTTCAATATTATTATCAGTGGATATTCCTACAGCGACAGCCTTAGCTGCATCTATGGCACTTCCTCCTCCGAAGCCTACAATCATATCAACCCTATTCTGTTTTCCAATTTTTATTGCATCTTTCACTTCTGTCAGCTTCGGGTTATTACTTATATTGTCATATACATTTACTTTTTCAACTCTGCTATTACTTTCTAATAACATACTCAGCTGTTTTACATATCCATATCTTTCTAATGATCTTCCTGTCGTTACAATCATTATATTACCTGATATATTATCAGCTTCTTTTGCTAACGCATCCCCAGTTATATTAGTACCAAAATATATTCTGGTTTTAATATTTAGACTAAAATTCTGCATGTCATCACCTATAAATTCTCTATCTGAATTTCTTTATAATTATTAAGTCTTTCGACAATCTCCATTCTTCTCTTAAATAATGGTTTCATCATGTTATATGCATCTTTATACAATTCATACATATACTGATATTTTTTATTATTTTCCTTATTCGGCTTAATTATCATTCTTATTACTGCAAACTTATCAGCTACTGATTTCAGGTCTGGGTATACGTTCTGACCTGCCAGTACTATCATAGCAGCTCCTGATGATGTTGTTTCAAATTCAGAAAGAACAAGTACATCTTTTCCAAGTATATCAGCTTTTATCTGAGATACCAGATTAATCCTGGCAAGTCCTCCTGAAAGTCTTACACTGTTTACATCTATGCCAGCTTCATTTATTGCATCTATTATACTTAAATCAATAAATCCCGTACTTTCAAATACTGCTCTTGTCATATCCTTTCTTGTATGCATTCTTTCCAAGCCAAAGAATACCCCTCTTGCACTGTCATCCCATACAGGTGTTCTCTCTCCCAGAAGATACGGAAGAAATAACAATCCTCTTGCACCCAGCTCCGATTCCGATGCCTCTTTTTCCATTATTTCATATGGATACTCATCTTTTAAGTAATAACACTGTTTTACCCATTCTATTAAACCACCTCCAAGATTATTGGAGCCACCTATTATATTCGCATTTTCACTGTAATATGGTATGTTATATACTTTTTTTGTTTTTGCTGCTTTCTTCCTTGTAAGTGTTCTGAACACTGTTACAGTACCCGAAACGTCACTCGACTCGCCTTCCTCACTTACGCCGCTTCCAATAAATGAACATATTGCATCATATGAACTCGCCACGACTTCTGTTTCTGTAGTCAACCCAAATATTTCTGCCACATCTTTGCGTATATTGCCTATACTCTCGCCTATTTCAACAACTTCCGGCAATTTTTTTATGTCAATATTTATTTTTTTTAAAAGTATTTCAGGATAACATTTGTTATCTGTATCATAGTGGTATTTCACTGCATTAAGATAATCAGTAACACATTTACCTGTAAGTTTATACAATAAAAAATCATTTGGCGACATAAAATATTGTGTCTTCTCAAATGTTTCCGGCATGTGCTTTTTTACCCAATATATCTTAGGCAACATAAGGCTTGATGCCATATCCAATCTTGTTTTTTCTAATACTGGTCCAAATTCCGGCATATTTTTTATTTCTATAGCTTCACTATCTGCTCTTTTATCCGATATCATAAACGCCTTTTGTAATGGGTTACCATATTTATCAACACAGACGAGACATGAAGCTGATGTTGTTACCGTAATATAATTAATTTGAGGGCATCCCGCATCTGATAATGCCTTACGTACAACCAATATGCCTTTCTCCCACCATTCATCAGGGTCCTGTTCTACACATTTATCATTAATTGCAGTATTTATTGCCTTTGCAGCACTTCCAAGTTTAAGTCCATTTTGATTAAATATTATACAACGTATACTTTTTAATCCCATATTAACTACCATAACATTTTTCATATTTAATCCATCCTGTTCAACAACTTCATTTTTTCTTCTGCGATATTCATAATAGAATTATGTATTTCTTTTTCGATCTTTATTGATTGAAACCCTTCTTCTTCCATTAAACCAGATGAAATTGAGTTCATTATTCCCTCTCTATAAGCCAGCTTTAAATCAGTTGATATATTTATCTTTTTTACTCCATGTATTGAAATAAGTTTCTTTAATATATCATCTGACATACCGCTTCCACCATGCACTACAAATGGTATATCGGTGTTTTCCGTAACATACCTGACAATATCGTAATCCAACACTGGCGTTCCCTTATATACTCCATGCGCATTTCCAAACGCAACCGCAAGCATATCAACATCTACATTTTTTATAAAATAATCAATCTCTCTGTATTTTACTTTAGATGAATTATCACACTCAATTTCATCCTCGACTCCTCTTATCTGTCCAAGTTCTGCCTCTACTAACACTTTCTTTTCATGTGCCATTTCTATTACTTTATTGGTAATCTCGATATTATTATCCAGACTTTTATCTGATGCATCTATCATAACTGAATCATATCCTTTATTGATTGCATCCTGTATTATATCTATATTTCTGCAATGATCCAGATGCAGCCATGCCCTTATTGTATTCTGCTTTGAATAATAAGAGATAAAGTATCTTATAGCTTCAATATCAATTTTATTATAAATGCTTGATGATGTTTGCAAAATAACATCTTTTCGTAAATCACATGCAGCATCCAATACGGCCTTTGCTGAATTAACATCCCATATATTGAATGCAAAAATTACATTACTATTATTTATATATCCTTTCATATCAATTTCTCCGTATCTTGCATTTCACTTATTTATAACCAACTTAACCTGTTGCTGTTCATTTCCCAACATCCGCTATTGTTCATACACTGCCATCGTATATTAATAACTAAAGCCCTGCACACAAATGCAGGGCTTCTCTTTAATCACACAATCTCAATTGATTAACCAATATTTACAAGCGACTCCATTCGCATAACAGGAAAACTATTTACAGTTATCCTTATCTCATTCAATTATATTAATTATATCGGTTATTTCTATAAAATCTTTACCTCTTATCTATTTCGTAACCAATAAAGAAACCAGCTTTATTCCACCTCTTCTTGTCTTATTATATCCTAATGCATGTCTAATGTTCTCAGCAATATAATATTCTCCATCCGCTTCTTTCAGATATCCAAATCTCTCTAACGATTTAATATCCTCCTGTGACAATTCATCAAGCACTTCCAGAGTTAATGGAACCTGTTTTTTTGACGAATGCACTGCCTTTAGCTTATCAAAGCTGCTATGAAGCTGATATATTTCCGCCTCAACTTCCTTTAGCTTCTGTGTAGATGCTTTTTTTATTGCCTCCTTCATAACCTCTGGCGTTAATAATCTGTCTTGATATTCTTTCTTAACACTTATATCTTCTGTTGCATATTCCAGAAACCTTACAATATCTCTAGCCTGCAATTGACCGTTGAAATCTGATAGTGAAGCTAATACCCATCTTATTGTTCCTGCTGTCTTAGAGCCATCAGGTCCCATCTTTTTTCCCCATAACCTGTTAAGGTTATTCTCAACAGTCTCTGCTGAAAGATTATATACCGGAACATTTTCTTTATCATCTGTAAGTTTTAACCCAATATTCTCTGCAGCATTCTCAGCAAGCTTCCATGCCAGTTTCAATGCATCTGTCTGTGACCAGTTCAGTTCATAAGACTGATATTGATTTCTAAACTGCTCAAAATTAACATCCATTGCCAGTTCCGCAATATCTTTTCGCAGAAAAATTATCATTCCTACATTTTCCAACTGATATTCATTTATATGATTCATGACATTTTTACATATTGATTTTATGCCAGCTTTTCCAACATTTTCTTCTATCACAGCTGAGAATAATGTTTCCAGTCCATCAAATATAAATACAATTTTCTTATCTATACTCTGCAAGTAATTCTCCAAATCATTCCAGTTTGATACATTTTCAAATTTATCCCATATCATATGTTCCCACAATGATGTCCAGTCATTTTCTGTTAATTTATCATTAACTGCTTTTTTTACAAGCTGTTCATTAACAGACAGCATATCTTCTTCGATATGAATTGCATGTATACTCTCATTGCATCTATCTCTACAGCCCGCTACAAGACTTATAAACTTTGACCTGTCCTCAGAACATAATACAGGACATATCAATATTTCTGACTCATTATCCATATGGCCACTAGCTATATTTATGAATTCATTCCATGTCTGCGCAGCCATCATTTGCTTATACAAATAAGTTTTCCCTGAACCTTTTGCACCTAATATGTTAATTCTAGGCATATCATTGGTTATATTGCCAAGGCGCATAACAGCATTGGTCACAAGAAGATTGGTCTTATCATCTGCTTCAGCTGTAACATTATTCTGTGCAATTTCGTGCAGTGAAATTCTGAAATTCTTGATATCCTCCACTCCAAAATGCTCTGTATATTTATATTGCATAAATGTACTCTTAACCAGTTCGTGATATACCGATGTTACTTTATTAGTCTGACTTAATTCTTTACATATTTCATCAAGACCGCCAAGATGAACAAGATGCTGGTCATTTTCCACTTCAATTATATCATCTAATTTTTCTATATATCTTGTCATATCATCATCAGATTCTTTATTATCTCCTAATAATCTCTGATATATGCTATCCTTCTGACTTTTATTTATTATTTTATCATCCACCTTTGTAAGAATAATATTACTCACTGTATTATTTTTTTGTTTTTTTATCTGCTTAAGTAAAAGCTCCGTTCCAACTATAGACTGCTCAGATGTAGATGTTACCACTATTTTCTTTACTCTGGGGTCGAATAATAGCGGAGCCGAATATTCACTTATTCCAGCTCTCAAATCAACCAGCACCATATCAACACCTAGTAGTCTGCCTAATACCGACAAAGCATCCGTAATAACATATTTGTTAGAATCACCATTCATTATTCTTTCAGGATTAGAATATACATCCAATAGCTGACTCTCGTATCTATAAGCAGGTAAGAAATACTGATTAGCATTTACTTTGCCTGTATCAAAATTCAATGTTATATTTTTTATTATATTACTGATATTAGTATATATGTCTTCATCAATTCCCTTTGAACTGATTATATTGAGCAAATCAATATAACTGAACTGGTAATTTCCATTTTGTTCTTTACCAAGCCATGTCAATCCTGGTGCTTCTATATCACCATCAACAATAAGAACTTTTTTGTTCAGTCCATATTGTTCCACCATATCTCTTACAAATACAATTAAAGATAATGTTCTTCCCACGCCACCTTTAAACGAATGAAATGCCATGACATCAACACCAGACAGTTTCCCAGGCATTCCAGAATACTCCTCGTTAACATATGAAAAATCCTTAAATAAAGGATATGGATTCTTTGCCTGTTCTTCCATTTCATCCTGTTCATAAATAATACTCATTTCCACCTTTGTTTTAGCAATTACTATTTTATTATCCTTATAATTACCTTTAAACATAGATGATAAGAATTCCTTTGATTCTTTTTCCAGATAGTTGCCCACATCATTACTGTATATTACTATTTCATCACTATAAACATCTATATTATTCCATTCTTTTGGCCAGCTTGTTTTATTCATATATAAATATCTTTCTACATCCTGCCATGTATATAGTATTACATTATTAATCATTTCATCTTCTCCTCTCGATTTCATATAACAATTCTAACGCTTTATTCATATTATCTTCTATTATCCCCAGTTTTTCTTTTTCCTGTGACTTCACAGCTATTCCATAACGCCACATTTCTTGATAAGCGCCAGCAGATATTACATCATTATGTTTACTTTCAACCGCAGGGAACTTGCATTTTCCATCAATCCCCAATTCTTTTAACAAGTTTTTTATATTATGTCTGTGATCTTTATACTTTTGCGGAACCTCACTGTATAATCTGTAACCTTTGTCCTTCATATATTGGTACTTAGCACCACACTCCACAGCATAAAACAGTAACATTCGTCTAACATTGTCATTATCGACATCCTTTGCAGCCTCTTTTTGATTATCTCTGCTTTTCCTTAATTCCGTATACCCAACATTATTCATTGATTTTATCCCCAATTTTTTCATATTTTTTCACCCTAATCACTCATCTCATATTTTAATAATTTTCCACAACAAATCTTTCAAAGAAAGGCAATGTGAATTTCACTATTCCATATTCGCTCCCATCAATTATCCCCTTTTTTATAAGCCGCTTCCGGTATGGATTGAATTGATTACTTTCAATATCCAGAAACTGTCGTATATCTTTTATCTTGCCAGAGTTGCATTTTGCTATTGCATATGCGATTTCCCTGTCCCTCGATGATAATTCCGACCATATCTTCTCATACACATATTCTTCAAGATATTGCCTGTATTCTGGAATCACCCCTGTATAATCTCCATCATTATTCCATGTAAGATATCCAAGTACCTGAAAAGCAAACGGATACCCCTTTGTAAGCTTTGCCATTTCCAACGCTTTGTCTTCATCCAGATGTAATGTCTGTGCATATTTCTGAGTTACAGCACCAATATTTAATGCTTTCATCTCCAGTTTCGGGGCTCTATACAAAAATGTAAGATTCTTCTCATCCTGTATCGCATTAATATTCTCATACAGACCTGTCATAAGCAGAAATACTGGCAGATCATGTCTTACCATAATCTGAAATGCACTTGCAAATGTGCATATATTATCATTGTTACTGACTTCATCTATTGTAATAAGCACTTTCTTATGATGTTTCTTCAGATTAGATATCATCTCTCTAAGTGCAACTTCTATATCTGTAATAGGCGCTGTGCCACTTATCTCAACTCCAAATCCCAAAAAAGATAAATTGATCCGTGCTTCCTTAAATATTCCTGCCAACATGTTATTGCTCGAAAGATTAGCTGCCAAGCTATTCAATAAATCTCTGTCTGGATTTAATTCAATAACAATCCAATCCTTATCCTCTCTTAAACGGTTAGATATATCTGTCATCATAACCGTTTTCCCGGAACCTCTCACTCCTGTAATAAGATATGTCTGATATGGTGGATTCTCAGCATTAAAATCATTAATAACCTTATCTTCCTGAGCAGTTCTTGACACTATAAGAGCTGGTTCCTTTCCAAATACCATAGAATACGGATTCCCCATTTTTCCTCCTGTATATTTCTTTTACTACTTTTTACTGGTTTTAGTTATTTTTACTACTTTTTACTGGTTTTGTCAATGTTATGTGTTTGTATATTATATATATCACTGTCTTATACATTCACCTTCTCAATTCTGCACTCATGCTTCTTAAACTCCCCTGCACCATCTTTCCCAGCAGCATAATTTACACCAACAAGAACAATTTCACCAGAATATCCCTTGAGGCTCTCGACATACTGTCTTTCCTTAATCTGCTCTATTGCTGTATCAGCGTCTTTATTCCACTTAAGTTCTACTACAATCGCTGGTTTATTAACATTGCTTCGAGGGACGAATACCATATCTGCATATCCTTTTTCCCCTGCAAGTTCACGGTAGACTGAGTAATCCTTTTTGGCAGAGTAATATGCAAGAGATATAACACATGCAAGTGCATTTTCATCATTATATTTTAATATTGAAGTATTCTCCTGATGAGCCTGTTCTATCATCGCTGCGACTTGCTCTTCATCTCCCGATAATGTTGATGCAAGCAATTCATCTGAATTCCTGATTGCATCCATAACTGGCTCCCAGCCGCCATCTTCTATACAGTTGATGAATTCCTTCTGCACCTCCTGATTAGGTATCTTCACTTTCTGATTATAGAAATCATAAGTAAGATATCCAAGATGCACTAACAGAGTCAGTACATCATCAGCACTCTGAAGCGTCGTCATATCATTCTGGAATTTATCAGGATTAACAGATACGCTTTCTCCCACAATAAGCCTTGTTACCAGAGCTTTGAGATTGTACATATCAAGCTGGATATATTTCTTCAATGCCTCATAGGTTTCTGTTTTCGTCCAGTAGCTGTCGAAATCATGTCCGAGAAGCGCCATTACAACCGATCTTGGATTGTATATCTGTACACCTTTGAGTTCATATCCATCATACCACTGCTTCATCTTCTCATATGGCATATCATACTGTGTGCACAGTCTGCTCACCTCTTCTTCTGTGAAACCCGTGAACTCAGCCAGTTCCCGCTGATTAGTCATTGAATACTCATCAAACATGTTAAGCGCTGAATGTTCTCCATATTTCTTGATTGGCAGAATACCCGTCATATATGCAAGAGCAACATAGGATTTATCCTTTAAAAGAAATCTCAAAAAATCCAGATATTTCTTCTGTTCTTCAACATTATGTGGATATTTCCTGAATATACAATCCCATTCATCAATTATAAATATAAATGGCTGTTTCTTTTCATAATGTATTGTTTCAAGAACGTCAACCAGATCATTCCAGTCAAAACAGTCTATATCCGGATATTCTTTTTTAAGTTCCCTTAATACTTTTTTCTTAAGATATTCAATCAATTCATTGATTGAATCAGTTCTGCTTAGAAAATCTATCATATTAAGATGAATAACATTATACTTATTAAGATTACTCTCATACCCTTCCTCGCTTGCAATAGCAAGTTTGTCAAAAAGTTCCGCTGAATTGCAGCCCCTGCTGTAATATGCCAACAGCATATTTGCAGCCATTGACTTTCCAAAGCGGCGTGGACGGCTGACACATACATTCCTCTGCTCACTGCACAACACAGAATTCGTGAATTTTATAAGTTCTGTTTTATCAACATATATTTTAGAATTCCTTACTGCATTATAGAATTCCTCATTTCCCGGATTAAGATATATCCCCATCTGCCATCCTCCTTTTCTATATTCGTGTCAAAATCAACGCTTTTCTTCTTAATTTTAGCACTATTTCGCACATACTTTTACTTATTTTTCACACTATTCTGCACGAACTGTTCACTCAGCACGTCAATCTTCCCCTTTATATACACCCCAACTTCATGTATTGTCCTAAGCACCTCATCCCTCGTTCCATACGGAAAGCTGTTCATACAAGGAAATGTCTCAAAGCTTAAAGTCCCATCAAATCCAATATCTGCAAGTGCTGATGCCAATGAATCCCAGTCAGTTCCGCATTCCTTACTGCTGCCAAATGTATACGGCATCTGGTGGAGGTCGCCATACGCATCATTTTCATGCATATGCAAAAGCTTCAGACGGCTGCCAGCCTTCCTGATATAATCTGCAGGCTGTCTGTGTACAAGCTGGATATGTCCTGTATCAAGACATATACCAAATCTTTCCTCGCCTGCCATCATATTTAACATATCCACATAAAATATTGCGTCGTCCGGGTCCGCACATGTGCCTTCTGTTATTCGCCCTCCAACACTTTCATAGAGATTCTCAACACATATCCTGACATTGTGCTTCTTAAGTTCCGGTATAAGAGATGAGAAAAACTGTACATTCATTGCCTGTTCAGCCTCAAGTCCGTACTTATACTGCATCTTGAACGGATGCATGACTACCCATGGAATCTCAAGGAAACCGGCAATCTGAATGCTCTTTGGTATTACAACATTCTGCATATACTGGCTTATATCATCACGTCCCAGCACATACATAGGATAAGGAGCATGCATCTGTGACGGCTTAATCCCATATTTATCAAACATCTTCTTATACTCGCCAAAGTATGTAAGAATATCTTCAATATCCGCATCAAAAAATTTATTAATCTTTCCACCATAGACATCTGAATTCTTTAAAAATGTATCAAGATTAAAATCAACCATCTCAAATCCTGCCCGTGCAATTATTGCAACGCCATCTTCAATTCCCATCTCTGGCAGAATTCCTTTAGTCTGTACACCTACTTTTACCATTTCCATTCCTCCAAATGTCTATACAAAATATCTGTCCTGAAACTCGCTGTGTTCAACACCCATAACCTTAAGCTGCGCTGATATCGCATCATAATACATGCAGCATATAACAACATTACGTTCTTGTGCCGGAATATCAAGTATTGCAGACGGAGCCTTTACATCAACCCCATATACCTTAGTTCCCCATCGCATCTTTCCATTGTCAACTGCAAAATATGGAGGAAACTTATCCCCAAGAGTATCCATATAATCCCATAACATCTGTCCTGCACCGAACAGAATAAGCTTTTTATCAGGCTTGTTTAACACTCTTTCAACAAATGTAAACTGTCCCTGCCATTCTTTAACAATTGCATTCAGCATACGCACATATTGTGTCTGCAGCACTTCCGGAACTCTTGCAAATGTTCCGCTATTATCGAATATCATCCAACCTGAAAATTCAATCTTAATAAGCGCTCCAATAACATGATACCAGTCTGTAATAAGATTTCCTCTTCCTCTTGTAAATGTAAAAGGCATCTGTTTTTCATTGTACACACCGCCATTATCATTAGCATGTATCATGCAAAGATATTCACTGCACTGGTCAATCTGGCTTCTCACATTCTTGGCAAGCAGATTACTGTATCCAACATTTATAGATATACCAACTATGGCTGTATCACACAGCCTGTTACAGTATTCAGCAATTGATTTCAATGAAGATATATCAGAATATGCGCTATTAAGATATCCGGTTTCATCGCTTCCATTGCAGCCATTCTCTATGAATACCGGAATCCTGTAATCTGTCATCATCATAGAACACTCTTCCACAACATTTTCAAGAATTCCTGCTTCACAATTCATGGTATCAAGTACTATATAATTTCCCTGATATTTTCTGCAGTTTTCCAGAAGCTCATACATCTTATCCGGAGTCAGCTTTGCAAGAGGATAGGAAAATCCCGAAACCTTAAGTACCCGCGAATCTCCCTCTTTCTTCTTATATGTCGGGAGTTCATTTTTTTCTATAATCTCATAAGGTATTTCTGCATATGAAAATCCGCCATCTGCAATTGCTTCAAGCTTTAATCCGTCACTTAACTGTACGCCTGCTAACATAATTATCTCCTGTTCTCACAATATCTCTCCGGCACATTAGTAAATATATCCGTTGCACCAAGTCTGTAGTATTCTCTTAAATCCATATCCGGTAATGTCCTGAGCTGTCCATACAAAGGCTCACTTCCATTCCACATACGCACACAGAGTCCGACATTTCTTATAGTCTCTACATCACCTTTGTTGACAGGCATTCCCCACTGTGCCGGGTGAATTGTCATACCACCGTATTTTCTGATACCGTCCATACACCTGTGATAATCACCTGCCAGATATGCCACCTCTGCGTCCGCTTTTATCTGCTTAACAAGCCCTATTGAATCATGATTAAATGATGAGTACACAACATAGTCTTCCAGATTAAACTCTGAAACCATATCAATAACCTTCTGTTCCATACCCTCATATCTTATAATACTGTTCTTAAGTTCAATATTAAGACGAAGACCTTTGTTCTTACAATATGGTGTAAGCAATTCAAATGTTTCCCTTAATGTAGGAATTCTATGAATTTCATCATCACCGGCTATAGATAACTGTTTCAGTTCATTTATTGTATATTCCTGTACATAGCCGGTTCCATCTGTGGTTCTGTCAACTCTTTCATCATGTATTACCACAATTTCATTATCTTTTGTAAGCTGCACATCAAATTCAATTCCGGTAATGCCTTCTAATTCCGCCGCTTTTTTAAACGCAAGAAGTGTATTCTCCGGATTCATCATGCTGCACCCTCTGTGTGCCCATATACCAACTCTCTTTAAGGCTTCTGTATCCACAGTCTGCTTAATCTCTCCGCGGTTTGCAAGAAATTGCTCCATCATGCCAGAAAGCCATATACTTTCTTCATCAGTTATCTTCTTTACAGTTCCCGGATTGTTAATACATTTTACAAATGCTTCTATTTCATATCGCAATCCACCACCAGCGAATTCTTCCTCATACACTTCAACCTGATTAGGATTCTCATGATGAACTTCTATTCTCTTAGTAAGCCACCATGGTGATGGAACTCTTATATAACCATCATCCCCCGCCACAATAAGTTCACCCTCCGTCTTAACTCCAAGACCAGTCTTTATAGTAGCAACACCATCATCATAAGTTATCATCATCTTAGTATACGAATCTGTTCCAAGCGGACTTTTAACTGAATATGTATGAACATCTTTTACATCCGTTCCAAGCAGCTTCATAACCGGAAGAAGGCAATAACTTGCAAGTTCAGTAAAACTTCCTCCTGATGCTCCCCACATTTCTCTTCCTGCTGCCGCACCTATCTTAGAAAACACAGCTTCAACATCTCTTACTTTTCCTATTGCGCCGCTCTTAACAATATCCAGAATCCGTTGAAATCCGGCACAATATGCTGTTTTTATTGCTTCCATGCATACCAGATTATTATCATTTGCAATGGAAAGCATTCCTTTTATGTCCGATTTATTCAATCCCATAGGCTTCTCACATAAAACATGCTTTCCCTTATCCAACGCTATTCTTATATATTCTGTATGCATCTCATGAGGTGCAGCAATATACACTGCATCAACCGCATCAAAGAAAGCTTCCGAATCATCTGTAAGAATCATCGGACCATCTATATCAATATTGTTGTTCTTTGCAAACCATAACACACTCTCAAGATGAGGATTATATATTGCTGAAACATTTATACCACTTACATATCTGCTTTCTTCAAGAAATCTGGACGCTATCCTTCCGGTTCCTATTATTCCGACATTAACCATTGTGCATTCTGCTTCCTTTACCTTAGTATGAATAAGCCTGATAACTTCTTCAGTAGTAAATTCTGTATTAAACTCCTTCTGCATAACCAGTCTTAATTCTTCAATCTGTGATTTATAAAATGGATAATCATGTGAACTTCCAACATTTCTCGGTGTCATATACTCTTTACCGTACTTTATCTGCAATAATCCATCATAGCCTTCTGGTACCGGAATCGTTGTATTTTCAAATGACAGTTCACATATATCTTCATACCATTCTTTTTTGGCATGATAATCCCAGCCTTCTGCAAAGTCTATCATTGAGCATACTTCTGCTGTATTCTCATCCTGATAGAGTGAACATACAATATCATATATTTTCTTTAATTCGTGTTTTAATCTGTTATTATAGTTAACTGGAATGCCAAATGTTTTTTCTATCTTTTTCATAAGTCCCAGCACTTCAGTACCATATGGTTCTTTCTCCGGAACACTCTCTGCTGTTCTGAGCAGAAATCTTAAGCTTTCTATCTGTTTATCCAAAGTCCTTTTGTCATCAGTTATATTATCAACTGGAAATATATCGATTCCCACAACATATGGACAGCCATGAAACCTTGCAAGAAAATCAGGTTCAAAGCATATATGCCTTCCATTAATTATCCTTGCCTTAATAGTATCATCTTCAGGATCATTATACACGCTTTTAATTTCATAATATTTCTCAAGAAGAACTGGTGCCTCAGATAAAAACCTCATATAATCCTTACGCAGCATTGCTATATCCATATCATCATCCCATGGTATGAATCCGTGATGTCTTACTGCACCAAGCAAAGTTCCCCAGTCAGCAAAAAATTTAATTCCAAGGATTCCGCACACACGCTTAACTTCTTCCAGTACTTCAAGCTGTGCTGCCCATGCACGCTTCATATCCTCTGCAATCACGAATCCTTCTCTGGTTTCTTCTCTAAAATACCCATCATCAAAAAACATATCTGTCTCCTGTTACATTTATCTTTTTTTCTGCTTCATATACGCTTCAGTCACTTCAGCCATAGCTATTGCTTCCTCCGCTGTAAGCTTATATCCGTTCTTATCTATTCCATTAATTTTAGATACAAAATCACTTATCTCGTATCTGAAGCCATCACCCTGAAATACAGGTTCATATACTTCGACCTTGGATGAATCCTCGAAATGCACCTCAAATCTTCTTGTAAGCCACCATGGTGATGGAGCAAGTACATATCCTTTAGTACCCGCAACTACAAGCTGACCTTCTGATTTAACTGCCACTCCGTTCTTTGACAGAGCCATTGCATTGTCATAAGACAGATATACTTTGGTATAAAGGTCAACTCCATTTTCATCATATATTGTATCAAAATGTATGTCCTTGTAATCTGTTCCGAGCAGCTTGATAACTGGAAGAAGGGTATAACTTCCGAATTCAAGGAACGCACCACCATATGCTGCATCTGTCCGTTCTCTTGAATTATCGTTGGCAAGTCTTGTAAAGCATGCTTCCACATCGCATACTTTACCGATTTTACCTGACTGTACCATATTGATAAGCTGTCCAAATCCCGGACAATATGCTGTCTTTACAGCTTCCATAAGCACAAGCCCATTATCCATGGCATACTGATAAAGCCCCTGTGCTTCTCTTTTAGTAAATGCTGCAGGCTTCTCACACAGCACATGCTTCCCGTTCGCTAATGCTTTTCTCGCGTAATCATAGTGTGTTTCATTCGGTGATGCTATATATACAGCATCAACCTGTTCAAGAAATTTCTCATATTCTCCACTATAATTAGGAATATCATGTCTGTTACTGAAAGCCTGTGCTCTCTGATTTTGCGGATTATATGTACATGCTATATTAATACCACTTACATATTTTGCCTCTGATATGAATCTGGGAGCAATTCTTCCTGTTCCCACTATTCCAACATTAACAATCTTAAACTTATTCTTTCTCTCCAAAGTTGATGATATATCCGGTGTCCTCTCTAGATATACAACCTCACAGAACTGCTTAAGATAGTCAAATGTTCCAATCCAGTCTGAACCGACAGTAAATATATCAACACCATAGCGCTGTATATCCTCGATTTTCTGTCCATCATGATCCTCAACTATAATCTCATCAGCGAATCCGGTTTTTCTTACATTTTCAATTCTGTCCATTATGGAATCTACAACATTGACTTTACCTCTTGCCTCATCAAAATGTTCTGTAGTAACGCCGACAATAAGGTAATCTCCTAGTGCCTTTGCTCTCTGTAAAAGCTTATAATGTCCTTCATGAAATAAATCATATGTACCATAGGTTATTACCTTTTTCATCTGTCCCTCCAATAATTTAATATGTTATTTTATTATCCCACTCGTTCTGTGACTCTTCCCCAAAGAATTCAGTGAGCTTCTTTACATATAATTTTTTAATATTTTCTGACTGTACTATCACTTTATCTGCGTATACTACACCTGGCATTGTAACATATTCCTTCATCCACTTATATGCTCTCATGTCATTTTCGTCAATCTCTTCCGTCTTAAAATACGGCATATATATCAGTTCATCTGTATGTATTGCCAGATTCCTGCTGTAAAATGCAGGATGTACAGTTACCGTCATATTAAATTCATCATATGGATTCTGAATAATTATCTTTTCTGGATTCATCTGCTCAAACCTGTAATTCTCATATGTAGTAAGCTCCACATAATCCGGGTATGTTCCCTTATCCTCACAGTAATCTGCCGTTCCATCAAAATTCTTATAGTAATAAGGCAGTGGTATTACCACAACATTATACTCATCATTGTCACTATATTCTTTCCATAATGCTTCCATGTTCTCCCAGTATTGTGATTTATATGGCATAAACACTACAGTTTTTTTATCAGTATTATTTCCATCATTAACCTGTCTGAGTATACTTCTTGCTGTTCTGACAGTATTCTTCTGCTGCTTAAAAGCCTCATATTCCTGCATGCTGCATTCAAATTCTTTACTAATAGTTACGTCTTCTCTTTTTAATATATCTATCTGTCTTTCATAAAAAGGATAATCATGTGTTCCCCATTCATGGACAAACTGCTTATAATCTCCATATTTTTTCTTTAATATTTTATCATATGCATATGGGACAGGTATAGTAGTATTCTCAAAAGGAAGCCTTACCGTCTTTGTATAATAATCTTTAGGAAATCTGTATCTTTCCCCATCTCGCCATATTCCATTAACATCCAGCCACAATGGCATTAATGTAATATACTCAGATTCATCCTCTGTATATAATCCACACAATCTGTCTACAAGTATATTAAGCTGCTGCACGAGATCTGCATCCTCATCTATAGTAATATTGCACAATTTTTCAATATGCTTTACGTCCTCTTTAACATCCGCTATTGCTTCTTCTGTCATAAGGCTCTCATCTTCCTGCATACCTCTTATTGTCTTTGCAAGAGTATTAACAATAGCTATTACCTCTCTTTGATATTTATCATCATCCTCATCTGGTGCAATAAAATCTAACGGAAATATATCAATTCCGGCTGAATATGGAAAGCCATGATATTTCTCAAGATGAATTTTATCAAAATTAATACTTCTGCCATTGATTACTCTTGACAGAAAATCATCAGTTTCAGTATCTGTAGTTATATTATATATCGTATAATTTTCAGGCATAATTTTATCATATATGCGTAAAAATTTCTCATAATCAGCCCTCTTCATGCATATATCCATATCATCATCCCATGGTATGAATCCGTGATGCCTTACTGCGCCAAGCAGGGTTCCCCATTCTGCAAAATATTGTATTTCATTCTCGGTACATGCCTTGTCTATATCATTAAGCACTTCCAACTGTGCTGCCCACGCATGTTTCATCTGTGCCGGTACATAAAACCCATCCCTTACCTCATCTTCGAAATACTCTTTTTCAAAAACCATATACATGATTCTCCTGTTCATTTAATATTTTCGTTAGAAACAAAAAGAGCCGGTGCAAACACCGGCTCTTCTGCTTATAGTAGTAATTGTTATTAACCGAGAAGTGAAAGTACTCCCTGTGTTGACTGATTTGCCTGAGCAAGCATTGACTGTCCAGCCTGTGCAAGGATGTTGTTCTTGCTGTACTCAACCATTTCAGAAGCCATATCTGTATCACGGATACGAGACTCTGCTGCTGAAGTATTCTCTGATGTTGTATCAAGGTTGTTAATAGTATGCTCAAGTCTGTTCTGGAGAGCACCTAACTTAGATCTCTCTGTAGAAACCTTATCAATAGCCTTCTGGATAATTGTCATTGACTTACCAGCTACTGCATTAGTACTTACCTTAACGCTGGCAGCTGAAATACCAAGTGACTTAGCATCCATCTTACCGATTGAAATAGCAATAACCTGTCCAGAAAGAGATCCAACCTGAAGGCTCTTCTTTGAGAAGCTGCCATCTAATAAGTTCATTGTATTGAACTGTGTTGTAGAGTAGATTCTGTCAAGCTCAGATGTTAACTGAGTAAGCTCCTGCTGGATAGCCTTTCTATCAGTAGATGTGTTAGTATCGTTAGCAGCCTGTGTTGCTAACTCATTCATTCTCTGAAGAATTGAATGTGTCTCATTAAGAGCACCTTCAGCTACCTGAATAAGTGAAATACCATCTTCTGCATTAGAAGAAGCCTTGTTAAGACCTCTGATCTGGCTTCTCATCTTCTCTGAGATTGAAAGACCAGCTGCATCATCACCAGCACGGTTAATCTTGTAACCTGATGATAACTTCTCTGTTGACTTCTGGAGTGCGCTAGAAACTGTACCCATCTGTCTGTTTGTGTTCATTGCTGATAAATTGTGTTGTACTACCATAATATTTTCCTCCTTGAAATTAATTTAGATGCAACATCCTTGAAGCATCTTGTTATGGTTTACAGGAAACTATCTGTTTCCCTGTACTTTATATATCGGACTTAAGTCCTGAAACTTTAGCCCGTAATATAACTTTTTTAAGTTACTGCTTGGTGTCCATAAACTGAGGTTCATTGCTTAACTTACTCATATTCTGATAATATGACTTCGCCATAGAAGCACTTCTCTTTGCTTCTCTGTGTTCCTGTCTTTCTCTTCTGAACATTGCTTCTACCTTTACTTTATTATGGGCTTCCTGCACTTCAATCTTAGCGCCTAACTCAGTAACTTCCTTAATAAGCTGTTTCATTGCAGCTATTTCACTGCTGTATTTGGTTTTATTGCCAGCAAGCTCTTCCTTAATTCTGTCATATAATGACTGAAATCCCTCATCCAGCAAATCAAGCTCATCAATGCAACTTCCTTTTGCTTTCATATTATCATCAAATGCATCACCATTCAATGTTTCTTCTGAAAGAATCTGATTCTGCTCTTCATTAAGCTCTATAATTCTGATAAGAATTCCTTTCTTCTTTTTAAGGCTGTCTATCATCATCTGAAGATAATTAGTAGTCATATATTAATCTCCTACTGGTTCATTCCCCTTGTACGGTTCATAACCTCTTTCCATGTATCTCTCATGCCTCTTATTTCAACTAATGCCTGATTAAGTATCTCTGGATCTTTCTTAACATTAGCATTAACTAAAAGGGAGTATATATAGTCATATATTTTCTCAAAATCTTCTGCAACAGGATATTTATGATTAAGTGTTACCTTAAACTCTGTAATTATATCTTCAGCCTTTTTAATATTAGTATGAGCTTTCTGTAAATCACCCTTTTCTATAGCTATCAGGGCTATATTGCAAAACTTAATTGCCCCTTCATAAAGCATAAGTGTAAGTTCTGCAGGACTTGCTGTAAGAATCTTATTTCTGTTATATTCCTGTGCTATATTCTGATTAAATGCCATGTTTCCCTCATTTCCCATAAGCTTCCATGCTTATGCGGTTGTTAATATGTACTATTATCCAAAAAGTCCAGATAATGATGATGACTGTGCATTCATCTTTGCCAATGCTGATTCCATTGCTGAGAACTTACTATAATAATAATCTTCCCATGTAGTAACCTTGTCTTCTGCCGCAGATATCTTAGTATTATACTCTGAATACTGTGTATTCATCTGCTTATCATTATATATAGTATAAGCACTGCTTGTTGATGATGCTGCCATCTTCTTTCCAAGATCAGTATACAATTGTGTAGATAACTGTGAAAAGAATGATATAACCGTATCAGGGTCATTAGATATCATCTCTCTTAACTTATCTGTATTAGCTGATGTCTTAGAATCATCCTTATCACCATCTATATGATATACACCTGTTTCATTCTCTGGAGAATTAAAATATCCAAGTGTAGCTATTCCAAAACTAGAAAGTGAATATGACTTATCTCCCACCTTGAATGATCTTGCCATATCATTCTTCATAGTATCAAGAACATTTCCAAGTGTTGAGTCTTTTCTAAGAAGTGAATCCTTAATCTTTTCTTCCCACTTCTTAACCTCATCATCAGACATTGCATCCTTCTCATCACTTGTAAGAGGCTCATAGCCCTTAGAACTTGCCGCATTGTAGGCAACATCTACAGACTTGACAAGGTCATTATAATCCTTAAGGAAACCCTTAATCATATCATATATGCCATCTACATCTGTGTTGGTTGTGATAGTTACTTCATCATTACCAGTAACTTCCATTGCTTCGATTGTAAGACCATTGATTGAGTAGTTATTAGAGTTGTTAGTAAATGTTGCCCCATTAAGCTCAATCTCTGAATCCTGTCCTGTTATTCTGACAGCACCTGAAGATGACGCACTACCAGCAACATTTGATGCCATGGCAATTTTAGAATCAAGTAATGCCTTAGCTTTAGCCTGACTGTCAGCATTAGTATCGCTTACTTCCTGTAATACATTGGCATTAGAAGCATCTGCTACAGCCTTACCATCATCACCTATTGTCACATAATCCTTAGTAGCCTCAATAACCTTGGAATTATCATCATACGCCTTAATCATTGATTCATTAGACGCTTTTTTCTTTACTGCTGCCTCATATTCATCCTTGACACCATCTTTTTCCATAGCCTCTGTATCATATTCATATACAATGCTGCCATCAGAATCTTTAACTGTATTGCCCTCTGAATCCACTTTTTCCTTCTTATACTTATCATAAGCATTAAGCAGATCTGGTGTCTCTGTCTTAAGCTTTGCCACATATTCATCTAATGTATATGTATGATCCCATGTATCATCTGCTGCCAGTGCATCCAGCTTATTCTTGGCAGTATTGTACTTATCAGCATAACTCTTGGCAGTATCCTCAGCTGTAATCTTAGTATACATGCTCTCTACTTCTGCATTATACTCGTCACTGCCCTCTGTTAAAGCTGCAAGCCTCTTATATTCTGCTGAATCAGTATCATTAACCGTATATATTCCAAGCTTCTGTAATGCATTAAGTCCATTAGAGTCATTAGCCACAAGCGAGAAATCGTTATCCTTGCCTGACTCCTTAGAGCTTATAAAGAATCTTGCATTATTCTCATCAAAGCTTGCATTAACACCAGCTTCCTTTAACTTAGATACGAACTGGTTAACATTCATATCTGATGTTATATCAATACTCTTGGTTCCAGAAGCAGTCTTAAAACTTATAGAACCATCTGTTGTTCCAACTATGTCTGATATCTTAGTATCACCTGTAACCTTGCTTCCATCAGCAGCTTTAATCTGTCCGCCTGTAAGATATCCTGTTGACGCCAGCTGCTTAACCTTAAGTCTCTGTGTACCATTAACAGCAGATGAACTAGCTGTTACCTTGGCATACTTATCATTAGACACACTTGATGTCTTAAGATTATAACTTGTAGAAAATCTTGCACTTGAAAGCTTTCCGCTATAGAACCCATAAATACTTGTATTCATGGTCTTCCACTTTTCCTGCTTCCATGAAAGCTTAGTCTGAGCTTTAACAAGATTATCCTTCTTTAACTTATATGATGATACGAGTGCTGAAACAAGCGATTCTGTATCCATACCCGATACCATACCAGATAGTCTTATTGCCATAGCTTATCTCCTCTCATCAACCATGATACCCGCAAGCTCCCATGCCTTGGCAAGCATCTCAAGAGCTTTCTCTGAAGGTATCTCTTTAATAACTTCGTCTGTATCTTTATCTTTAATCTTAATTGTGATTCTGTTAGTTGGTTCGTTGTAGCCGAATTCTGCAATCGTATTGTTGTTAAGAACTTTCCTTATATCCTTAACATCAGCCATTGATTCAGCCTGCTTCTTTGCCTTGTCATTGTCATTAGCGTTGCTTCCATTCTTCTCACTGTCTGCTGCCTGTCCTACAGAAACTGCTACATTAGATGCTGCTGACTTCGCTGAATCAACAACAACCTCATTGCTCTTATCTGTAGCTGATGTAACACTGCTTACCTGTGATACCGGCTTAGCAGCCTGTAAATTCTGGCTCTGGTAGCTTGACGCTGCCGCTACTCCATTAACTTCCATTCCCATGATACAATTCCACCTCCGTGTGAAAACAAAACTTTATCCTCTAGTTACATTCATGTTGTACTGCATATATCGGAAAATGTTAAGTAAAATTTAACCCTTTGGACAAAAATATACACAAATAAAAACAAATCATTTCTTAAATAACTGGTTAAGAGACTTCACATCAACCGAACTTGCTGCTTCCTTATTAGAATCAAGTATCTGTGCATACACTTCCTTACGATATATAGGTACTGACTTCGGAGCTGATATGCCAAGCTTTACCTGATCGCCCTTGATTTCGATTATTGTAATCTCAATATCATCATTAATAATGATTGCTTCGTCTTTCTTTCTTGATAATGCGAGCATATTAGTTCTCCTCCTTCTTTAGAATATCGTATATAGGATATCTTACCTGATATTCAGAATTATCTGCTATAAGCTGTATTCCTTTCATTGTATCAAAATCAACAATGATAGGAGCTTTAAGATTAATTGTCATCTTAGTAATATCCTGTGGTACCGTAAGCGCACAGTACACTCTGATATTATCATCCTGTATATCATCTCCGAGAGATTTAAGAAGCTCATCCTCAACAACAGGATCATATGTCTCATACACGAATTCCGGCTTCATGACAGGAAGTGCAAGTGTTGGCTCATCAATCGCCTGAAGCCATATAATTGATATATTCTCCTCTTTCTCTGCATCATACACAAGAGTATACTTCTTCCAGTCCTCAAATCCAATAATTCCCTTATCAAATGTGATGATTTTATCCTCGCTAACTTCAATCTCTCCAAACCATTTAGTCTGTACTTTCATGTCAAACCTCCAAATCTTAATTCTATCCTTTATCTGTCCTTGCTGTTTATACAGCTTAACTCTCAGCCTGCCTCACTGTATTCCTCTCTTATGCTGGCTACCCAAGGAAATCAAGCAGTGTCTGCTGAACAACCTTGCTCGCAGCTGATAATGCTGCCTGATATACAAGCTGTGCTGATGTATATGTAACAACAATCTCTTCCAGATCAATGTCTTCATTCTGAGACTTAAGATCAGTGAAATTAGTCTTCTGTTCTGTAAGTCGTGTCTTCGTAAGATCCAGTCTTATCTGTCTGTTTCCTACATCAGCCTTCGCATTAGATACCTGCTCCTGATAGCCCTGCATCTGACCGATTCCCGCTTCAAAAGCATCTTTCATCTTAGATTTTGCAAAATCTCTCTGCTTTGTAAGGCCTTCCATAATATCACTTAACTTCTTCTGTGAAGCCTCATCGCTGTACTGTCCTTCCTTCTGCATAGACTCAATCTTTGATATCTGGTCATTAATATCAAGGACATTCTGTACCGCATTGACAAGGTCATCAACATTTCTTCCAAGATATATATTGAAAGCTTCATCAGCTTCTGTATTAACCTTAATCTTCTGTGAAAAATTAATGATATATTCAATATCCTCACTCTGCTTGTTGTACTCAATTCCTGTATTATTATCAACACAGTTAAAATACATTGTCGGGTCAATGTCACCCTTTATAAAATTGCTCTTCTCGTATGTCACTGAAAATGCATTATCAGCATACACTGACTTGTATACATTCTCACCAAGAAGAAGCTCTCCGGTTGTTGAGTTAATTGCAATCTCATTCTCACCCGGAACATAATTAGGATCTGTCGTTGTAACAACATTTACAGCGGTATCAGCTGTATTACCGTCTGCATCAGTTACCGGAACAGTAAGTCCTCCATCTATAGCAACACTACCATCATCAGCAATAGTGATATTGGCAGAATTATTATCTCCCATGCTCATCGAAAATTTTTTTCCGTTAATCTCATCATATGCGAGCTGGATTCTGTGTACATCCGTTATATTAGGTGTGATTATATTGCCGTTAGCATCTGTCTTTACATTAAGATTAATAATATCATCATTAGTATATGCATTAGTGTATGCCGTCTTATTAGATAAATTCTCCCTTGTAAAGTTCTGTGTAATTGTATAATCAACATCTTTAGCGGTTTCATCTGACTGGTATGTCAGAGGCTTATCTGTAGCATGTCCTGTAAATACATATCTTCCGGCATAATCAACATTTCCCTGCTCATAATAAGCTTCCACCAGCTTGTTAAGACTTTCAGCAAGAGTATTACGCTCAGCTTCTGAATATGAATCCGTAGAACCCTGCACACAGTAATTATACAGATCCTGTATAATCTTGTTGCTTTCATCTAATGCATCATGAGTTACACTTAACCATGATGATGCATCAGGAATATTCTTTCCAAGATACTGTGTTACCTCATCAAGACTTGAACGCAGTCTCAATGCCCTGATGGCTATAATAGGGTCATCAGAAGGCTTATTAATCTTTTTCTGTGTTGAGAGCTGTGTACTTAAATCATTAAGCTGGCTCTTATTTCCCTGAATATTGGATATTGAGCTGTTTACCATCATCTGGTTAGTAATACGCATATTGTGCCTCCTTATATCGCGAATCAAAAACCGCCCCTATGGTGAGGAGAAGAATTCTTTTACTGTTTTATACACCTGTATTATTAATAAGTCTGTCATATAACTGATTCATGACAGTCATCATCTTCGAACTTAAATTATATGCCTGCTGGAACTTTACAAGATCCATGGCTTCTTCATCTGTATCAACACCCATTACAGATAATCTCTGGTTCTGTATAGTTGTCTTAAGATTGTTGTAATTCTTTGTAAAATTAATTGCCTTACTTGCATCTATTGACATATCACTGACAATACTTTCGAGGAAATATGTTCCCGTACCTCCGTCATATATCTTAGCATCTTTAGAATTGATAAGGTCTACAATCAGGCTTGTATTGGCTTCTCCATCGCTTTCCTTGTACTTGGTAGCAAGAAGGTCCGCGTTATCAATAAGATCCTGATTAACTGTTACACTTGACGCTGTAAGAGCCTTGCTTCCATCTGACATTACAAAAAGTGGAATTCCGCTTGCCGAGCCATCTGATGTAACACCCTTTGTAAGAATCTCATTGATTGATGATACAAATGTCTGTATAAACTGGTTAAGCTGTGCCTGATAATAAGGAACTCCCTTATAATTAGTATTGCTGTCCACCTTACTTACTGTATCAGTAAGGATATTACCCTCTGCATCTGTCTTATATGTTTCATTGCCATCATCGTCAGTTGTTGTGGCATATTTTTCAATCTCACCATTACATCCGTCTCTTATATCAATAAGCCCCTTTAACTCTCCGCCTAATGAAGTGCTGTATATGTTAAATGGCTGTCCGGTCTCCCACTGTATGTCATACAGACCTGCCGCATCTGATACATTTCTTGGCTCATCTCTTGAAACAGTCTGAAGAGTATGGTAATTATAGCCATTAACAAGCGAATTACCATTAATTGTAATCTGAAGGTCTGTAAGATTGTTGCCAATGTCTGTCTCACTTACTGATATATTAACCAGCTTGGAAAGATCATCAATTAAAGCATTTCTCTCATCCTTAAGGTCGTTGGCATTGCCATAATTAGCCTGAATCTGGTTAATCTGCTTATTAAGAGAAGAAATGCTCTGTGCCAGAGAATTAATCTGGTTAACAGTATCTTTAATCTCGTTATTAGCGTCTATCTGAACATTCCTTAAATTAGTAGACAGAGTATTAAAGTAATCTGTCATGCTCTTTGCATTATTGATAAGCTGGTTCTTTGCTGATGTATCAGCCGGTGTAAGATCAAGCTGGTTAAGTGCTGCAAAGAAATTCTCATACTCTGTTGAATATCCCTTAAGTGTGAACTCATTGAGATAATTCTGTATCTGTGACATGTATGTATCCTTAACATTGTACTGTCCATAATTAGTATAATTATTTCTGTACTTCTCATCATAGTAAGAATCTCTCATCTGATTAATTGCATCAACGATAACTCCTGCACCAAGTGTTCCATATTTAGCATATGAACGTAATGCCTCACCAGCCTTAATTGATGCTGTTTCTTTCGTATATGACTGGTTATTGATATTAGCAAGATTATGTGATGTAACATTTATAGAGGTCTGCGCCGCCTGCAATCCTGTATATGCAATTGTTAATCCAAAAAATGTTGATGCCATATTATCCTCCTGTATTAATCAGCATTTATATACGTCCAAGTGAAGTAACGAGATGTTCCAGCATTTCGCTTACTACATTGACATATCTCGATGCTGCATTATATGCCTGCTGATACTTTATCATCTTCTCTAACTCTTCATCAGAGGATACACCCTCTGACTGTAGTCTCTGGTTATCATAACCATCAACCATCGTTGTCTGGTTACCTACATAATTATAAAGTGCCTTACCCATAGTGGCATATTCACCAATATAATTATTGTAGAATGACATGTAATCCGACTTCGCATACATGTCCGGGTTAAGGGAAGCGAATTTCTCATCCCATATATCCACGAGTTCCTTGGCTCTGTCAAAATCTTCCTTACCCTGTACAGTAGAAAGTGGTATCTTTCCTACATTCTGTGCTGCTTCAGGATTAATCTTCAGATTGCCAAGCTTATATAATGATTCATAATCTGTCTCGTTAAGATTGTTTCTAAGATAGATTGTCTCTCCATTATCACCTGTAGTCTTAATATATCTGTCTGTTCCAATTCTTGAAAACAGTTCTGTACCAACAGTCTTATTGTCATCCATACCGTATCCAGTCTTGTCCATGTCAAGCATAAGATACTCATATGAATCAACCGGAACCGCTGCTCCGCCTGCACTCTCGTATAATTTCTCACCAGATGCATAGCTGTAAGTACCATCACCGTTATCAGTTCCGGTAACCTTTCTTCCGTATCTGTCATAAAGAACCGGCTGATCAACTGAATTATATATGTATGTATCTGCCTGAATCTCACTTCCATCTGCATTAAGATAAGGATTAGTCCTTGTCTCAGTTTTCTCCGGACACAAGATTCCGTTGATTCTTTCAACAATTCCATTAACAAGCTTATCGAATCCCGCCATAGCGCTAAGAATTGCTGAAGGCTCTACATATGTATTGTAGTATTCCTGCTGCTTTGCATATTCATTATAGGCCTGCTGATATGCTGTACGGCCTTCCTCAGTACTCATGTCATAATCATTGCTGTCAGGTGCAACCGGAACCACTGTATAATCTACAACCATATTGCCTCTTGCAATAATAAGTCCCTTAAGCTGTCCCTTATCTGTATCATCAGCATTAGACGCCAGCTTGCCATCTTCATAAACATCTCTTTCATACGATGGCCATGTGGGAATAACAAGTGTTGTTCCCTCGACAACTCTTGTACTCATAGCTGTAAGTTCACCTGATGTTACAAGAGGAACTCCGGCTGCATTAATAATAGTTTCCTTATTCTCTGATTCATAATAAGTAATATCTATATATTTGCTGAGTTCATCTATTGCCGCATCTCTCTGGTCTCTTAAATCATTAGCTTTCTCAATACCCGGTGCTTCCACCTTGGCAATGCTCTTATTAAGCTTATATATCTGGCCTGCAAGATCATTAATCTTATTAACCATATTACTAACCTGTGTATTAAGAGTTGTCTGGTAATCCCTGAGCCCCTTATACACATTTTCTGATTTCTCTATAAATGCAGTCGCATTCTGGATAAGTGATGACCTTGCAACTGTACTTGTCGGATTCTTGGCAAGTTCGTTAATTGAATCATACAGATTGGTAAGATATGACTCATAAGTTACACCCTGCATCTCACCAAACTGATCTTCTATCTCCTGAACAGCATTATACTGGCTTTCATAGAATCCGAGTCTTGAATTTTCATTCCTGTATGCCAGGTCAATATACTGATCTCTTATTCTTCTTACCTCAGATATTGCAACACCAAGTCCATAGCTTGCATAACTTACTTTGTCCTTGCTGTTGACATTGACATATGTAGTATCAGAGAAAGTAACCTGCTGTCTTGTATATCCGGTTGTGTTAATATTAGACAGATTGTGTGCTGTTGTGTTGAGCGCTGTCTGAGCTGTTTTCAAACCGCTTGCTCCAACAAACAATCCTGCCATTCCATTAGCCATAAGGTCACCTCTTTCTTACTTAATTCATAATCTTATATGTATATCGTCATTTTTTTAAAACAAAACACCCCAGAGACTAAAAAAGCCACATTTCCTTAGTAAAAATGTGGCTTTCAATCCAACACGGACAACCCCATCTCACAATAAATCATCCGTGATATTATTCATATTGTCTTATATCCGTGGCATCCTGATATGCCATCAGAATATTACTGCCTGGCATCAAAGCTTGTGCTTCCCATGCCACCTGTCTCCTCATACGCTCCCTTTCCATAGTTAGCCGTCTGTGGAGCCATACTTGCATTCTTCGCAAGATTAATCTCAAAATCAATCATATCCATTGATTCCTTAAGCAGCAGCCTGTTATTATCATTAACCTGCGTAAGCTGGTTTACAGTTTTCTTAAGACTCAGATACGACTGTTCTAAAGCATCATGCTCTGCCTGCTTCTTTTCTAACAGTCTTACTATCTGACTCACCTTAACCTCTGCTGCTGACAGATGCAGAATCTTACATATATCTGCAACACATGACTGTCTCTCCATCTCCAGTCTGTTAAGAATATCAATAAGCTTCTGCTCCTTACCAAATATCTCCTGAAGCTGTCCGACATCTCCCTTAACAATAGCAGTAGTCTTATTATTAGACAAGTCCAAAAGCTCAGTATACTGTCTGTTCTCATCATTCATTATATTAATCAAAGAATCTATCAAACTTGCCATCTAATAAAACCCCACTAAAATGTTAATGTTGAAATGTTGTTCAGAATCTTATCTGCAACAGCTTCTGAACTGATGTTGTAAGTTCCTGCTGCCATACGTGCCTTAATATCAGCAATCTTATCTTCTCGAACATCAGAAGCCTTACTTACTGCTGTCCTGGCTGTCTGATATGTCCTGGCTGTGTCAGAAATCTCAAACTTGTCACTAACCGATGATGTCTTAGCTGCTGTCTTAGCTTTAGAAATCTGGCTGGTCTGATATATCTGATTAACAGCATTATAAGCATCTATGCGCATATTAACCGCCTCACTTTCCATTAATTAAAGCAGATACTCTCTTGCTTCATGTGTAAGATATCGGACAGTTTCCGCAAATACTTTATACCCGTTTTGAAAAAAGCTTATTATTTATCAAGAAATCTCATCCTTGCCTTTTCTCTTCTCTCTCTTATCTTATCAGCATCAACGGTTGAAGATCTGCTTCCGTACATGCCTCCCAGTCTGTTAGCTAAATCGTTCTTACATCTCTCACAGTATCTTCCGGTTCTTATGGTAGCTCCGCATACTTCGCATGCAATACCAATAGGTGAATCATCACTGAACGATAATCTTTCTTCTCTTATCCACTGTTCAATCTGTCTTGTACTGACATCGCACTTCTCAGATATTTCTCTCATATCAGCCCTTGGATTATCCTCTATATAATCTTTAACCTCCTGAAACTTTTCTTCAAGCTTTCTCATGCATTCAGGACAAAGTCTGTACACACCGCCTATATAATTATATAATCTTCCACAGTTCTTACAATTCTTAACTTCCATAGCTTCTCCTTGTTAATCCTCTTTATCAATCTCGTTAACAGGTCCAGTTACTAAAGCAGCTCATACTTTAAAATCCGTCTCCCACACACAGACTTATACCATATACCTGCGACACTCCTGCGTCTTTAAGTACTGCTGCACATGCATCAAATGTTGCTCCTGTTGTATATATGTCGTCCACGATTAATACTTTTCTATATCTTACAACTTTTTCTCTTACTTGAAAAGCATTTTGCAGATTTTTAATTCTTTCCCGATTACTTAGCTCCTTCATGGGCTGAGTCTTAACAATCCTCACGAGATATTCCTCATCTACCGGAATCTGCATGGCTCTTCCAAGTGCCTGCGCAATAAGCCCAGCCTGGTTAAACCCACGCTCCTTATATTTCGAAATATGAATCGGAACAGGAATTATCACATCCGGCGACCACATGCGTATCATCCTGCCACATCTGTCCGCCATCTGCTTCGCATATATTCCTGCATATTCCTGCTTGTTATAATATTTAAATCTGTATATTGATTCCTTGACATTCTTAGAATATTCATACAACGCACATGCCTGGTCATATACATGCTTCTGCCTGCTGCAGTCACTGCAGTATTCTGTTTCTTCATCTTTCACCGGCTTACCACATTTTAAACAGGCAGGCTCGCTTACATAATTTATATTATGCATGCAGCTTCCACATATATCTGCCCTTATCCCTCCAACAAAAGGTGCCGGCTTTCCACACATAGGACACGCTGGTGGAAGTACCGCATTAACTGCCTCCATTAATACCTTCTTATAATCCATAATCCCCCATTATTGTCATCATTATCACATATAAACATATCAATTATCATTGTCCGAAATCTTCAATATGTCTGATTTCTTCAATCCTGTCTGTGAGTGAAGAATATCGTTTTGACTCTGATACATTGTCAGCCATAAGCCTGAATATCTCCTCTTCCCCAACGAGGCACACACATTTCCTTGCTCTTGTAACTGCCGTATACAGAATATTCCTGTTCATCAGCATTCTTGGTCCCTGCGACATCGGAATAATAACCGCCGGGTACTCACTTCCCTGTGATTTGTGAACCGTAATCGCATACGCAAGTTCAAGCTCATCAAGCTGTGAGAATTCATAAGTAACGAATCTGCCATCTTCGAATTTCACAGTTACATTCTCATCAAATGTGCTTATTCTCTCTATAACTCCGGTATCCCCGTTAAAAGCGCCCGTTCCCTGTTCTGTTGGAATACCGTATCTGCTTCGTTTTTCCCATGCAAGCTGATAATCATTCTTAATCTGCATAACCTTATCACCTTCACGGAAAGTAACATCACCGACCTGTCTTTCCTGCTTGACAGCATCAGCCGGATTAAGAAAATCCTGCATAATCTTATTAAGACGTTCCACCCCGACATTGGATTTTCGCGATGGAGTAAGAATCTGAAGGTCATACACATCAGCCCCGACATAGTCCGGAAGCTTGTCCTTAATAAGCGTTTTCATCGCATTTATAATATTGTCTGCACCGTTTCTGTGAACAAAGAGAAAATCCTTGCTGTACTTGTTAAGTACTACCTCCTCACCCCTGTTTATCTTATGGGCATTAATAATAATCTCGCTCTGTGCCGCCTGTCTGAATATCCTCTCCAGCTTAACAACCGGAAAACATCCGGATTCTATAATGTCTTTAAGTACATTTCCCGGACCTACACTTGGAAGCTGATCCACATCACCTACAAGAATCAGTTTCGTTCCAATCGAAACAGCTTTAAGAAGTGAATTCATAATGCTTATGTCTACCATCGACATCTCATCAACAATAATAACATCAGCCTCAAGCGGATTATCTTCATTTCTCTCAAAGAACATAGACAGACCTGCTGCCGACTTTCTGTCACCATCCGGCACGCCGCCGCTTATCTCTAACATTCTGTGGATAGTCTGTGCTTCATAACCGCACGCCTCAGTCATTCTCTTGGCTGCACGTCCCGTAGGTGCTGCCAGCCTGATTTCCAGACCTTCCAGCTCAAAATATTTGATTATTGTATTAATAGTTGTAGTCTTACCGGTTCCCGGACCGCCAGTAACAATAACAAGCCCGTTTCTTACTGCTTTCGCAACAGCCTCTTTCTGGATATCATCAAGAGTTATTCCTTCTTTATCCTCAATCCTTGCAATCCTGTCATCTATGAATTTCTGGTCTTCCTCAATCTGGACATCAAGATTATTAAGCATAGCTGCAACATTTGCTTCCATGTTGTAATACATACGGGCATAGACACATTTTACATTGTCCTTAACCTTGACAACTATCTTCTTATCCATTGTCAGGTCCATAAGATATTTGTCATAGTCCTGGACATCAATCAAAAGCAGTTCGTTGACCTGACGCACAAGCTTATCATACGGAAGATATGTGTGTCCCTGCATTGTCGCCTGGTTAAGCACATAAAATATTCCGCTCTTAATCCTGAATTCAGAATCAATCTTGATTCCGGCACGCGAAGCAATCTCATCAGCCGTCCTAAAACCGACACCCTCTATGTCATCAGCAAGCCTGTACGGATTCTGTTCAAGAATGTTATAAATGTCGTTTCCATAACGCTTAAATATTTTGTTGGCAAGATTCATCTGGATTCCATAACGCTGAAGAAACATCATTGCTTTTCTGATGTCTTTCTTGTCAATAAGCTGGTTTGCTATATCCATAGCTTTAGACATGCTTATTCCTTTAATCTCAGCCAGACGCTCCGGTTCTTCTTCCATAATCCTGAATGTATCATCGCCAAATGTCTTAACTATTCGTTCAGCCATCTTCTCGCCGATACCCTTGATTGCCCCGGAGCTTAGATAACGCCTTACGGATGCAGCATCATCCGGCGCCCTGAACTCATAAGATGTGACTTTAAACTGCATGTAGTAAACTGCATGCTTAACAAATTCGCCTTGTGCAGTAATAAATTCACCTGTGTTGATATAGCTTAACACTCCAACACAGGTGATTTCTTCATCATCATATACAATATTAAAAACCGTATATCCATTGTCTTCATTCCTGAAGATAATATTCTCCACAAAGCCCTCTACATATTTCACAGACTCGTAATCCAATCTGTTATCTCCTTTATGTTAAATATTATTCCTGCTCATCTGCCTTAGGAATAGACTCTGTAGAATAATTTCTCTTCATCTGCTCATAAAGCGTCTGTGCTATTCCAAGTCCTTTGCCATGATTAGAATCAGTCATAAGCTTGGCATAAGATGACACCATCTCATCTCCAAAGTAACTTCCCAAAGTATTAAGTGAAGTATCCTCTGTTCCGCCAATTCCAGCCATAGAAGAGAACAGATTGCTATCTTCGTCATCCGAATCAATCTTAGCCATCTTCTCCATTGACTTAAGAACCTGTTCAACAAAATAACTTTCAAAATCCTTGCATACAGACATAAGTTCATCGTCTGATGCCTTAGAATAATCAGTATCTGTAAGTTTATTAGTTAAAGAACCCGCTTTAGAATCATACACATCTGAATAATTCTTACTGCTAAGCCCCGTAATAGAATCGCTCATACACTACACCCCGCTTATCTCTTAAGGTTATTAGCCTGCTCCATCATTGTATCAGATGTTGTTATAGCCTTAGAACATAATTCATACGCTCTCTGTGCTGTAATAAGATTAACCATCTCAGTTGCAACCTGAACATTAGATGATTCAAGATATGACTGTCTTAATGAGCTCTTCTTTCCAACTTCATCGTACGCTTCGTTAAGTGCAGCTCCTGACGCCTCAGTCTCTGAAAGGTAGCTTCCACCAATCTTATCCAGTCCTGCAGGATTAGAAAACTGATATAAGCCAATCTTAATACCGATTGGTGCCGGATTGTTAGACTCGTCAGGATATAAAAGGTTGCCGTCTGTATCAATAGTAATAAGATTAGTCTTATAATCTTTACCATTAGCGTCCTGTCCAAGAACTATCTCTGCGCCATCTGCGCTGAGTACAGGATATCCTTCAGAAGTACTAAGCATTACACCTTCTGTAGCTGTTGCCCATGTAAAATGTCCATTTCTTGTATACACAGTCTCGTCAGTATTAGTATTTCTTACTGCGAAAAAACCATCTCCATTAATTGCAAAATCTGTTGTACTGTCAGTTGCATTTAATGCACCCTGTGTATATATTGATGTTACTGCTGAAACTCTTGAACCAAGTCCAACCTGTGCTCCAACAGGTTTATTCTCTCCGTTGGCAGAAGTAGTCTTCGCCTGAAGATTCTGGTAAAGCAGAGACTTAAACTGAGTCTGCTCCTGCTTATATCCTACTGTATTAACATTTGCCAGATTGTTGGCAATAGTATCTACACTTGTCTGCTGGCTCATCATTCCTGATGCAGCAGTCCACAATGATCTCATCATGTCGTCAGTCCTCCATATGTATATGCCTAACAGTTGTTACTAAATCTCAGATATAGATACCATCTTTCCTAACATCTCATCGATAGTATTCATAATCTTCTGATTACTTTCAAAATCTCTTGCAATAGATATCATATCTACCATCTCTGTTACCACATTAATATTGGAAGCCTCCAAATATCCCTGATTAACTGTTGCTGTAGCATCTGTCTGTGTTGCGCCATCTACAGCTCTGTAAAGATTCTCGCCGTATGCCTCAACATAGTCATAATTCTCAAAATCTACAAGAGCAAATCTGTCTACATACTGTCCGTCAGCATATATTTCGCCGCTCTCTTCTACAGTCAGCTTTTCAAAGTCTGTAGGTAACTGTATCGGTCCATTCTCGCCCAATACAAAATCACCATCCTTGGTTACCAGATAACCTTCACGGTTCATCTGGAAAGATCCGTCCCTGGTATAAAGCGTTGAAGTTTCTCCAGCTTTGTTAGTGAAAGAAATCGAAAACAATCCACTTCCACTCAGCGCAAAGTCAAATGTATTGCCTGTGTTCTGGAAAGAACCCTGATCCCAGCTTCTGAAAGATTCTCCTATCTTTGCTCCAAGATTCAGAGTTCCGATATTCTGATTAATATAGCCCACAGTTTCATCTTTAACTTTGATGCCATAAACATCTTTAAACGACTGTGTCGTAAGGCCTTCTTTCTTATAACCTGTGGTAGTTGCATTAGCCAGATTATTAGACACTACATCCAGTCTCTTCTGCTGAACTGTCAAGCCAGAGTACGCTGTATAAAGCCCTTTTACCATAGCCCGCCTCTTTCTTGATAATATATTCTTCCGGCATAAAAATTGTCCATTCTGCCAGAATGTTAAGAAACATTCATAATAATGTTATTAAAAATGTTCCAGGTTACTTAACTTCGTCTCTGTAGCCTGCAAGGAACTCAATAAACTTACCTGTACCAATAGCAACACATGTCATTGGATCTTCGGCTGTCATAGTATTAATTCCTGTCTTGGCTTCAATTAAATCCTCAAGTCCTGAAAGAAGACTTCCGCCTCCTGTAAGGACGATTCCTCTGTCTGCAATATCAGATGCAAGTTCTGGTGGAGTCTTCTCAAGAACGCTGTGAACAGCTTCAACAATCTGTGATGTTGCCTCTCTTAAAGCTTCCTCTGTCTCCTCTGAGCTTACCTCTACAGTCTTAGGAAGACCTGTTACAAGGTTTCTTCCTCGTACATTCATAGTTGTGACTTCTGCCTTAGGATAAGCAGAACCAACCTTTATCTTAATATCTTCTGCAGTTCTTTCACCAATAAGAAGATTATGCTTCTTTCTCATGTATCTTACGATAGCTTCATCAAAATCATCTCCGGCAATCTTAATAGAAGTACTTACAACAGTTCCTCCTAAAGAGATAACAGCGATATCAGTTGTACCACCACCGATATCAACAATCATATTACCGCATGGTCTTGAAATATCAATACCTGCGCCGATAGCTGCTGCGATAGGCTCTTCAATAATAGCAACCTCTCTTGCGCCTGCCTGAAGAGTAGCATCCTCAACCGCCTTCTTCTCAACCTCAGTAACACCTGAAGGTACGCATACACTGATTCTAGGCTTCTTAAGCATTCTCTTGCCGATAGCCTTCTGGATAAAGTACTTAAGCATCTTCTCAGTTACAGTGTAATCAGAGATAACACCCTGACGAAGAGGTCTTACAGCAACGATGTTACCTGGTGTTCTACCAAGCATCAGTCTTGCTTCCTCACCGATAGCCTTAATCTTATTAGTATCCCTGTCAAATGCAACAACTGAAGGCTCTTTAAGAACAACACCTTTGCCTCTGATGTACACAAGAATACTTGCAGTACCTAAATCTATACCAATATCTGTTGATAACATGATAATTCCCCTTTCTTATAAAACAATGCGGACCTCTGTCTGTCCGATATATTCAGATAAAACATAAAATCAAAAGTCATTAGAAGCCATGTGTACCCATGGCTAATCACCATTATATACATAAAAAAGGAAATTTAAAAGCCCTAAATAAAAAAAATCTATCTAAATATATATTTTTATGAATATTCAAGAAGCAATATGTCTTGTAAATGTATATCGGCATTAATTTGTGCCTGCTTAATATTCTGCCCGCGAATTTAAAAATATTTTGATTTTAAGATACATACATATTATAATGTGGTGGATTAGGATTATAACTTGCATATATTAAGGTAATATTAAAGTTATTTCTGAATTTAAGTGTATAGGAGATTGCTATGAATATCCGTGTATTAGATAAAAATGATAAGGCTGCTCTCGAACAGCTTATATATACTATAGAAAATGCTCTCCCTGTTCCGGAATGGTGGATTCCTATTGATGATATTGAACGCTCGCATTTCTTTGATGCTGACTGGACATGCTTCTTAGGTGCATTTAATGACGATAATGAACTTGTTGCCGCCAGCGCCCTTTTCTTTAATGAACATGAATTTGCTGAGGAAGCTGAAAAGCTCGGTCTCGACATTCGTTCTACAAATGTAGCTGAAGTCGGACGATGCATGGTTCACCCTGACTTTCGCGGTCACAACCTTATGTGTGAGCTTAACAAGCGCCTCTGTTCAATTGCCCGCAACCGCGGCATCGACACAATCCTCGCCGTAGCCCACCCTGACAACGTCGCCAGCAATTCGTCTTTCCGCCGTCTCGGTGCAGAGCTTAAGGCAACTGCCACTGTATTTGGTTCTTACCAGAGGAATATGTATATTCTGCCGTGGTAGGTAGGTAACAACCTATAGGTAGTGGATGGTCGGGCTGTAGCTTGCAGCCAGTATGTAGTGGCAGGTCGGGCAAGGCAGGCTGTCCCAGAAGAAGACAGCCTGCCTTGCCCGACCTTTTTATTCAGATATATTGCCGTTATATTGCCGTGGCACTTGCTCATGTAACCTGCCTGCAGCCGACTACAATTCTTCCTTAAGGCATTCAAGCAGACCTTTGCAACCTGCCAGAACATCCCTGTAAGTTGCCTCAAAATCTCCCGTATACCACGGGTCTGCCACATCAAGTCCGCTTCCCGCAAAAGTAAGCAGCTTATATATCTTCTCATCCGGATCTCCGCCCGATATTCTCTGCATATTGCGGATATTCTCCGTATCCATTCCAATAAGGTAATCATACTCCTCATAATCATTCAGAGTCATCTGCACTGCCCTGTGCGGAATCACCGGAATCCCTTCTTTCTTCAACTTGGCAACAGTGCCATGATGCACCCCATTACCAATCTCCTCGCGACTTGTCGCCGCCGAATTGATATAGAACTTATCAGCAAGCCCTTCTTTCTCAACTAAATAAGTCATTACGCTTTCTGCCATAGTGCTTCGGCAGATATTGCCGTGGCAGATGAATAATATTTTAATCATAAAATCCTCCTGTTCTGAAATGCCCTGTATAGCCGAGTTTCGCGTTGTTTTATCGACTCTTGCGGGCATCGTATTTTTCTTCTCTAAAACTACACTTTTTGCAAAATAATGCAAAACAGAGCAAATCACTGACTTGTGTAGTAGTCAAATCGTAGTCAGTTAAGGGGGGGGGACAGACTACTGATGGGGGTGTGCATTATTTAATCATGACCACCAGCTCAGCTGGTGGTTTGCTCTGCGGCTATAAGCCTGTGGTACTAGCCGGCTCTAAAGAGCCATTGAAGATTCGCCATCTGCATAGCTACCACAGGCAAGCCCTAAAGGGCTTTAACTTATGCCTTATTTACCGGCTCACCCGTAAACGGGTCAATGTATTCCTTCAGTGACATCTGATCATATTCCAGATCTTCCTGCATCTAATTTTTTACATACTCTTCAATTTTCTTTGCATTCTTACCTACTGTGTCGACATAATATCCTCTGCACCAGAAATGTCTATTGCCATACTTATACTTTAAATTTGCATGTCTATCGAATATCATCAAAGAGCTCTTTCCTTTCAAATATCCCATTATTTCCGATACAATAAAAGGGTGTGCAGAAATCATCTGCATACCCTTTTGTTATCTTCGATGAGAGGATACAAACCTTATCCTTCGATTCATAAAATCTATAATTAGGCTTCATTTAAAACTTTACTTTTCTAAATCAAACCATTCATTATAAACTTTCACTGTCGCTTTATATGATGTAGATTGAGTATCATACTTCTGCTTAAAGCTCTCGTTTTTTACAATACTTTGTATCTCAGTGAAATAAGATTTTTTAAATCGTTCTTTATCCACCTTCTTATCAAGATATTTTTGGCATGCCTCATCATAAGCATTGAGGAATTCTTCTTTCGTAGATTCATATACATTTTTTATCAATTCATCATTAAGTTCATCCTTATGATTAATAATCAAATCTTCATATCGTATTCTTGCATTTGTAATGCGTTCCCTTATTTGCATTTCAACTTGACCCTGTACTAATTTATTATACCTAAATGACAATAGTATTGTACCACAAGCTGTTATTGTAGATGCAACTCCTAAAATAAGTGTTATTATATCACCCGTTTCCATTACTTACTTCCCCCTGCCTAAGAATTGTTCTGTGATTTTATCTTTGCCTCCACTTGATTAACAAGCGCTAGAAAAGCACTTACATCTTCAAATAATCCTTTTTTGGCATGAATTTCTCTAATAAGATTAACAATCTGTAGTTGCTCATCTACACTAAGTTTTTTGCCATTACTTTTTACATTTTTTATAGAATCTACAACCTTTTGTACATCTTGTTTTTCTTCTAATTCATTCAATAACTTTGTAGCGAATTCACGTTTCGTCATATAATCTCCTCCTATGATAAAATCTTGCAAATTTTTATCTTCTAAGTTTAATTTATTTTACCACATTAATCAATTTACACCAGTCAAAAAGGCCCCCAAGGTAGCGTAAATTTACTGTAGGAATTAAAAAGGTAGAAGTCACCTATAAGATTTTCAGACTTGTTAACTGACCTTATTTTAATTCTTTTTTTCTGTTTTTACAAACCCCAGATATGATTTTTTAATGCTGCAATCTTTTTAATCTGTGGATATGGTATTGAGTAAACCTGTATATCAGCTATGTTTCCGAGTTTCTGCTTGTTTCGGTTCTCCATTGCAATCATTTCTCTGGCAGAATAAATAACTTCTTCCGCGCCTGCCACCATTGGCAGTTCCTGTTTCTGGTATCTTACAAGTTCAAGCATATTTCCTCTATTTTTCTGATACACACGCAGACGCGCCATTTTATCGCATCCTATTCTGCTCCAACCAAGCGGTCTGGAACTCATTCTGTCCGAAAACACATGGCTTACATGGCCTTCTGCACTGCATTGGATGTTCTTATCTTTTCCTTTCATGCTTATCTGTATTCCGCTCCAGTTGCTTAAAATGTATCCTTTTGTTGTCTCTACAGATTTTCTTTTCGTTTCGCTTTCTGTGGCATATATAATTCTGTCAAATACATCTTCACATGCTTTTTCCTGTTTTATGAATCGCTCTATATATTTCACTTATGGCATCTTCTGCACTGTCTGCCAAATGTGATGTCGCTGCTATAATGTACTTATGCATATGAAACTTATCAAGTATAAATTTAGCCTTAGGCAACACTTTTATACCTGCTTTTATCCAAGCTGCTCCGTCCCCATTCAGATTGATACGCTTGAACGATAAGTACTATCAACTGCCTCTTCAAGCATACGGGCAACAACATCCTCTGACATTCTTGTGTGAGGCTCTATTTCCAGTAGTTTATCAAGAAGATAACAACTATTACCTGTCTTTGTATTCTTAAACAGAGTCCTGTTATAAGTAACATCTCCAAGACTTGTTGTAATAGTTGTTTCATCCTTACGGACAATATACCATCCTTTTCGCAAATCTTTTCTTTTTCTCAGGATCTCATCATAAGATTCCCATTCCTCAGCAATCATGGAACATCCTAAATTTGTCACCTCTTTGGTGACTCCATAGACCATCTCAGCCATCTTCGTTATGTCTTTTCCGTATTCCTCAAAAATTTTTATTAATCTTTTTACCCCATCCTGTTGAAAATGTTGTATACTGTTAATCATAGAAGCACCTCTTTCTTTGGATTTTGTCGGTTAACTTATCCTAACATAGAAACAGGTGCTTCTTCTTTATTTTATTTAATTTTCCTACAAAAATTTTACCCTAGCTGAAGTTTGCAAATCTCAAAAGTTTTTTAACCAAAGATAAAACTTTAACCAAAACAAATACACTGTGACAGCATACACCTAAAATTCCTTTATATTTTGTTGTTTTTGTGTTAATATAGGTGACAAATATATTATTTATTATAAATAGTGTCGTGTGACATATTAGGAGACAAGCAGAAATGAATCGTATTGAAATTTTATTAAAACAATATGGCCCTATGCTTTCTGGGGATTTAGCAAAAAAATATGAAAAAAAATACAACGCTAGTAATGAGGCTGCAAGGAAAGCAATATCACGCGCCCGCTCACCTATTCAAAAAATTAAATATTTCCCATTTGAAAAGAATCAAATCTTTTGCTATTTGGAAGAACAATATAATACATCGTGTTACAAAAAAGCTCTATATTCTTCGCTAAAGATACATTCTTCCACTATAGCACCTTTATTAATTGCCTTAGAAAACAATTATGGAATTATATCCAAAAACTCATTTGCGATATATTCCAGTTCACCTATCAAGAAAACCAAAGGACATCGTCTTTTTTCAAGAAACATAGCTGATTTATTAACATCTGAAATAATTTACGAATACGACACCGAATACTACATCTTAAATGATTCATATTCCGGAAGTATGTTCGATCTTACACACTATAATAGTCATAACCGAATATGTAAAATAATAGTGAGTGATTTTATTTCATGGGCTGCAAAATTAAACTTAATTGCTTATAATTCAGCCACCATCTTTCCTGATATTGCTGAATTCTCGCATTTTCAATGGAATGCAACATGTCCTTCATATGTACAACCAATATATAATCAATTGGAACAGAAACCCGGCTTTTTAGTTGCTGATGTCATTTATAAAAATACGATTTCCGTTTCTGACATTACTTTTTTTATTGAAAAAATAAATATAATACGACATTTTAAAAATGTTCCAAACTTCTTTCCTGTATTACTTGTTAATAATGTTGAACCCGATGCATTAAAACTATTAAAGGAACAAAAAATATTTGTTGGAATACTCTCTAATATATATGACAACAACTATACTAGCCTTCTCTCCGATATATATAGTGTTTTTCAAAATGCAACCGCCATCTTACTAAAAGATGCCTCAAAAATTGACCTACTGCTTGAAAACATTGCCAAAAGCGAAGGGCGATTTAATAATGCAATGGGCGACTTATTTGAATACATGGTTGGTTCCTTCTATAACAAACTAGGTGTGTCCTATATTGAAATGAACAAGCTTATTCCCAATGATAGAGGAACCCAAAACGAAATTGATGTTCTTGTATGTAAAGACAATAAAGTTATAATTATTGAGTGTAAAGCAACAAAATCCCCGTTATCATTTAACTATGTTCAGAAATGGTTATCTGAAATTGTACCAACTTTTCGAAAATGGTTACAAAACACCTACCCTCAAAGAAAATGTGAGTTTCAAATCTGGTCATTAGGTGGTTTTGACGGACAATCGGCTACTTTGCTAGAAAAACACAAAAAAACTACTACTAAATACACATTATCATATTATTCAAAATCAGAAATTCTAAATATCGCCAAAAAATATGGTGATCATAATTTCATAAATCAAATTAAAAAACACTTCTCATAATATTTGCAAAAAGGGATAAGCCATTTAAAACTTATCCCTCTCCATTATTTAACGCATACCTTTTGTTTTTATTACACCCAGTTTTTTATTACAGTTTCTATATAAGGGAAAAGCTGTGAATCCTGGTCTAGAAATAAAGTTTCTCGTCTCATCATAATACACACTCAATAATCCTGTTAAAAGGAATTGAAATCCTATATGTTGCTCTTCATCAGTATGATCGAAAAATATGTATTCAGCTTTTGCGCCTGTTTTCGGACGCTTTTTAAAAATGCTCCATTTACTCAAAACCCCAATATATCCTATCAAATAGTCGAAATAATCCTCTTCACTTTTATATTCTTGTTGCATCTTGGTAAAAATCCAATCTTCCGTGCACTTCTCTTTTTCTCAAAAGAATCCATTGCTACCAAAGCTAAAAATGAACCCCTAATATTAACATTCTTATCGTTCTCACATTTACATAATGTAGCAGTTTTTTAACACAGATAATTCATGGGTCACATCAGTGTCATGCAAATGCTTTTTTACTGAAATAATCCCAACAACTCCTTCTGGGGGAACAATTACACTTTCCCCAAATCTCTGAAATATTGGATATTTTGCACTATCATACACTATAATATCCAACTGTGTTGAATGCATATCTTGTTGGTCTTGTCTACATTTATTTTTAAGCCCAGTTTTTACCGCGGGGCGCAAAATAAACCCTGTCAAAACTTCCAAATCCTTAGGAAGATATCTTTTTAGATATTCTCTGATTAAAGTTTCAACATATCTTCCATCTTCTCCATTGTGATCTGCACCATTTCTATTTTTTGCTGGAATTAACGTAAGCGCTAAATAAAATAGAGGATTTATTTATATCTCAAAACCATTCATAATTAGTACATAAATTAAATAATTATGGAGGTTGGATATGGGAATATCACCTTATTCGCTTGAACAGCGTTTTGAATTCATTAAAGACTGTTATAAAAGTGGTCTTTCTATCCCTGCCTGGTGTCATGATAATAACATTGCTCCTGGTACATTCTATGGCTGGATTAAACAGGTAACCAGTCATGGTTATGAAATACCTGATTCTTTAAACTATCATCCAGCTGTTAAAAGACAGGAAGTTGTTAAGTTACCTGTCATTGATGACATATGTGCTGATTCCTATATGAATGATTTTCCATCATTTAATGATACAGACAAGCTTTCAGTTCTGTCTGCACATATAGGATGTATCACTTTGGATATTCCGCAGGATATTGATCAGGATTTCCTTACAAAAATTTTTAAATCTTTCAAGGAGTGCTTATGATTGGTGATATTTCAGGCGCGACTTCAATCTATATCATCACAGGGAAAACTGATATGCGCAAATCTATTAATGGTTTATGAGCCATTGTTTATGACATGATGGGACAGGAAATCAACAGAAACTCCATATATCTGTTCTGTGGTACACGGTGTGACAGAATAAAGATTCTTTTAAAAGAACCTGATGGGATAACACTTCTTTATAAGCGTCTTGACGTGAAAGGAAGATACAGATGGCCAAGGAATTCATCTGAAGTAAAGCCTATTACCTGGTGCCAGTTTGACTGGCTGATGTCAGGTCTTGACATTGAGCAGCCTAAGGCTATCGGAAATGTAAAATAGCATATCTTTGTATGCGTAAAAATGCAGCTGAACCCTTGATTTTGCTGCATTTTTCACATATTTATGGTATACTTTAAATATCATAAATCAGGAGAAAAATCATGTCAGAGTCTGCAAAAGATATCCAGCTTTTGGAATTAAAAGATACCATTGCCCAACTGAATAATCTTATTAAAAACCAGTCTGAAATAATGGCTGGTCTGCAGAAGACGATAGATAATCTCCGTCTTGAACTTAGCAATAAACAGTCTGAACTTGATTATTGTAAAGCAAAACTGTTTGGAGCATCAAGTGAGAAATCAAAGACACCTTTTCCGGGACAATTGAACCTTTTTGGAGATATGGAAGATGACAGAACTCCTGAACTTATAGAGGCTGAAGATATAGAAGTTACAGCCCATAAAAGAACACGTAAGAAAAAAGCAACTTATGACGAACTGTTTGGTTCTCTTCCGGTCAGGCAGGTAAAACTGGATAACCTTAAGCCGGAAGAACTGATTTGTCCTAACTGTGGTGATAAGATGGCAGCTATAGGAACAGAAGTTGTACGTACAGAGGTTATATTCCATCCTGCAACACTTGAACGGGTTGAATACATAGCAACTACTTATGAATGTCCATCATGTAAGCTGACAGAAAATCCGTATTTTATAAGAGATAATGATGCAAAGCCACTGGTTCCGCATAGTTATGTATCTGCCAGTCTTGCAACACATGTGATGTATTCCAAATTTATAAATGCAATGCCATATCACAGACAGGAAAAAGATTTTTTTACACAGTATGGCATTAAGATAAGCAGAGGAACAATGGCACACTGGACTATATTCTGCGCCAAGAATTACTTTGCACCAATGCTTGATTACTTCCACAGATGTCTGTCAAAAAGAAAGTATCTGTGTGCAGATGAGACTCCTATACAGGTTCTTAAAGAAAAGGACAGGCGGCCACAGACCAAGTCATATATATGACTGTTCCGGTCTGGTGATGATGGAATGGCTCCCATCATCATTTATAAGTATCATCCTACACGCAATGGTGATGCAGCAGCTGATTTCTTTAATAATAATCCTGACGGCTCTTATATCATGGCAGATGGATATGCCGGATATAATAAGTTGAAAGATTTCAACAGGTGTTGCTACTACGCACACATCAGGAGATATTTTATAGAGGCAATTCCAAAAGGACATGAAAAAGATTTCACCAATCCGGCAGTCCAGGGGATGCTCTACTGTAACAAACTGTTTGAGTATGAACGCAGTTATAGGGAGAAGGGATTATCCTATAAACAGATATATAACCGTTGGCAAAGGGATCAGAAACCTGTTGTTGAGGCTTTTTTGTCATGGATGAATAATGCTCCGACCACAAAAGGTACAAGACTTGACAGAGCAATAACTTATGCCAAAAACCAAAGTTCATATATGATGACATACCTTGAAGACAGCCATTGCAGTATATCAAATAACATGAGTGAGAATTCAATCAGGCCTGTAACAGTGGGAAGAAAGAACTGGCTGTTCTGCGACACAACTGATGTTGCAGATGCAAGCATGATGGTATTTTCATTATTAGAAACAGCCAGAGCTAATGGCATCAATCCATACAAATACCTTGAGTTCCTGTTGGAATCAAGACCAAATGAGAAAATGATAGATGAACAACTTAATAGTCTTTCACCATGGAATGAAAATGTAAAACAAATCTGTCAAAACAACTCATAGTAAAACAGTCGAGTTAACGCGAACAAGTCATAGTGAAATTTCGGATTATGACAAATAACTCATAGTAAATATTCGATAAAAATGCAATCTTGCGAGAGTTCTCGTAGATTACATTTTTTATCAACAATACTATTTTATTTAGCGGTTACCCTTTTTCTCCCATACCGTATTCATAAACTTTGATTTTTCCTTTCTCATCACGTACAGCATCTTCTAATAAAATTTCTTTGCAAATTATTCCACCATTAGATTTTGATAAATACCACTCCTTTTTTCTGCATTTCCTTTTCTCTTCTATAAATACTGAATGTTCTTCCACATCTAGTAAATATATGCTATATAATCTCCCGTAATATATAACACTATCATTCTGAGCAATCCGCTTGTTATTACAATCAAAAAACGGGGTATATCTAATATCAGCAAAATACCAATAATTTTTATTTTTTATATATAACCAATTAACAAACAGACAAAAACAACATATTAAATACAGAAGATATATTTTTTTATCCGCATTTTTTATCACATCTGCACCGTGAATACATAAAAACAAATTATTGCTTAACTTTAATAACAAAATGAATATCGTACCCATTTCAAAAATATCTTCTGCTGTGTTAAAAACAGGAAATACTTTTATATTAACTTGGGTTTCTATGTTGATTACCAAATATCTTAAGATTGCATATCCTACAACTTTATAAATAATTAAACCCAAGAAAAGTATATATGTATATTTATCAAGAAATTGATTCAAAAATATTGGAAATGTTGGGAGCACTTCCACGTTAATACCAAACATAAATTTGCAATATTGTACTATAAAAGTTGCACAAACTACTAAAAAGGATACTATTTTTAATAAGTCCACAATCTTTTTAGTTTCTATATTGTCCTTTCCTATTTTTTTCACATCATTAACTATTTCTTTTACTTCTGAGTATAACCACACTTTAAAACATCTCCTTCTTTAGCACCAATAGTTTATAGGTATTTTCTTTACTGTATTCTTCAATCGAAAAAGTATAAAAATACTAATATTTCACAATAATCACTTTAACATTTCCTGCGTTTTCAATATCACGTTTAAACTCTTCCGCATTTTGAACATATCCCAAATCATATACAATAAATAATGGCCGATGGTATTGTTTACTATTCGCTGTAATATCTGCACTTATTTCTTCATTAACTTTGGATTTTCTATTCTCACGCAAAAGTTTCATTTCAATGCATAATGATAATTTAGGAATAATAAAATCTGGATATATTCTTTTCCTGAAAATTCAAATTTCCCCGATTCTCTATCATAATCTATGCCTTTATTTAATCCACGTCCCAATAATAATGCCTCAATGGCATTTTGAACTTCAATCTCTTTTTGCGGTTTATCAAAAATAACCGTTCTTAACATACTCTTTTTTATTCTTCATCCTGGAATTGCTTAGAAAGCATATCATCAAATGTTATCATCCCTCATCATCCTTTCTATGAAATCCTTTTTTCTATCCTTTGCAATCTGTATCTCTTCTTTTGGAGTTTTCTGTGTCTTTTTAACAAACTCATTCATCAATTATTATTTTAATGTAATCATATCAGTCCACTTTTCTAAATATATATTCGGCAAGCAAAAATACACCATTAGAATACTATTCCTACTAATATTCTAATGGTGTATTTAATATTTGTCATTGAATTTGTAATTCAATCTTATGCAATCTGATTATTTTTTAACATCTTATAATACTTACTAATTCTTCTTATCTGCGATTCATTATATTGTTCAACACAATGAAAATAAGATGACTGTCTGTTGCCACATACAATGCAATCCATAGGCATCTTAAACAGTTCACTTAATGCATACAAATTATCAACTGTTGGCATACTAACCCCATCAAACCAACGATATACACTTTGCACACATCCAAGTTCAAGATATTGCTGAACATCTTTTGCCGTCAGTCCCTGACGATCCATAATTTTTCTTATATTAATTCCGGTTTCTCTTTTATCAATTATTGGAAACATATCCCCTCCACACATAATAATGTCACCTTTGGTTTATCATTTCATCACTTCATCGCCAATCCCAACCGATAAGCCTCATCCAGCCCATCAGTGTTCCTGACATCACCTTTATCCTTAGCACCTCTGACCAGCACCATTCCCGCATCTTCAAGCTTGAAGAAATTAAGTACAAGCTGATACTGTATCTTAATAGAATCAAACAATTCCGGCAAAACTGCTGCCCCAACGAGTATCAATGCCAGCTTCTTAACTTTAAAATCATTTCTCATAGGAGTATGCAACCTGTCGATAATTGCTTTAAGCTGCGCGCTCACTCCATAAAAATACACTGGCGAAGCAACGACAATCACATCAGCACATTTTAACTTATCATAAACCACCTGCATGTCGTCCTGCTGAAAACATTCATGCCCAGCCCTGTCAAAGCACGAATTGCAGCCAATGCATGGATTGACCTTATAATCCGCCACCGAAACGACTTCTACATTATTATTCTTTTCCGCACCTTTAACAAATGCGTCAACCAACAGGTCCGTATTGCCACCCTTACGCGGACTGCCTGACAAAACAATAATATTGCTCATGAAAATCCTCCTTACCTGTCAGAAACTTCAAGGTCTTCCACCGCATTTTTCAACAAACCCTTATACTCATCTGTTCCTTCAACATATGCATTATCCTTATTCGTAAGTATGTATATAGGATTGGTTTCAGTCAAATCTTTTATAGGAAACACCAGCAGCTTATTGTCATTATATAAGTTCAATTTGTGCAAATGTGGCAGATACATGGACAAGCTGAAACACGCTGCCAGATTCTCCTGTGACATCTACTGATGCAGGTCAAAATGACCTGATGTATGCACACAATCCAACGTAATTCCTTCCCGCCCAAGCAAATGGTCTAATATCTGCATACAATGCAGATTAGGCAGTCTCCGGCAGAAAGGCATCTCACTAAACTCACGAATATATGCACCCTTCTTAAATTCTTCAACACACTCATGATACCTGTCTGGGAAATATTTCTGAAGCATCTGCTCACTTACCACAAGATAAAGTCTCTCGTCAAACAAGAATTCCTTTTCTATACATTCAGGAGCCAGTGGCGAAATCCCGCTAAATGCAATATCAAGTTCGCCATTCTCAAGCATTTCCCGCAACTGTTCTGCATTGCCAATTATGCCTCTGATGTCATAATCATTGTACATTTCCTTAAACTGCCTCATAAGAGTAGGCATAATCATGCGAAAACGCCCCTCTGTTGTTCCTACTAGGATGGTTGATTTGTGTATTATCATTTATCTTTATTCAACTCCTCCATATATCCTGCTGTTATTATGCCTGCTGGCAATGCTACAATTGCAATACCAAACACTGATGATATCATCGTAATAACCTTTCCTGCCATTGAAACTGCATATATGTCTCTATAACCTACTGTAGTCAAAGATATAGTATACTTTAGTTCAATATATATTCCATATATATACACCACTTTTAATGATACCTAATATAAAAATGTGTTCTTAGACATTTCAAAACTTATTATAAACTAATTTTCATTCGTATTTCTTAGTTTTCCAACGATATTACCCATTAATATGTAACCACTCATATACTTCACTTATCATTTCAAATGTCACTTTAGGTACACTGTATGTTTGTTTAGACATTTTATTAATTTCTTTGTTCATTACTGCCATCCATTCTGTTTTTTGATCCTTAGTAGACAAATTTTTATCTTCTGGTCTTGTCATTATAGGTTCAAATATCTCACTCCAATTATGTGAATATGTAACTATCTCCTTGCAATCAGAAAGTGTTACACAATCCCAAGCCTCAATTTCTCCATCTTCATCATTAGATAATAAATCATAATTTCTATCGCTTGCCATTTTTTCTGCATTCTTATAAATTGTCTTTGGCAATCCTTTTATTAACCATTTATCACCATAATATGAATTTAAAGCATCCGCTACCATCTCTTTCACTCTTTCTTCTATGTATGAAAGATATTCTCTAGATTCTGAATTATATTGTTTTGTTTCATTTTCTATAAATTCTCTTAATCCTTCTGGATTAAAATCATCTCTTTTCTCTGATATAACTTTTTCGAAACTTCTCCAAAATTTATTATCTGCTCCTCCGCCTAAAAATCCTTTTAATTCTTTTCTTGCAGGATCATCAATAGTATTAATATATGACATCAACGGTTCTAAATAATACTCAACCTCATCAACAATTTCATCAATATTTTGTGACTTTGGAACAATCTTCTTCTGCTCCAACAATTGTATTACAATGTCATCAATAACCCTAATAACAGCCTGAATCCCTCTATTTATTGTAAGAATCCCCTGTTCACCAGCCGCCCATTCTGCCTCGCAATTTGTCTTAATAAGTCTAAAACAAGCTTCTAAAAATGGATATAGCAAATCCACTGTAGCTTGATTATCTCCAACATCAAAACTTCCATCTGAAATGATAACATTATTTTTACCATAAACCGATAAAAAATGACTTTTCTTCAATGCCTGTTGGATAGCTTCTATAGTAATACACTTTGTAGAATTTTTCTCATCTTCTCCAATAACAATCCTTCCTAATAAAGCCGATGTTGGTTCTTCTCCACATTTTTGAGCAATCATAGATCTCAATGCTTCTCTACGTGCGTTATAATCTGAAGAATCCCATAACATATCACTGTTTAATGTTACTCTTAAAGTTTTTGAGACTGCTTTTTGATTCTCATTAATATCCATAAATAATTTAAGTTGTTCTGTTCTATCCAAATCAATGAATGCAACAACTGGAATGGTATTCGTCTTGGAATAATCTGTATCTGAATATCCATATAATCTATGTTGTCCATCAATAATATAAGCAGAATGATACCTTTTAGGCAAATGCAATATACCTAATTTTGATAATGCTCCATCAACTTTGGTTAAAGATTGATCAAATTGTATCCCCTTTCCTTTAGTATCTATACTAATTATCAGTGAATTAGGAAAATAACCTCCATTATTTATAAAATTTTGAACTTCTTTTAACCGTTTTTTCTTTATTATTCTCTGATATGTAGGCATCATATTCTTATTAGCTTCGCTACGATGCAACACATATCCTATTTTCAATAATTTTTCTGGTTCTATTGAAAATTCATAATATTCATGTCCACCCATTCTTCCCTTAATTGCAGGAATTTTGTTTTGCATATTTTTTATTTCAGTATTAGCCAATAAATTTCCTAATAACTGGAAGCGAGCACAAGTACCTAAATGTCTTACTAATTCACAATAATAATCAATTGTTGAATCACTAAAAAATATAATTCCCCACTCTTCCATTCTCTGAATATCTTTAGGACTCATTATATAATTATGTACAGCCCAAATAAATTTGACTTTCCTGCCTGGAAACTGTTTTAATGCTGTCTTTCGTAAACCGTCCATCTGTCCATGCAATGCTTCAATTTCCTTTTTAAAAGTTCCATCTTTTGTTTTATCAGCGGACTTACATTCAACAATTAATACTGTTTCTTCATCTGCTGCAAATACATCTATTTGTTGTGTAAAATTAGGATTTTGAAAATCATATGTCATCTTAAAATTTCTGTCTTTATTCATGTGTAAAAATCCCATTTGATAAAATAACAACCATACTCTATCTTCAAATTGTTCATCATATGGTTTTTCTCTTCGAACTTTTACAAATTTGGGATCAGAATAATCTTTTACATATTCCCAGCCTTCCTCTTCTAGTTCTCCCAGCGCAACTTTTCTTTGCTTGTCCTCTATGTATATATTTTTTCTCTTATTCTTAGCAGAAACTAATTCTTTGTACGAAACAACATTATCCCAATTAGTCATAGTAATTAATCTCCTTCTCTGTCGTATTACAGAAACTACATATTTGCACTCACTATTAATTCCTGATATGCTCTTCTTCCCTCAGTAGTTCCGGAAATAAAGCATTGCCTCTCTACATTATCTAATATAAAGCCTTCAACATTCTCGTAAAGATTTCTAACTGCCGGATGATCAACATTTGTCATTAATATTTTCACATTTCTCTCCTTAGCTCTTATCAACGCATCAGCAAGTCTCTCTTGGTCCCGCCATGAAAAAACATCAGCATTATAACTAACAAAACGATTATCTTCATTAACAACTGCATATGGAGGATCACAAAACAAGAAATCATTCTCTCTTGCCATATCTATAGTAGCTTCAAAATCCTGACATAATAGTTCAACACCTTGTAATGCTTCTGATGATCCTTTCAAATCACCTTTATCAAAACTAACTGAATCACGCATTCCAAAAGGTACATTGAATTTTCCCTCTCTATTCACTCTATATATTCCATTAAAACAAGCTTTATTTAAATATATCATCCGTGCTGCTATTGTATATAATTTTCTTGGCCTCTTTTCCCTTATTTGATAATAATATTCTTCACTGTGTTTTTGAGAATGTATTCTCAAATTTTTATATACCAAATCAACATTATCTCTAACAGCTATATATGTATTTACCAATTCATTATTAATATCACTCAATATAGCTCTATTAGGTTCTTCAAAGAAAAATACTGCTCCCCCACCCAAAAAAGGTTCTATATATCTATTATATTCTGTCGGAAATCTATGACTTTCTGAATTTACTAACCAACGCTTTCCTCCTGCCCATTTTAGAAACGCTTTACCCATTTATAAGTCTCACTTTATCTATTATTTTATAAATTTAATTTATTTTATTATAGCAAAATCATAAATAACTATCAATAAATGTAAAACACAAACACAATTATTCATCTAAACACTATAGCCATACCGTCTCCTAATGTTGTATACTATTTTAAATCAATAATTTTTTATTAATTCACAATCACAGGTAAGGAGATTTACATGGAATTATTTCAGAAAAAAATAGGTCCTGTTTTCTTAAAAGAAGACAGTGATGCTACTGTTTTTATAAATAAAATGCATCAATTAGAAAGCAAAGCAACCTCACCAGAACTCAAGCAAGAAATTCAAAAACAGATTAAACTCGCATCATATGGAGCAATAGGTGAACAAAACATTGCTTATGAACTTAAAAATAGTGGTATGGATATGTATATACTTCATGATATCTGCCTTGAACATGAAGACCTAACTGCACAGATTGATTACATCATAATTACAAGAAAGAAAATCTTTATAATAGAGTGCAAGAATCTTATTGGAAATATAGAAATAGATAGTCAGGGAAATTTCATTCGAACATATGAGATGTTTGGAAAGAAGGTAAAAGAAGGTATATATTCGCCTGTAACACAAAATCAACACCATTTAAATGTATTGAAGGCTTGTAGAAAAGAAGCAAAAGGCAATTTTATAACAAAAATGGCTTTTGAACATTACTTTGATGATAACCACAAATCACTAATTGTTCTTGCAAATCCTAAGACCTACTTTAATTACAGATTTGCTCCAAAAGAATTAAAAAATACGGTTATTCGTGCAGATCAATTAGTTGCTACAATTAAAAAGCTTAATTCTGAATCAAAAGATCCTTCTTATACAGAAAAAGAAATGCGCGAACTTGCTGATTTTTATCTTAACGCTAACAAACCAGAGCGTTCCGATTATTCAAAAAAATATGAAGAAATGTTAATAGTAGTAGAAAATACGCAAAATATTGAACAACAAAATAACTCCAATATTGATGTAAAGGCAGTAGAGTCATCTAATATAACAATTTCCAATAATACAGATGAAAAAGACATACACACATCTACAAATTCAGAATGTTCTGATAAAATATGCCCTAAGTGCGGTTCTAAACTCATATTGCGTAAAGCTTCCAAAGGCAATAATGCTGGCAAGAGTTTTTGGGGATGCTCTGCTTTTCCTAAATGCAGATATACTGAAAATGCATAGTTAACTCTAATATTTAGGTATTGATATAAACATTTGTCTATATCAATACCTTGTTTCTATTATAGTATAATGCAATTATTCATACTGTTTTTCAATTTTTATCTTAACTTATCATTATTGTTGTTCAATTTTATCAATTTGTTTTTGTATTCTTTCTATAATATTATTTATATGATCATCATATTTAAGATTTTCAGAGTATTTTTTAGCGTTTAACAAAAAAGATCTATACCCAGCCAATAAATTTATTAAATCATTTTTATTCTTAATTGTTACATCTTTTTCTTTTTTGTATTTTTCCATTTCCATATTATATTTACATACCCACTTAGCACTCCCTTCATAACAATTTGTTTCCATATAAAATAAAATTCTACCTATAGGCTTAAGCTTTTTCCGTGATAACCTAACATTTTCGTCTACAACAAATCCATTTAAAGCCATTCTATTATTTGCTTTTCTTAATTTGCTATAATTTATATCAAATCCTTTACTTTTTAAAATACGCTTTATTGTCCTAATAAAATCTTTACTAAAAACATTTCTATTTTCCGAAGAAAAAAGTAAATCATCTACATATCTGCTATAAACAATTTTTTGCTTGCAACAATATCTCTCAATTCTTATATCAAGAGAACGAAAAACTAAGTTGGACACAACTGGGGCTATAGGGGTTCCTTGAATCAATTTATCCTCATATAATATAATATCCAAAAGATAAGTTACGACTTTCTCTTTTTCTTTATCTTCAGAAATATCCACATAATAATTTAGCACATTTCCTAAAAGTTCTTTACTTATCGAGCCAAAAAAGTCACTAATATCTAACCTTAAATAATTGCTATTACCATAGAAATTTTTATGTTCTTCTAAAAAATCGAAATAATTACAATCTTTTTTAAATCCAAAAGCATTATCTGAAATCATAATATTTCCCAAAAAGTAATGACATAAATTTTTTTGAATGTCATATAAACGACATGCTTTATTGACTTTATATATATGTCTATATCCATTTTTCTTAGGAATACTTATTTTACCACCATAATACTTGTCTTTTTCTTCAATAGCCTTTTCTAAACTCTCTTCATCGCATCCAATACAATCAAATAAGTCTGATAAAAATTCAATTCTCCATATATTTTTCATTACTTATCTCCATTAAAAAAAGCTTCTACATAGGAGAAGCTTTTTTATTGAGCACCTCTCATTTTACGCTTTGCGAATAACCGCATAAAGGGTAATCTAATTATAAAATCGTAAATACCATATTGATATTTATTACATCTCGGATTATTTTTATGTAATTACTACTTGTGGGGTAATAATCAAAAATTCACGAGACTCCCAAATATATTTTAGGATCGTCACTGCTCAATATAATTATTTTAACATACTTTCTATAAATTGCAAAATATCATTTATTTCGGGAAAATCACATGCAAATTTTTCTTTATTTGCTTGAACATCATTAATCATATACTTATCAAAATACCAATTAAAAAACTCTAAAATCCATCCATCTACTTTATCTCCTTTCGAATATTTATTTACAATTTTTCGTATTTGTTCATTCTTAATTTCTGTTTCTAAAGTGTCTACCTTTCCATGAAAAATACATCTTATAATTACTACTTGAATATTCTCATTATATATTAAAATATCATCTATGAATTCTTTATATTTTTTCTGCTCCCAATTAATTTCTAGCCATTCTAGTATAATATTTATACTATGAAAACAAATAATTGCCCCTTCTACTGTTGTCCTAAATGGAAAACAATTATATACACTGCAATATTTTTTTATATTATATATTAAAGATGTGTAATTATTTCCTTTTAAACATATATTTTCCATTTCCGCCACAATTTTACTTTCAATCAATGTGTTTATTTTTTTGCTTTGAATATAGGTGTTCTTTTTCTTATCCCCATAATAAAGATATCTTTCCGACTTCTCATTATTTATATCTTTAACAGGATTAACCACTTTATTTCCCGACCTAAAATCAAATTTATTGATTGTATAATTTAAAATTTTATCCATATCTACAATCTTTAAAAATTTCACTGTCGATTTTCCAGTCATCAACATTAATTTAGTTACACTATCATTAGATTTTGTATTATAAAAAGTAGCCCTTTTTAGAAATGGATATAACTCATTTATTCTTTTATTTTTAAATAATTGTATTTCTGTTTGCCCCTCAACCAAAACAGTCAAATCAGAAAAATAACTAGATGATTCTTCATCTCCTATCAAATACTTATCTTTCTCCTCAAAAAAATCATTTATTTTCTTTATTTTTGCATAACCATTATTATTATAAACTTGGAAAAAATATATATTTGAATAATTTCTTATCAAAGAACTTATTAAGTGATTTGAATGTGTTGACATAATAATTGCATTATTACAACCAAGTTCACATATATTATCTGATAACTCTTCAATATACTGAGGATGCAAACTAATTTCAGGCTCATCAAAAATTATTGTAATATCCTTCCATGCAGTTTTTGATAGATTAATAACTAATTTTAAAAACACAGTCATATATTTAAGGGAATTCATTCCGTCAGAATAATAATCTATATTTTGCTCTTTAATTTTAAAAATTTCTCCACCAAAATTGGAAATAACAGCATTTTTGAATCTCTTTTTATATTCTCTATCATTTATAGTTATGCTTTCTTCTTGAAAAATGTTCTCAACAATATTAATTGCTTTTGTGTATTTTTCTCCATATATGTCTTTAAATAAATTTGTCAAATTATTTTTTATATAACTTGAATCTTGTTCGATTCCACTTATTGCTAAATCGGATACAATTTCCCATAAATCAGACCATTCATGCAAAGGTATTCTTCTTGCATCTATAAAATATAATGGGAATATTTTTAAAAGTTTTCTTACTTTATAAACATCGTTAATAGGATACCATTCTATTAATCCATTTTTATATTGAATCATTTTCAATGGCAATTGATAATTCTTTATATATTTTTCAAATTCCAATAAATTTTCTTCTATATATTGGTTGGTTGTCTTCTTTTGCACTTTAGAAAAGTCAAAAAATAATTCAATTATCGTTTTTTGCACATACGGATTTTTTCTATCAATTACTTGTTCAATTTTATATGGCTGCTCTGCAATTTTATATAAATAATTAATTGCATTAATTATAGTAGTTTTACCAGCACCATTTTTCCCCAATAAACAAATAATTCCATTTTCTTCTAAATTTAACTGCATCCTACTTATAGTTTTAAAATTCTCTATTTTAACCTTTGAAATTCCCATGTTTTATTACTCTCCAAAAATAACAACAATGATATTATTTATAATTCTAAATTTTTTATATTTAGAAGTCAAACTTTATCCACATCATTTATCACATGTTTAATCCTATTTTATTTAAATTTATTATTATTTTATCACCAAATATTTGTCACATTTTGTCGAAAATAATCAAATTATTTCTAATATAAAAAAACAGCACCCCAACAGTGATATGCCCCCTGTCAAGTAGACAGGTTAAATATCTAAAATGAAGTGTTGCTA